>Ga0102947_1000069_pt1 | contig 35595 bp, 23 predicted proteins | sample SalPon2A_A_D2_MG_FD_78210 | JGI IMG/M metagenome (GOLD analysis project Ga0102947, IMG submission 78210) | Soil microbial communities from South San Francisco under conditions of wetland restoration - Salt Pond MetaG R2A_A_D2_MG | ecosystem: Environmental > Terrestrial > Soil > Wetlands | place... | reverse complement strand
TGCATATAAGGATCCAGCTTTTCTTTAAGATCCCCCGGTAAAAATCCCAGGTTCTCTCCGGCTTCCACCGCAGGTCTGGTTAAAATAATCCGTCTTACTTCCTTGTTTTTCAATGCTCTGACCGCCAGAGCAACGCCCGTATATGTTTTTCCGGTTCCTGCCGGCCCGATGGCAAAGACCATATCATTTTTTTCTGTGGCATCCACCAATTTTCTCTGATTGACTGTCTGGGCCTTAATCAGTTTCCCGTTGACCCCGTGCACAAGGACAGTACCGCTTAATTCGGAGGAACTCAGATCCGTAGCACCGTTGCTGGTTAACACCCGCTCTATTGCATTCTCATCCAACTTATTATATTTTGAGAAGTGCGCGGTAAGCATGTGAAATCGCTTATCAAATTCCTCCAGCATCCGGTCATCCCCATAGACCTTGATCTTGCTGCCCCGGGCGACTATTTTTAATTTGGGAAAGTATTTTTTTAGCAGGTCTATATTCTCATTTCGGTGTCCAAAAAACTCCCTGGGGTTAATTTCGGTAAGTTCTAGTTTTAGTTCGTTCAAAGAATTGTCATGTTTAAAGTTGTGCCGTGCGAATTAATTTTTGTCGGCTGTTTTTTTGTGTAATTTTGTTCAGCAAACTTAAGTAAAAAATCACTTTGCATAGGTAAAAAATATCAACAGTGTTGCATGGCAGTTATTACATTAACTACTGATTTTGGGCTAAAAGATCATTTTGTAGGGGCCATTAAAGGGACGATTTACAGGGAGTTGGCAGAGGCAAAAATTGTTGATATTTCCCATGGGATCAGCCCTTTTAATATCCATGAATGTGCCTATATCTTAAAGAATTCATACAAGGTTTTCCCTGAAGGCACCATTCACATTGTGGGGGTTGATTCTGAACCCACCGCCGAAAACAAACACATTGCGGTCCTGGTGGATGGTCACTATTTTATAAGTGCCAACAATGGCGTTGTGAGCCTTATCACTTCCGAGATTTCCGCGACAAAAGTCGTTGAGATCAATATTCCAAATCCCCTTCACGGTTCCTTCCCGGTCCTGGACGTCTTTGTCCAGGTCGCCTGTCATATTGCAAGGGGAGGGACACTGGAAGTCGTGGGCAAACTCTTTGATCAATTAAAAGAGCTCAAGGAATTTGCACCGAGAATTACCGATAACGGGGACACGATTGTGGGAAGTGTGATCTATATTGATAATTACGGTAATGTAATCAGCAATATAAGGAAGAACCTTTTTGAAGCTTATAGAAACGGCCGGCCATTTACAATCAATGCCAGGAATCGGAAAATCTCTGAGATACACAATACCTATAGTGACATCATCAATTTTAAACTTGAAAAAAATCAGCGTAAAGGGCCGGGGGACTTACTCGCCCTCTTTAATTCTTCGGATTATATTGAACTTGCCATATACAAAAGTGACCTGAATACCGTTGGCGGAGCTTCCAGCCTGCTGGGACTTGATTACAGGGATACCATAACTGTAAATTTTTTATAGATGATTGTACGCATTGTAAAACTGACATTCAAAAATGAAAACATCGCTCGTTTTAAACAGCTGTTTGGGGAGACCAATGAACGAATCCGGAGGTTCAGCGGATGTAATTTTCTGGCATTGTACCAGGACCGTGAAAACCCTGCGGTCTTCTTTACCTACAGCCATTGGAAATCTGAGAATTACCTGGAGCAGTACCGGGGCTCTGATTTCTTTAAGGGGGTGTGGGCTAAGACAAAAGTTCTTTTTGCGGAGGAGCCACAGGCATGGAGCGTCAATGCCATCAAAACCCTAAATTAAAATCCTATGATGGCCATTTTTAAAAGGGAGATCAATTCCTTTTTCACTTCAGCAGCAGGCTACCTTGTCATTGGCCTTTTCCTTGTGCTAAACGGACTGTTCCTATGGGTCTTTAAAGGGCCGTTCAATATTCTGGATTACGGCTTTGCAGATTTGAGCAAGTTTTTTCTTCTGGCCCCATGGGTATTTTTATTCCTGATCCCGGCCATTACCATGAAAAGCTTTGCGGAGGAAAAAAAATCCGGCACCATTGAACTTTTGTTCATTAAGCCCATCCCTGTATGGCATACGGTCATGGGAAAATTCCTTGGAACGGTAACATTGGCCCTGATAGCCATCCTCCCTACCCTGCTTTATGCATACACCGTTGCCAACCTGGGCTCAACCGTTGGAAATTTAGATACAGGCCTCGTATGGGGCTCCTATTTTGGCATACTGTTCCTGATTGCCCTTTATACGGCCATAGGCCTTTTCGCCTCTGCACTAACGGATAGCCAGATCGTGGCCTTTCTCCTTGGCCTTGTGCTGTGTTTTGGATTGTACTATGGCTTTGAAGCCCTTGCTACACTATTCCCGGACGGGACAGCCTCTCTGTTTGTCGGGAATTTAGGAATGAAATCGCACTTCGAAGGCATAGCCGCCGGGGTCCTGGATACCAGGGACCTGTTCTATTTTCTAAGCCTGGCAGCATTCTTTCTATATCTTACCGTTGTTCAAACTAATAACCACCGGCGATGATGAAAAGGAATACCCTGCTTTCAACGGTCGCTGCCCTGGTCATCCTCATTGCGGTCAATATCCTGTCTGGCTTGCTATACGGCAGATTTGACCTGACGGAGGACAAAAGATATACGTTATCCGGACCTGCGCTACAGGCAGTGGCAGGTTTCGATACGCCCGTGGTCATCGATGTATTACTGGAAGGAGATCTGCCACCGGAATTCGTTAAATTAAAAGCAGAGACCAAACAGCTGCTGGAGGCATTTACGTCGGAAAACAGGAATATCAAATATAATTTTGTCGACCCGCTTGAAGATCAGGCCCGGGCCGAAGCTACAATGGGGCAACTACAACGCCTAGGGTTGACCCCTGCAAATATTACGGTGGAAGAAAATGGCAAGGTCGCTCAGGAAATTCTGTATCCATGGGCGATGGCCAATTACAACAATACCACGGTGAAAGTCCCGCTGTTAAAAAATAAACTTGGAGCAACCACAGCGGAACGGGTAAACAATTCTGTCCAAAACCTCGAATATGCCTTTGCCGATGCTTTTACCAAATTAGGGATCAAAGAAAAAAAACGGGTGGCTGTGATTAAGGGCAATGGTGAACTTCCCGATATTTTGATGGCCGACTACCTGACGACCATCCGGGAGTATTACAATATTGGGGCCATCACGCTGGATTCCGTAGCGACCAACCCTCAAATGGTCCTGGATCATCTCCGGGGTTTTGACCTGGCGGTCATAGCCAAACCTACGGAAGCGTTCACCGATGCTGAAAAATATGTCCTGGACCAGTTTGTAGTACATGGCGGAAGGTCGATATGGTTAATCGATCAGGTGGATATGGAACTTGACAGTTTGTTTAACGCACAGGGAAGGGCAATGGCAATCCCCATGGAACTGAATCTAAACGATTTTTTCTTTAAATACGGGGTACGTATAAATCCGGTACTCGTAAACGATCTCTATTTTACCCAGATCGTCCTGGCCACGGACGAAGGGAACAGCTCCCAATACAACCCGGTGCCTTGGTATTACCATCCAATGGTATTCTCCAGGAATAATCACCCGATAAACACCAACCTTGAATCGGTCAGGTTTCAGTTTGCAAATACCATAGACACCCTTGGGAACGCATATGAAAAGACCATTTTATACCAGAGCTCTCCCTTATCCAAACCCGAAGGGACCCCAAAAGAACTTTCCCTGGATATGATCAAGACCCCTCCGGACAGGGAAAATTACAATGATGGGAATCTGCCGTTGGCAGTACTCATAGAAGGTGAATTTACTTCCGCCTTTTTCAACCGTATAAAACCAGTCAACCTAACAGGTAGCCTGGAACATGGCGCTGCCAATAAAATGATCGTGGTTGCAGACGGCGATGTGATCAGAAATCAGCTAAGGAACGGAAGGCCACTCGAATTGGGGTATGATAAATGGACCAATAATTTTTACGGGAACAAGGAATTCCTCATTAATTGTATCAATTATTTGCTGGATGATACCGGACTTATAAACATTCGGAATAAAAAAGTAGTGATCCCCCTCCTGGATCAGGAGAAAATCGTACGCCAAAAAACAAAATGGCAACTGATTAACATTGGGGTTCCTGTCCTGTTGGCAATGTTCTTCGGATTTGTTTTCAATTTCTTCAGAAAGAAAAGATACGGAAGCTAGCTGTTAATAAGTTTGTTTTATTCAAAAGGACATTTAAGATATATTTGTTTTATTGCAATTCCTTGTAAAAGCACAGTGCACGGGCCTTAAAATGCCAGATATAAATTACAAATATTACGCATGAAATTTATTGTTTCCAGTTCCTATTTGTTAAAAAAATTACAAGTATTGGGTGGGGTTATAAATAACAGCAATACGCTACCCATCCTGGACAATTTCCTGTTTGATCTGCAAAAGAGCAAACTTACCGTTTCAGCCTCCGACCTTGAAACCACCATGAGCTCGGTATTGGAAGTAGATTCTGAACATAAGGGTACCATAGCGGTACCGGCGCGACTATTACTGGAAACCCTTAAAACCTTTCCGGAACAACCCCTGACCTTTGTCGTTGAAGACAATAACACCGTAGAAATAAGTTCCAACCACGGAAAGTACGCCCTGGCTTATGCCGATGGGGCCGAATTTCCAAAGGCCGTGGAATTAAGTGCCCCAAGTGCGACTACCATTATGGGTGATATCCTGGCGACCGCCATCAATAAAACCATATTTGCAGCGGGAAATGACGACCTTCGACCGGTGATGAGCGGTGTTTTCTTCCAGTTTTCCACCGAAAATCTTACGTTTGTTGCCACGGATGCCCATAAATTGGTTAAATACATGCGCTCCGATGTGAAGGCTTCGCAAGTGGCGGAATTTATCATGCCAAAAAAGCCCCTGAATTTGTTAAAGGGAATTTTAACAGGCAGTGAAGAGGGCGTACTCATTGAATACAACGACAGCAATGCCAAATTTACGATTGACGAAACGGTCCTGATATGCCGGCTGATCGACGGGAAATATCCCAATTATGAGGCGGTCATTCCAAAAGAAAACCCCAACAAACTGACCATCTCAAGAAATCAGTTCCTCAGTTCCGTAAGGAGGGTATCCATTTTTTCAAATAAGACAACCCACCAAATCCGTTTAAAAATAGCGGGTGCGGAATTGAATATCTCCGCGGAGGATATCGACTACAGCAATAAAGCGGAGGAACGCCTTACCTGTTCCTACCAGGGTGACGATATGCAAATTGGGTTTAATTCGCGTTTTCTCGTGGAAATGCTGGGAAACCTAAGCTCGGAAGAGGTTTCCCTGGAAATGAGTCTGCCCAACAGGGCGGGTATCCTGACCCCGATCGACGGTCTCGACGAAGGCGAAAATGTGACCATGCTCGTAATGCCGGTGATGTTGAATAACTAACAGGGGAAGGCCTCAAAGAAGTAAATTCCTCCATTCTTGCGAGGGTCGAAACAATCTGTTTCATTTTTGACATGAATGGAATAGATGACCTCGCTCCGTTCGTAACGACCAGGTTCATTGATTCTAAGACGCCTTTCGCATGTATCCTGCCTACGCTATAAATCGAATGGTCATAAAGTAACTGGGCGATTCTCCCTGGCTCGCCTTCACCGCATTCACGACAGGCATAACAAATCCAAGGATACCGGTTGCGATCAATGTCAGAATTCCAAGACCCAACAGGAGAATAGCCGGGATACTCAAAACAATGTACAATAATAAACTGAGTTGAAAATTGATAATCGATTTTCCATGCTCATCCATTTCTTCCACCGTATTTTTTGTGGTCAGCCAGATGATCAGTGGAGTGATTAATCCGCCAAATCCGATGACATAATGGAGTAATTGGGTCAGGTGTGTGATAACAAGCAATGACCTGTCGGCCCGCATTGTTGATTGATTGATGATTTCCATTGTAAATAACTTTAGGGGGTTCTATATCATAAGTAGCCCTTTTTCGAAAATTGTTACACCATGGTTGTACTTAAACATCGCCTTCCTTCACCCAACCTGCCTCCTGCAGGCGCATCCGTTCATCAACATTCCGCTAATGGCAAGCCCGAAGGCCCTGGTGCCTGCGCAAAAGCCTTTTCAACTGCTCCTGGTCTTTTACCGCCCCTGCCTTTAATTTCTCGATCCTCGTGTGCATTTTTGCCTTGCCTACGGGTGAGCATTTTTCCCTTGCCGCTTTCTTCCTTTTCCGCTTTTTTTTCAGCTTTTTCAATTTTTTTAACGGCCTCTTTTTTCTCTTCTTCTGAGGGCATTCCAAGAGCAGGGCTACGTTCTTCTTTCCAACGATCTTCCTGTGCCCTGGTAGATGCCAGGCCCGGGAGAAGTAGTGCACCGAACAAGATGTAACTTTTCATTGACATAAATAATAGGTTCATCGGTATTTCTAAGGCACGGAATTAACAGATAGCCTGCCCTGCGCTTTATAGAGTCCGTATAAGAGGTTTTCCCTACTTTTACACACAAATCGGGATTATGCTTCCTCAAGACACCATTATTGCGCTGGCAACACCTTCCGGAGCAGGGGCCATAGCTGTTATCCGGATCTCTGGAAAAGGGGCCATTTCCATGGCAGGCAAGGGTTTCAGATCGGCCAGTGGAAAGGAGTTGTCCGAACAAGATAGCCATACGGTCCATCTGGGATATATAGAAGATGGCGAAAGGAGCCTTGACAAGGTATTGGTTACAGTCTTTAAAGGCCCTAATTCCTATACCGGGGAAGATGTGGTTGAAATTTCCTGCCACGGGTCCCCCTATATTCAACAGGAGATCATTCAGTTATTTTTGAAAAAGGGCTGCCGGATGGCCGATGCCGGCGAATTTACGCTGCGGGCATTCCTAAACGGCAAGCTCGACCTGAGTCAGGCCGAAGCTGTGGCCGATCTTATTGCCAGCGACAATGAGGCCTCCCATCAAATTGCCATGCAGCAGATGCGGGGAGGATTCAGCAGTGAAATAAAAAATCTGAGGGAGGAATTGTTGCATTTTGCCTCGCTGATTGAACTGGAGCTCGACTTTTCCGAGGAGGATGTTGAGTTTGCAGACCGTTCAAAATTCGAATCCCTGCTGTCCAGGATCGTGGATGTGTTGACACGCCTTATCGATTCCTTTGCCATGGGCAATGTCATAAAAAATGGGATCCCCATAGCTATTGTAGGGGAACCCAATGTGGGGAAATCCACTTTGTTAAACGCCCTGCTCAGGGAGGACAGGGCTATTGTTTCTGAAATCCCCGGTACTACAAGGGATAGCATAGAGGACGAAATAACGATCGGGGGTATCGGGTTCCGGTTGATAGATACTGCAGGCATCAGAGATACCACAGATACCATTGAAGGTATTGGGATTAAACGCACCTTTGAAAAGATTGCCCAGGCGCAGGTAGTTGTTTTTTTACTGGCCGCGGAAGAGCTTCAGGCTTCAGGTCCCGGCCTGACGGCCCGGGAGCCAGGGTTTCAGCTTGAAATCGAAAAAATCAGAAACCAATATCCTCAAAAGCACCTGGTGATTGTCGCTAATAAAATAGATACAATAGCCCCGGAATTAATCCCCGGGCTGACCTTTGATTTCAGGGATATATTATTGCTTTCGGCAAAGACGGGCGAAGGGGTGGAGCATCTCAAGGAGAGCTTATTGGAATTTGTTAATATTGGTGCGCTGCGCAATAACGAGACCATAGTGACCAATACCCGTCATTATCAGGCGCTCCTTCACGCCCTGGAGGAGATCCAAAAAGTGCAGCAGGGGATGCAGGAAGGGGTTTCCGGGGATCTGCTGGCGATTGATATCAGACAGGCCCTGTACCACTTCGGTGAGATCACCGGGGAAATTACCACAGACGATCTTTTGGGGAATATTTTTGCGAATTTTTGCATCGGAAAGTAAGCAAAATAGAAAATCTGTGATTTTCGTCCTTTTTCTTATCCCGGGCGCTGCAAGGGATCTCATCAAATATGCAATAACGGCCACAGAAAATAAACCGGATTTCCAGTGATGAAAGTTTGTTTCTCAAATACCAAAAAAACAGAATTTCAAAATAGAACTGATTTAACAACCTTGATTTCACAAATAAAACTTTCCCAAAATTCCCAGGAAGTAAAACAGGAAATTAGAGCCAACTCATAACGGTTGGTTTGTATCAAAATTTATTTGATATCAAAAAACAGTATTTTTTTCGTTCCCGATTGAGGAATTACAGACGGTAATTATTGATTGTCTCAATTTACTTATACTACAAAAAATAAAACATGTAGGCGAAAGATTTAAAATTGTACAGCATATGCTATCTTAAGGGTCCAAGGGGTCATAAATGAGCGTTCTTGGATCTGGTCCCAACTATTTAAGTAACTTTATTTGGATAAAGCAGGACTGCCCTAAAAGCAGTTTAAAGTACAGTATTGAACCTGGTTTATTACAGTTCCATGCATGTTCCCTATGCCGTGGGAATTGTAATAGTGGGTGTAAATTATGCAGTTACCTTATTATTCGGTTTAAATTCGGGGCCTGCAGGAATATCTACTGGCATCGTCCTGGGCCCGATTTTGACTATGCCTTGGATCGGTGCCGATTCCAAAGCGATACGGGCAAATATTTTTTTAAAATACGACGAGATTACAACTGAGAAAGTTAAAGAATAAAATGTCTATGATACGGGAACTACAAGAGGGTTATGGTCATATTTTTGAGGAAGCACTAATTAATGAAATTGTACAGGTGGGTACATTCAAAGAAGTACCCGAAGGTTTTAAACTGATGGATATCGGCCAGTATATCAAGGGTATGCCACTCCTGTTATCCGGTGCAATAAAAGTGCTGAGGGAAGATAACGACGGAGATGAATTGTTACTATACTATCTGGAGAAAGGGGACACCTGTTCCATGACTTTATCCTGTTGCCTGGGAGATTCAAAAAGTGAAATCAGGGCTATTGCGGAAACCGACACAAAATTGATTATGGTCCCGGTACGAAAAATGGAAGAATGGACCGCCAGGTACAAATCCTGGAGGAATTTTGTTTTCGAAAGTTATCACAGCCGCTTAAATGAACTGTTACATACCCTGGACAGCATTGCCTTCAACAAAATGGATATGCGTTTGATCGACTACCTGAAGGAAAAAGCCAGGATCAACAAAGGGGATGTCATCAACAATACGCACCAGGAAATAGCTTATGACCTCCACAGCTCAAGGGTAGTGATTTCAAGGCTTCTCAAAAAACTGGAGCAAATGGGTAAAATTGAACTCCACAGAAACTACATCAGGCTTTTGGAATTATAAGTGTTCTGTAACCAATGTTACTGTTCAGGGGTTACACGTTCCATACATTTGGCGAGTAATCCGCTCTTTATGTTCAAACGTTTTTTCCCTGTTCTTCAATGGCTTCCAAATTATAAAAAGTCGTATTTGTCAGGTGATCTTGGAGCTGGACTGACGGTAGGAATTATGCTAGTACCCCAGGGCATGGCTTATGCCATGATTGCAGGCCTACCCCCCGTTTTCGGTCTCTACGCTTCTTTGATTCCGCAGGTCATTTATGCCATTATGGGTACATCCCGCCAGTTGGCGGTTGGGCCTGTTGCCATGGATTCCCTTTTGGTAGCATCAGGCCTGGGTGCGCTCGCCCTTTCCGGTATTGAAGAATACATAACCATGGCCATTTTCTTGGCCTTTTTTATGGGTGTAATACAGCTGGGGTTGGGGTTGCTGCGTATGGGATTTTTGGTCAATTTTTTATCAAAGCCCGTTATTAGCGGGTTTTCCTCAGCGGCTGCCATAATCATCGGGCTGAGTCAATTAAAGCACCTGCTGGGAACAGCCATAGAGGGTAGCAACCAGATCCACATCCTGATTGGGAATGCTTTGAGCGTGATAACCGACACCAATTTCATAAGCCTGGGCATTGGCATTGGCGCGATCGTTCTTATAATAACGATCAAAAAAGTGAACGATCGGATACCTGCAGCCCTGGTGGTAGTGGTTCTTGGCGTTCTGGGAATATATTTTTTTGGTTTACAAGACCTTGGCGTAAAAATTGTTGGGAAAGTACCTGGTGGGCTACCTGCTTTTCAAGTACCTTCCATCGGATTTTCCAGGATTTCAGAACTATTGCCAATTGCCTTGACATTGGCCCTGATCGCCTTTATGGAGGCCATTTCAGTTGCCAAGGCCTTAGAAGAAAAACACCCGGATGATACCGTAGATTCAAATCAGGAACTGGTCGCCTTGGGTGCTTCGAATATCATAGGCTCATTATTTCATTCCTACCCTACCACTGGCGGCTTCTCAAGAACCGCGGTAAACGAGCAGGCGGGGGCTAAATCAGGAATAGCTCCCATGGTAAGCGCTTTGGTCGTGGGTCTGACACTTTTATTCCTGACCCCTTTGTTCTATTACCTGCCAAATGCGGTCCTGGCAGCTATTATTATGGTAGCCGTTTTTGGATTGATCAATGTGAAATACCCCGTTGAACTTTTTAAAAACAGAAGGGACGAGTTTTTTCTTTTGCTCACCACCTTTTTGATCACCCTTACCATTGGCATCAAAGAGGGCATTCTTTTCGGCGTCCTGATTTCATTGTTGTTGCTCGTTTATAGAACCTCAAGGCCTCATATAGCTGTATTGGGACGAATACGAAACACTGATTATTTTAAAAATGTGACCCGCTTCCCAGAGGATACGGAAAGTTTTGAAGAGTTCCTTATAGTACGTTTTGACGCCCAACTCTATTTTGGCAATCAGGACTATTTCAAAAAGCAGCTGTTCGCACATCTTGATCGCAAGGGAACTGAAGTAAAGTACGTCATTTTAAATGCCGAGGCCATCAACTATATTGACAGCAGTGCGGTCTATATGTTGCGACAAACCATAGTCGACCTGAGAAACAGGGGAATCAAATTAGTTATTGCCGGGGCAATCGGTCCAACAAGGGATATATTTTACAGCAGTGGTTTAATTGATGACATCGGGAAGGAGCACCTGTTTGTAAAGACAAGTGAAGCCTTTGAACATTGCGCGACCCTGAGCGGAAAAACGGCCATTGAAGAGAAAATCTCCCTCCAATCAGAAAAATATTCCAATGTAACCTAGGTTACTGTATATCCAAAAACCACACCGTAGTTTTGGACCAACATTAAAAAACATAGAAATGAAAGTTGAGCAAATTTATACGGGCTGTCTTGCACAGGGAGCCTATTATATTGAAAGTAAAGGCGATGTAGCTATTGTTGACCCATTACGCGAGGTTAAACCGTACATTGAAAGAGCAAGACAAGACAATGCCAGGATCAAATATATTTTTGAGACCCATTTTCATGCTGATTTTGTCAGTGGCCATGTTACCCTGGCAAAGGAAACGGGCGCCTCCATTATATATGGTCCCAATGCCAATCCTGCTTTTGATGCGACGATTGCAGAAGATGGCCGGGAATTCAAACTTGGTGATGTAACGTTTATTGCACTTCATACACCGGGTCATACGATGGAGAGTACTACGTTTCTGTTACGGGATGAAAATGGTAAAGACCATGCCATATTTAGCGGGGATACACTATTCCTAGGTGATGTTGGCCGTCCTGATCTGGCTCAAAAAATGGGGGTTTTGACCGAAAAGGATTTGGCGGGATTTTTATACGATAGCCTTCGCGAAAAAATCATGCCCCTGGCTGATGACGTTATTGTGTATCCTGCGCATGGAGCCGGTTCTGCCTGTGGTAAAAACATGATGAAAGAAACCGTAGATACGCTCGGTAATCAGAAAAATGTAAACTACGCATTGAGGGCAGACATGACCAAGGACGAATTTATTGAAGAAGTTACCGAAGGCCTTCTCCCACCTCCTCAATATTTCCCATTGAACGTACAAATGAACAAGGAAGGATATGATGATATTGATAACGTCCTGGAAAGGGGAACGCGAGCTCTTTCGCCTGAGGCTTTCGAAGCCGCGGCCAATGAGACGGGAGCTGTGGTACTTGATGTCAGAAACGAAAAGGATTTTGCCCGGGGGCATGTTCCACGCTCCATATTTATTGGCTTAAACGGGGATTTTGCACCATGGGTCGGCGCGCTGATCGCTGATGTGAAGCAACCTATACTCCTGGTGACCCCGGAAGGAACAGAAGAGGAGGCTGTAACCAGGCTCTCCAGGGTTGGATTTGATAATACTCTAGGCTACCTGGAAGGCGGTTTCCCGGCCTGGAAAAAAGCATCCAGGGAATACGACACTGTTGGTCAAATAAGCCCTGACGAACTCAGGGAAGTTCTGAAGACCGGGAACGTACCTGTTTTTGATGTCCGGAAAGAAAGCGAATATGTATCGGAGCACCTCCTGCAAGCTATCAATACCCCACTCAGTTATCTGAACGAACATTTAGCCAAATTTCCCGGCAAAAAACCATTTTTCGTGCATTGTGCAGGTGGCTACCGCAGCATGATCGCTTCCTCCATTTTAAAAAGCAGGGGCATACATAATCTTATAGACATTACAGGCGGCTTTGATGCCATAAAGGAAGCGAAATTGCCTGTATCGGAATATGTCTGCCCATCGACAGCTTAATATCCATGCGATTAAAGAATGATATGGCACCGATGAAAGCCCGGATCAAATGGAGTGGAACAACTCACTGGAATGCGATGAAAATTCGATAATTATCGATTCGCGCCCACCTGAAGAATGGCAGGACAATATTCAGGAAAATAATTTATTAATAGGCTTATTGCAGTCAAAAAGGTTTGGATAAGTTGCCCGCGTATTGGACAAAGCAAGAATTATTATGAAGTGTAACATGGACGTAGCAGACCGCGTAACCCGGATGCTTGTACTCCTCCTCCTGGTAACCTTATATTACTCTAAGGTAATTGACGGAACACTGGCCTTTGACTCCGGGCGTTATCCGGGATATTTGTACTGCCCGGACTATTTGGTTATCACCCGCCATATATGCTTATCGGATTAAACACCTGCAGGGTTCACCCGTAATATTCACGGGGTAGCACGTGCAATTGAAGAGGCTTTAACCGCACCCACAGAATTGATTATTATTCATCCGTATTTACAGGTAGTTTTTTATGCTATGTAACTAATGTTACTGTTATTCCAGGGGAAAGCAATTAAATTTAACCGATTTATTAAAACAACCACAATGAGCTTACATCATCAAATACTTATCATTGGCGGAGGCACCGCAGGCATCATGACGGCCGCCCAACTTATAAAACAGAAAAATGCAAAGGATGTCGCAATTATCGAACCGTCGGATACCCATTATTACCAACCTGCCTGGACGCTGGTCGGTGCCGGAACTTATGATTATGATAAAACGGCAAGACCGATGTCATCCCTTATTCCTAAAGGTGCGACCTGGATCAGGGATAAGGCAACCGGTTTCGATCCGGAAAATAATACGGTGCACACTTCTGCCAAGGGAGATATCACCTATGATTATTTGGTAGTAGCCCCCGGACTGGCCTATGACTTCAGCCTGGTTCCCGGATTGAGCCAGGCTATGGATAGCGGTGTGGTCTGCAGTAACTATACAGATCCTAAACACACGTGGAAGGTGCTCAAAAATTTTAAAGGAGGAACAGCGCTTTTCACCCAACCCGCAACACCCATTAAATGTGGTGGGGCACCACAAAAAACAATGTACCTGGCAGAACACCATTTTAGAAAAAGTGGGGTTCGAAAAGACACCAATATCGTATTCGCCACCAGCGGTACCACTATATTTGGCGTAAAGGAAGTGGCCAAAACATTAATGAAAGTAGTGGATCGGAAAGATATCAATCTGAGGTTTTATCATAAGCTATTTTCGGTAGATGCAAAAAATCGGATCGCATGGTACAAACTGGGCAAGGAGATTATGCCGGGTGGTTGTGTGATTCTCACCGACGACCAGGATAGCGATTTGAAACTTGATGAAACCTTCCAATACAATTATAAGGATGTAAAGGTAACGGTGGATGGAGATCGATATGGCATTCATTATGATATGTTGCATACAGCGCCTCCTTCGGTCGCTCCAAAATTTGTGCAGGAATCGTCCCTGGTAAATGATGCCGGGTGGCTTGATGTGGACCACCGTACCATGCAACACAACAAGTACCCGAATATATTCGGTCTGGGCGACGTTGCGGCCTTACCCACAGCCAAAACCGGCGCCGCAATCAGGAAACAGGTGCCTGTTGTGGTGGACAATATTGATCTTTTGATCAACCATGATAAAATGGGCAGTAAGGCCTATAACGGATATTCATCATGTCCCCTTGTAACTGATTACGGAAAAATGGTGTTAGCGGAATTTGACTACAATAACAACTTTACACCGGATCCAAAGTTGAAAAAAATGCTGATCTCAGACTCTTCCAAAGAGCACTGGCGTCTTTGGATATTGAAAAAATATGGGCTACCGTATTTATATTGGAATAAAATGATGAAAGGTCAGGATGTTTAGTTAACGTAAAAAACCTCCTTTTTTTGTTTGTAACGAAGAGAGGGCACTTTTTTAATACCAACTCTTTTTAAGCTTTTTAAAAAAGGTCACTCTTCTGTAACAAAGGTTACTGTAAAAACATTTCAATCTTCATTTCTTTGCGAACTTAATATCACATTATGAACTGGATATATGAACCCTGGCCCTGGTATGTTTCCGGACCCATGATTGCCTTCATCATGTTTTTACTTCTTATGGTAGGCAAGAATTTTGGAATGTCGGCAAACCTGCGCACCATGTGTACCATTTGTGGAGCAGGTAACAAAGCGGAGTTTTTTAAATTCGACTGGAAATCACAACGCTGGAACCTTATTGTTGTTTTAGGCACTGTCATCGGTGGTTTTATTGCCTCCCATCTTCTGTCAATGGAAACGGCGGTGGCCATTAACCCGGAGACCGTAGCCGATTTACAATCCCTCGGATTTGATAGCGCCGGGGGTGCTTATCTTCCAACCGAACTATTTGATTTAAATACATTGACCAATTTTAAAACCCTTACCTTATTATCGGTTGGCGGACTCCTGGTAGGTTTTGGAGCCCGTTATGCCGGTGGCTGCACCTCCGGCCATGCGATATCGGGGTTAAGTGATTTACAACTTCCATCACTCATCGCCGTTATCGGGTTTTTTATTGGAGGTCTGATCATGATCCATTTTATTTTTCCCTTAATATTTTAATGTTATGAGAACAGTTATATATCTTTTAATAGGAATCCTTTTTGGCATTGTTATGATGAAATCTGAGGCCGCCTCCTGGTTCCGGATTTATGAAATGTTTAATTTTGAGTCATTTCATATGTATGGAATTATTGGTTCTGCGGTGCTAGTGGGGGTGATCTTGGTTCAATTGATCAAGCGATTAGAAATAAAGTCATTTTATGGTGAATCCATAGATTTTAGTCCAAAGGATAATGTTTTCAAACGCTATATGTTTGGGGGCCTCTTGTTTGGCCTGGGCTGGGCATTGGCCGGTGCTTGTCCGGGCCCTATGTTTACACTGGTGGGGGCCGGCTATGCTGCCATACTGATCGTCATCTTTGCGGCCATCCTGGGAACGTTCCTTTATGGGCTTTTAAGGGATAAGTTGCCACACTAGGCTTTTAAATGACTCTGAATATTTTTAATGACGCTGAATGGGCAGGGACCCCTTTTGATTTTTTTCGACGCATAAAACGACCCTCCTGCAGAAGCTCCTTTTCCGTTTATATGATCAGCCATAGGAAAGCTTCCTTTGCTATTTTAAGAAGTAGGACGATTGTTAATGTACCTGTCAAAGGAAATTAAAAGTTTTCACCTTGTCTACGGCCCAAAAATCCCTACTCCTCGCCTCGCAATATATTGTATGGGAATGTAGATAGGCACGTCTCTGAATTTTTTTGACGAACCTCTTTTTGGGCAAAAAGGTAGAAGATCTCACTGAAGCCGCATCACGTTGGGAGAACGATAGATTTATCGTAAATTCATACAAATATTAGTGGGATTAAAGAATGAAAAACCATTGGATCATTATTCCTCTGATGCTTGCCTTGATGTTGGCATGTAATTCGGGAACAAAGAAGAAGGAAGCAGTAAAAACAGTTCCGGACAAGGACATTCCCAGGGTGGTTACCTCCGATATTGAGGCCGGAATTAAAGCCAATATCGCCAAAAAAGTGGAGGAAGGTGGCGGTTATTTTAACTTAAATACGGAAGAGAAAGAACTGCGCCTGAAATTGGTACGCGTACATACGGAATACCTTTCAAACCTGGGGCCGCGGCGTCATTTTGCCTGTGTTGACCTGGCCGATGTAAGTGGCGATGTGTACGATGTGGATTTTTTCCTGGCAGGAGATCCGGGGAACATGACCGTAACGGAAACGACGCTGCACAAGCTTAATGGCAAACCTTTTTACACCTGGAAACAACGTAAGGACAAGACGTGGCATAGAGTGCCCGTTCAAAACGCATCCTCCAATTTGCTGGGGGTCATCGAAGGGCAGGACCGATTTGAATTTCATTATGAGGTTACCCTGCCGGAAATGAATGCTCCCGCAAGAATGTGGATTCCCGTTCCACAGAGCGATCGCTTTCAAACAGTTGAACTACGCAATATCCAGGCTCCCGCGGAGCATCAAATGCTCAACGAAAAAGAGTATGGAAACAGGATCTTATATATGGAACTTCTTCCGGAACATAGCGGGAAGAAAGTGGAACTTATCTACGATGTGGAGAGGAACGAGAAAAATCCGTATGAGGAAGATTCGTCTCCTACAAGATATCTGGATGCCAGTTTACTGATGCCCGTCGGTGACCGCTTTGGCATCCTGGCAGATTCCATTATTGGCGATAAACGCACCAAAGGCGCCCTCATGCAGGCCAGGGCATTATACGATTATATTATAGACAATATGCGCTACATGAAATTCGGGGATTACGGCAAGGGTGATGCAGTGTACGCATGCGATGCACTGACGGGCAATTGCACGGAATTCCATTCCCTTTTTATTTCCCTGGCCAGATCGGCGGGCATCCCTTCGCGATTCGCCATTGGGGCTGCCATCCCCTCGGAAAGGGACGAAGGAGGCATCGATGGCTATCACTGTTGGGCAGAATTTTATGCTGAGGGAAAATGGTGGCCGGTGGATATAAGTGAAGCCAACAAATACACGGCACTTGCAACCTATTACTTTGGTCGACATCCCGCAAATCGCATCGAATTCAGCCGCGGAAGGGATCTTCAATTAGACCCCGGACCTCATTCCGGATCCATCAATTTTCTCGCATACCCGGTTATGGAAATAGGAACTACTCCTGTGTTAACAGAAACATTTTTTTCATTTCGAAGGAAACGGGAGCACAATACTTCTGAAGCAACCGAAACGTTACCCTGATACGGAGTCCTTTGACTGCTCATCCCCTTCGGGATGTTCCTCCCCTTCGGGATGTTCTTCACCTTCTTCTGTGGGATGTTCTTCGCCTTCAGGGTGCTCTGCCTGCTCTTCGGTGTTTTCCTGTTTTTTTTGCTCCCTGCAGGAATTGAACGATCCAATGGCAATAAAGCTAAACAGGAGCATTACCAATGTAACGTATTTAATTTTTTTTATTCGGCTCATTTTAGTATTGCTTTAATGATTAATTAATAAATTAGATCGGCTATTTATCGCTTGAAGCAAATAAATATAACAAATTTTGAGTAATTTCCGGTAAGCTGGAATTTCAAATCTGCCCTATCCTTTTTTTGCACTAAATAGAACATATTTAGCCCAATATGGTTAAAATCCTATATTTTTATGTCCGCCCGTACGTTTTAACACCTTTTGATTAGCTATACCTGTGTGCATAGTTAACCCAACCGGACTATTATGAAAAAGCGCAAATTAAGATTTTGGGAAATCTGGAATATGAGTTTCGGGTTTCTGGGCATTCAATTCGGTTTCGCCCTTCAGAATGCGAATACTTCGAGAATTTTCGAGACCCTGGGGGCCGATGTGGATGACATTCCTATTTTATGGATTGCCGCTCCGGTTACCGGGCTTGTCATACAACCTTTGATCGGGTACTTCAGCGACCGGACATGGACGCGCCTCGGGCGCCGCCGTCCCTATTTTTTGGTAGGTGCTATTTTGGCTTCCCTCGCATTGTGTATCATGCCCAACTCCCCGGCCCTTTGGGTAGCCGCAGGTATGTTGTGGATCATGGATGCATCCATCAATATTTCCATGGAACCCTTCCGGGCCTTCGTCGGCGATAACCTGCCTTCAGATCAGCGTACGCTGGGGTTTGCCATGCAAAGTTTCTTTATTGGTACCGGAGCCGTTGTCGGTTCCATGCTTCCGTACATGTTTACCAATTGGATGGGCATTAGCAACACCGCACCGGAAGGGGTGATCCCCGATTCGGTAAAATGGTCGTTTTACGTTGGTGCCATCGTTTTTTTCCTGGCGGTGCTATGGACGGTCATCCGGTCTAAAGAATACAGCCCGGAAGAACTAGAAGCCTTTGACGAAAATAAGGCTGCGGCAACACCGCCAATAACAGAGGAAGAAAATGTACGGCGAATTAAAAAACTGAAGGCTTTCGGGATTCCCATGGCGCTCGTGGGAGCATTGGGTACCCTGGGATTGTATTATGGAAACCTCGACAAGGAATTATATGTGCTTTCAGTGGGCATTTTTATTGTAGGGCTGCTGTTCTTAATAGCTTCCCGGGTACGTAAGGCAAAAGGCACATCGGGCTTTGTGGTCATCATGACAGATCTGCTCTACATGCCAAAAACCATGAAACAATTGGCCTATGTGCAATTCTTTTCGTGGTTCGCCCTTTTTTCAATGTGGATCTATTCCACACAGGCTGTTACCGGCCATGTATATGGCACCTCCGAAACCACCTCCCAGTTGTACAACGATGCAGCCGATTGGGTGACCGTACTTTTTGCGGTCTATAACGGGGTGGCCGCTATGGTTGCTTTTTTGCTTCCCGTCCTGGCGAAAAAGACGAGCAGGAAAATAACCCACCTGGTTGCATTGGTTTTAGGTGGACTCGGATTGATCTCCATCTACTTTATCAAGTCCCCTGAACTCCTACTTGTATCCATGATCGGTGTGGGTATCGCATGGGCCAGTATTTTGTCGATTCCATATGCCATGCTGGCAGGTGCACTACCCCCCAAGAAAATGGGATATTATATGGGGGTTTTCAATTTCTTTATCGTCATCCCGCAGATGGTTGCCGCCACCATACTTGGTTTTATGGTCAGTGGCCTGTTTGATGGAAAACCTATCTACGCCCTGACTGCCGGCGGGATTTCGATGATCGTATCAGGCCTGCTGACACTCCTGGTCGAGGACAAGGCAACGATCATCACAAAAGAAATCGGATAAGGCATTTTACATGGATATGGCAACAAAGAACACAAAGTAAGCACAAAGATAAAAGTGAGAACATCTCTGTTTTTGATACTGTTGACAATGACGACCGGAGGTAAGGAATACAATCAGGACAAGGCGAAAATGGAGGCAACAGGAGATACGATGTCTTATCTTAAACCCCGGGTGCCGGACTGGCATAAGAACGCCACAATCTATGAGGTGAATCTCAGGCATTTTACCCCCGAGGGTACCTTTAGGGCCTTTGAAGCGCATATTCCCCGCCTGAAGGAAATGGGGATGGATATTCTGTGGTTTATGCCAATAAATCCGGTAAGCGTAAAGAACCGGAAAGGGGAATTGGGCAGTCCCTATGCCGCAGCTGATTATTATGATACAAATCCGGATTTCGGGACGATGGATGATTTCAGGCATATGATGAAAGCAGTACAGGATGCCGGTATGTATGTCATTATCGACTGGGTGCCCAACCACACCGGTTGGGATCATACCTGGATCACGGAACACCCGGATTGGTACACCAAAGACAAAGATGGCAATATTACGGACCCTATCAATGCAGAGACCGGTGCACCCTGGGGCTGGACCGATGTCGCAGATTTAAACTATGACAATCCGGAAATGCGACAGGGGATGATCGAAGCGATGGCTTTCTGGATCAGGGATGTGGGGATCGATGGCTTTCGGGTTGATGTGGCCCACGGGGTTCCCGTAGATTTTTGGGAAGAATGCTCAGATGCGCTTTATGCCATTGAACCTGTCTTTATGCTGTCAGAAGGAGAAGTACCGGCCATAGTCAACAACGGAGCTTTTGTAATGGATTACGCCTGGTCCATGCACTCCCTTTTAAACAAAATAGCGATGACTCAGGGGGTCAACTCAAAGGCACATCATTTGGAAAAAGGAAACGTCGTTGAAGGGAAAACAGGGGAAATGGAGAAAAAAACGGCCCTGGATATTGACAAAGCGCTGGCAAAGAGAGATTCGTTATACCATCGAGGCTATCAGATGCAGTTCACTTCCAACCATGACGAGAATGCCTGGGCCGGAACAGAATTTCAGCGTTTTGGCGAGGGTCACCTTGCGTTTGCCGTGCTGGTATCAACCTTTGATGGCATGCCATTGGTCTATTCGGGGCAGGAATCTGCCGTAGACATGCAATACAACTTCTTTAAAAAGGATGAAATTAATTGGGGGGATTATCAATATGCGGGATTCTATAAAACGCTATTCGACCTTAAACACCGTAATAAAGCCATCTGGAATGGTGAGTACGGCGGAAAACTGGTGAAGATCCCAACCGGCACCGACGAAAATGTCTATGCGTTTATCCGTGAAAAGGAAGGGGACAAAGTAGTGGCGATTATCAATTTATCAGGCGCTAAGCAAAAGGTCACATTGGAAGGCGCATCCTATAAAGGGGGCTTTACCGATATCTTCTCAGGGGAGAAAATGGAGCTCAATCCCGGTTTTACGAAGGAATTCCTGCCCTGGGAGTATCTGCTACTGGCCAATGAAGAATAAGCCGGGATTCCGGCATTTTGAGCTTTGCATTGTATCTGAGGAGCAATTTGTTGGTTATCTTTAAACCGACTAAAATTTTCAATATATATCCTGTATGGCGCGCATATACCATATCCTGCTTTTCTTTACACTGTTTACTTCTCACGTATTCCCGCAAACACCTGATGGATATGATCTCTGGCTCGGCTATGCGAAGATAGAAGTACCTCAACGATTGGAAGAATACAGCAATATATGCAGGTCTGTATATTTTGAACAGGGAAGTAACATACTGGAGGCGGCAAAGAAGGAACTTGTAGCGGGACTGGAAAAAATGCTGGGGCAACCGCCTGTATTTACGAATAACATAAACGCCGGCAGTACCCTTGTTATTGCCAAAAAAACAGCACTCGATCCCTCCCTGTCGGAAATGCTTTCGGAAGACCTCGGCCAAATAGGCGCCGAAGGTTATATCATTAAGAATATATCCCTGAACGGCAAACAAACCGTCATTCTGAGCGCTCATAGGGACATTGGCATCCTCTATGGTGTTTTCAATTTCCTCAGGACCATGCAGGAACACAAAATGCTTAGTAATTTGAACGTAGTGGATGCTCCAAAAATTGGTTTGCGCATGCTCAATCACTGGGACAATCTGGACCGGTCGGTGGAGAGAGGATATGCAGGATTTTCCTTGTGGAACTGGCAAAAACTACCGGAATACACAGACCCCCGATATGTCGATTATGCCCGTGCAAATGCTTCTGTTGGCATTAATGCGGTCTCACTGACGAATGTAAACGCCAATGCCCTGATATTGACCCCCATGTACCTGGAGAAAGTGGCAGCCCTGGCCCGGGTGTTCCGGCCCTATGGCATAAAAGTGTATTTGACCGCCCGGTTTTCCGCCCCTATTGAAATAGGGGGATTGTCAACGGCTGACCCCCTGGATGCAGCTGTTCAAAAATGGTGGGATGCTAAAGCGAAAGAGATCTACACACACATCCCTGATTTTGGTGGTTTTTTGGTCAAGGCCAACTCGGAGGGCCAGCCAGGCCCGCAAAACTATGGAAGAACCCATGTAGATGGGGCCAACATGCTCGCAAAAGCACTACTTCCCCACAAAGGCCTGGTCATTTGGCGGGCATTTGTGTATTCAGAACACGACGCTGATGACAGGGCCAAACAAGCCTACACTGAATTTGTACCCTATGACGGGCAATTTATGGACAATGTTTTGATACAAACTAAAAACGGGGCGATCGATTTTCAACCGCGCGAGCCCTTCCACCCCATGTTTGGAGCCATGGCCGAAACCCCTTTGATGATGGAATTTCAGATCACCCAGGAATATTTAGGATTCAGTACCCATTTGGTCTATTTACCCGGGCTGTTCGAAGAAGTACTCAACTCAGATACATTTCGCAAAGGAAAGGGATCCACCGTGGCCAAAGTGGTTGACGGTTCCCTTCATCACAATAAACTGACGGGAATGGCAGGGATGGCCAATATTGGTACGGACCTTAACTGGACCGGACATCTTTTTGCCCAGGCGAACTGGTACGGATTTGGCAGGCTCGCCTGGGATCCCTATTTAAGTTCGGCAACCATTGCCGAAGAATGGCTCAAAACCACATTTTCCAATGATCCCGGATTTATAGAACCGATCAGGCAAATGATGGTCACTTCAAGAGAGGCCGTTGTCAACTACATGAATCCATTAGGGCTACACCATATTTTTGACACCGGCCACCACTACGGGCCAGGGCCATGGGTCAGGGAACTCAGCAGGCCCGAATGGAACCCCACCTACTATCACAAGGCGGACGAAAATGGCATCGGGTTTGACCGTACCCAAAGAGGAAGCAATGCCACCGGGCAATACGCGCCCGAGGTGGCGAAAATTTTCAATGATCCCAAAACATGCCCGGAGAAATATTTGTTGTGGTTTCATCATTTGCCCTGGGATTTTAAACTTAAAAACGGGCAGACCCTTTGGAACGGAATTGCTTTGAAATATCAGGAAGGTGTGGATCAGGTAAAGGATATGATCCTCACCTGGGAAAATTCCAAACCCTATATATCCAATGAACAATATGAGGAAGTGCGAATGCATCTGGAAATACAGCTAAAGGAAGCTAAATGGTGGCGGGATGCCTGCCTGCTCTATTTTCAGACATTTTCAAAACAAGAACTTCCTGAAGGCGTAGAAAAACCGGGAAAAACCCTGGAGTACTACAAATCCCTGAAATTTCCGTATGCACCCGGGATCAGGCCCCGGTGGGATTAACAGCCCAAGGACGCGCATGGCCATATTAAAATCAGAATACGTCATCTCAGACACTGGTTAACCTGCGCTTAGAGGCTCCATTTATTGCCTACGTCGGCCATGGGAATACACCCTTTGTAATTGCCGGGTATTGGGTCGTAACTCAATACATTCTTCCCTATTTCCTCAGACGAAAAATAGGCCCACAACGCCATGGACTTCAACGATCTGTAAAAACCAATGGGTTCCTGTTCTCCTACCGTCGTACCCCATACATCCCTATTAAATTTTGCTGATTCTTTCTCCTCCTTTTGAAGTACTTTAATGCGGTCTTCTTCTGAAAGATCCAAAAAGGCCTTTCCGAAATGCTCCTCGCATTGCGTATTGAACAGGCCTATTTCGCTTTTTATTTCCTCCTGGGCGGTCTTATCATAAACTTCGGCAACCACCTTGTCAATGAATATGTCGACCTTAACGTCCAAAGCGCCGGGAGTACCCGTCCGTGGCAGGATTATATCCACTAAAGCGCTGATAAATCTGGCTTCGCTCTCCACAAAGAAAAGTGGTTGCCAACCTAACCGCGATTCCTGCTTGCAGGATTGCAGGATCGATAAAAGCGATGGCATCATCACGGCGGCACCTGCCATCATTCCTGTTGTTTTTAAGGCTTTTCTACGGTCCATAATCAAAGGTTGAATTTTTTTAGTTCAGAAACTGCATGATCCGCTGCCCTGGCCGTAAGTGCCATGTAGGTCAGCGAAGGATTTACACAGGACGACGACGTCATACAAGCCCCGTCGGTTACAAAAACATTTTTGGCTGCATGTACCTGGTTCTTCCCGTTCAGTACGGAAGTCTTCGGATCCCTCCCCATACGGGCAGTGCCCATTTCATGGATTCCATACCCCGGTTCGTGATTATTGTCAAAACCGACCACATCATTCAAACCAGCCTTTTCGAGCATTTCTACGGCATCCTCCCTGATTTGTTTGTTGAGCGCCAGTTCATTTTCCTTGTATTCACAATCTATTGAAAGCGTTGGCTGGCCCCATTTGTCCGTAACGTCCCTGTTTAAAGTTATCTTATTATCATGGTATGGCAGACATTCTGCAAAACCGGTGATAAAGAATTCCCAGGGCCCGGGTTTTAAAATACCGTCCTTATAATCACCTCCAAAGGACTCCAGGTTTGCGGCATGCCTGTTCCCAGCCCGGTATCCGCTGCCCTGGTAACCAAAACCACGGAGAAACTTATCCGATTTTGTTTTTTCATCCACATTCCAGTAACGCGGAATGTAAATGCCATTAGGACGTCTTCCACTATAATACTTATCCTCAAATCCGTCCACCATGGCGGTGGCCCCAATCCGGTAGGTGTGGTCCATTAAATTGTGTCCCAATTCACCACTGTCGTTACCCAACCCGTTTGGAAATCGGTTGGATGTTGAGTTCATTAGAATTTGTGTGCTGCTAAGGGTAGATGCATTACAGAAAATGATTTTGGCATTGAATTCAAAATCCTCATTGGTTTCGGCATCTATGATCCGAACGCCCGTGGCTTTTCCCTTATGCTCATCATAAACCAGGGATTGTACAATGGAGAATGGCCTGATGGTTAAATTGCCGGTGGCGTGGGCAGCAGGTAGGGTTACCGCGTTACTGCTAAAGTAAGCTCCATAGGGGCATCCCCGGCTACAGCGGTTGCGGTATTGGCACTGACCCCTTCCATTTATGGGTTCTGTAAGGTGAGCCACCCTGCCAATAATCATATGCCTTCCGGGAAAATCCTTCTCAATTCTGGTTTTAACATGTTTTTCAACACAGTTAAGTTCCATAGGCGGTAAAAAGTGGCTGTCGGGCAATTGGGGCAGGCCCAGTGGGGCCCCACTGATCCCGGCATATTTTTCCACATAGGTATACCAGGGTTCAATATCCCTGTAGCGGACAGGCCAGTCAACTCCATGCCCATCCCTTGCATTCGCTTCAAAATCCAGGTCGCTCCACCGATACGTCTGCTTGCCCCAAAGCAGGGACCTCCCTCCCATCTGGTGGGCACGCATCCAAAGAAAGGGTTTTACTTCGGTGTAAGGGCTCTCCTCATCATTGGCATAAAAGTGTTCCGTGTCCCGGCCTACAAACCCGGACCGGATATTTTTGTAGTGCTTTTTGCGCTCCTCAGGGGTAAGGGAACCCCGGTACTCCATATCCCAGGGGTCCAGATTCATGGTCGGGTAATCTTTAACGTGTTCCACAATACGGCCCCTTTCCAATACAAGGGTCTTTAAGCCTTTTTCGCAAAGCTCCTTGGCGGCCCATCCCCCACTGATACCCGATCCTATTACGATCGCATCGTAGGTCATCAGGGGTTTAGCATCTATATTATAATATGCCATAGAATGAAATTTGGCACAAAATAAATAGAATACCGGTAATAATGAATTTTTTTTTGCCCCCTGGGATTATACAGGGTGATCATTATAGAAGTATTACCCGGAGAACACAGATTTTAAACTCCGTCCGAAACATGCTGCCGCCGGTAGTTTTAAATCTAGAAACACTATTTTTGCGCTGAAATTCATGATTGATGTTTCAAATTTTTAGCAAGAAAATATTCCTTATCGATTACCTGAATAAGTTTGTGGACATCCATAATCATATCCTTCCCGGTATTGATGACGGGGCAAAAACACCCGATGATTCAATAGCGCTCATCCGGGGATTTTCCGAGTTTGGTGTTACCAGGTTTATTGCAACGCCCCATATAATGCATAACTACTATCCCAATACGCCCGGAACCATTAATGGGGCGCTCGAAACCTTGCAGAATGAACTGCTCACTAAGGACTTTAAAAATATTTCGCTTGCGGCCTCTGCGGAGCACATGATTGATGATAACTTTGAGCATCTCCTGGGCGAGGGTGAAGTAATGCCAATGCGCAATGACTACCTGCTGGTTGAAATGTCCTACCTGCAACCGCCGCTCAACTTTGACGCGGCCATCATAAAAACGGCCAGCAAGCGATTTTATCCTATCCTGGCACATCCGGAACGCTATAACTTCCTATACCACAAACCCAAAAAATATGGACTGTACAAGGAACAGGGCATCCTATTTCAATTGAATCTGTTATCCCTGGGAGATTTCTATGGGAGTGAAGTTCCAAAAATGGCCCTGAAGCTATTGGAGGAAGGCCATATTGACTTTGCGGCATCAGATGTTCATAACCTCGACCAATTGAACGCCCTTAAAGAACTTACCATTTCCAAAAAAACTTTGCGGCAGATGTTACCGGTTATCCATGCCACCATCGAGACTTTTTATTAATAACCCACCCCTGCATCAAGTTGCTCACTGCTAAGTGTAATAATGGCTTACAAAACTGAAGGTTGCGCTTTTTGCCGGCAAAGAATAGAACAGGCCTTTGCCGGTGTAGGCGGGAAGTTGTTTTCAATTTCCCAAATGACCATTTTCCTGGTTCTCGCCGGAATGGAAAAGGGTTTGCCATTTGGCAAACCCCCTCCTATAGATTCTATGAAGTTCCATTAGTTCTTTACAAGGAGTTTTAGCAACAGGGGATCTCCCCGATTGAATTCAACGCCCACAAAGTACAACCCGTCGCGAACCGTTGCAACCGGTATTTCGTAAGTTCCCCCGGTTACAAATATTATCTGGGCATTATAGGAAGCGATAAACCTGCCACTGGAATCATGGAGATAAATAACCGTAACTATGAGTTCAGTCGGTTTGTTGAGAATTTGAAGCTGTGCTATCCCTGTTTTGGCCGGGTTTTCGAGTATTATACCCCGCATATTGCCCAACATATCGCTCACCCTGATCGTTACTGTTGCCGTACCCACAAGGCCTTCCTCGTCCGTAACCGTAAGCAGTACAACGTAATCCCCTGCTTCATTATAGGTATGAATGGGATCTACCTCCAAAGAGGTGGTTCCATCTCCAAAGTCCCACGCAAAAGTACTGATGCCGAAATCATCCATGGAATCCCTCCCGATAAATGATACATTCAGAGGCGCAGGCCCTTCCGAAGGATCTGCCTCAATCACAGCTATTGGCGGCATATTGGAAGAAGCCCCGACAACAACCGTTACGATCGCTGTATCGGTAAGCCCTGCCGAATCAGTCACAGTCAGCTGAACATTATAGGTGCCGTCAGCCGCAAAGGTGTACATTGGATTCATTTCGGAGGAGGTGTTACCATCCATAAAATCCCATAAATAACTTACGATGGCATCATCATCATATGAATTTTCTCCGTTAAATTGTACCGACAGGGGTGCAGGACCGCTATTTGGATTGACAAGGGCGATGGCCGTTGGGGGTAAATTACCCGCATTTGTAACCGTTATTGTTATCGTATCCGTATCATCCAGACCTTCTGCATCTGTCACTGTCAGTTCAACGCTATAGGTTCCCGGGCTTGTAAACGTGTAGGTCGGATCCGCTTCCATTGAAGTGTTTCCTCCATCCATAAAATCCCATAGATAGCTCACTACCGCAACATCGTCCGTTGAATTACTGCCGGTAAAGGTCACTTCCAGAGGAGCGTCCCCTGAAGTTGGAGTTGCTTCGGCCACTGCTACCGGGGCCTGATTGCCCATTGGGTCAGTCACCGTAATGGTAATGGTTTCTGTATCCGTCAACCCACCTTCATCAGTCACCGTCAGGGTTACATCGTAATCCCTTGGCGTGGCGAATGTATAGATTGGATCTGCCTCCGTGGAGGTATTTCCGCCGTCCATAAAATCCCAGAGGTAACTGACAATGCCCACATCGTCCGTTGAATTGCTCCCGGTAAATGTTACTTCCAGCGGGGCGTCTCCACTGAGCGGAGAAGCTTCAGGAAGGGATACCGGCGGCTGGTTTCCGGTAGGATCAGAAACGCTGATCGTAATGATCGCGGTATCTGTAAGTCCCCCACCATCTGTTACCGTCAGCTTTACATCGTAGTTGAAGGCAGTGGTAAAGGTATATGTCGGGTTCGCCTCGGTGGAAATAGTTCCGTTGTCCATAAATTCCCATAGGTAATCTACAATACCCACATCATCCGTGGAATTACTCCCGGTAAAGTTTACCTGCAGGGGCGCATTCCCGGATAAGGGAGTTGCTTCGGCAACAGCCACCGGTGGGTTGTTCCCGGGTGGATTGGTCACTGAAATAAGGACTGTGGTGGTGTCATCGAGGCCTTCACCATCGGTTACCGTTAAGGATACCAGATAGTCGCCTGCTACCGTGAATGTATGTTCAGTATCGGCACTGGTGGAGGTGTTTCCGTCGTCAAAATCCCACAGATAACTTACAATACCTACATCATCGGTTGAATTACTGCCGGTGAATGTTACTTCAAGAGGTGCTTCACCGGAGGTCGGATTTGCCCCGGCCACTGCCACGGGAGCTTCATTCCCGGTTGGGTTATTTACGGTGATCGTTACGGTGTCCGTGTCAGTTAATCCGCCTATGTCCATGACGGTTAATTCCACCTCATAGATACCCGGATCTGTGAATGTATGGGCAGGATCCGCCTCAGCCGAGGTTGGAGTCCCATCCTTAAAATCCCACAGGTAACTGACCACGCCAATGTCATCCGTGGAATTGCTCCCGACAAAGCTTACATCCAGGGGTGCATCTCCCTCCAGGGGTATAGCCTCGGCCACCGCCACAGGGGGATCATTGGTGCCGTCCCCGATGGTCCATATAAATTGGATTTGTGTATCCAGGGGTGGAACACCATCATCTGTGACCGTGATCTCTACATTATACGGACTGTTATCCGCTGCACCCTGACCTGTTGACGTTTGGGATTCCGGGGCATTTGTAAGTTCTGAATCGCTGTAATTTTGTCCATCCACCCTGTACAATGCTATTCTGTCAATGGCATGGCCTGCCGAACGTTCGGAAATCTCCATGGTATAGGTTCCGGCATTCTCAAATCGCACATAAATGTCGTGAGCATCATTGTCACTGGTACGTGCCTGCCAGGTATACGTTTGCGGAGAACCACCACTCCTGTAGATCTTAAAATATCCGTTACTGCTGTTCCCTTCGGGAAGTGTCCCTGCAGATTCCCTTCCGCTTCCCACGGGGAAGACTATATTGTTTTGGGCGCCTTCCAGTTCCGCAATAAGCGCGGCCTCGCTTGCAGGGGTCCCCTGGTACCCAAAGTACCACACACCGCCAGTGTTTGGGAATCGCAGCCAATTGTCGTTTTGGTCAGTGGAATTGGTGCCGCTGTAAAAGTTTTTCCAGTTAAAGCGATATACCCCCGGTGTTGCAATGGTGATCTGATATGGGATGGTACCGCCGTTCTGATTGCCAAAATGATCGGTCCCTGCTATGATTCCCGTGGCTCCTCCCGCCGTGGTTATCGTCCAGGTAGGATCCAGGTTCCCTGACTCCGCTTCAATGATCACAAGACCGTTTTCTTCAATAAACCCGGTACCCGATCCGTCTGAAACCGTTCCTGAAATAAGACCCGTGTCCGGGTCGATCGTCAGATCCGGCGGAAGCCCGGTGGCTGAGTAAACCAGGTCGGTCGTGGCATCGCTCGCCTCGATCTGCAGCGATACAACATCGGTTTCATTGTTAAACTGGTCTCCCGGATTTATTACGTTGGGAGGCAAATTATTATTCGACAAATCAATATCTACTGAAGAACTATTCCCGTAGTTTATGGTAAGGACTGCATTCCTGTCTGGCCCTGTTCCGGTCAGTTCAACTGAAATGGTGTGGTTGCTGTTTGCGTTGAGCAACTGGTTGGTCAACTCCCCGTTCTGAATGACAAAATCACCGGCATCAGGTCCTGAAAGGACCATAGAAGTAACGAAGATTCCAACGTTTCCATCCACAATGGCAATATCGATATCTTCAGTATTTCCATCCAATATCTGGACCGCGGCGGGTGCCTGGAGCGTACTTGCCACACTTGGGGTTCCTACCGGGGCATCTTCCCCAAAATACTCCATGTTTTTCTGGCTGCCACCACCTTGTACAGGGGATCCGGCCAGGATAAAAATACCGTTCCCTGAAACAATCGCCTGGGTACCATGCCTGGGCGAATTAAGATTGGCCAGGTTGCGCCACGATTGGGCAATAGGGTCGTATTCTTCGGTGACCGTAAGCGAGGGGCCGGCTGTTTCGGTTTCCCCTCCTATGACCACCAATCGATCGTTAAAGTTAACCGCAGACGCACCTCCCCTGGGGGTTGGAATATTCTGCCCGGCGGGTAGTGTGGTCCAGTTACCCCCAACCAGGTCATAGACATCTACTTCCGGAATGGTAGGCCCGAACGTCGACGGAAAGTCTGTTATTCTTCCTCCTGCCAGGTATAAATTATCCCCGATTATCGCGGCGGCAAAGTGGTCCCGGGCCCTGGGAGCATCAGCGAGTTGTGTCCAGGTACCGGTGGCAGGGTCGTACACATCGAACCAGGGCACGTAACCGCCATCATGACCATCGGTATTACCCCCTACCACGTAAAATTTGTCATTGTATAGCGCCAATCCGGCAGAACCCCTTCGCCTTCCCACAGGTATCTGGGGACCTTGAATCCATTCCTGGTTGGCCGGGTCGAATGCCCAAATAAATTCAGCCGGAGCCTCATTCGGGAAATCGTTGTCTTTGAACATACCAATCAACCAGATCAACCCCTGGTATTCCGTAGCCTGGAAATGGTTAAACTCAAAGGGCGCCGAATTCACCAGTGACTGCCAGGTATTGCTTGTATAGTCATATATATCCACCGTGAGGGCATTTTCTCGCCCTCCCATCAAATAAAACTTATCCCCTGCCTGAACAAAAGAATTTTCATGACGGGCCGTATAGGTTTCGTCTTCATCCTTGTTAACCCAGGCTTGTGTAATCGTCCAGGTGAATACCTGGCTGGCAGGTGCAGAACCCGGTTTTGTAACGGTTACCACTACCGTGTGGACCCCGTCATTATTTGGGCCTCCTACTGCGGCAGCCTGGTCGATGGTCCCGGTGATGGCCCCTGTTCCACCATTGATTGAGACACCTGCCGGCTGACCGGCTATATAATAGCTGAAATTTTCTCCCGGGTCACCGCCAGAGGCAATCGCAGCCAGGTTAATGACATCATTAACGTCACTCGTCTGGTTGGCAATGGCATTTAAGGTAAGAGTTGGATTCCCTGGATCCACCTCAAAAATTTCAATGGCATTGACCAGCGGGTTTTCCGCTACATCGTGCAGAAAAGTGATCGTCATTTCTCCATCGCTGACGGTAACCGGATAGGATAGCATTCCCCCCGACAAATGGCCAAACCGCGAAATAAGATCCAGATTGTCTTCAACCAGAGCCCCCTCAATTTGGATATCAAAAACACGCTGTCCTACCTGACTGGTCCCCGTAAAGGCGTTTCCAATGTATAAATTCACCACAAAATTACCGTTCGTCACAGGAAGCGTGAATACCATTTCCGGGTTATTGGGCGAATCATACCTTTCCTGGGTGAACAGTTGTTCAAATACAGCTTCATCCACATAGGCCGGTACCGAACTGTCCCTGTTTTCATTCAATAAGCCTGAGGCTACAATTAAACCGGTATTTACGCTATAGATCCCCCCTGAATAAGCCCCCTGTACTCCGTTAAATCTCCAGTCGGGCCCGTTATCCGTTGCAGTAACCAGCGCCCCCCCGGCATTAATCCTATAGGCCGTAGGGTCTACTATATTCCACTGAAACACGATCGTGACGGCATCGGTATTGGTAGCATCGCTGTCGTCGACTGTAATGGAAACCGTATAAGGGCTCCCCAGTTCCGCTCCGGCGGCAATAGTACCACCGATCTGACCATTTGTGGGTTCAATCGTAATCCCCGGCGGCAGGTTTTGAGCAGCATAATTCAGATTTCCATCTCCTCCAAAGCCCTGCGCTACAAGGCTCCCATCTAATTGCTCCCCTATATTGCTTGTCTGGTCAGGGATTTCCGCCACATAAATGGGGGTATCTGCATTGGAAGCCTGCAATATTTCAATACCATTGACAATCGGATTTTCTATGATTCCGTGTATAAAGGAAATATCGATAGACCCGTCCGTGATTTTCACAATGTGGCTTATAACAGCCCCGACCTCATGTCCGTAGGTACCGGAAAGATCAATATCATTTAGCAACGGATAGGTAATCCCTTCGATAGACGCATCAAAAATCCGTGTTTCCGGATCTGCAGTACCGGGCCACCCATTCCCAATATATAAGCGTACCTCGTAATTACCAGGTTCCGCAACAGGGAAGGAATAAGTCATATTTGGCGACCCTGAATTGATATCGGCGCGTTCGGTGTTGTAAATAGCCGTTGGTGTTGTGGTCAGATTTACTTCCGGGGTGTAACTGGCCATCCCGTATCCGAAGGAATTATTACTTCCCGGGACTGACAAATATTGGGAATTGTTGGCCACCGTATCTTCTCCCCAGGCAATACCCCCGTCAATAGCAGTAATCTGCGGACCTCCGGCATTTACCCTGTAAATGGCAATAGGCGTATCGGTTACATTTACCGTAAAGGTCTGTTCTACAAAATTGGTATCCGCATCCGTAGCCCGGATAGTGATATCTGAAACGGCGGCAGTGCCCGGAAAAGACAGGGTCAGTATGTTCCCTGCAATACCGGCTCCAACGCTTGGATCCGTATTGCCTTCAACGCTGAAGGTTAAATTGCCGATCCCATTGTCATCATCAAAGAATTCACTGAGGTCAATATCCTCGTCAGGATCATCAATTAAACGGTCGATGTCCGGCAGGGCCTGTGCAATGATCGGCGCGCTCCCAAGTACGTTTAAATAATCCCAGGTACCTTCAAGCTCCACCCCGGCAGTATTGGAGGTCCCGATAAATCCGACCATCAGATCCGTATTCCCCTGCTGAATAGCAGTTAGGATACTCCCCTGGGCCGTGATCGTAGAACTCATGGCAATCCGAGCAGCGCCGTCTAACGAATATTCCAGGGTTACCTGCCCATTGGACGGATCTACCACAAAATAAAAGACGACATCTGTGGTGGGTCGGTTAGGTACGGGTATAGCAAGGTTTATTGGTGTTTGGGGCACATCGTTGATCTCCTGCAGGGCCGTTAACCCATTGGTGGTGATCACAAACTTTATAAAATTGCTTTGCGTTCCGTCCCCAATAAAGAAACCGAGTTCCCCGCCTGTCGCCGAAGTGTTCCCATAAAGCGCCAGCGGCCCGTCAAAATCCTGTAAACGACCTGCAACGGTATATATACCGGTAGTTTGATCTACCTGGACCCCGTATTGATACCCCTTTTCCTGCGTATTGGCAGGCCCGTTAGCCGTCCCGGAAGTCATGTGGGACGTCATCAGCCCCGGTGCACCGCCCAGCACGTCGTCCGGATTAGGGCCCTGTCCACGGTCGTCGAGCCATTCCAGCCAGTTTGGGTTAGGGTCCCCGTTATTCATCAGCCCGGTCATGCCAAGGCCAAAAATACCCCCAAGGCCCTGCTGGTCATTAAAAAGGCCATTTAATATGGGGAGGGTAAAGGCATCGCTTCCGCCGGTGGCCGGATCCCCTAATTGCAAAGGATCATTCTGATCCAGGATGCCGTCATTATCATCATCCGTATCGTTTAAATCGGAAACTAAAGGCGCACCTGCCACCTTGTCGAAGTCATCTGGCTGGGAACCTCCGTTACATGGGTCCGTGCCGTTGTCTTCTTCATCCTGGTTGGTATACCCGTCATTGTCGTAGTCATCATTGGGATCGTATCCGGGTTCTCCCGGGTCAATACAATTCACCAGGTCATCTGGTTCCAGTATCACAATTTTACCGTTCAGCGTACCGGCCCAAATGGTGCCGGGAAATATATCGGTATCGCTATTGCAGTGTATCCGCAGGGAATGGCCCCTAAGGCCCTGCGCAAAATTGGTGGTTAATGTTTCAAGGCTGCCATCAGGATTGAGTTCCACTCTTCTCAATAGTCCCGTATTAACGCCGGCTATGAGATCTCCCTGCATGATCCCTCCAAAATTGGAGGCGGTATATTCGTCAATTCCGTTGGTATTTGTTCCCCAGGTTACGACCGGATTATCATCCGGACCATCGGGATTGTTGATCCCGGGGCCCCTCCAGTCCCCCTCCACCGAATTGGCCGAAGGCACTACTTGCGACCAGTTCGCAGGCAGGGCTATACTGGCATCGGTCGTTGAACCTGGTGTAGTCCCGTCCGGGTCGTAGGTCAATGTACGCCATACCCCGCCATTGGTGCCGTCGTCGGTATAGAGGCCTGCCCCGGCCGGGTTGGCCCTTATGGGGTTGGGATGCCCCCCGTAAAGGCTCCCAAAGGGATACGTCTGTATGTCTGTGGTTACTAACTGCAGATGATCCACGTTATTGATCTGCTCTCCCCCGGAAGGTGAATTACTGCCCGGTTCGGCAGGATCATACGCATTTGTTACTGTAACTAATCCTTCGTTGACCGGAAAGCCTCCCCAACTGCCGTTGGCTCCATTGTCCGTTACGTATACGGCACCGCTTTCGGTAATCACGAAATCATAGGAATTCCGGTACCCCGGGGAGAAGATCTGGACCGGGCCCGAAGGATCCAATATAGCCTGGTTCAGCCCGTCGTTTCCACCGAAAGGATCATTAACATCCACACCATCATACCCCGGATTGTCGGGATCCGTTATCCCGTTGACATTGGCCCTCGTTGGGTCATCCAGCGTGGGTAGATCAAGGATATAGTCCCTCCCGTTACCATCGGTCAGGATCGGCATCAGGTTCAATGCATCCAGGTCTATTGACAGTATAGCAGCCGACAGCGCATATTCACAGGTATATACAAAATTCTGGGAAGGTGATCCCCCGTTGGTGTGTCCTCCCTGGGCTACGATCAAATAATCGGTTCCCCCTACGGTGACCAGTTCCAGACCATTGGTGGCGTGGTTCTCTTCCGATCTTGGCAGGCCACGGACAATGTCAACAACATCCCAGGAACTGCCATTCCAGCTAAACCGGGTAATAATTCCCGAGTTTGTATCCAGATCTACATCCCCGTTGCCCCCACCAGTACCTGCACCAATCCTAAAGTCACTTGAACTTACATAGAAAACAGGATTGACGGCCGTACCTCCTACGACGATTCCGGTAGTCTCCCGACTCGAACAATCTCCGGGATCTCCACTACATGGGGTACCGTCATCATCATGATTTACAATATTGGCAACCTCGGGCCGGGTCTCCGCCTGGATGACATCATAGTCATTAATACCGTTCCGCTGAATGGTCAGTATTTTTATGGTCCCCGGATATTCGGCTACGTATAGTCGGCCGTCCGGCCCGTACATGAGGGAAGTTACACCGGCAAGCGTTCCCTGTCCATTCATATCAAGCTCACTTTGTGCAAAGTTTACCT
>Ga0102947_1000068_pt1 | contig 35600 bp, 30 predicted proteins | sample SalPon2A_A_D2_MG_FD_78210 | JGI IMG/M metagenome (GOLD analysis project Ga0102947, IMG submission 78210) | Soil microbial communities from South San Francisco under conditions of wetland restoration - Salt Pond MetaG R2A_A_D2_MG | ecosystem: Environmental > Terrestrial > Soil > Wetlands | place... | reverse complement strand
TCGTCCTTTCGACCTTCGGCACCCGCAACTACCTCTACACCCCGGCTGGCCACGTCGATTCCGTCACCGCCGGCGCCAACCTCGTCGATTTCACCTGGGACGCCGCCGGCCGCCTGGCCGCCAGCGACCGCAGCACCGACACCGCCGCCTTCCTCTACGACGGCCGCGGCTTCCTACGCCAAGGCGGCGACGGCGCCGACCCGGGGCTGGTGCTCCCCACCTACGACTCTTCCGGCCTGCTCCACTGCCTGCAACGCCAGGTCCCCACCGGCACCACCGACTACCACGTCTTCTACCTCGCCGGAAGACCGGTAGGGCAGGTGGCGTTGGAATCCGGGCAACTGGAGCGCTGGTGGTACTTCACGACGGATCACCTGGGTGCCCCGGTGGTCGCCACCGACAGCAACCAGGACGAGCTGTGGGTGAACCGTTTCGATCCCTTCGGAGAAGACCCGATGGCGGGGACGCAGAACGGGGCTTCCGAACAGGAGGTGTTCCTACGCTTCCCTGGGCAGTGGGATGACCCGGTTTGGCGGGAGGCGATGATGGGGGCGGAGGGGTATCAGAATGTGCACCGTTGGTATACACCCGGAACCGGGAGGTACACTCGGACCGACCCGATCAATCTGGGCCGACTCTCCAACGCTTCAAGCGTGACTGGCTTATCGCCTATCAGTCAGTACTACCTAGCGAACAGGCGGATGGGCAATCCTCGATTCGAGGCAGCCTTCAATTACGGCGCGGGAAATCCGTTGGTGCAAACGGATCCTGACGGCCGGTTCGTTCCAGCCTTGTGTCTAGTACCCCCAGCCGTGGTTGCTTTGGGGCTGGCAGCTGCGGCCACTGTCGGAGTTCTTGCAGCGGCTGCTGCAGGGGAGGCCATTGGGGAGTGGGCAAACGACAAGGCGAACGAATGCGACACCTGCGATGATCGCCCGAAGCCCTGTCCTCCCTGCAAACTGGTCGATGGGACCATTGTCCCGGTCGGTCAAATCGCCTTTAGATACGACGAGCCGGCAAAGCCCCAGCATGGAATTACAGGGCCGCACTACAATCTGTATCGGGCAAATCAGAATCCGAACAACTGTCAGTGCTTCTGGCAGCCCATCGGGGCCGTGCCACCTCCCCCTCAGCCTGGCTGGATACAGATTCAGCCTTTTGCTCCTTAGGAGGTCCAGTTAATCATGCGCTATGCCTCTGGTGAAGAAGCTCGAAAGGGAGATCGTGTCCGCCTGGGCGACTCCGAAGGAATTGTCGTCTGCTCCTTGGACACAGGGGAATTCTCGGAGAAGTACTCTCGGGAAGATTGGGAGTACCTTCGGAGTGGAATCCTCGTGGACTTCCAAGCGCTCGGGTTAATTCACTATGTCGAGCCCGAGCAAGGGCTGCAGCTCGTCAGCCGGCGAGTCGCTGAATCTGCTTCTTCGTGAGGCCGGGAGGTGCCGCGCTCATACCTGCCGATGTGGGTGTAGTGCAGGATCGCAGTCTTCAGAGCCAAGTGGTGAACCCAATGGCTTTCGGGCGCTTGCAATGTATGACCGCCAGGACTGGGGTGGAAATGGCGACGGCCTGATCACTGACGCCGATGCCGACTGGCAGTTTCTCCGGCTTTGGCTCGATGAAAACGCCGATGGGGTGACTGATCCTGGAGAGTTGTACCACCTGGAGGATTGGAACGTCTCGGCCATCGACCTTCGGTATCGCCACTCCGAGCGACGGGACCAACATGGCAACTTGCTGCGCTATCGCGGCAAGGTGTACTTCAGCCATCCCGGAGGCCGGCCCCATTCACAGATGGTCGATGTGTTCTTTGCAGCGGCACCACCCCCCGAACTCTAAGCAGAAGGGCCGCCCTCCCCGTTACCCGCCGGCGGCCGGCTGAGGTGGCGCACCAGCGGCCGGACCTGGCCGTCGGCGGTGCGCAGGAAGCGCGATAGGGCCGCGGGCTGCTGGGTCAGTGGCGTCTCCGGGTCGATGGCCTCGGCGGCGGCGCGGGCCTCGCGCTCGGTCTCACCGCCGGCGAACTGGCCACTGCTGGCGCCCGGCACGACCTCGCCGATGGACGCCGCCAGCTCGACCAGAGACAAGGCAGCCTTGCGGACCCGGGCCGGGCGGTCGCCGTTGCTGACGTCGATGCCGAGGTGGCGCACGGCGACCTCCGCCTCGTCCAACCGCGGCCCGACCTCGGCCTGGGGCACCTCGCCGGCGCCGATGGCGGCGCGCAGCGTCTCCAGCAGGTGCTCCATGCAGGAGGTGCTGAGGCTGCGCATCTCCGCCTCCGTCGTCGGCAGCTCGCCGGCCAGGCACTCTTCGGCGTAGACGTTCAGGGCGGGAGCCGGCGGCGGCGGGGCGGGGGACTTGAATTCCGGCCCTTGGGCTGCGCCGGGCTCCGCCCCCCCGGCTTCGCCGGCGGCCTCGACCTCACTCTTCTTGGGCGGGGCCTCGCCATCACCCCCGCAGGCCGCCAGCGCACCGGCGAGGAGCAGAGGGGCCAGGAGCAGCGGGGCGAGGATCGGCAGGGTCAGCAGCGGTGCGGCACAGCCAGCAGTGCGGCTGCTGGCGCGGCGGAGGGAAAGCCAGCCGGGCATCAACGACCCTCCCCCGCGGCCCCGGTGGTGGCTCCATCAGGATCGGCGGAGCCGTCCTCCGCTTGGTCCCGCGTCTCGTTGTTCGCCCCGTCCGCGGAATCGCCCCCACTGTCTTCCCCGGCCGGAGGCACCCCGTCTTCCACGAACTCCCCGAGGATGCGGTTGAAGCGCTCCGGCTCGTCGATGAAGAGGGCGTGGCCGGCCTGGAAGACCTCGAAGCGGACCTCCGGCAGGCGGTCCCGCATCTCCTCGTAGAGCGGCAGGAAGGGGCTCTCGGTGACGGTCATCAGCACCGGCAACTCCAGGCCGTCCAGGACGTCCCGCTTGTCGTAGGTCAGGCCGCCCACCATGAGCGCCGCCATGGCGTCGGTGGGGGTGTCCAGCGACCAGCGGGTCACCTCCTCCAGGTAGGGCTCGGCCTGGGGGGTGCGGTACATGGAGCGGATGAACGACGCCGTGCCGGCCTCCCGGTCGCGCATCAGCCGGCCGACCCAGCCGACCATGAACGGCGACGACGCCGGGCTCCACTCGCCCCCGGCCAGGCCATCGACCAGCACCAGGCCGGCCAGGTGGTCGGTGCCGAACTCCTCCGCCATGGCGACGCACTCCCCCACCGCCAGCGACCAGCACACCGGCACCACCGGTGCCAGGCCCAGTTCCTCGATCACCGCCTGGACGTCTCGCCCCCGGGCGGCCGGGTAGTGCCCCTCGTCGGGCCGGTCGGAGAGGCCCTGGGAGCGCGGGTCCATGGCCACCACCCGGTGGTGGGCGGAGAAGTGACGGATCTGGGGCTCGAAGATCTGCCCCGGCAGGGTCCAGCCGGGGACGAAGAGCAGGCTGGGAGCGGGCTCGGCGTCCTCGCCGCTGCCATCGTCCGGGGTCGGCGGCTGCGCAGGCCCCACCTCGAAGTAGTGGATGCGCACGCCGTCCGGCGTGGTGACGAAGCCGCTCTCCCAGGAGCCATCCTCCCAGGGTGGCGTCACGGCGGCCGCCTCCGCCGCCGGCTCGGCGTCGCCAGCCTGGGGGCCGGCCGCGGTGGCGGGCGCGGCGGCCACGGTGAGCAGCGCGACGAAGAACAAAGCGGACAGAAACAGCGAGAGAGCCGGCCGGTGGGCACGGCTCTCCACGAGGGTGGTGCGGCGGGCTGGGTGGTGCATCCTCATCTCCAAGGTAGGGACTGCCTGAACGGACTCCGGGGGGCTATGGCTCCAGATCATCCCACAAGTGACCGTTCATCCCACAAGTGCCGGTGACCGCGGCGCGCCGGGCGCTCCCGACGGGCGCGGCGGAGTGAGGCGCGGCGTGGTCCTCAGTGGATCTCCCCCGGGTTGAAGCTGGGGGCATCGCTGGCCGGGAAGGACTCCTCCGAGGCCTCCTGCACCAGGTCCTTGCGCTCGGTCCAGCTCTCGTCCGGGGAGCCGGCCCGCTTGGCCACGGGGCGGCGGGCGGCGGTCCCCCGGGTGGAGCAGGAGCCGGTGGCGGCCTGCTTGACCGGGCAGTAGGCGGTGGCGCCGCGCAGCAGCATGACACCGGCGAAGGCGGCCAGCGGCCACTTGCGGCCCTTGTCGGACGAGTTGAAGAAGGCGGCGAGGCTGGTGCCCCCCAGGACCAGGGAGCTGAGGCGCTCGGCGGTGCCCAGGTTGCGGCAGACGTTGGTGCTCATGTCGGGTCCTCCTGTCGGGCTCGATTCAGTGGAGCGAGAGATTCGGAGCGAGAGATTCGGAGCGTGAGATCTGGACCGGCGCCGCGGGCGCCGGGTATTCACCCCAAACAAATGCGCAAGGTGCGTGCCAGGCGACCCCCGGCCGGGGCGGCACCGGGGTGCCACCGGGGGCGCCACCGGGGCGCGGCGTCACCCCTCGTCGACGAGGAGGCCGAGGAGGTCGGAGGTGGAGATGATGCCCCGGGGCTCGCCGTCCTCCATCACCAGCAGGCGGTGGAGGTGCTCCTTGAGCATCAGGGAGGCGATCTCCGGCACGGTGGCGTCTTCGGAGACCGAGACGACGCCGGGGGTCATGACGTCTTCGACCAGCAGGTCGTCGCCCCAGGAGTAAAGGGAATCGTCGTCGGCGTCGCCGGCCGCATCGCCGGCCGCGGCATCGGTCTCCGCGCCGGCCTCGGCGGCCATGGGCTGGTCGGCGGCGAGGGCGGTCGGCGGACGGTCGGCGTCGCCGGCACCGGCGTCGCCGGCGTCGTCTTCGCCGTCATCGACCACGGCGGCGACGACGTCGTGCAGCGACACCACCCCCACCAACTCGCCGTCGGCGCCCTTCACCGGTGCGCCGGAGATCTCGTTGTCGATGAGGAAGCGGGCCAGCTCCTCCACCGTCAGATCCTCGGCCACGGTGAGGACCTCGGGGTTCATCAGGTCGGCGGCGGTGATCGGTCTCATGGTCGTTGTTCCCCCGGGAGTGCGGTGTTGAGGCGGTTAGGTGTTGAAGTGTCCTGGGCGTCGCGCTGCGCCGGAACATCACCGCGATGCGATAGGTTCCTTCTGCAGGGTAGGCGCCAAGACTACAACGCCCAGCCCGCCGCACCCACCCCCTCCACCCGACCGACCTGCGGGATGGCGGGCTCCATCCCCCAGACGAGAGGCCCCCGCATGACCGAAGCCGCCGCAACCTCCCGGACCGGCAGGTCCAAGACCGCCACCCGGGAGATCCCCGCCAGCCTGCGCGACGACCAGGCGGGCAAGGGGAAGAAGCGCATCCAGTTCTCCACCGCCTGGCGGGAGTCGAAGCAGCTCATCTGGGTGCGCCGCTGGCGCCTGTTCTTCGGCCTGCTGATGATGGTGGTCAGCCGCATCGCCGGCCTGGTGATGCCCGCCACCCCCAAAGTGCTGATCGACAACGTGTTCAACGACAAGCCGGTGGACCTGCCGCCGCTTCCCGGGATGGAAGGGTTGGCGGCGATGCTGCGCGACATGAGTCAGGGGGAACTGTTGACCGGCCTGGCCTTCGCCGTCGGCGCCGCCACCCTGATCCAGGCGTTGACCTCCTTCGGCCTCTCCCAGCTCCTGGGGGTGGCGGCCCAGCGCTCCATCGCCGAGATGCGCCGCGCCGTCCAGGCCCACGTCGCCCGTCTGCCGGTGTCGTTTTTCGACTCCACCAAGAGCGGCGTGCTGATCTCCCGCATCATGACCGACGCCCAGGGCATCCGGAACCTGGTGGGCACCGGCCTGGTGCAACTCGTCGGCAGCGTGGTGACCGCCGGCTTCGCGCTGTTCATCCTGATCTGGCTCAACTGGCGCCTGACCCTGGTCACCCTGGCCGTGCTCCTCGCCTTCGGCGCCGCCATGGGATTCACCTTCCGCTACCTGCGCCCCATCTTCCGCGAGCGCGGCCAGCTCAACGCCGAGGTCACCGGCCGCCTGTCGGAGTCGCTGGGGGGCATCCGCATCGTCAAGGTCTACACCGCCGAGAAGCGCGAGGAGCTGGTCTTCACCCAGGGGGTCCACCGGCTGCTGCGCAAGGTGGCCTCCACCATCACCGCGGTGTCCGCCACCGGCGCCTTCTCCACCGTCGTCATCGGCGCCATCGGTATCACCATGCTGCTGGTGGGCGGGCGGTCGGTCCTCGCCGGCACCATGACCCTGGGCAGCCTCATCACCTACATCTCCTTCACCTTCCTCCTCGCCTCGCCGGTGGTCCAGATCGCCTCCATCGGCACCCAGCTCACCGAGGCCTTCGCCGGGCTGGACCGCATCCGCGAGCTGATGCGCCTGGCCACCGAGGACGAGGACGACGCCGAGCGCCACCCCATCGGCGAGGTGGAGGGCGACATCGCCTTCCGCGACGTGCGCTTCAGCTACGATCCCGGGGTGGAGGTCCTGAAGGGAATCAGCTTCGAGGCGCCGGCCGGCACCACCACCGCCCTGGTCGGCTCCTCCGGCTCCGGCAAGTCCACCATCCTCTCCCTGGTCAACGCCTTCAACCGCCCCGACTCGGGCGAGGTCCTGATCGACGGCGAGCCGCTGTCGAGCCTCAAGCTGCGCGACTACCGCTCCCGCCTCGGCGTCGTCCTGCAGGAGAACTTCCTGTTTGACGGCACCATCGCGGAGAACGTCGCCTACGGCAACCCCCACGCCAGCCGCGGGCAGATCGAGGAGGCGTGCCGCATCGCCAACGCCCACGACTTCGTGGCCGACTTCGACAATGGCTACGACACGGTGATCGGCGAGCGCGGCGTCAAGCTCTCCGGCGGCCAGCGCCAGCGCCTGGCCATCGCCCGGGCGATCCTCGCCGATCCGGACGTCCTGATTCTCGACGAGGCCACCTCGTCGTTGGACTCGGAGAGCGAGGCGGCGATCCAGGAGGCGCTCTACAACCTGCGCACCGGGCGCACCACCTTCGTCATCGCCCACCGCCTCTCCACCATCCAGAGCTCGGATCAGATCCTGGTCATCGAGGACGGCGAGATCGTCGAGCGCGGCACCCACGGCGAGCTACTGGCCGCCGGCGGCCGCTACCGCGAGCTCTACGACAAGCAGTACAGGCTGGAGACCAACCGCTTCATCAACCCCGGCGAGGACTGGACCCCGGAGGCGGAGGACGAGGACGCCGGCCCGCCGGTGTCGAGCGATGTCTCCCTGCGCTCCGACTAGGAAGCTCCTGCGGGCCCGCGGGCCGCCTACTCACCGGATGCTAGGATTCGGTGAGAACCTGATTCAACAACTCGTGCTTCGAAAAGAGTGGTCCGGGAGGCTGGCGCTTCCCGGTCGCAGCTTCGGGGAGCGCCATGAGGGACTGCGGGCTGTACCGCTGGCAGTACACAAGGCCGGTGATCGTCGGCTGCCTCCTGCTCGTCTCGCCGCTGGCGGGACTGGCCGAGGGGATGGGTGCGCCGGGGCTCCAGAAGCCGCCGGCCCCACCGCCGGAGCGCAGCGAGGACAACGGCCGCAAGCCGGGCCGCGGCCTGCCGCTGCCGCCGGAGGGCCTGCAAGCCCAATACACGCCACCGACGCTGCCGGGCGACGAGCGCAAGCCGCGCCGGGCGCGGGCCACCGCCGCCCCCACTCACGCCGCCACCACTGACGGCTCGCCGGTGCTCATCGACCGGGCCGCCGACACCGGCCTCGACTTCGTGCACCACAACGGCCGGGACGGCCGCTATCTCTTCGCCGAAGTGGTCGGCTCCGGCGCCGCCCTGTTCGACTACGACGGCGATGGTGACCTGGACGTTTTCCTGGTCCAGGGTGCGCCCTTCGAGCCGTCGCCGGCGAAACCCCCGTCCACGGCCGGTCCCGAGGGCGTGAAGAAGGCCGCCGCAGCCCGCTCACCCCCACCCAAGCCGTCCGACGGCGCAACCGCCAGGCCGCACCAGGGCCCCGCGCCAGGCGAGGCCGGGAAGGCAGGCGCCACCGGCTCTCCCGGCACGACCACCGCGAGAGCCGGAGCCGCCGCCACGGCGGAAGGGGGCGAAACCGCCAAGCCCCGCCTGGGCTCCGGGGACGGCCGGGGCGAGGAGCCAGGCGGCACCAGGGCTCCAGGGGACGGTGCGGCGAAGGACGGAGAAAAGGCCGAGGGAGGGCCAGCTCGAAGTCCCGGCGCCGAGGCGGCCCCACCGCCCCGGGACCGTCTGTACCGGAACCTCCTGGTGGAATCGGGCGAGCTGGCCTTCGAGGACGTCACCGAGGCGGCGGGAATCGAGGGCACCGGCTACGGCATGGGGGTGGCGGTGGCGGACGTCGATCTCGATGGCGACCTGGACCTCTACGTCACCGCCCTGGGCAGCAACCGGCTGTGGCTCAACGGTGGGGACGGCACCTTCACCGACGCCACCGACGATTCCCGGGCCGACGACCCCCGCTGGTCCACCGCCGCCAGCTTCTTCGACGCCGACCTGGACGGCGACCCGGACCTGTGGATCGGCAACTACGTCGCCTGGTCTGTCGCCACCGACTCGGTCTGCCACGCGGTGGCCGGGCACCGCGACTACTGCGGTCCGCTGAGCTACCCGCCGGTGGCGGACCGCCTGTTGGAGAACCGCCTGTTGAAGGAGGGCGGCGGCGCTCGCTTCGCCGACGCCTCGTCGCGCACCGGCGTCCGCTTCGTCACCGGTGCGGCCCTGGGGACGCTGGCCCTCGACCTCCAGGCCGACCCCCGACCGGAGGTCTACACCGGCAACGACGCCTCGGCCAACCAGCTCTGGCGCGCCGGCCCGCCGCCCACCGGCAGCGGCGGGCTCGAGGCGACGCTGATCACGCCGTGGCAAGACGTGGCCCTGGAGTCGGGCCTGGCCCTCAACGCCAACGGGCGGCCCGAGGGCTCCATGGGGATCGACGCCGGGGACTACGACGAAGACGGCGACCTGGACCTCTTCCTGACCCACGTCCACCGCGAGACCAACACCCTCTACGAGAACGGCGGCGACGGTCATTTCACCGACGCCACGGACCGCACCGGCCTGGCGGCGCCGAGCCTCGGCATGACCGGCTTCGGCACCGGCTTCATCGACTACGACAACGACGGGTGGTTGGACCTGCTGGTGGTCAACGGCACGGTGACGGTGCTGCCCGAGCTGGCGGCGGCGGGCGAGCCGTTCCCGCTGCACCAGAAGGATCAGCTCTTCCGCAACCTGGGACGGGGGCTGGGACGGGGGCGGGGCGACACCCCCCGGCCGGTCCGCTTCGCCGACGTCTCCGCCTCCGCGGGGGATGCCTTCCAAGTCTCCCGGGTGTCCCGCGGCACCGCCTTCGGCGACGTCGACAACGACGGTGACACCGACGTCCTGATCAACGACAGCGGCGCCCCGGCCCGCCTGCTGCTCAACCAGGTGGGCCAGGACGCCCACTGGCTCGGCCTGCGGCTCCTCCGCCCCGCCGGCGAGGGCGTCCGCGTCGATGACCCGACGGCCACCGTCACCCTGGAGCTGGCGTCGGGTCGCCGCCTGCTGCGCCGCGTGCGCATCGACGGCTCCTACCTGGCCTCCCACGACCCCCGGGTGCTCTTCGGCCTGGGGGACGAGGCCGAGGCGGTGGCGGCGGTGGTGCGTTGGAGTGGCGGCGAGGAGGAGAGGTTCGAGTTGGCTGGGAAACCGGTGGACCGGTACCTGGTCCTGGTGCAGGGCGAGGGCGAGGGCGAGGCGACGGGACAGGGCGAGAAGTAGGGGGTTTGCAGAGACGGGGTGGGGATGAAAGGCAACGCCCGTTTCTCCCGTGAGGCTGTTTTTTGTTTTTCTCCCCCTCCCCCGGGTGGATTGCCCCCTCCCAACAGATCGGCAAGAAGGTTGTTGTTGGTGGTGCAGTTGGGGCTTGTTTGGTGAGGGGTGGGGCGAGAGCCCTGGTGAGGGGTGCTCGGGAGGGGCGACGTGCACCGTGGTGTCGTAGTTCTCTGTGGGTCCCCAGCCCCGGACGACGCAGCCGAGCCTCCCCCCCGTCGTCCACCTAAAGCGAGGCGACCCCTCACCAGGGCTCTCGCCCCACCCCGTTCTCCGCGCCTCCGTCCCAACCCACACCTCCCAAGCCACACGCCCCGCGTCCCGCGGTATCCTCCCCACCATGCTCTCCGTAGGTATCGTCGGCCTCCCCAACGTCGGCAAGTCCACCCTCTTCAACGCCTTGACCGCCGCCGGCGCCGAGGTGTCCAACTACCCGTTCACCACCATCGACTCCAACGTCGGCATGGTGGCCGTGCCGGACCCCCGCCTGGAAGCGCTGGAACGCCTCCTGGAGCCCGACGAGGCGGCCCCGGCGTTCATCAAGTTCACCGACATCGCCGGCCTGGTGGAAGGCGCCAGCCGGGGGGAGGGGCTGGGCAACCAGTTCCTCGGCGAAATCCGCGTCGTCGACGCCATCGCCCACGTCGTGCGCAGCTTCCCCGACCCGGACGTCGTCCACGTCGCCGGCAGCGTCGGCCCGCTGCGCGACGTCGAGGTCATCGAGACCGAGCTGCTGCTGGCCGACCTGGAGTTGCTGGAGAGCGCCATCGCCAAGCGCTCCAAGCAGTGGCAGACCGCCCCCCGGGACCACGCCGGCGAGAAGGAGCGCCTGACCGCCTGGCAGGCGCAACTCGCCGCCGGCGAGCCGCTGGCCGGCCTCGACCTCACCCCGGAGGACCGCCAGGAGGCCAAGGGTCTGGGACTCCTGACCGCCAAGCCGATCCTCTACGTCGCCAACGTCGGCGAAGACGGCTACGGCGCGGACGATGGTGGCGGAAACGGTGGCGAGGAGGCCGCCAACCTGCGCCGCGCCCTGACCGACAGCGGCCGTGAGCAACCGCTGGTGGCCCTGTCGGCACGGCTGGAGGCGGAGCTGGCGGAGCTCGACCCGGAGGAACGGGCCCTCTTCCTGGACGACCTGGGCCTGGAGCGCTCCGGCCTGGAGCGCCTGGCCGAGGCCGCCTTCTCCATGCTCGACCTGATCCGCTTCTACACCGTCGTCGGCGGCAAGAAGATCCGCGCCTGGGAGGTCCCCCGGGGCACCCCCGCCCCCCAGGCCGCCGGCCGGGTCCACAGCGACATGGAGGAAGGGTTCATCCGCGCCAAGGTCGCCGCCTACGACGAGCTGATGGAGGCCGGCGGCTTCGCCGACCTCACTCAGCGCGGCCGGGTGCGCACCGAGGGCAAGGACTACGTCGTCCAGGACGGCGACGTGGTGGAGTTCCTGTTCTCGGAATGACCGGAGACGAAGGAGGCCCGCGCCATGTATGACGTCGTAGAAGTCCAGTGCCCCTGGTGCTTCGAGCGCCTGGAGATCTCCATTCAGATGGACGAGTGGGGGGAGATGACCCTGGACTGCCAGGTCTGCTGCCGCCCCTGGCGCATGGTGGTCAACCGGGACGAGCACGGCGACGCCGTGGTCACCGTCGACCGGGAGGACTAGCCCGGCGCCACCGGCGGCCCCGATGCTATCGTTCACCCCTCGCGTGGTTTAATCCTCGCGCAGCTTAGCCCTTGCGTGCTCGATCCCTCGCACCTCGGCGTGCATGACCGCAACATCAACACGGCACAGCCCCACATCTCGAACGGCACAGCCCCATTCTCAAGAGGACCCCTTCCATGAAACTCACAGCCCGCGTACGTCTCCCCCTCTTGCCGGCCCTCCTGGCCGCCCTCTTCCTGCTTCCCGCCTGTGTCACCGCGGACCGGGCCACGCCCGCGCCCCAGGACCACCTCGCTTGCCGCGACGTCGAGGGTGCCGACGAAGTGGTCTCCGCCGGCACCGTGGTCCTGCTGGGCGAGATGCACGGCACCGCGGAAAGCCCCGGCGTCGTCTTCGACCTGGCGTGCGACGCCTTCGCCCGGGACCTTTCGGTCACCGTCGGTCTGGAGATCCTGATGGCGGAACAGGCCCGGGTCGATGCCTACATGGATTCCGCGGGCACGGCGGAGGACCGGGAGCGCCTCCTGTCGGGGCCGTTCTGGCAGGACGAGTACCAGGACGGGCGGCGCAGCGTCGCCAAGCTCGCCCTGATCGAGGAACTGCGCCAGGCCCGCAGCCACGGCGAGCAGGTCCATGTGGTCCTCATCGACCGCCCCCATCGGCCCGAGGGCCCCAAGCGGGACGCCGTCATGGCCGACCGCATCGAGGAGGTGATCGAGGCCCGCCCCGACGACTTCGTGGTGGTCCTCACCGGCAACATCCACAACCGGATCCTCGAAGGCACCTCCTGGGACCCGGACTACCAGCCCATGGGGGCGTTGCTGAAAGACTCCCTGGAGGGATCGCGGGTGATCGCCCTGAACGTCAGCCACCCCGGCGGCACCGCGTGGATCTGCCCAACCGGCGATCCCGCCAGTTGCCACGCCCGGGAGATCCCCGCCATGGGACCGGCGACGTCCGGCCCGGAGATCTTCCTCTCCGACGACACGGCGGAAGAGGAGCGGGCCTACGACGGCTACTACGGGGTCAGCGGGCTGACCGCCTCTCCCCCGGCGGTGGAACGCCTCCGGCCGGAGGGTTGACCGGCTGCGCGAAGACGCGGCCCACCAGGCCCGGCTGGAGGGAGCTCTCGCCCGGCGGCGGCAGGATCTCCGCCTCCATGAAGACCATCTCCGAGGCCACGTCGACCTGGGGTGAGATGCGCGAGATCTCGGCTTCCACGCCGTCGTCCAACTCCGGCGAGCGGAACTCCACCGACTGCCCCAGGCGGACGCCGCCGGCGGCCCGCGGTGGCACGGCGAAGCGCACCACCAGGCCGCCGGAGCTGATCAGCCGCACCACCGGCTCTCCCGGCTCGACCACCGCCCCCGGGTCCAGATAGCGCTCGACCACGGTGCCGCCCACCGGGGCGGTGATGGAGCCGCGGCGCAACCGCTCGTCGATCTGGGCCACCAGGGCCCGGGCCTCGGCGACCCGGGCCTCGGCGGACTCGAGGCGCGCCTCCCCCTCCTCCACCTGGGACCGGAGGGTGACCATCTCCTCTTCCGAGTAGAGCTCGCTGTGGGGCAGGCGGCGCTCGTAGCGCTCGCGGACCGCTTCCAGGGCGACGCGGGAGCGTCGTTGGTCCGCCTCCAGGGCGCCCAGGGAGGACCGCGCCATGGAGCGCTGCTCGGCCATCTCCCGGGTGCCGATGGTGCCCAAGCGCTGGCCCGCCTCCACCCGGTCCCCCACGTCCACCGCCACCTCGCGCAGCCGGCCTTCGATCTGCGCCGCCACTTCCACCTGCTGACTCGGCAGCGTCACCGCCAACCAGCCCTGCTGCTGCTCCTCCTCCGGCGCGGCGGGGGGCGGCGGTGCCTGGGCCACCCGGGCGGCCGCCACCGCGGCGGGCGCATCTTCGCTGCCTTGCGGCGAGCATGCGACCAGGCAGAGCAGAAAGGGGAGGCTGGCAATGGCATGGCGGAAAGTTCGCGTCATCTCGTGGATTCTATATCCATCAACAGTTAGACTCGGCTGGTGACTCGCCCACCCACGCCGTGGTCCCCGGACGGGACGGCCGCCGGAGATCTTCCGGATCTCGCCGAGGCGGTGCGCCGCGCCGCCGGCGCCGACCGGGGGACCTGCCTCGTCTACGACCCACGCCAGGACGTTCTTTGGACCGTCCTGGACGGCGTGTACCAGCAGAGCGCCGGCGACCTCCCTCTGGCTCGCCGGCTGCTCGACGGCGAGGTGGTCGGTGACGAAGAACTGCGTGCCACCGTCGATCCGGAGGAGGTCTGGCCCGGCATCGGGAGCCCCGGCGCGGGTCCGTTCCTGGCTGTCCCCGTCCATCTCGAGGAGGGGGAGCTGGCCGGTGTCCTGGCCGCGACCCGGGAGCCCGGCGGCGACCGGTTCAACGCCGACGATGAGGCGGCGCTGAACCAACTGGCGTCCCTCCTGGCCCGCCGCCTGGCCGACGCCGCCGGGGCCCGGACGGCGGTGCTCGACGCCGCCGAGGAAGCCGAACGGGAAACGTCGGGCGAGGGCCAGGCGGGGCCTTTCCGACAGGCCGCCCTGGAGCGCCGGAGCCGCGGGCTGCGCGTGCGCCAGGATCCGTTGCGGCTGGACCCCACCTGGGGCCGCACCGTGTACCTCCTGCTGGTCGTCGCCTTCTTCGCCGCCATCCTCTATTCTCTCCTCGGCCGGATCGACGAGTACGCCACCGGGGTCGCCATTGTCGAGCTTCCCGGGCGAACCAACGTCACCGCCCTGGAAGCGGGCACGGTCACCTCGGTGGCGGTGACCCCCGGCGAGGGGGTGAGCGAGGGCCAGCTCCTGTTGCAGCTCGACGACGGCGCGGAGCGGGCGGAGCTGGCGCGGCTCGACAACGAGTTGCGGGTGCAGCTCGTGCGCCGACTGCGGGCCCCCTCCGACGCCGCCGTGGAACAGGTGGTGATCGCCGTCCGCCTGGAGCGCGACCTGGCCGCCGCCCAGTTGGCCGCCCGCCGCCTCCTGGCGCCCCAGGACGGGGTGGTCAGCGACGTCTGGGTGCGGGAGGGGCAGTACGTCCAGCCGGGCCAACCCATGGCCGCCCTCGGCGGCGGCACCTCCCTGCCCACCCTGACGATCCTCCTGCCCGGGTACTATCGCCCGGCCCTGGAGCCGGGGATGGCGGTGCGCTTCGAGGTCAGTGGCTACCGCTACGCCTACCAGCACCTGACCATCGACGCGGTGGGCGACGAGGTGGTGGGGCCGGGGGAGGCTCAGCGATACCTCGGGGCGGCCCAGGCCGGGGCGGTGGATCTCAGCGGACCGGTGGTGGTGGCCGAGGCAACGCTACCCGCGACCTTCGAAGCCGAGGGCGGCGTCTACCGCTATCACTCGGGCATGCAGGGACAAGCCGAGGTGCGACTGCGCTCGGAGCCGCTCCTGCTCACCCTGGTCCCGGCCCTCAAGGCGCTGACCGAAGGCGGCGATGACTGAGCCTCCGAGCCCTGAGCGGGGCGACGGCGGAGGCCGGCCGTCGCTGACCGAGCGCTTCCCCGCCCTGGGCAACCTGAGCTGGGGACGGCGGCGCCGGCGCATCCCCTTCGTCCCGCAGACGGCGGCCACCGATTGCGGCGCGGCCTGCATCGCCATGGTGCTCGGCCTCCACGGCAGGTCCATCAAGCTGAGCGAGGTGCGCGACGCCACCGGGGTCAGCCGCCTGGGGACCAGCGCCCTCGCCCTCCTCGACGCCGCCGCCCACTTCGGCCTGCGCGGCCGTGGCCTGCAGATCGACGACGTCGATGACCTGCGCTACCTGCCCATCGGCACCATCCTGCATTGGAAGTTCAGCCATTTCGTCGTCCTCGAGAGTGTCGGGAGCGACGGCGCCTGGATCGTCGATCCCGCCACCGGCAGGCGGCTGGTGAGCCACCAGGAACTGGACGACTCATTCACCGGCGTCGCCCTGGCCCTGGAGCCGGATGAGGGATTTCGCCGCGCCGAAGGGGACCAAGGGCGGGGCGCCTGGCGCTACGTGCGGCGGGTCCTCGCTCAAAGCGGGGTGGTGACCCGGCTGGTGGTGGCCTCCCTCTTCATCCAGCTCCTCGCCCTGTCGGTGCCGGTGGCCACCGGGCTGGTGGTGGACCGCATCGTCCCCCGGGGAGATCTTCGCCTGCTGCAGTTGGTCGCCATCGGCGTCGTCGGCATCGTGGCCTTCAAGGGTCTGGCCTCGTTGCTCCGCTCCACCCTGCTGGTCCACCTCCGGACCCACCTGGACGCCACCCTCGCCATCGAGTTCCTGGACCACCTGGCGGCCCTGCCCTACCTGTTCTTCCAGCAGCGTTCCGCCGGCGACCTGGCGGCGCGCCTCAACAGCAACTCGACCATCCGCGAGTTCCTCACCTCCGCCGCCCTGTCGGGCATCCTCGACGGGATGATGGTCAGCACCTACCTGGTCATCCTGCTCCTGGCGGACCTGCGGCTGGGCTTGCTGGTGGGCGGGTTCGGCGCCATGCAGGTGCTGCTCCTCATCGTCGTGCGCCGCCGCCAAGCGACCCTCATGTCCCAGCTTCTCCAAGCCCAGGCGCTGGCCCGGAACTACGAGTACCAGATCCTCTCCGGCATCGAGACGGTGAAGGCCGCCGGCGCCGAGCGCTCCTCCGTGGAGCGCTGGAGCCACCTGCTGGTGGACGAGCTCAACATCTCGCTCGACCGGGGCCGCCTGGACGCCTTCGTCACCTCGACCCTGGATACCCTGTCCACGGCGGCGCCGCTGGCCATCCTCGTCTATGGTGCCTCCATGGTCATCCGAGGCGACATCAGCCTGGGTCTCCTCCTCGCCCTGGGAGCCCTGGCGGCGGGTTTTCTCAATCCCCTCTCCCAACTCGTCGCCACCGCTCTCCAACTACAACTCATGGGCAGCTACCTGGAGCGGGTCAATGACGTCCTCGACGCGCCGCGGGAGCAGCAGGGCCCGGGGCGCCGCCTCGGGGCCCTGAGCGGCGGCATCGCCCTGGAAGACGTCAGCTTCCGCTACGCCCCCAACGCCCCCCCGGCGGTGGACGGGGTCGAGCTTGAGATCGAGCCGGGCCAGATGGTGGCGGTGGTCGGGGCGTCGGGCTCCGGCAAGTCGACCCTGGCGGGGATCCTGGCCGGCCTCTACCGGCCGGAGCGGGGCCGGGTGCTCTTCGACGGCGTCGATCTGGGCGAGCTGGAGCTGACCTGGCTCCGGCGGCAGCTCGGCTTCGTGCCCCAGCAACCGTTCCTGTTCTCCTCCACCATCCGCAGCAACGTCGCCATCCGTGACCGCACCCGGCCGCTGTCGGACATCGTGGCCGCCTGCCGGCTGGCCTGCATCCACGAGGACGTCGTGTCCATGCCGATGGGTTACCAGACCCTGCTGGCCGACAACGGCTCGTCGTTGTCCGGGGGCCAGCGGCAGCGCATCACACTGGCGCGGGCCCTGGTCCACCGTCCGCGGGTGCTGGTCCTGGACGAGGCCACCAGCGCCCTCGACGCGGTGACCGAGAGAGACGTCCAGGCCAACCTCGCCTCGTTGCGCTGCACCCGGGTGGTCGTCGCCCACCGCCTGAGCACGGTGCGCAACGCCGACCTGATCGTGGTGATGGACCGGGGTCGCGTCATCGAGCAGGGAAGCCACCGCGAGCTTCTGGCCCGGGACGGTCGCTACCGGGAGCTGCTGGCGACCCAGCTTGAAGACGCTGACGAGCTGGGCTCTCAGGGTTGAGCGCAACCTTTCCCCACCGGCATCCGTACTAATCAGCAGAATCGGTAGTTAGCATCTGTGTTAGGATGGGAAGCATACATTGCAACAAAAGATGTTGAAGAGGTATCTGTGACCAGTATCCTGATCCCGACCTTCCTGCGGGACATCCACTCAACCGCCGTCGCCATTGCCCTCAGCCGGCGTGGCGAGTCTCCCACCCTGTGGCACGGTGCGGACATGCCGACCCGACAGCAGGGGAGCATGGCCCTGTCACCCGTGGGAGAGCTGGAGTGGGAGGTGTCCGGCGCCGGCCTGCCCCCCACCGACCGGCACTTCGACGTCGTCTGGAACCGCCGTCCTTCGCCGCCCATCCTGCCGCCGGATCTGCCGATCCCGGACTCTGACCTCTACGTCGCCCGGCGCGAGTGCCAAGCGTTCCAGCGCGGTCTGTGGTCCCTGCTGGCGCCCGACGCCTTCTGGGTCAACAGCCCTGAGGGGCGAGCCCGGGCCAGCGCCAAGCCGGCCCAACTGGTCGCCGCCACGGCGGCCGGCTTCTCCATCCCCCCGACCCTGATCAGCAACGACCCGGAGCGCATCCGGCGTTTCGTCGGCCAGCACGAGGGGCACGCTCTCTACAAGCCGTTCGTCCCGACCCACTGGGACATGGGATCCCGCGGGGTCGCCTTCGCCTTTGCCAGCCCGGTGACGTTGGCGGACCTGCCGGACGACGAGGTCCTGCGCCTCAGCCCGGGGATCTTCCAACGTCGCATCGCCAAGGCCCATGAACTGCGGCTGACGGTGATGGGAGACAAGATCTTCGCCGCCCGCCTCCTCTCCCAGGACCGGGAGGAGTCGAGGATCGACTGGCGCAACGCCTTCACCCGCCTGGCGGTGGAACCGGCCGAACTGTCGGCCGAGGATGCCGAGCGCTGCCAGCGGGTGATGGCCGACCTGGGGATCGTCTTCGGGTGCATCGACATGATCGTCACCCCGGACGAGGAGCTGGTCTTCCTGGAGGTCAACGAGATGGGCCAGTTCCTCTGGCTCGACGAGACCAACCCGGAGATCAACACCCTGGCCCCGTTCTGTGAGTTTCTCCTCCAAGGGCGCCCCGACTTCACCTGGGAACCGTCCGCCAAAGACCCGGTGTACCTCGACCTGCGGGACGAGGCCGCGGCGTACCAGGAGGAGGTCGATGCGGAGATCCACGTCGAGCGCCCGAAGGACCACCTGGCTCCCGAGGGCACCCCGCCTCCACCGACCGAGACCCCGCCCCCGGGCCCCGCTGTTACATAGAGGCCGCCAACGATGGTGGCCAATCATCCACCCCAGTACCAAGGAGTGTTGTAACCATGGAAAAGACCCACAACCACCAAGAGAAGAAAGAGCAGCGCATCCTCGGCCGCACCCTGGCCCGCGAGCTCTCCCGCGACGAGCTGGAGCTGGCCAGCGGTGGCGCCGGCACCACGAGTTGCTCGGCCTGTCAGCCGGATGACTGCGACGTCCAGGAGTACTGATCCTCTCAGTATGAGTAAGGCCGCCGGCCGAGATTTTCGGCCGGCGGCCTTGTCCGTCTCTGCCAGAGCCTCCCCCAACCCACAGCCGGCACTGAACACCGAAAAGGATCTCAGCCATGAAAGAAGCCCAGACCTCAGACGTGACGAAGGAGCAGCGCATCCTCAAGCGAGTGCTGGCTCGCGAGCTCACCCGTGAGCAGTTGGAGACGGCGGTGGGTAGCTGTCAGACGATCAGCTACACAGCTGGCCAGCCGGGCGACATAGACGAGGCGGAGTACTACTGACCGCCGCGGCTTGTAGATGACCGCCGGCCGGGGCTCGCCTCGGCCGGCGGTTTTGCGTTGGGCTCGATGGCGGGCACTCCACTGGACACGGACAGCACCGACAGCCCAGCTCGATTCACCTGCGGGTTATAGACTGCCCCCATGCGGATCTACGGCGTCGATTTCACCAGCACCCCAACGGTGAGAAAGCCGATCACCGTCGCCCGCTGCGAGCTTGCCGACGGCGAGCCGCGGCTGGCGCTGGCCGAGCTGGCCCGCATCCCCGGCTTCGACGCCTTCCGGAAGAGCCTGAACCACCCCGGCCCCTGGGTCGCCGGCATGGACTTTCCCTTCGGCCAACCGGTGAAGCTGGTCGAGAACCTGGAGTGGCCCGACACCTGGGAAGAGATGGCCCGCCGGGCCGGCGACCTCAACCGCCAGGAACTGGTGGACCTCCTGGACCTCTACCGCGCCTCCCGGGCGAAGGGGGACAAGGAGCACCTGCGGGAGACCGACCGCCGGGCCGGCTCCCTGTCGCCGATGAAGGTCTACGGCGTGCCGTTGGCGAAGATGTTCCACGAGGGGGCGCCGCGGCTGGCCGCCACGCCGTGCAACGTGCCGCCGGTGCGCCCTACCGACGACGACCGCACGGTGCTGGAGGCCTACCCCGGCCTGGCGGCCCGCTCCCTTCTGGGTGAGAAGAAGAGCTACAAGCACGACGTCAAGCGCAAGCAGACCCCGGCCCGCCGCCAGGTGCGCAAGGAGATCCTGGCCACCCTCCAGGCAGATCGCTGCCGTGAGATCTACGGCTTCCGGCTGCACGTCAACCCGTACCAGGCCACGGCCCTTCTCGACGACGCCTCCGGCGACCTGCTGGACGCCGTGCTGGCCGCCGTCCAGGCCGCCTGGGCCTGGCGCCAGGGCGAGACCTGGGGAATCCCCGCGGACTGCGACCCGCTGGAAGGCTGGATCGTCGATCCGGCGACCCTCGGCGACGAGGGCTAGAGCGGCCACTCCTCGCCCTGCCGGGCCAGGGCCAGGCCCGCGGGCCAATCGGCGGTGTCCAACGGCTCGAAGGGGTCGAGGGCGGGGTTGGTGTGGTTGAAGTGGAGGAAGCGGATCTTCACACCCGACGCCTCGACGAACGGGGCGAAGCGCTCGACGCTGTCGCGGATCAGGGGGTGGCGCACTTTGGAGATGTCGCGGCCGGGCAACTCGTCGCCGGAGTAGAAGGTGCCGTCCACCAGGGCGACGTCGACGCCGGCCTCCTCCATCACCGTCTCCGGTGCCACCGCCCAGGCGTCCCAACCGTCGGTGTCCGGGACGTAGAGGAGGGTCGAGCGGGGGCCCCGCACCAGGTAGCCCACGGCGTCGCTGAACTCCTCCCGGTGGGGCACGCGGATGGCGGACACCGACACCCCCTCACCCAGTTCCACCGCCTCCCCCGGCGCACCCGCCCCCGGCTCCACGGGCCGCAGATCGACGTTGCCGAGGGCCACGAGCTGGCTCCACGGGCCGTTGGAGCGCAGGAACTCCATCATCCGCGGCGTCCCCCAGACCGGCAGGCCGGAGGTGCTCACCACCTCGCGGCCGAAGTGGGCGAGGCCGAGGTAGTGGCCGACGTGGGCATGGGTCAGGAAGACACCGTCCACCGGGTCCCGGTCCACGCCCCCCTCCGCCCGCGGGTCGGTCGCCGGCGCCGGGGAGAGGTTGCGGCGCAGAGCCCGGAGTTGCAGGGCGACGTCGGGGGTGGCATCGATGAGGTAGGTGCGGCCGCTCTCCGGCAGGACGATCCCCAGGGACGCCACGAGGCGGCGATCCCGGGGCCTGTGGTGGGCGTGGCGGCAGCGCCGGCAGTCACAGGCGGCGTGGGGCAGGCCGCCGTCCTGGACCACCCCCAGGACCACCGCCCGGGGACCCCGGGAGGCGGACTGGACGGCGGACCGGGCGGCAGACGCGGGCGCGCGCTCAGCCGGTGCCACGGCACCCCCCTCTGCCACCGGTTCGATTCCCGTACCCCCTTCGCTGGCGCAGCCGGCGGCGGCGAGGAGCAGTAGCGGTAGCAGCACGGTGCCGGCCCACCGGCCGACGGTCCTCCCCGGGTCGAATGTCCATGGTGTCGTCTCCGTTGTCGGTTCCGTGCCTCGTCGAGTCGTCATGTCGCGGCCACTCTACCGCCAGCCACCCCCTACCCCGCCCCTCCACGCTCTTGACGCTACGACGGGCCAACCCGTAGCATCCGGCGAGGGCCGGCGATGTGAGTCCGGCCCCGCTGGGCGCCACCGCGCCCACCCCTCGCCGCGCCCCCAACGCCAACTTGACCCGCCCAACCCGGAGCCGAAAGATGACCCTCGACCCGCGCCCTGCCCTTTTCTCCCTCCTCCGCACCACGGCGGCCCTCGCCGCCATCGTCTTCCTCACCGCCGGCCTGGCCGCCTGCACGCCGGAGCCCGCGGAGGTCGATGAGAGCCCGGTCGCCGGGATGAGCGAGGAGAACCCCTCCGACGACAAGGTCCTCGGAGAGGCCATCGAGGTGCAGGCGGGCGGCAACGCCACCCTCACCCTGTCCGGCACCCCAGCCGTGGACGGCGCCGCCGAGGTCACCTGCGCGGTCCAGGAAGCCCCCGCGAGCCACGGCGATGCTGCGAGCCACGCCGAGACTACGAGCCACGCCGACCACGCCGGCGACGCTCACGCCGGCGACGAGGCGGTCGCGGAACACCAGGATGCGGCCGAGGCTGAAGCGGAAGATCACGACGCGGAGGAGCATGGCACGGAGGCCGTTGCGGACGGCCACGGTGGCGACGGCGAGCACGCTGATGGCCATGGCGGCGGTGACCATGGCGAAGGTGACCACGGTGGCGGCGAAGACGGCCACGCGGGCGGCCACCTGGTTCTCGCCAAGACCGCCACCTTCGCCCTCACCCCGCCCGGCGACGCCCCCCTCCGCCTGGTGGTGGAGATCCCGGACTACGACGGCGAGGGCGAGTACGACGCCGTCCTCCGCCTCGAAGGCATCGCCGAGGACGGCTCCTACGCCGAGTCCACCGGCAGCGGCACCGCGACGGTGGAAAAGGGCACCCTCCTCTCCTCCTCCGCCGCCACCCACTGGATCTCCGGCACCTTCGAAGGCACCTACGCCGGCGACGCCGGCCAGGGCGAAGCCAGCGGCAGCGTCGAGCGCTGCTACTACTTCAAGTAGAACCACCCAGGACCGGCTCCCCACCCTGCCCCATCCCCGGGGAGCCGGTCACTCCCCCACTCCTACCTCGACGGGGGTCACTCCTTCCCTTCAACCTGCTGCGCCCGGCCCCCCTCCCGATCAGCAAGAAAAGTAGGGCCCCGCTTCTCCGGCGCTCCCCCCAATCCGGAGGGGTGCGGAGGAAGATGGCCCAACACCCGACCTGGGTGATGCTGATGCGTATCGTTGGGGGTCGCCCCCCTCGCTGACCGATGGGCTAACCTCACCGAAGATGAGAAGCCGGCACCAGAGCCTGGGTGTGGTGTGTATCGTTCGGTGAGGCGAGGGGCGGGAGCCCCGGTGCCGGGGTGCTCGGGAGCCGCGGGCGCCAGCCCGTTTCGTGTTGGGAGAGGGGTGCGAAGCGGCTCCTGTGCAGCCGAGCCACCGCCCCCTCCTCAAGAGCGAGGCGGCCCCGGCACCGGGGCTCCCGCCCCTCGCCGTTCCCCCACCTCCGCCCACCAGCATGCCCCCACCAGCATGCCCCCTCCATCCGCGCCCCCCACCTCGCCACCCGGGAATGAACCACCCCCTCCACCGGTTATGACACTTGAGTCGATATCACTCAGGTTGCCGGAACAAATCCTAACCAGCAAGGTACAAGCCCCCATGGCAACACCTGTGAATGTCGTTCTGTTGAAGCACTGATTCGAGGAGAGACCTTTCAGAGGGAAGCGCCGAGGAGAGAACAGAGTGGATTTCAAGGACTATTACGAGACCCTGGGCGTCGCCAAGACGGCCTCCGAGGAAGAGATTCAGAAGGCCTACCGCAAGCTGGCGCGGAAGTACCATCCCGACGTCAACAAGGAGGACAAGGCCGAGGATCGCTTCAAGGAGATCGGCGAAGCCTACGAGGTCCTGAAGGACCCGGAGAAGCGCAAGAAGTACGACCGCTTCGGCAGCGCCTGGAAGCAGGCGGCGCAGCAGAGCGGCGGCGCCCCCCCGGGCTGGGACAACGTGCGCGGTCAGTACGGCCCCGGCTTCGACTTCGACTTCGGCGCCGGCCCCGGTGCCGCAGGCGCCGGCGGCGGGGACTTCTCCTCCCTCTTCGAACAGCTCTTCGGCGGCGCCGGCGGCATGGGTGGTGGCGCGGGCGGCCCCCGGGCCCGGCGCGGCAGCCCCTTCGGCGGCGGCGCGGGCTTCCGCGGTGGCGCCCCCCGCCCCCGGCGCGGCAACAACGTTGAGGCCGAGGTAGAGCTCAGCCTGGAGGAGGCCGCCCAGGGCGGCAAGAAGCAGGTCACCCTGGCCGACCCCACCACCGGCCAGCGCCAGACCCTGGAGGTGACCATCCCGGCCGGCATCCTGCCCGGCAAGAAGCTCCGCCTAGCGGGCCAGGGCGGCGAAGGGGCCGGTGGCGGCGCCAAGGGCGACCTGCTCCTCAAGATTTCGATCCGCCCCGACGACCGCTTCCGCCTCGAAGGCCAGAACCTCTACACCCGCCTCGACCTGGCGCCCTGGGAGGCCGCCCTGGGCACCGAGGCGGCGGTGCCCACCTTGAACGGCGACCAACGGGTGCGCATCCCCGCCGGCACCTCGTCCGGGCGCAAGATCCGACTGCGCGGCAAGGGCTTCCCGGGGGTCGGCGAGAAGGCCGCCGGCGACCTCTACGCCGAGGTCCAGATCGCCGTCCCGGAGGAGTTGAGCGACCGCGAGCGGGAGCTCTTCGAGGAACTGGCCGAGACCTCCGACTTCGCCCCCAGAGGCTGACACCACCGCCAGAGCCCACGACCGCGAGCCCAGCATTGAGACCCAGCATCGAGACCGAGAGAAAGACACCGATAGAAAGAGGACCGAGAGCATGGACATCAACAAACTGACCATGAAATCCCAGGAGGCTTTGCAGGCGGCCCAGACCCGGGCCACCCGCTTCGGCCACCAGCAGGTCGACGGCGAGCACATGCTGGCCGCCCTGCTGGAGCAGCCCGAGGGCCTGGTGCCCCGGCTGCTGCAGCGCATGGACGTGCCGGTGGACGCCGTGGTGCGCGACGTCGAGGACGAGCTGTCCCGCCGCCCCGCCGTCTCCGGCCCCGGCGCCGAGGCGGGCAAGGTCTACGTCTCCCCCGCCCTGCAGAAGATCTTCGTCACCGCCGAGGACGAGGCCAAGCGGCTGAAAGACGAGTACGTCTCGGTAGAGCACCTGATCCTCGCCTTCCTCGCCCAGGGCACCGACTCCGGCGCCGGCCGCATCCTGGCCGAGCACGGCGTCAACCGCGACGCCTTCCTGTCGGCCTTGACCGCCGTGCGCGGCAACCAGCGGGTGACCTCGGCGTCGCCGGAGAGCGCCTACGAGGCGCTGGAGAAGTACGGCGTCGATCTCGTCTCCCAGGCCCGCCGGGGCAAGATGGACCCGGTCATCGGCCGCGACGCGGAGATCCGCCGGGTGGTGCGCATCCTGTCGCGCAAGACCAAGAACAACCCGGTTCTCATCGGCGAGCCCGGGGTCGGCAAGACCGCCATCGTCGAGGGCCTGGCCCAGCGCATCGTGCGCGGCGACGTGCCGGAGTGGATCAAGGACCGGGCCGTCTTCTCCCTCGACATGGGGTCGCTCCTGGCCGGTGCCAAGTACCGGGGCGAGTTCGAGGAGCGGTTGAAGGCGGTGTTGAACGAGGTCAAGGAGTCGGAGGGGCGGATCCTGCTCTTCATCGACGAGCTCCACAACATCGTCGGCGCCGGCAAGACCGAGGGCTCCACCGACGCCGGCAACCTGCTGAAGCCGATGCTCGCCCGGGGCGAGTTGCACTGCATCGGCGCCACCACCCTGGACGAGTACCGCAAGTACATCGAGAAGGACGCGGCCCTGGAGCGGCGCTTCCAGCCGGTGCAGGTCGATCCCCCCTCGGTGGAGGACACGGTATCGATCCTGCGCGGCCTCAAGGAGCGCTTCGAGGTTCACCACGGGGTCGGCATCCAGGACAACGCCCTGGTGGCGGCGGCGACGCTGTCCCACCGCTACATCACCGACCGCTTCCTGCCGGACAAGGCCATCGACCTGATGGACGAGGCCAGCGCCATGGTGCGCACCGAGATCGACTCCATGCCGGCGGAGCTGGATGCCGTCACCCGCCGGGTGATGCAGCTCGAGATCGAGGAAGCGGCGCTCAAGAAGGAGAAGGACAAGGCTTCCAAGGAGCGCCTGGCGGACCTGCGCCGGGAGCTGGCGGACCTGCGCGAGCAGGCCAGCTCCATGCGCGCCCAGTGGGAGGGCGAGAAGGAGTCCATCGAGTCGGTGCGCCGCCTGCGCGAGGAGATCGAGCAGATCCGCCGCCAGGTGGAGGAGGCCGAGCGCGACTACGACCTCAACCTCGCCGCCGAGCTGAAGCACGGCAAGCTGCCGGACCTGGAGGCGAAACTGGAGGAGCACGAGGCGAAGCTCGAAGCCGAGCGCGACACCGGCGAGTTGCTGCTGCGGGAAGAGGTCACCGAAGACGAGATCGCCGAGGTGGTGGCCCGCTGGACCGGTATCCCGGTGACCCGCCTGGTCGAAGGCGAGCGGGAGAAGCTGCTGCGCCTGGACGAGATCCTGCACCGCCGGGTCATCGGCCAGAACGAGGCGGTGGACCTGGTGGCCGACGCGGTGCTGCGCGCCCGCTCCGGCATCAAGGACCCGCGGCGCCCCATCGGCTCGTTCATCTTCTTGGGCCCCACCGGCGTCGGCAAGACCGAGCTGGCCAAGACCCTGGCCGAGGCGCTGTTCGACAGCGAGGAAAACCTGGTCCGCATCGACATGTCGGAGTACATGGAAAAGCACGCCGTCTCGCGGCTGATCGGCGCCCCCCCGGGCTACGTCGGCTACGAGGAGGGCGGCCAGCTCACCGAGTCGGTGCGCCGCAAGCCCTACTCGGTGATCCTCTTCGACGAAATCGAAAAGGCGCACCAGGACGTCTTCAACGTGCTCCTGCAGATCCTGGATGACGGCCGGGTCACCGACTCCCAGGGCCACACCGTGGACTTCAAGAACACGGTCATCATCATGACCTCCAACATCGGCTCGTCCCACCTGCTGGAGGGCGCCCGCCCCGACGGCGAGATCAGCGAGCAGGCCCGGGACGCGGTGATGGGCGAGCTGCGAGCCCACTTCCGGCCGGAGTTTTTGAACCGGGTGGACGACATCGTGCTCTTCAAGACGCTGACCCTGCCGGAGATCGAGAAGATCGTCGTTCTCCAGATGGCCGACCTGCGCCACCGCCTGGCGGAGCGCAACATCGCCATCGAGCTCACCGACGCGGCCCGGGAGCACGTCGCCCGCCAGGGTTTCGACCCGGTCTACGGCGCCCGGCCGCTGAAGCGCTTCCTGCAGCGCCAGGTGGAGTCCAAAGTCGGCCGCGCCATCATCGCCGGCGACATCGGCGACGGCTCCACGGTGCGGATCGACGTGCGGGACGGCGAGCTGGCGGTGGACGTCAACGCCACCCCCGCCGCGGAGCGGGAAGCCGCGGCGGAGGTGGCCTGACGGGGCATTGCCCTTGCACCCAACCCTTGCGGGTGACCCCCGTACCCCACCCACCGAGCCCACAGCCAGAGAAGGAGCCACCCCGACATGACCGAAGCCACCAAGACCCAGGAAACCAGCCAGACTCAAGACAGCGGTGACACCGTTGCCGTCCAGCACGACCCCGAGGGCGGCCGTTTCTACATCGAGACCGACGGCGGCGAGGCGCGGCTGAACTACCGCGTGGACGGTGACGTCCTCGACTTCGTCTCCACCTTCACCTCGCCCCAGTTGCGCGGCCAGGGCATGGCCGCCAAGGTGGTGCGGGCCGGCTTCGAATACGCCGAGGCCGAGGGCAAGAAGGTGCGGCCCACCTGTCCGTACATCGACACGTTCCTGCGCCGCTACCCCCAGTACAAGGAACTCTCCACCCAAGGCTGACCAAACACCTCCCAGGCGTGCACGCGCCTCGCCATCAAGGCGGCTTCCCTCTCCGGGGAGCCGCCTTTTTTCATGCCCGGGACAATTCTCGCCCCGCCCCTGCGGACAGGGCTCCTACAACTTATTGACCGATTTCGATTAATTATTGTCGCAGAGAAAATAATACAAAACGAGGTTAATTTTATAAGCCGCGGAAGATATATTCACTCAGTCTGTTGCGGTGATTGGGAACCGCCCCGGCCCGGGCCTCGCGCCTCGGCCACCCGGCGGCCGCTCCCGATCATCAATTCCAATGAACCGCCAGTAAAGAGGAGCCTTGTCATGATTGACCAAAGCCAGAATCAAAACCTGTACTCGAATGAGCTTCCCACCGTCGAGGAGCCCCGAATCCCCACCACCCCTCCGCGGGAGGCGCCCGCCAAGGAGCAACCGGCGCCCTCCCTCCACTCCACTCCGGCCATCCGCCCCATGGAGACCTGGACCCAGGGGCTCAACCTGCTGCGCCTCGCCGAGCGCTACGGCTCCCCCCTCTACCTGCACCACCCGGCGACCCTGATGCGCAACTTCCAGGAGTACGTCTCCATCGTCGGCGACCCGGGCCACGTGCGTTACCCGGTGAAGGCCAACCCCTCGCCGCTGGTGCTGGAGGCGCTGGCCCGCTGGGGCAGCGGCGCCGACTGCGCGTCGAAGCCGGAAGTCCAGGCCGCCCTGGCCGCCGGCGTCCCCATCTCCAAGTTGAGCTACAACACCCCCGCCATGGACGTCCGCCTGGCCGTCTGGCTGCTGCGCCAGGGGGCCACGGTGGTGGTGGACTCCGCCAGCGCCCTGGCTGAGCTGTCCCAGGTCCTGGGCAGTGAGGGGTCGGCGGAGAGCTTCGCCGGCGAGCTCTTCGTGCGCATCAACCCCGGCGGCCTGCCCGGCTACAGCAAGAAGTCGGACATCCAGCGCTACACCGCCCACGGCGACGCCAAGAGCCAGTTCGGCATCCCGTCGGAGAACATCCTGGATCTGCTGGCGGCCACCGACCTGCCGATCTCGGGCCTCCACGTCCACGTCGGCACCATGATGGACAACCTGGAGACCTTCCGCTTCGGCCTCGGCTTCCTCCACGACCTGGTGGACGTCCTGCTGGCCGACACGGACCATCCCATCGGCACGGTCAACCTGGGGGGCGGCCTCGGTCTGCCCCACTTCCCGGACCAGGAGTTCCCCACCATCGCCGCCCTCGGCCGGGCGCTGGCCGGTGAGCTGGACACCGGTGCCCTGGACTACCACGTCGAACCGGGCAACTCCCTGGTGGGCGACAGCTTCGCCCTGCTCACCCGGGTGCTGGCGATGAAGGAGGTGCGGGGCCGGCGCTGGGGCCTGGTGGACGTCGGCACGGACCAGCTCGTCAAGCACACGGTGGCGCGCTGGGAGCACGAGATCGTCGATTCGGGCCACCGCCCCCTGCCGCTGGAGGGGCCGGACGGGCTGTGCGGCCCGCTGTGCTTCGCCGGCGACCTGCTGCTGCCCAACACCGACCTGTCCGGCATCTCCAAGGGCGACCCGCTCCTGGTGCGCCACGCCGGCGCCTACTGCGAGGCCATCGCCTCCCACTTCAACGGTCGCACGGCGCCGGCCTGCGTGGTCCTGGAGGACGACGGCACGGTGCGGCTGGGGCGCGACCGGGAAGACCCGTTCTTCGAGCCCGCCCTGCAAACCTACCGACCGCTCGGCTTTTCAGAAAACACTGATCCCAACGCCGGGCGGGGCGTGCCCAACGACCGCCTGCGCTCGCTGCAGAGCGAGTACATGCACCACCTGGCCCAGGACGAGTCCTACGAGCTGCGCACCGCCCGCCAGCTCGGCGAGCGGACCTACCGGTTCGAGGTGGAGACCCGAGCCCAGGTGGGGTTCGTGGCCATGCCGTTGGCGCTGCGCATCGTCGGCGACGCCTCCATCACCGCCGTCGGCCTGGAGATGGGTTGGAGCCGGAAGGAGGCGCCGGTGTGGGCCACCCGCCTCACCCTCACCGCCGGTGCCAGCCTACCGGCCGGCGAGACGTTGCCCTGCACGGTGACGGTGAGCGCCCTCGCCCCGGGGGTCGGCTCCGGCGTCGCGGCCGCCGGCCACGTCCACTTCCAACTGGGCGAGAACGGCGAGTTCCGGGGCACCGCCAAGGTGTCGGTGCCGGAGAGTTGAGCCGCGGGTTGGCTGCCCGGCCCCCCGCCGCCACGGGGGCGGGCCGGGCGCCTTCCGCCCTCCCCCGGCTCAGTCCTCTTCCCAGTCCCAGAAGTAGTCCTTGTTGCTCAGCTCCTCCTCCGGCTCCGCCCGGCGGGCCGCCACCGGGTCCTCCTCGGCGCGGATCAGGGCGACCTGTTCCTCCAGGGTGTCGACCTCCGCCTCCCAGTAGGCGTCGGTGCCGAAGTCGGTCCAGGTGGCCGGGAAGATCGGATCGTGCCAGCGGCGCGCCAGCCAGGTCGCGTAGTGGACCAGGCGCATGGCGCGCAGCGGCTCGATGAGGCGGAGCTGCGTCCGGTCGAAGAGGCGGAAGCGCTCGTAGCCCTCCAGGAACGCCTCGCGCTGGCGCACGGCGTAGGAGTCCCGGCCGGGCATCGACAGCCACAGGTCCTGCACCGCCGGGCCGGTGGCCATGTCGTCGAAGTCGAGGACGTTCAAGGCGCCATCGCGGTCCAGGACGTTGCCCAGGTGGAGGTCGCCGTGGACGCGGTGGAGGTCCGGGTCGACCTCGGCGAACAGGCGGTCGGTGCGCTCGGCGATCTCCTCGGCGGCGGCGAAGTAACGCTCCCGGAGGTGCTCCGGCACCGTGTCGTGCTGGCGCAGCCAGGCCAGGTTGTCGCGGATGAAGGTGTCGGCGCTCATCACCACCCGGTGGGGCGCGGGTCGGCGCACGCCGACGTTGTGCATTCGCCCCACCAGCATGCCGAGGCGCTCGGCGGCGTCGTCGCTCAGCTCGTCGGGGGCGCGGCCACCGCGGCGCTCGGCCAGGCTGTAGTAGATCTTGCCCTGCTGCTTCAGGGTGGTGCCGTCGGGGAACCGGCGCACCGGGCACACCGGCACCTCCTCGTCGGTCAGGTCTTCCAGGAACCGGTGCTCCTCCCGGATCTGCTCGGCGTTCCAACGCCCGGGGCGGTAGAACTTAGCGATGATGCGGGTGCGGTCTTCGAGCTCGACCTCGTAGACCCGGTTTTCAAACGAGTTCAACGGGTAGCACACCGGGTTGGTCTGCAACCCGGCGGCTTCGACGGCGTCCAGGACCCGCTCCGGGGTCAGGGAGAGGAAAAGGTCGTCGCGGGAGGCGGGGTCCCGCGTTGTGGAGTCGTCAGGCATCGAGCCGAGCATAGCCGAAGCGGCGGCGGGCCGAAGAAAAGCCCCAAAAACAAAAGCCCCCCTCGTGGCGAGGGGGGCTTGAAGGTGCTTCTCGGTCAGCTAGCGGAGGGCGTCAGTTGCCGCCCTGACCCTGGGGGGCCGCCGCGGCGCCGCCCTCGGGGTTGATGTCGAGCAGCTCGAGGTCGAAGATCAGCGTCGCGTTGGGCGGCACGTTGGCGCCCGAGCCACGCTCGCCGTAGCCCAGCTCGGCGGGGATGAAGATGCGGTGCTTGGCGCCCACCTGCATCAGGGTGATGCCCTCGCGGAAGCCGGCGATGACGTTGCCCAGGGGGAAGGTCACCGGCTGGCCGCGCTCGTAGGAGCTGTCGAAGACGGTGCCGTCGATGAGCTTGCCCTCGTAGTGGACCTGCACCGAGTCGGTTGCCTCGGGGGACTCGCCGTCCCCCTCTTCCAGCACCATGTACTGGAGACCCGAATCGGTGACCTGGACGCCTTCCTTCTCGGCGTTCTCGCTCAGGAAGGCCTCACCGGCGGCGGTGTTCTCGGCCGCCAGCTCTGCCATCCTGGCCTGCTGGGCGGCCACCATCTCCTGCTGGAACGCCTGCATGGCGGCCTCCAGCTCCTCGTCGGTGTACTTGGCCTCGGCCTCGTCGTCCATCCCGTGGTTCAGGCCTTCGACCATGGCATCCAGATCGACGTCGACGCCCTGCTGGGTGAAGTTGCGGCCCATGTTCAGGCCGATGGCGTAGGACGCCTTTTCGCGGTTCTCGGACATGTCGCTGCTCTCCTCGGTGGTCTCAGACTCCGCGGTCACCGCGTCCTCGCCCTCGTCCTGCTGAGCGCAGGCGTTGGAGGCGAGACCGAAGAAAAGCGCGAAAACGGTGCATAGGATCAGTGACTTCTTGGAATTCATCGGGTGTTCCCCTTGCTTGGGTCGGGTGGATGGGCAGGCGGCCGCGGTAGGTAGGGTGCGGGGCCCGCCAAACGGAAGTGGGGCCTGGCGGGGAAGCAACGGGGCTCCAGCCAGCGATGGAAATCCTACCATCTCGGCGGCGGCGGCGCTGCCGAAGGACCTCCTCAGCCCCCGCCGCCACTCCCCCGGACCGATTTGCGCAGCGGCAGGTAGCGGTCGATGATCCCCTGCTGATAGGCCAGCTTCACCGCCTCCCCGCGCCGGCCGACCCCCATCTTGGTGAGCAGGTTGTGGACGTGGTTCTTGACCGTTGACAAGGCGACACCCAGGCGGACCGCCACCTCCTTGTTGGACAGGCCGTCGGACAGCAACTCCAGGACCTCCATCTCCCGCGGCGTCAGCGGCTCCCCGGGGGGAGCCGCCGGGGCGCCCGCATCGTCGGCCAGGCGGGTCAGCCGTTCAAGGACGAGGGCGGCGACGGCAGGCTCGCATGGCGCCCGGCCCCGGCGCACCTCGCCCAGGGTGCGCAGAAGGTCGTCCAACCCGGAGTCGCGGAGCAGGTAGGCGTGGGCACCCGCCTCGACGAAGCTGACCGCGTCGGCCACCGCCGCCAGATCGACGGTGACCACCTCGACGTGGTCCAACCGGTCCGCCAGGGTGCCCACCGTCTTCAACCCCGCCTCGAGATCCGTGCTGCCGTCGATGACCACCAGGTCGAAATGGCTTTCCCGAAGCCGATCCACCAAGTCCCCGTTGGGACCGTCCGCCGCCGCCACCGTCAACTCGGGCCGCCCCTCCAGGCACTTCCCCACCACCTGGTTGAACAGCCTGCCGCCGGCGAGCAGCACCCGGGTGGTCTTGCGGCCCTGAGGGCTGTGTGCCCCTCCCCGGGCCGCCGCCTCCTCGGGGTCGCTCACCCTGACGCCTCCCGCCTCCGCTCCCGCAGCCAATCGCGGTTGAACGCTTCCCGCACCGCCGCCTCCCGGCAGTCCACGTCCATCTTGTCCAGGATGTGGTGGACGTGGTTCTTGACGGTGTGGACCGAGAGGCAGAGATGGTCCGCGATCTCCTGGTTGGTCAGCTCCCGAGCCACCAGTCGCAGCACCTCCAACTCCCGCGGCGAGAGCACAAGATCCTCGACCTGGCGGTGGCGCTGGCGCTGGCGGGAGACCTCGTGGAGGCGGTCGAAGAGGGTGTAGGTCGCCCGGGGCGAGCAGTACACCTGCCCCGCCAGCACCTGGTCCACCGCCGCCTCCACCTCCGCCATGGCCGACTCCGACGAAAGGTATCCCCGCGCCCCGACCCGCACCCAGTCGAGGAAGTCGCCGTTCCTCTCGGACAGCCGCAGGACGATCACCTGGGTGGACGTGGGCCGCCGCTCCAGATCCTTCCGGTACCTCCGGGACTCATTGGCACCACAACTGAGATCCACCAGGACTAGATCCAGGTCCCCTTCCTGGAAACGGTCGGCGATAGAACCGCCGGCGCCCACCTGCCCCGCAACCTCCACCCGTTGCCCCGCCCCGAGGCTGTGGGCAAGGCTTTCCCGGAACAGCCGATTTGCCCCCACCAACAGGGCCCGCGGTAGCTCCGCCATGACGCGACCTTTCTTACAAACAGCATCCACCAGTTCAAGGTTTCACCCTCAGTGGCGCATCAGCGCCTCCGGCGTTACAGCTCAGCCGGTGCCCTTCTCGGGCACCTCAAGCAGGGAGTTATCGAACAATCATACTCACGCAATTACATCGATCCGGGTAAAGCTAGATCCTTTCCAGTCCCAAGGATTCATCCGACGCCTCCTTCGGGAGGGCGAACGCCCGTGCTAATCTGGCCCGGTCCCCCTGATCAAAAACCGCTTCGGAGGTCTGAGGTTTGCCGATGACGTCTCCCCTGAAAACCGGTGCCGCCCCCTTCCCGGACGGACCACGACTAGGCGCCTGCCATCTCCGCCGTACCGCCCTCCTCCTCGTGCTCTGCGCCCTCACCGCGGCCTGTGGCGGCGACCGCCTGGAGCTGGCGGGGGTGGTGGAACGGACCACTTTGGAGCTGTCCGCCCCGGTGTCGGAAGAGGTGGTCCAGCACCCCCGGAGGGTGGGACAGGAGGTCAGTGTCGGCGACCCGGTGGTGGTGATGCGCAACGAGGTGGCCAAGTTGGACCTGGAGGCGGCGGAGGCGCTGCACCGCGCCGGCCAGGCCAACCTCTCCGCCGCCGAGCAGGAGTTCCGCCGCGCCGAGGGGCTGCGCCGCGCCTCGGTATCGACCCCGGCCGCCCTGGACGCCGCCCGCCGCACCCGGGACGAGGCGGTGGCGCTGCTGGCCGAGCGGGCGGCGCGGCGGGCCCAGGCGGAGCGCCGCCTGGCCGACCTGACCGTCCGCGCCACCGCCGACGGGGTGGTCGACCAACTCCCCTACGACGTCGGCGAGCGGGTGCCCGCCGGCGGCGTCGTGGCGGTGGTGCTGGCCCGGGAGACGCCCTGGGTGCGGGTGTGGCTGCCGGCCCGGGCGGTTTCGCGGCTGGCTCCCGGCGCCACGGCCGAGATCGAGGTGGAGGGGATCGACGGCATCCTCGTCGGCCGCCTCACCGAGATCTCCCGGGAGGCTGAGTTCACCCCCCACTACGCCCTCACCGAGCGCGAGCGCGCCCACCTGGTCTACGAGGCCAAGCTGGAGATCGACGGCGCGCCGGACGATCTGCGCCCCGGCCTGCCGGCGACGGTGCGACTGGAGATCGAGGGCGAACCGGCCGCCGACGAATGAACGACGCCTCGCAGCAGGTAGGGGAACCACGGCCTGGGGAACCGCGGGCTGGGGACCCGCGAACCGGGGAACCGGAGGCCCGGCACCACCCGGCGGAGGGCTCGGCACCGGTCATCGAGGCCCGCGGCCTGGTGCGCGACTTCGTCACCACCGCGGGGCCGCTGCGGGCGGTGGACGGGGTGGACCTGACCATCCACCGCGGCGACGTCTTCGGCTTCCTCGGCCCCAACGGCGCCGGCAAGTCCACCCTGCTGCGCATGCTGGTGGGCGTCGTCGCGCCCAGCGCGGGCGAGGTGACGGTCCTCGGCCGGGAGGTCCCCCGCCAGGCCGACGACCTGCGCCAGCACGTCGGCTACATGACCCAGCGCTTCTCCCTCTACGAGGATCTCTCCATCGGCGAGAACCTGGACTTCGCCGCCGAGGTCTTCGGCTTCCGGGGTGAGGACCGGAAAAAGCGTGTGGAGCGGGCCCTGTCCACCTACGGCCTTACAGAGCGGCGGGACCAGTTGGCGGGCACCCTGTCCGGGGGTTGGAAGCAGCGTCTGGCGCTGGCCACCGCCACGGTCCACGACCCGGAGATCCTGATCCTCGACGAGCCCACCGCCGGCGTCGATCCCTCGCGGCGCCGCGCCTTCTGGGAGCGCATCTTCGAGCTTGCGGCAGACGGCGTCACCGTGCTGGTCTCGACCCACTACATGGACGAGGCGGTGCGTTGCCACCGGCTGGCGATGCTGCGCCGGGGACGGCTGGTGGCCGAAGGCGAGCCGGCGGAGTTGGTGGCGGCGCTGGCCGGCCGGGTGGTGGAGGTGGAGGCGCCCTCGCCGGAGGAAGCGGTGCTGCGCCTCCGCCTGCGCGGCGACGTCGAGAGCGTCACCCAGCTCGGCGACCGGGTTCACGTCCTGCTGGCGGCGGGATCCAGCGCCGCGGATTTGGCCCCAGAGCTGGGCGCCTTCCTCCGCGGCTCCGGCTCCCCGGGGTTGGCCGGCGCCCGGGTGGAACCGGCGGCGCCGACCCTGGAGGACGTCTTCGTGGACGCCACCCGGGCGCGGCCGGAGTTGTCGGCGGAGGGCGCGTAGGTGGCCGGCGTTCTCCAGCGCTCCGGCGTCTCCCCGGCCCGCCTGCTGGCGGTGGCCCGCAAGGAGGTGCGCCAGCTCGCCCGGGATCCGCTGACCCTGGCATTCGTCGTCTTCGTGCCGCTGGTGCAACTGGCGCTCTTCGGCTACGCCATCAACCAGGACGTGCGGGAGGTTCCCACGGCGGTGCTGGACCGCTCCGGCAGCGCCGTCTCCCGCCACCTGGTGGAGCGGTTGGAGGCGACCCAGGCGCTGGACGTCACCGAGCGGGTGACCACCGAGGCGGAGGGGCGGGAGATGCTGGCCCGGGGTGAGGTGGGGACGGTGATCGTGGTGCCGCCGGACTTCGCCCGCCGCTGGTACCGGGGCCGCGGCGCCGAGGTGTCGTTGTTGGTCGATGCCACCGACCCGTTGGTGGCCCGGGCGGTGCGCAGCGCCGCCGATGGTCTGGCGGCGGAGGTGGCGCGGCGCCGGGAGGCCACCCGGGGCGGCTTCGGCGACCCGGACGACCCGGAATCGGCCACCGCGATGGCCG
>Ga0102947_1000066_pt1 | contig 35931 bp, 30 predicted proteins | sample SalPon2A_A_D2_MG_FD_78210 | JGI IMG/M metagenome (GOLD analysis project Ga0102947, IMG submission 78210) | Soil microbial communities from South San Francisco under conditions of wetland restoration - Salt Pond MetaG R2A_A_D2_MG | ecosystem: Environmental > Terrestrial > Soil > Wetlands | place... | reverse complement strand
CAACTACACCACCATCGGCACCACGCCATTCACCGTCCGCGTCCAGGAGACCTACACTTACGCCGGCCGCGATGGCGCCGTTTCCCAGCGCGACACCCAGACCTACGTCAACGGCCTCGCCCGGGAGGGCTTCGCCCAGGGCTTCAACTGGCGCCACCTCGGCAACCTGAACTTCCTCGACTACCCGGAGTGTGTCCACACTTGGTGCGCCACCCCGGAGCCGCGCCGCTTGCGCTTCGAATTCGACCCCCAGAACCGCGAGTACCTGGCCAGCGTCCAGGAGATCACCACCGGTGGCACCGTCCTGACCGACTACGCCACCGCCTTCACCTACCATCCCAACGGCATGCCCGCCACCGTCTCCCACGGCAACGGCGTCACGGACCATCAGACACTGGACTCCCAGATGGCCCGCCCGGACCGCCTCTGGACCACCGGCGCCAGCTCCAATTCATACCTTGTCCTGTCTCCGGGTCGGCACGGCGTGTGGGATCTTGACTCCATCGAAGACTATTACCGCGCTTCCCCTGAGTTTATCGATGGACGATTTGATCGCGACATCGTTTTCCGCGACGGGGAGCCTCTCTGGAATGCTGGGAAGTAGCGGCAGGATTATTGCCGATGTACCAATACAGGATCAGGCCTGGATTAGGCCAAGCTTGTCTGACACCGAATTGCTCGATTCGGTTGCTCACGAAGGTCAGCACGTGCTTCGACGACTTCGGCCGTCCGTGGCGGGACCGCCGGGTGGAGCCGGACGGCCAGTGGTCCACCGTGGTCACCAACACCAACGCAGGGCTAGGGAGCCCTGTCAGGGAAGCAGGTAGTCAGGAAAGTAGCGGCCGGCGGGGGAACTGCAGCCGGAGGGGTGGGGTGGTAGGCGCTAGCGGACTCGAACCGCTGACCTCTACCGTGTGAAGGTAGCGCTCTAACCAGCTGAGCTAAGCGCCTACAAGGGTGCTGCGTCGCATTAGGTGCTGCGTGGGGGGAAGGAATGGTAGGCCCGAGCGGACTCGAACCGCTGACCTCTACGATGTCAACGTAGCGCTCTAACCAGCTGAGCTACGGGCCTTCGTTCCCTTCTTCGCGGGGAAACCCCCGCGGGAGCGTTGGAGAATAACAACGGCCCCGGCGGCTGTCAACGCCCCGCCCGCCTCCGACCTATGCCGCGGGGTAGCGGATCAGCTCGCCCCGCCGTGGTCCCGCCATCACCTCGACGAAGTGCTCGCCCACGGTCTTCGACGCCACCACCCCTTGCCGGGGCTGGCGCTCGACGCGGGTCGCGATGCGCACCTCGTTGTAGCGCACCGGGCCGTCGGCGTGCTCGGCCATGAGCACCCGGGCGAGGGCGTACTGGGCGTTGACCGCCACCACCAGCAGGCCGGTGCCGGGCACCAGGTGCTCGCCGGCGGCGCCGGTGACCAGGGTGTAGGAGCCGCCGCCGCGGCTGAGGGGCTCGTGGGTGACCTTGGCGAGGTGGAGTTGGGCGGTGACGTAGGCCTGCATCAGGGTGTCGATCTCGGCGATCGGCTGTTCCAGGGCCGGGCCCTTCTGCCACCAGCTCCCCATGGCCGCCACCACGTGGTCCAGGCGGCCGGCCTGCTCCACCAGGTCGAGGAGGGGGCCGGCGCCGCTCGGTTGGCCGACGTCGGCGTGGAGGACGTGGACCCGCCCCGCCTCGACGGCGGCGGCGAACTCCTCGTGGAGCGACGTCTGGCCGCTCTCGGAGCGGCTCGGCAGGAGGACCGTGGCGCCGGCGTCGAGGGCGGCGTGGGCGATGCCCCACCCCACCTGGCCGGTGCCTCCGGTGACCAGGACCACTTGCTCGTCGAGGGCTGCCATCTCAGGGGTCTCCTTTCACGGTGACGGCTAGGAGCCTAGCGCGGGGTCACGCCCCCCGCGCCTCAGACTACCTCGCACCACCAGCCCTTGAGGTACTCCCCCTGGGGGTGGGTGATGGCCACCGGGTGGTCGGGGGCGGCGGACAGGGGGGAGAGCAGGCGCACCCGGACGCCGGCCTCGCCGGCGGCGGCAAACAGAACCTGGCGGAAGAGCTTGGCGTCCACCAGGCCGGAGCAGGAGAAGGTGAGGAGGAAACCGCCGGGCTCGACGCGGCCGAAGGCCAGGCGGTTCAAGTCCTTGTAGGCCCGGGCCCCCTTATCGACGTCGCGACGCTGGCGGACCAGCGGCGGCGGGTCGCAGACCACCACCCCGTAGCGCTCCTGGCGCTGCCGCAGGTCTTCGAAGACGTTGGCCTTGACCCACTCGCTGCGGTCGGCGGGCAGCGACGGGTTCAAGGCGAGTTGCGCTTCGCCCAGCTCGATGACCCGGGGGGAGGACTCGACGTGGGTCACCCGGCGGGCGCCGCCGGCCAGGGCGTGGAGGCCGAAGGCGCCGCCGTGGGCAAACAGATCCAGCACCGAGCGCCCCGCCGCCAGCCGGCCGGCGAGGCGACGGTTGTCGCGCTGGTCGCAGTAGAAGCCGGTCTTCTGGCCGCCGATCTCGGCCTGGAAGGTCAGCGCCCCTCCGCCGGGGCCGGCCTCGGTGAAGGTGGCCATTTCCGGCGGCTCGCCGGCCACCACCTCGTCCTCCCGGGGCAGGCCCTCCTTCTTGCGCGCCGGCGCGTCGTTGGCCTGGAAGATGGAGTGGCCGGGAAACACCTGGGCCAGTGCGGCGTAGGCGATCCCCCGCACCGCCTCCATGCCGCCGGCGGTGATCTGGGATACCAGGGTGTCCCCGAAGCGGTCCACCACCCACCCCGGCACCCCGTCGCCTTCGGCGTTGAGCACCCGGTAGCCGGTGGTCCCCTCCCCCACCACGCTCCCCCGCAGCCGCCGGGCCTCGGCGATGCGCTCCCCGAACCACGCCTCGCCCAGCTCGCCTTCGACCCCCCGCAGCATGCGCACCCGGATCTGGGAGCGCGGGTTCCACAGCCCCACCCCCAGCTCCCGCCCGTCCTTCGCCACCACCCGCGCCAGCGCCGCGTCCTTCGGCCCGGAAACGTCTTGGATGGCGCCGGAGAACACCCAGGGGTGCCCATCCAGAACCGGCCCCTCCCGCCCCTTCTTCAGCCGCACCTCGACCCGCTCTTGAATTTCACTCATCCCCCGATTGTAGGCCGACGACCGGGGAGGCCGAAGCCTGGGCCACGGGCTAAGATCGCTACCATGACGTTCGGCACCGTCTCCCCCGGCATTGCGGCCCTCTACTTCATCGGCTTCCTGGGCGCCCTCCAGGCGTTGGTCATCGGCGTCCTGGTAGGCACCATCGCGGCGCCGCGGACGCGGTGGTTCGGATTCCTGGTCGGGCTTCTGGGGTTGGCCATGGGGCTCATCACCCTCTCCCACGCACCGGTGGGGCGCTCCATGCCGTGGCTGCTGCCGGCCGAGCTGACCGTGGGCTTCGCGGCGCCATCGGTCTTCTACGTCTGGGCGGAGCTGACGCTGCGGGGAGGCCGGCGGCCCCGGCCGGTGGACCGCCTGCACCTGCTGGCACCGGTGGCCTGGGTCGGGATCGCCGCCCTCCTCCTGCTTCGCGGTGAGCACCTTCCCGGCTCTGCGGTGGAGCTCATGGTGCTCTACCAGATCACCTACACCGCCTGGATCGCCTGGCGGGTGTTCGTCCGTGGCCCGGGCCCGGCCGCCCGGGACGAGGAGGTCCGCCTGCTGCGCATCACGGTGGGTTTCTTCGCCGCCATCCACGTCGCCCAGATCCTGCGCATGGTGGTGGAGGGCCCGGCGCTGCGCCCCATCGTGCCGCTGACCAGCGCCGTGGCCGTGTTCGTCCTGACCGGCCTGGCGGTGCGCCAGTCGCGTCTCTTCTCCAGCCCCGAGGCGCGGCGCCAAGCCCGGTACGGGGCCTCCTCTCTGGGCGAGGTGCGGGCAGGGCAGGGCGAGGAAAAGCTGCGCCGGGCACTGGAGGAGGAACGGGTCTACCTGCGCCCCGACCTGACCCTGCCGGAGCTGGCCGACGAGTTGGGCCTGCCCCGGGGCCACCTGTCCCAGATTGTCAACGAGCGCTTCGGCTGCAACTTCTCCGAGCTGCTGGCCCGGCACCGGGTGGGCTGCGCCGAGGCGATCCTGGCCGACCCGGAGTGCGAGCACCTGACGGTGGAGAGCATCGGCTTCCGGGCCGGCTTCAACAGCCGCTCCGCCTTCTACGACGCCTTCAAGCGCACCACCGGCGTCACCCCGGCGGCGTACCGGAGCCGCCATTTGGCCGCAGACTAGCCTGCCGCCGCGCCGGGTGGGCGGCGACGATGCGGGCCAGCATCTCGTCGATGTCGGCACCATCGACACTGGGGCTCCAGACGAAGCGCCGGTAAAGCTGGCTGGCGAGGCCGACGCCGCGGCTCGGCACCCGGTGGACGATGACCAGATCCAGCTCCGGGGCGATGACCAGGCGGTGGCCGCGGCCGCCCCGGGCCACCATCAGCGGCTCGTCGAAGGGTGGCGCCGGCGGCACGGTCCACCACATGTAGCCGTAGCGTAGATCCTCAAGCCCGGTTTCCAGAGCGGACCCGAAGGTGCTCTCCTCGCTCCAGGAGCGCGGCAGGACGCGCTGGCCGTCCCAGGTGCCGCCGGCGGCGTAGAGAAGGCCGAAGCGAGCCAGGTCCCGGGTCGAGACTTGGAACATGTAGGCCGCGTGGTCCGAGGCGTTGCCCATGGCCCGCTCGGTGAAGTGATCGCGGGTCAGGTACTCGACGTCGGAGGGGCGGAAGTCCTGCATTTCCAGCGGCCCGGCGATCCAGCGGTCGAACGCCTCGCCGATGCCGAGGCCGGAGGCGGTCTCGAAGAGGGTGCCCAGGGCGTTGAAGCCCCAGTTGTTGTAGTACCAGGCCTCCCCTGGGCTGTGGGCGCCGCGTTCCGGCTTGTTCCGCTTCCAGTTGGGGGTCTCGTAGAGGGCCGAGTGGTAGACGCCGGAGCGCGACAGCAGGAGTTGGCGCACCGTGGCCCGCCTCTCCTCCGGGGTCAGGGGCGGGTCGTCATCGACACCCAGCTCGGCGAGGCTGGCGTCGAGATCCAACCGCCCCGCCTCCACCACCCGGCCGAGGAGGGCCGACAGCAGGCTCTTGCGCATCGACTGGGCGAGGAACCGCTCCTCCGTGTCGCCCCAGGCTGCCACCGGGATTCCCCGGTGGACGACGAAGACCGCCCCGGTGTCCAACCCTTCGGCCCAGTGGCGGGCCGACTCCAGGCCCTCTTCGGACCAGCCCAGCAGCTCCGGGTCCACCACCTCCCAGCGCGCACCGGGGAACTGGAGCTCCCCGCGCCGGTAAGCATCGAGGTCGACGGTCTCGGGTTGCGTCGCCCCCCGCTGGGCGGGGAGTGGAGTGTGGGACGAGGAGGCGACGGCCAAAGCCGCGGCGGCGACGAGGACGGCGAGGAACACAGCGGTGTAGACGAGGCGTCTCTTGAGCATGGGGGTCTCCCGAAGTTGTGGTGGGCGATGGGCGGTACACCCCCAGAGATACCCCCGCAGCCCCCGGTTGCGAGTCCAAGATCGTCCATCCGGACGTCCCGAGACACTTCCGGACGGCCGACACCCCAGCACTAGGCACCCCTCAGACCACCTCCCACCACCCGTACGACGATGATCCCCTTGCTCTGGCCGCGAAAAGATCAGCAAGGGGAGGAAGAGCTGCGCCCGTTCTCCGCGACACCGCTCCTGCCCGCGCCTCGACCCAACCACCCTGCCCGACCCTCATCTCACCCCCGGAGCCCCCCGTCCCCCCGTCCTTTGCTAGACTCACCCAGCCCCCATGGACGACCCGCCAAGTACCGACGCCCCCCACGCGCTCACGCCAACCCGTTCCGCGGTAGCCGCGGCCCTCCTCCTCGTCGTGGCCGCCGCCCCGGTCGCCCTCGCCTCCTCCGGCCCCCCGGTGGAGGTCGACATCAACCCCTGGGTCGGCCTCACCGTCGGCATGTTCCTGGTGCTCTTGAACGGCTTCTTCGTCGCCGCCGAGTTCGCCCTGGTCAAGGTCCGCCCGACCCAGCTCGACCCCCACGTCTCCCAGGGGTCGCGCCGCGGCACCATCGCGCGCCACATGGTGCGCCACCTCGACTCCTACCTCTCCGCCACCCAGCTCGGCATCACCCTGGCCAGCCTGGCCCTGGGCTGGATCGGCGAGCCCGCCTTCGCCTGGCTCATTGAGCCGCTGGTGGCTCAGATCCCCGGCGCCTCCCCGGCGCTGCTCCACACCATCTCGCTCACCCTGTCCTTCGGCGTCATCACCGTCCTCCACATCGTCCTCGGCGAGCTGGCCCCGAAGAGCCTGGCCATCCGCAAGCCGGAAGCCTCCACCCTGTGGATCGCCGTCCCCCTCTACCTGTTCTACAAGCTGGCGTTCCCCGCCATCTGGATCCTGAACCACGCCGCCAACGCCCTGCTGCGCCTGATCGGCGTGCAGCCGGTGAGCGAGAGCGAGGGCGGCCACGACGAGGAGGAGCTGCGGCTGCTGCTGGCCTCCAGCCACGCCTCCGTCCTGTCGCAGCAGAAGCGCGAGCTGCTGGACAACATCTTCGAGCTCTCCCACCGGGTGGCGCGGCAGATCATGGTGCCCCGGGGCGACGTGGTCTACCTCTCCACCACCCGCACCACCGAGGAGAACCTGGACATCGCCCGGGAAAGCGGCCACACCCGCCTGCCGCTGTGCGAAGGCGACCTGGACCACGTCGTCGGCCTGATCCACATCAAGGACCTCTTCCGCACCCCCGGCGCCGTGCCGCCCTTGACCGAGCTGGCCCGGGAGATCGCCCACGTCGCCGAGACCCTGACCCTGGACCGCCTGCTGCGCCGCATGCGCACCGAGAAGCTCCACCTGGCGGCGGTGGTGGACGAGTACGGTGGCGTCTCCGGCATCGTCACCCTGGAGAACGTCATCGAGGAGATCGTCGGCCAGATCCAGGACGAGTTCGACCGCGAGGTGCCGGAGCTGATCCAGCAGGGCGAGGGGGTCTACCTGGTCTCCGGCGCCATACTGGTGGACGAGCTGGAGCACGCCCTGAACGTCGAGTTCTCGCCCCGGGACGAGGACACGGTGGGCGGCGTCATGCTCTCCGAGCTGGGCGGCAGCCCCGCCGTCGGCGATCAGGTGGAGCTGCCACCGCTGACCCTGGAGGTCGTCGAGGTGGACGAGAACCGGATCAAGCAGGTGCGGGTGCGGGTCCACGAGCCGGAGACCGCCGAAGCCTGACCCCGCGGCCCGCGGCGGTCAGTCGAACTCGCGCTTGGGCTCCGCCTGCTCCAGGCCCAGGCGGCCCGGGGTGATCTCGGCCAGGAAGTAGTTCTCGCCGCGGATCGGAGCGCCGGCCATGCGCCGCAGCAGGGTGAGCTGGCCGACGTGGTTCAGCGAGTCGGCCAACGGCCCCTGGAAGATCCTGCCCACCGGGAACCCCGGCTCCGCCCCCGCCTCGGCCAGGTCCGCCAGGAGGGTGTCGAAGCGCTCCAGGAGGGCGACGAAGCGCTTCACCTCCGCCTCCCAGGCCAGCGGCGCCGAGTCCTCCCAGACGTGCTCGCCGTCCAGCATGTGGACCGCCCACTCGTAGAGGTCGCCCATGTGGGCCAGGATCTCCGCCGGGGTGCGCAGGTCGTCGGCGGCGCGGAAGCCGGCGAACTCGGGCGGTGCGCCGCGCAGCGCCTTGGCGGCGCGGTAGGCGACGGTGGCCACGGTGTGGCGCAGCAGGGCAAGCTCCCCGCGCTGCTCCCCACGATCCTCCTCCGCCGCCGTCACCCTTCCTCCCCGACACCGGTGTAGACCCGGGACTGCTTGTACCCGATCACCCAGTGGCGCACGAAGACCTGGATCGCCGCCGCCGCCGGCACCGCGATCAGCATGCCCACCACCCCGAAGGCGCTGCCGCCGATGATGATGGCCAGCAGCACCCACACCGGGTGGAGGTTGACGCTGGCCCCCAGGATGCGGGGTGAGAGCACCATCCCCTCCAACATCTGGGCGCCGCTGAACACCGCCACCACACCCACCAGCACCAGCAGGCTCTGGTGCTCCACCCAGGCCAGAACCAGGGCCGGCAACAGCCCCACCACCAGCGCCATGTAGGGGATCATGTTGGCCAGCCCGGCGATGATGCCGATGACCAGCCCCAGCGGCACGTCCAGGATCATCAACCCGATGGCGTTGATCGCCGCCAGGATCAGGGCGATGACCAACTGGCCGCGGAGGAAGTTGGACACCGCGTCGTCCACCTCCCGCACCCGGGCCAGGACGATGCTGCGATAGGGCAGCGGGATGAGGTCCACCACCTGGCGGCGGATCTTCGGGAAGTCGACCAGCAGGTAGAAGGTGAACACCGGCACGAAGACCAGGCTGAAGAGGAAGACGAAGACGTTGCCGATGCTGGAGAACAGGCTGCGGGTGGCGTCGGCGACGGCGGTGGCGATGTCGGGCAGACGGCTCTGCAGCTCGACCCGAGCCTTCTCCTGGATCTCCGCCCACTGCTCCGGGTAGCGCGCCTTGGCGCGGTCGAGCCACGGCTCGATGGTCGATTCCAGGCGCGCCTCGTAGGCCGGCATGCGCTCGGCCAGCCGGCGCACCTGCTCGTTGATCTGGGGGATGACGTAGAAGAAGAAGCCGGTGACCACCACCACCATGAGGATCGCCAGGACGAAGACGCCCACCGCGCGGGACATGTTGCGGCGCTCGAACCAGGAGACCAGCGGGTCGAAGAGGTAGGCGAGGATGAGGCCGGCGATGAGCGGCAGCAGCAGGTCGGAGAAGACCATGAGCACCACCACCAAGGCGGCGGTGACGCCGACGAACAGCAGCAGGCGCCAGAAGGCCGGGTGGATGCGGCTGAACCAGGGCAGGGCGCTGGCGAGCTGGCCGCGTTGGCTGGGCGGGTCGGCGGCCCCCGGATCGACGCGCATCTGCCCCGGGTCGGCCGTGGCCGGCTGCCGGCGGTCCACCGGCAACGGCCCGTCGGCGGACGGGGCGGTCCCGTGGGCGTCCTCGGGAGGAGCGGTTTCGGAGTCGTTCTTTGGATCTGACAAGGTGGCAAAATCGTACTACATGGAGACACCCGCGGACCGCGCATCCGTTAGAGATCACGCAAGGACGCCCGAGGCACTGGCACCCTCCCCCGCCGAACGGCGGTAGGGGCGGGTGAAGCGGGCGATGGCCCAGTTGCCCAGGAGCACCGGCACGGCGAAGGCGACGAGGAAGAAGTAGGCGCTGTACCTGTCTCCCAGCAGGCGGCTGAGGCCGAACGAGAAGAAAGCGATGTGGACCGCCATGCCGGTGCCCATGACGGCGCCGACGTGGCGCACCTTCCACGAGCGCCAGGCGAGGTCGTCGGCGGGCCGCCGCAGCTCGGTGATCGCCGCCCACAGACCGAAGGCGCCGAGGCCGACGAACAGGGCGCCGCCGACCTGGATGAGGGCGAGGAGGGTCAGGGAGATGGCCAGCAGGCCCCCATTGGCGGCGACGTCGAAGCGCCGCTGGGCGGCCAGGTGTCGCTGGCGCCAGCGGGCGGCGGCCCAGGCGGACACGCCGGCGGCGACCGTGATCCAGGCGAGGAAGCCGAGGAAGAGGGCGGTGGGCCAGCGCCCGTCCAGGCCGATCATCACCGTCATGGGCACGGCGGTGAGGGCGACGCCGGCCATGGCGAGGAAGTAGACCTGGCCCACCCGGCGGTGGCGGGGTCCCCGCTTGCGCGCCACCATCTGCCACCAGAAGGTGACGAGGGAGAGGCCGCCGAAGACCAGGTGGAGGCGGAGCAGGGTGGCGTAGAGGGGCGTGTCCATAGGCTTGGGTCTTTCCTCCCCGGCGCCGGCGCGGCCTGGATCGGCCGGGTCGCCTCCCGGGGTGTCGCCACGCTGACAGCCGCCCGGCGCCGCCGCATGTGCCGAAGGGAGGCCCGGCGGGGCATGACTTTCGGCACGGGCCGGGCGGCGCCGGCGGACCTATACTGGCCCCACCATGGCCGAGCCTCTACCCAACCCGGACGCCGCCCCCGCGGCCGGCGCCGCAGCCGCGGAACGCCGCCTGCGCTGGGTCGGGGTGCTCACCGCCATGGCCGCCGCGGCCCCCTTCCTCCTCGACCTGGTGGAGGACCCGGCGACGCTGGCCGAGCCTCGCAACGCCCTCTGGCTGGCCGCCTTCGCCGCCTTCGTCGGCCTCTTCTGGTGGCCCGGGGCGGAGAGCGTCGGCGCCGAGTGCTCCAAGCCCCAACTGCCGGTGCTGGGCCTTCACGCCCTGCTGGCCCTGGCGCTCATCTGGCTCGTGCCAGCGCCCCTGTTTGCCATCTTCCTGGTCATCGTCGCCGCCGGGCTGGGGGACGCGCTGCGCCCCTCCGCCGCCGTCGCCGGGGTGGTCGCTCTGACCCTGGCGGTGGCGCCGATCTTCGTCTCCACCCACGGTTGGCGCGACGGGCTGGTGGCCCTGAGCGCCTTCCTCGGCTTCCAGCTCTTCGCCGTCTACGCCCTCCACACCGCCGGCAGCGAGCGGCGGGCGCGACGCGCCCTGGCGGGGGTCAACCGGGAACTCCGGGAGACCCGGGCACGCCTCGCCGAGACCAGCCGGGCGGCGGAGCGGCTGCGCATCGCCCGCGACCTCCACGACGTCATGGGCCACCACCTCACCGCCCTGTCGCTGAACCTGGAGGCGGCGCGCCACGCCGGCGGCGAGGCGGCGGACCGGCACGTCGAAACCGCCCACGGCCTGGCCCGCCGCCTGCTGGCCGACGTGCGCCAGGTGGTGGGGCGGCTGCGCCGGGAGGAGGGTGGGGCCGACGGCGCAGGGGGCATCGACCTGGCCGACGCCCTCGCCGCCCTCGGGGTCGGCATCGACCGGCCTCGGCTGCACGTCGAAGTGGCCCCCGACCTGCGGCGGGTCGATGACCCGGAGCGCGCCGCCGCCCTGGTGCGCTCGGCCCAGGAGATGATCACCAACGCGGTCCGCCACTCCGGCGCCGACAACCTGTGGATCGCCCTGGAGCGGCGGGACGGCGGCATCGCCGTGGTCGGCCGGGACGACGGGCAGGGGGCGCCGGTGAAGGGAGAGCCGGAAAAGGGAGAGCCGGAAAAGGGAGATCTGGGGCAGTCCATCGAGATGGGCAACGGCCTGCGCGGCATGGGGGAACGGCTGGAGCGGCTGGGGGGCCGCATGGCCGTGTCCAACCGGCCTGGTGAGGGCTTCGAGGTCAGGGCGTGGCTGCCGGAAGCGTAGGGGGCGGCGGAGCCGAAGAAGGCGGCGCGGCGGCGCCGATCCGCGTCTTCCTGGTGGACGACCAGACGTTGGTGCGCCAGGGGCTGGGCAGCCTGCTGGCCATGCTGCCGGGGATCGAGGTGGTGGGTGAGGCGGAGGGGGGCAGGGCGGCGGTGGAGCGCATCCCGGGCCTCGACCCGGACGTCGTGCTCCTCGACCTGCGCATGCCGGACCTGGATGGCATCGGGGTCCTCGAAGCCCTGGCCGAGGCCGGCGCCCTGCCCCCGACCCTGATCCTCACCACCTTCGACGAGGACTCGGCCCTGCTGGCGGCGGTGCGCCGGGGCGCCCGCGGGTTTCTCTTGAAGGACGTCTCGCTGGAGCGGCTGGAGGAGGCGATCCGCACCCTGGCCGCCGGCGATACCCTGATCCAACCCACCTTGACCGAGCGCATCGTGCGGGCGGCGCTGGCCTGCCCCACCCCGTTCGAGGCGCTGGACCCGCCCGACCCGCTGACCCCCCGCGAGGTCGACGTGCTGCGCTTCCTGGCCGGCGGCTACAGCAACCGGGAGATCGCCGAGGCGCTGGCGGTGGCCGAAGGGACGGTAAAAAACCACGTCTCCTCGATCCTCTCCAAGCTCGGCGTCCGGGACCGCACCCAGGCGGTGCTCAAGGGGCTGGAGATGGGGGCGCTGTAACCGACCCCCAGCCTGCGGCCGTCAGGGCGGATCGGGAACCAACTCCAAACCGATGGTCGCCTCGACCGCGGGGAAATGACGCCGGTCGGTGGTGGCCACCCGCGGGATGCGAAGCTCCTCGGCGATGGCAATCACCGCCGAATCCACGAACCCCAGCCCCAGGTCCGCGTAACGCTCGTCGAGATCCCGGACCCGGCGATAGCCCGCTGCCGAGAGATCGACCACGAAGAAACGGTCCTCGACGATGCCCCGGTACAGGGCGGCCCGGGCCTGCCGGCCGAGACGGTGGCCTAGAAGGTAGTCCGCCTCGGGAAGGATCGGTGACGGGACAACCAGGCGTCCCGCCTCGGCGCTCATCAGCCTCACCGCCGGGCCGTGCCAGCGGTCATCGGCATCGTAGTAGGCATAGAGGATGCCCGTGTCCAGGAGAACCGTCACGAGCCGCCGCTGGCGAAGCCCAACTCTCCCAACGCCTCATCAACCCGGTCCGCGGTGTCGGATCGACCGCTGCGGAACTCACCCGCACCCGGGGGCCGTTCCCCCTCCGGCCGAGCATCCAGGTAGGCGCGGAGAGCCTCCCGAATCAGCTCGGCCATGGGCTGGCCGCGCCGCTTCGCCTCCAGTTTGAGCTGGACTTCCAGGTCGCTGTCGAGATACACCGTGGTCCGACGCATGGGTCAACGCTAGCATATATGTCACTCCCCGGACCTCTTCGCGGTCCCCGGGGTCGGATCCGGCCCGGATTCCTCAAACGACTCCTCCTCCAGTAGTTCCGCCGCCAATAAATCCTCCTCAAACAGCGGCAACTGCCACTCGGCGCCGCCGGCGAGGTTGGAGGCGGTGACGCCGAGCAGGCGCACCGGGCGCTGGCGGGCGTCGGTGTCGTCCAGCAGGTCGAGGGCGAGGCGGGCGATGACGCCGGCGTGGGCGGTGGGGCCGACCAGGGTGCGCGCCCGGGTGACGGTGGTGAAGTCCTCGTAACGCACCTTCAACGTCACCGTGCGCCCCGCCAGGTCGCGGCGCTCCAGCCCTTCGGCCACCTCCAGGGCCAGGCGCCGGATCTCCCGGCGCATCTCGGCGACGTCGGTCAGGTCCCGACGATAGGTGTTCTCCGTGCCCAGGCTCTTGCGCACCCGCTCGGTGCTCACCGGGCGCCCGTCGATGCCCCGGGCGAACTCGTAGAGGACCCCGCCGTGGCGGCCGAAGCGGGTGGTCAGGACGTCCAGAGGGACCCGCCCCAGGTCGGCCACGGTGGCCACCCCCAACTCCCCCAGGGCGCGCTCCGTGGCGGGGCCGACGCCGTGCAGGCGGCGCACCGGCAGCGGCGCCAAAAACTCCACCACCCGGCCCGGGCGCACCACCACCAGGCCGTCGGGCTTGCCGTGGTCGGAGGCGATCTTGGCCGCCAACTTGTTGGGCGCCACGCCCACCGACACGGTCAGGCCGCGCTCGGAGCGCACCCGGCGGCGGATCTCCTCGGCCACGGAGGTGGCGCTGCCGAAGCCCTCCAGGTGCTCGGTGACGTCCAGGTAGCCCTCGTCGATGGACACCGCCTGGACCAGCGGGGTCAGCTCCCGGAAGATGGCGAAGATCGCCTCCGACTCCTCGCGGTAGCGGGGGAACTCCGGCTTGATGAAGACCGCGTGGGGACAGCGGCGCCGGGCCTCTGCCGCGGGCATGGCGGAGTGGACACCGAAGCGCCGCACCTCGTAGTTGGCCGCCGCCACGACACCCCGGCCCTCCGGGTTGCCGCCGATGACCACCGGGCGGCCGCGCAGGGCCGGGTCGTCGCGCACGTGGACCGCGGCGTAGAAACAGTCCATGTCGCAGTGCAGGATGCGGCGCGGCGTGCTCACCTACACATCTTACTACCGCCCCACTGCCGCCCCACCCGCGGTGCCCCCGCTGGTGCCTAGGGCCCCTGCCGGAGATAGTTGTTGGCTCCCCTTTCGAGGAGGGTATGATCCATCCCGAGTATGGCCGATACCCAGACATCCACCGCAAAGCCGCACGAAGAGAGCCGTTGGGCGATGACCCCGGAGGCCCTGGCAAGCCTCCTCGACCTTCTCGGCCCCGACCCCGACACCGCGGCTCGCAAGTACGAGGAGATCCGCACCCGGCTGCTGCGCATCTTCCAGTGGCGCGGCTGCCCCTTCCCGGAGGAGTTGGTCGACGAGACCATGAACCGGGTGGCCCACAAGGCCGCCGGCGGGCTTGAGCTGCGCGCCGAGGAGCCCTTCCGCTACTTCTGCGGCGTCGCCCAGATGATCTTCAAGGAGGTCCTGCGGGACAACCGCCGCAAGCAGGAGGCCTTCGCCGAGATCCGCCGCACCGGCCCGCCGCCCGAGGAAAAGGAGGATCCGCGCATGGACTGCCTCCGGGAGTGCCTGGAGGAGCTGACGCCGGAAAACCACGAGCTGATGATGCAGTACTACTCCGGCGACGGACAGCGACGCATCCGCAAGCGCAAGGCGCTGGCCCAGCGGCTGGGAATCGCCATGAACGCCCTGCGCATCCGCGCCTATCGGCTTCGTGCTCGCTTGGAGGCTTGCATGCTTGAATGCGCGACACGAAATGAATCCAGTCTGTCCGACACCCCCGGATGAAGCCCGCCGAGCGCCCACAGGCCTCGGCGCCTTGCTCACAGGGGAATTCATGCCATGACTGACTACGACTCTCATACTCTGCGCCGCTACCTCCTCGGACGCGCTCCAGAGGAGCTCCAGGACGATCTGGAGCGGCAGGTTCTCGCCGACGGCGACACCTATGCCGCCGTGCTCGACGCGGAAACCGACCTCATCGACGACTACGCCCGAGGCCACCTCGACGCCGCCGACCGCGATGCCTTCGAGGATCGGGTCCTGCCCCGCTTCGGCGTCGCCACCCGGGTCCACGCCGCCCGCCGCATCCACGCCTGGATCCAGGAGGCGGCCCCGGGGGATGGAGCCCGGGCGGAAGCGACCCGGCCCGCCAGCCCGGCCCTCGGCGCACGGCTGAACGACTGGCTCGGCGGCCTGCTGGCCGCGCCGGCGTTGCGCCCCGCCCTGGCCGCGGCCCTGGTGCTGCTGCTCGGCGCCCTCGGCTTCGTCACCTGGCAGACGGTGGAGCTGCGCCAGCAGGTGGCGGACCTCTCCGACGCCCACGACACCCTGAGCCAGGAGCGCGAGGCGCTGAGCCACCGCGAAACCGAGCTCACCGCCGACCTGGCCGACGCCCGGGCCACCCTGGCCGACGCCGACGCCAGCCAGGAGGATCTCGCCGCCGCACGGCAGCGCATCCAGGCGCTGGAAGGGGAGTTGGCGGAGACCGAGCTGCGGAGCAGGCGGAACCTGCCCGGCCCGCGCCGTGCCCGCGTCGATGTCACCTACCTCCTGAGCTTGGCCACCCGCAGCGCCGGCGTCCCCACGGTAGAGGTGCCGGAGGGCGAGGGCCGGGTGGTGTTGCAGCTCGACGCCGGCGGCGAGGGCGACTACTACGACGCCTTCCAGGCGAGGCTCCTCGGTCCTGGCGGCGACGAGCTATGGAGCCGCACCGGCCTGGCCGCCGACCCGGACACCGGCACCGTGGACCTGGCCCTGCCGGCCCCGGCCATCGCCCCGGGCCGCTACGAGATCCTGCTGGAGGGGATCGAAGGCGGCGACAGCGAGCTGGTCGGCGCCTACGAGGTCAACGTCGAGCGCCCCTGACCGGCGGCGCGGCATCTCCAGGGCGGGCTTGCGCGCCGCGCCCTCAGTCCTGGATGCCCCCCTTGGTCATGGCCATGGCGTCCAGGGCGCGCTCCAGCTCGTCCGGCGGCAGAACCTCCTTCTCCTGCGCCAGTTCGCGCACCGGGCGGCCGGTCTTCCACGACTCCTTGGCGATCTCGGCGGCCTTGTCGTAGCCGATGGCCGGCGCCAGGGAGGTGACCAGGGCCAGCGACTTCTCCACCAGCTCGGCGGCCCGCTCGCGCCGCGGCTCGATGCCGTCGATGCACTTCTCCGCCAGCAAGCGGGAGGCGTTGGCCAGGATCTCGATGGACTGGAGCAGGTTGTAGGCGATGACCGGCATCATGACGTTGAGCTCGAAGTTGCCCGACATGCCGCCGATGGCGATGGTGGCGTCGTTGCCCATGACCTGGGCGCAGACCATCAGCACCGACTCGGGGATCACCGGGTTGACCTTGCCCGGCATGATGGAGCTGCCGGGCTGGAGGGAGGGGATCTCGATCTCGCCGATGCCGCAGCGCGGGCCGGAGGAGAGCCAGCGGACGTCGTTGGCGATCTTGGTCAGGGAGACGGCGACGGTCTTGAGCGCCCCGGAGGTCTCCACCGCCGCGTCCTTGGCGGCCAGCGCCTCGAACTTGTTCGGCGCCGGTTCGAAGGGGTGGCCGGTGGCCTCGGCGATGCGGGCGATGACCCGGTCGGCAAAGCCCTCGGGAGCGTTCAGCCCGGTGCCCACGGCGGTGCCGCCGAGGGCGAGCTGGGCCAGCCTCGGCTTGGCGTCGGCCACCCGGCCGAGGCCGTTTCGCACCTGCTGGGCGTAGCCCGAGAACTCCTGGCCCAGGCGCACCGGCACCGCGTCCTGGAGGTGGGTGCGGCCGATCTTCACCACGTCGTCGAGCTGCGCCGCCTTCGCCTCCAGCGACGCAGCCAGGGTTTCGAGCGCCGGCTCCAGCTCCTCCACCAGGGCCGAGTAGGCGGCGATGTGGATGGCGCTGGGGATGGTGTCGTTGGACGACTGGCCGGCGTTGACGTGGTCGTTGGGGTGGACCGGCTGCTTGGTGCCCATCTCGCCGCCGAGGATCTCGATGGCGCGGTTGGACAGCACCTCGTTGACGTTCATGTTGGTGGAGGTGCCGGAGCCGGTCTGGAAGATGTCGACGGGGAAGTCGTCACCCGTGCCGTCACCCGTGGCATTGCCCAGGCGCCCCTGAATCACCTCGTCGGCGGCCTGGGCGATGGCTTCCGCCACCTCCTCCGGGACCAGCTCCAGGTCGGCGTTGACCCGGGCGGCCTCGCGCTTGATGCGGGCCATGGCGGCGATGAAGCGGTGGGGGAAGGTGAGGCCGGAGACGGGGAAGTTGCGATGGGCGCGCTCGGTCTGGGCGCCGTAGTAACGGTCGGAGGGGACCTCGACGTCGCCGAGGCTGTCCCGTTCGATGCGGGTGTCGCTCATGTGGGGATGCTCCTTGCAAGGGACTTGTGAGTCGGGCGGGAAATGCAGGTAAGCTCGGGACGGAAAGCTCGCAGGGCAAGCCACGAGCCACCGCACGAAGCCTACCGTACCGCCCTACCGCCCGAGACGTCGCCACACCCCAGATCACTCACCTAGCGGACAGCGAGGCCACCCTGCCCAGCCAAGCCCACAACAGTGTCATCGTCATGCCGGCCTACAACGCCGAAGCCACCCTGGAGCGCATCGTGGCCAGCATCCCCGAAGGGTGCGCCGACAAGATCATCGTCGTCGACGACGCCAGCCAGGACCGCACCCGGGAGATCGCCCGCCGCCTGCCGGTGACCCTGGTCGAGCACCCGGAGAACCGCGGCTACGGCGCCAACCAGAAGACCTGCTACCGGGTCGCCCTGGAGCACGGCGCCGAGTACGTGGTCATGCTCCACCCCGACGACCAGTACGACGCCCGCATGACCCCGGCGGCGCTGGACGTCCTGCAGCACGACATCTGCGACGTGGTGCTGGGCAACCGCATCCGCACCCGGCGGGAGGCGCTGGACGGCGGCATGCCGTGGGTCAAGTACCTGGCCAACCGCGGCCTGACCTTCCTCGAAAACGTGCTCACGGGGCAAAACCTGGGGGAGTGGCACAGCGGCTTCCGGGCCTACCGCCGCAGCGTCCTGGAGACCCTGCCCTACGAGGAAAACGACGACGGCTTCGCCTTCGACTCCCAGTTCCTGGTGCAGGCGGTGCACTTCGGCTTCCGCATCGGCGACGTGCCGGTGCCGGTGCGCTACTTCGACGAGGCCAGCTCCATCAGCCTGGGGGCGTCGACCGGCTACGCCCTGCGCACCGGCGTGACCTTCCTCGAATGGTACGCCCACCGGCTGGGGCTGCGCCGCAGCCGGCGCTTCCGCAAGAAGGGCGCGCCGGCCGGGCAGGCCGGCGGCGTCGCCGTGTGATGGAGCCCCGCGAGGATCCCGGCGCGGCGGCGGAAGGGGTGACGGCGGCGGGTGGCGTGACGGCGGCAGGTGGCGTAACACCGTTCCGGGCGCGGCTCTGGCTGGCCCTAATCCTAGCCGGCGCCGCGGTTCTCTTCGCCACCGGCATCGGCTGGGACATGCCCGGCGGCAAGGGCTGGGCGGTGGACGAGCTCCACCCCGAGTCCTGGCAGCGGGCGGTCACCCCGGAGACCCACACCGGCTGGCACGCCCGCTACCCGCTGCTTCAGTTCACCCTCCTGCACCACCTCTCCGGCCCGGTGCGCTGGGCCATCGGCGACGGCGGCCCCCTGGAGCGGGCGCCGGCGGATCGCACCGCCTTCCTGATCCTCTGGTCCCGCTGGCTGAGCGTCGCCCTGGCCCTGGCCACCCTGGTGGTGGTCTACCGCCTGGGCCGGCGCCTGGCCGGGCGGGGGGCGCCGGGGGGAGGCCGCCGGTGCGGTCTTTTTGCGGCGGCGGCCCTGGCGGTCAACGCCCCCTACGTCTACTACGCCAAGACCGCCAACCTGGAAGCGCCCTATCTCCTCTGGCTGTCCCTGGCCTATCTCTTCTTCCTCCGCTTGCTGGAGCCCGGGGGGGAGGAGGCCGGAGAGTCGGCGCCCAGGGTGCGCGACGCCATCCTCTTCGGCCTCGCCACCGCCGCCGCGGTGGCCACCAAGGACCAGGCCTACGGGTTGTTCGCCCTGGCCCCCGTGCCGGTGCTGCTGGCCCTCTCCCGCCGGCACACGGCCCCGGGGCGGTCACGAAGCCTGGCCTGGCGGGTGGCCAGGGCGGCGCTGGACCGCCGCTTCCTGGCCGCCGGCCTGGCCGGCGCCGTGGGTTACGCCCTGTTCCAGAACCTCCTCTTCAACCGGGTGCGCTTCGCTCACCACTTCGACCTCCTCCTGGGGCCGATGAGCCAGCCCTACCGCTCGTTCGGCCACGGCCTGGCGGACCAGATCCAACTCGCCTGGCGCTTCGCGCAACAAGTGGTCTTCGCCATGGGCCCGCTGCTCTTCGTGGCGGCGGTGGGGGGCGTGGCGTGGATCACCGTGCGCGGCCGGCGCCAGCGCGGGGCACGGCCAGGGCGGGCGGGCGCATCCCCGGAGACGCCCCCGGCTCCGCAGGTGCGGGAGGCGTGGCTCCTCGGGTCGCTCCTCGTCCTCGCCCTCTCCTACCACCTGACCTTCGTCGCCGTCATCGGCTTCAGCTTCGACCGCTACGTGCTGCCGGTGACGATGATCCTGGCGCTGGCCGCGGGGCGCTTCCTCGACCTCCTGCTCGACAGTGCCGGGACGTGGCAGCCCTGGCCCCGGCGCCTGGCCCCGGCCGGGGTGGTGGCGGTGTTCGTCTTCGGCCTCTTCTACGCCTCCTCCATCGACACCCGCATGCTGGCCGACAGCCGCAACCGGGTGGAGGCCGAGATCGCCGCGCGCTCACCGGGAGAGGCGCGCTGGGACCCGGCCATCGCCGTCGCCGTCGGCCGGCCGAAGCACGTACCCCGACTGCGGGCGGTGAGCTGGTCCCGAGCGATGCGCACCGAGGGGGAGATCCTGGCCCGTCTCCATCCGCGCTTCGTCGCCGTCAACCTCACCGACGTGCGCCGCCCGGCGGAGCGCCGGGTCGTCGAGCGGCTGGACAGCGGCGAGCTGGGCTACGTGCGCATCCTCACCCACCGCGGGAAGCCGGCCTGGAACCTGTTGGACGACAACGGCGGCTTCGCCGGCGCCGGCTCCAACCAGCGCTTCGTCAACCCGGAATTCGGGCTCTGGGAGCGGGTGCCGGGGGGTGCGTCGGCGGCGCCCCGGGAGGCTCAGCCGCCGGGGGGAGAGACCGGTGACGCCTCCTCCGCCGGCAACGGCGGGAAGCGGTAGTGGGCACCGGCGGCGGCGAAGCCCCAGCCGCCGTCCTCGGCCCGGATCAGGTGGGGGGACTGGTGGAGCGGCCAGGCGGAGGGGGTGATGGCCTCGCCGTCGATGCTGGCTGACACGCCGGGGCGGAAGATCAGACGATGCCCCGGGGCGTCCGCGGGGGCCCGCCCCGCCGGCGCGGCTTGGAACACCAGGGCCGGCGGAGCGTTCCGGCGGCGTCCCGCCACCGCCCCCTCGCCGCCCTCCGCCACCGCCACCGTGAGCCCGGCCGCCTTCTCCTTCCACGCCTGCCAGCTCCCCTCCTCGCCGGCCCGGCCGACCTGCATGGCGATGACCGCCGGCTGGCGCCTCGGCACCGCCACCCAGGAGCCCTGGAACGCCTTGTCGCCGTAGTGGTCCGGGAACTTCGCTGACGCCCGGGCCAGCTCCCAACCACCTTCGGTGACCAGGGCGACCCAGGTGTCGCCGCTGCGGGACACCAGGACGTCGCCGGCCGGGGCTGCGTCGGGGGAGGGGGCGGTGCCGGCGGGCTCGGGCCGGCTCCAGGGCGAGGCCAACCAGGCGTGGCCCGGCTCGGCGGCGCTGCCCATGCGGGCCAGCGCCAGGTGGCGCCAGCCCACCGCCTGCTCCTGCCCGGCCCGGCTGCGCCAGCGCTGGCCCGAGGCGCGGCCGGCGCGCACCCGGGTCCACAGGTAGAGGGGGGAGAAGGTGGCGGCCTGGGGGAAGAGGGTCGCCTGGATCTCCTGGCCGCCGGAAACCGACAGCGCCATCCCCTCCACCGCCGGCGCCGTGCCCAGGACGTAGTCCGGCGTCACCCAACTGTAGGTGGCGCCGGCCAGGTCCTTACGGTGCCCCATGTCGATGGTCTTGGCGGTGCGGATCTCGTAGGGAGGGCCCTGGCGGGCGGAGCGCAGGAGCTGGGCCACCGGCGCCGGCGGGGCGTAGCCGGCGGTGGCGATGTCGGGCCAGTCGCCGAGGTTGCGGTCGCTGCCCACCACCGGCCCTTCGCCGGCCGACCCGCCGCCGGTGGCGTAGTAGGCCCAGGCCAGCCAAGGGGTGTTGCGGGTGCCCTGGGCCCAGTGGGTGTAGGTGCGCGAGCGTGGTCCCGCCGGGGTGCCGCCCACCTGGTTCTCGGCCCAGGCGGTGAACAGGAGGTGGAGCTGGCGCTGGGCGAGGCCGCGCACCCGGGGGTCGGCGGCGTGGTCGCGGAGCAGGAGCAGCGCGGTGATGGAGGTCGCCATGTAGCCGTTGCTCTCCCCCTCGTACCAGCCCTGGCGGTCGTGGGCGCGGAGGAAGGCCCGGGCGTGGGCGGCCCAGGCGCGGCCGGCGGCGGAGTCACCGCTGCCCGCCACCCGGTGGGCCACCAGGGAGCGGGCCATCACCGCCATCTGCTGGTTCTCCGTGCGGCGGAAGGACCACGGGTCACGGATGAGGTCCGGGCCGGGCGGCGGCGCCGTCTCCGAGGCCGCGGCGCGCAGGCGTTCCAGGAGAGGCGGCGGCAGCGCATCCGGGAACTGGAGGACGACGCGCTGGAGCGACAGCATGCCCACCTCGCAGTCCAGCTTGTGCCAGCGCCCGCCACAGCGCTCCAGCGCCTGGCGGGCCCACGCCGCCGCCTGGGGTCGCCAATCGTCCCGCCCGCTGGCCGCCAGCGCCGAGGCCGCCAGCGCCGCCGACCCCAGTCGGCTCTCCCCCAGCGTCTTGATGGCCCGCTCCAGGCGCCGCGCCTGCCGTGCCGAGGTTTCGAGATACGACAGGCGCCAGGGGGAGAGTTCGGTGGGGCCGCCGGCGGGCGGTGCCGGGACGGCGGGGCGGTCCGCGGGTGCCGCGGGCACGTTGGAGATCGACAAGGGCGGGCGGATGCCTTCACCGGCTCCCCCCCCCGCCGCCGGCCCCGCCTTCTCCTCAGCCTGCTCCTCGGTTTGCTCTTCGGCTTGCTCTGCGGGCGAACTCTCCCCCGCCTCCCCGTCCTCGAAGCAGCCGGGGGTGGGGACCATCAGGGCAAGGAGGGCCATTGCGGCGAAAAATGTTCTCATCACCCTCTACTACGGCTGCAAGAGGCTGACCATCGGGCGGGGTCGTCGTCAGGCGGCAGGTTGAACGAAGGGGTTCTCAACCATCACCCCACCGTAATCCTGCCCTGACGAAAGATCCTCGCTCAGCACCTTGCTGCAACCGGCCTCCAAAGCCGCCTGCAGGATGGCCGCGTCCCAGGTGGAGATCTGGAATCTCTGAGCCAGCTTGAGCGCTCGTACCACCAACTCACCCGTGGTGTCGACCACGGTCCAGGCGAGCAGAGACTCCACGTAGGTCAGGGCGTCGACCTCGGGCAGGGCTCGAAATCGGTCCCGGGTCAGAGTGACGTAGAGCTCTAGAAGCACCTGGGTGCTCACCACCAACCCACCTTCGCGGAAGCCCGTTTCCACCAGGTCTGTGGCCAGCCGCTGCTTGTCCTTCCCGTCTCGGGCCGCCGCGTAGGCAAGGATGTTGGTGTCCAAGAAGATGCGGGCTTCATCGCTCATGCAGTTGGTCCCTGGAAGGGAAACCGTCACCCACCTCGAACCGCGGGTTCTCCAGCAGTGGCCTCACCCGATCCCAGGCCGCCAAGCGCTCCTGCTTTTTCCCCACCACCGACTCCAGATGCTGGCGGACCATCTCGTTCACCGAGGTGTGCTGGCGCGCCGCGACGACACGAGCCTCCAGCAAGAGTTCTTCATCCAGGGCGAGGGTGAGGTTTCTCTTTGGCACGATATAAGTGTAGCACGTATTATGCGTGCGAGAGTACACACACAATGACCTCGGCCACGGTGTTGGACGGCAGCAGGATTATCCCTGCGCAGGAAGAACCTCGAAACCTTCGCGGCGGGCCGCTTCACGGAGTCGGTTGTCGAGGCAGACAAACCTGGCGCCGGAGGTTTGCTCGCGGCACCAGACGAGAGCCGCCGCGAGTTGCAAGGCGTCAGCGGCACGGAGCGGGTGGACGGACAGCAACCGCACCGCTCGGCTACGCACCTCTTGAGTGGGCTCGACCTCGAAAGCGAAGTCACGTAGGGCGGCTAGCATCGACAGGGCGGTCTGGTGACCTTCAGCGCTGATGCGCCCTGCTCGCTCGGCCGCCGCCAGGGCGCTGCTGCACTCAACCGCAGATCCCCACCAGAGAACCGGTTCGGGATCCTGCTGAAGGATTACTTCGATGGCGGAACTAGCCGGCTCGGCCAGGAGAAGCGGAACGCAGGCGGAAGTGTCCCAGAACCTCACCAACCACCCTCGCGCTCTTCGGCGAGAGCCTGGCGAACACTTCCCTCCGGATCACCAGGGCGGGGCCGGGCCAAGAAGTCCTCATCCATCGACCGTGCCGGTCTCCGGATCAACCCCGCCCGCTCCAGATCCCTCCAGTCGCTGCCCGCCTTGGCTAGAGGCACGATGCGAGCGATGGGCGTTCCCCGGTCAGTGATCACCACTTCGTCGCCGGTTCTCACCTTGGCCAGGTACTCGGACAACCGTGCCTTGAGTTCTGCAATCCCCGTTATCGTCATATGACTAGACTAGTCACCCGAGCGAGACCTGTCAACAACATTAAGCGCCGCTCTTTGTCTCGGGTCTTCGCATCGGTCAGGATGCTGTTGCCGAGGGAGTTTCGAGCTTCATCGCTCATGAATTTGATCCCTGGACGGCAAACCGTCTCCTATCTCGAACCGCGGACTCTCCAGCAGCGGCCTCACCCGCTCCCAGGCTGCCAAGCGCTTCCGCTCTTGCCCAACCACCGACTCCAGGTATTGCCGAACCATCTCGCTCACTGACGTGTGCCGGCGCGCCGCGACGACGCGAGCCTCCCGTAGAAGCTTTTCGTCCACTGAGACGGTTAGGTGTCTCGTCGGCATGGGAAAAATGTATTACTTTGCATGCGTACGGCCACCTCCGGTTCCGCAGGACCATCAGCTTTGGTAGGCTGAGCGATCAAGAAAGGACTCCAAAGCCATAACCTTCTTGGCAAAGTGTAAAAAAATGCAATCCAAAACCGGGCTAATGACACACACTAAACAAGCAAGCCTAACTTAACTACCTTGCCGAATAGTCTGCAAACTTTCTTCTGCCACCGAACGAATTTCTAAGTATGCATCCCTCGCCCGCTTTTCTGCACTCCAGGCGTCCAAGGCAAGCCTCTTGACTCTGTCTTCGATATCACCTTCAGGCGACGGAACTACGATACCTTGAACCTTAGTCGGTAGAAGATGCTGTTGCCCAGTTGCTCCAGTAACCTCTCGCAGAATCTGCCGCTGCCCCTCGGTCGTTCGAAGATACGCAAAGACGTAAAATGGGCTAAACACCGGCCTCCTAAGAATCGTAACTTCGGCTACTGCAATTAGCTGCGACGGTTCCATCACTAGACCCACTCGACCAATTGAACCCATACCAATCGACGAAATCAAGATATCGTATTTCTCCAGTGGCCTAAGGGTTCGACTGCGCCTAGCCCGGAGGAACTCGACCCCACAATCTGGATAAATCAGCGAGGACGATAAATCGCCCGATCGCACAGCGAGAAACTCGCCATTCTCGTCGTACTTTGGGCTCTTCCCAGCCATTACTTCGTCGCAAAGCTCTCCTAAACGCAGCCCTCCCTTCTCAGAAGCGCCCTTAAGCCAGGCAAGGTCAGTCGGGTGAAAGTAGTTCGCATCGAGCCGCTCCCACTCCATAGCTGTCGCGACCGAAACAGTGCTCCAAGTGGCCATCACCCGTCCTCCCTGCAGAATTCAAAGCCTTGCCTGCGGCCCCAGGTACGAAATGCATCTGCAATTTCGTCCAAGTCGTGGCGCACGACGAAGTGACCATGCTCATCTTGAATCGCGACGCCTTCTGGCCCTTCTACGAAATTGTATTCGCCAGTCGAGTCCTTCCCCGGCAGCTCACTAATCCCAAAGAATATAGGGTAATCATGATCATCCTCAAATTGGTTACCAGGCCGTCCGTCAGTGTCCCATTTTTGCAAGAACAGGACACTGGTCTTTGTATTGGTATGAGGCTTAAAGGTCTCCATCGGCAGGCTCACAGAAGCGAGAATTCGCGCTCGCGCACCGACAAATGAGCGAATGTACTGATCAGATATATTATTCAACCGGCCATCGGGAAGTACTATTGCCATTCGGCCCCCAGGGCGTAGAAATTCGAGATTTCGCTCGATAAACAATACATCCCGACTGGCCTCCTTACGCCACTCTCCGTCAGATTTCTTAGCTAGGTCAAACTGATGGAGGGTCCTAGAGTCTTTGATCGCTCCCGAAAACGGTGGATTCGTGAGAACGACATCGAAGTCAAAAAATCGATAGTTCTGTTGGTTCCACCGATCCATTTTTGGATCGTCGAGGCGCTGCAGCCTGTGCCGAAGTCCCACCCGCGCCTCATCGGTCCAGCTCCTTGGATCGAGGGAGTTAGCCCGATAAACATTGGTGCGACCATCTCCTGCAATCAAGTTCACGGCCTTAGCGATTTTAATTGATCTCGCATCGAAGTCAAAGGCGTACACTTTTTCCCGAGCATACTCTGCTTGCCATGGCTCTGGACCATCAGCGCGAAACTCATTACCCCATACATGAAAGATAGAGTGTACGGTAAACCCGCACGAGCCGGCGGCCGTATCAACTATGAATTCATCGATTCTGGGGTTTAGCATCTTGACGCACATATCAATCACGTAGCGTGGCGTGAAATACTGCCCCTTTCGTCCCTTCCCAACCTGTGTAGACAGGTACTCAAAAGCATCATCTATGACCTGAAGGTTTGAATTAAACAACTTCACATCCTGAAGAAAGGAGCCGCAGGTCACTAGATGAGTTGGGGTGAGGTCAATTTTCTCATCTGACAAGAAAACGCCCGGCCACTTGGTCTTGGCCTCATCGAAGAGGTGTTGAATCCTAGCGTAGTACTCAGAAGGAGTCCGACCACCCACCATAAAATCGAGATAATTTCTCTTACCCTGCGAGGCATGCCACTCATCATAGAGCTTAGCGTAAACTAGCTTGAAAACTTCCTCGAATGCATCGACGCCTGCATTCGCCAGCACCAGGTTTTCCATGTCTAGAATGATATCCTTGAGCGTAGTTTGTTCGACAACAAGCTTATTTCTTTTCGTAAGATCGGAAAGCGTCCACCTGACATTTAGTACATCGGAAAGCGTTTGATCCGCGCGGGGAAGTTCTCCTACCTCCCTATAGAAGTTCGGCTCCTGCCTATGAAGCACGACGTGTTGCCCACCGTTCGTCCAGACTCCTAAGGGACAACCCTCTGCGTTGCAATAACTTTTAAGTTGCCCAATCCCATTTGTTCTCTTCGGCTTCTTACACTCAACCACGGCGAAGACAGCCTCAGGGTCGTCAGCGTCCATAATCGCAATATCTGCTCTCTTTTTGTGAACCGAAGAGCCAAAAACCACAGGTTTCTCAATCCGGAGGCGAGAAGTGGAGTAGCCAAGATCTTCAATTAGCCTTCGTAGATAGAGCTGTCGTACAATTTCTTCCGGCTTAGCACGACGATCCCGATTGGTGGCTAGACAGCGAAGATACGATTTCCCGCGCTTTTCGAAAAGCTCCATATCCTCCACCTCTTCCGTGGAAAAGATTGTGAGAGCGTGACTGGAGTCCTGGAGGATCGCGTAAATGTCTTTCATATTTGTGCCGATTCCATCCCTTAATGGAGAGTAGCCATTGGACAATGGCTTACGACTTCGAGGAATTTCAGTTGAATGCGGTCAAGTTATGTTCCGGTCTCGTGCAGCTCCTGCAACGGCGTCACCCGCAGCCCCTCGTCGCGTAGGGAGACGATGCCGTCGATGGCGGCGCGGGCGCCGGAGAGGGTGGTGATGCAGGGGATGCCGTGCTTCAAAGCCAGCTTGCGGATGTGGGTGTCGTCCTCGTGGGAGGCGCGGCCCAGGGGGGTGTTGACGACCAGGTCGACCTCGCCGTTGATCAGCAGGTCGCCGATGTGGGGGCGGCCCTCGTGGAGCTTTTTCACCGTCTCCACGTCGAGGCCGGCGCCGCGCAGGTAGCCGGCGGTGCCGGAGGTGGCCACCAGGCGGAAGCCCTCCTCGGCGAAGCGCTCCGCCACCGGCGCCAAGGCCGCCTTGTCGCGGTCGTGGACCGAGACGAACACCCGGCCCTCCAGCGGCAGCTTGTTGCCCGCCCCCAGCCAGGCGCGGGCGAAGGCGTTACCGAAGAGGCCGCGGGCGGAGACCCCCATGACCTCGCCGGTGGAGCGCATCTCCGGTCCCAGCACCGGGTCCACCTCGGGGAAGCGGCGGAAGGGGAAGACCGGGGCCTTGACGAAGACGCCGGGGACCTTCGGCTCGGCGGTGAAACCCTGCTCGGCCAAGCTCTGCCCCGCCATGGCCCGCACCGCGATGCCCACCAGCGGCTGCCCCACCGCCTTGGCGATGAAGGGCACGGTGCGCGACGCCCGGGGGTTGACCTCGATGACGTAGAGGTCGCCCTCGTGGATGGCGTACTGGACGTTCATCAGGCCGACGACGCCGAGTTCCAAGGCGAGCTTCTTGGCCACCCGCCGCATCTCGTCCACCTGGCCATCGGTCAGGCCGAGGGGAGGTAGCACCGCGGCGGAGTCGCCGGAGTGGATGCCCGCCTCCTCGATGTGGCGCATCACGCCCAGCACCAACGCCTCCTCGCCGTCCGCCACCAGGTCCAGATCGATCTCCACGGCGTCCTCCAGGAAGCGGTCCAGGAGCACCGGGTGGCCCGGCGAGACGTCCGCCGCCTGCCGCATGTAGCCCTCCAGGGTCTCCTCGTCGTAGCAGATCGCCATGGCGCGGCCGCCCAGGACGTAGCTCGGCCGCACCACGACCGGGAAGCCGATCTCCCGGGCCACCGCCAGCGCCTCCGCCGGCGAGGTGGCGGTGCCGGCCTCGGGCTGGCCGATGCCATGCTTGGCCAGCAGCGCCCCGAAGCGCTTCCTGTCCTCGGCCAGGTCGATGGCGTCCGGCGTCGTGCCCCAGATCGGCACGCCGGCAGCCTCCAGCCCGCGGGCGAGCTTCAACGGCGTCTGGCCACCGAGCTGGACGACGACCCCCACCGGCTTCTCCGTCTCGATGACCGCCAAGACGTGCTCCAGGGTCAGCGGCTCGAAGTACAGCCGGTCCGAGGTGTCGTAGTCGGTGGACACCGTCTCCGGGTTGCAGTTGACCATCACCGTCTCGTAGCCCGCCTCGGACAGGGCGAAGGCGGCGTGGACGCAGCAGTAGTCGAACTCGATGCCCTGGCCGATGCGGTTCGGCCCGGAGCCGAGGATGATCACCTTCTCCCGGTCGCTGGGCTCGGCCTCGGACTCGTCGCCGAAGGTCGAGTAGAGGTACGGCGTGGTGGCCGGGAACTCGGCGGCGCAGGTATCGACCCGCTTGTACACCCGGCGCACCCCGGCCTCCTCCAGCCGCACCGCCAGCTCCTCCGGGCGGGCGCCCAGGAGGTCCGCCATGCGAGCATCGGACAGGCCGCTCCCCTTGGCCCGGGCCAGCAGCGCCCGGGGTGCCGAGGCCACGTCCCAGCACGCCAGCTCCCGCTCCAGCTCGACGATGGCGGCCATCTCGCGCAGGAACCAGCGGTCGATGCTGGTGACCTCGTACAGCTCGTCGATCCGCCAGCCCTGGCGCAGGGCGGCGAAGACGGCGAAGATGCGCTCCGAGGTGGGCACCGCCAGGCGGCGGCGCAGGGTCACCGGGTCCGCCGCGGCGCGCTCCCGGCCGGCATCGGTGCCGTCCAACTCCAGCGAGGCCAGCGCCTTCATCAGCGCCTCCCGGAAGTTCGAGCCCAGCGCCATCACCTCGCCGACGGAGCGCATGGAAGTGCCCAGCACCGGCGCCGAGCCGGGGAACTTCTCGAACGCCCAGCGCGGGATCTTCACCATGGTGTAGTCCAGGCTGGGCTCGAAGGCGGCGAAGGTCTTGCCGGTGATGTCGTTGGGGATCTCGTCCAGGGTGTAACCCACCGCCAGCAGCGCCGCGATCTTGGCGATGGGAAAGCCGGTGGCCTTGGAAGCCAGGGCGGAGGAGCGCGACACCCGGGGGTTCATCTCGATGACCAGCCGCTCGCCGGTCTCGGGGCTGACGGCGAACTGGATGTTGGAGCCGCCGGTGGCCACGCCGACCCGACGGATCACCCGAAAGGCGTCGTCCCGCATCTCCTGGTACTCGACGTCGGACAGCGTCTGCTGCGGGGCGCAGGTGATGGAGTCGCCGGTGTGGACCCCCATGGGATCGACGTTCTCCACCGAGCAGACGACGATGGCGTTGTCGGCGACGTCGCGCATCACCTCCAGCTCGAACTCCTTCCAGCCGAGGACCGAGCGCTCGATGAGGACGCTGGTCACCGGCGAGGCATCCAGCGCCCGCTCCACCACGTCCTCCAGCTCGTCGCGGTTGTAGGCCACGCCGCCGCCCTCGCCGCCGAGGGTGAAGCTGGGGCGCACGATCACCGGGAAGCCCACGTCTTCGACCAAGTCCCAGGCTTCGCGCAGGGTGCTGGCGTAGCCGCTCTGGGGGCAGTGGAGGCCGATCTCCTCCATGGCCGCCTTGAAGAGCTGGCGGTCCTCGCCCAGGCGCAGGGCGTCGGGGTGGGCGCCCAGAACCTCGACGCCGTGCTCCTCCAGCACGCCGGCCTCCTCCAGCGCCAGGGTGAGGTTGATGCCGGTCTGGCCGCCGACGGTGGGCAGCAGGGCGTCGGGTTTCTCCCGGGCGATGATCTTCTCGATCACCCCGGGCAGCAGCGGCTCGACGTAGGTGGCGTCGGCGAACTCCGGGTCGGTCATGATGGTGGCCGGGTTGGAGTTGGCCAGGATCACCCGGTAGCCCTCGCGGCCGAGGGCACGGCACGCCTGGGTCCCGGAGTAGTCGAACTCGCAGGCCTGCCCGATGACGATGGGGCCAGAGCCGAGGATCAGGATGGAGTGGATGTCGTCGCGGCGGGGCATGTCGGGGGGGAGTTTACAGGGAGGATGGCAAACCGCTCGCGCCCCTCGGAGAAGAGCTTCACCGGTGCTTGTCTTCCAGGTAGCGCCGGTAGTCCTCCTCGTCGGCCCCCGTGCCCGCCGCGATGCCCCACAGGGAGCGGGTGATGGGGGGCAGCTCCTCCTCCGCCGCCCGGTCCAGGGCCGCGAAGAAATCAGCGACCAACCGCGATACCGACGTACCTCGCTTCCGGGCCACCCGCTTGGCTAACTCGATCAGATCCTTATCCATGTGCAACGTTAGCTTCGTCGCCATTCGGCCCTCCGTGACGTAGAGTTCCTGACAAGATATAGGTCAAGCTGCCCAACGAACAATGAATCTCGGGACCATGATAGGCGCATCGATACTCCAAGCAGCCCTGAAACTGCCCAGCCGCGAACGTGCCGACTTGGCGGCGGACTTGCTCGCCAGCCTGGACGATGAGCTGATCGAAGATCGGCAAGGGCTGGAGAGGGCGTGGGCCTCCGAAATCGAGCGGCGTGCCCGGCGCGTGCTGGCCGGCGAGTCGTCGGCAACTCCCTGGGAACAGGTTAAGCAACGCATCGAGCGGCGCCTGGCGAAGTAGTGGCGACGGCCGGGATATTGGCTGAACCGCTGAGACCCTTACCCCTCCGCCAGGCGCAGCCGTCGTTGCTCAGGGCAGGGTGAGGCGTAGCTGGACGCCAGCTCCATCGGGGCTGGCCAGGGGCAGGATCTCGGGGCGGCGGTCCGGCTGGTCGCGGGTCACCACCCCGCTGACGTGCCAGGCCAGGAACCAACCCAACAGCGCCTGGGAGGGGAAGTGCTCGCCGTCTTCGATGCGGGCGAAGGCGGGGAGCAGGGAGAGGGCGATGCCGCCGGCCTGGAGCCAGCGGCGGTCGCTGGCGCGCACCGCGGTGAGGACCGGCACGGCCCCCAGGAAGGCGTGGCCGCTGATGCCGTGGTTGCCCTCGAAGGGCTGCCAGTCCGAGCCTTCGGGGTCGCCGGGACGGCCGCCGCCGGTGATCTGTTGCAGGTAGTAGAGGGTCGGCGCCCCCACCAGGTAGGCGCGGGCGGTGCGCCGCCACCAGCGGCCGACGGCGCGGTCGCCGGGCTCCTCGTCCAGCCCGAGGGCCAGGCCCGGCAGGATGAACAGCGGCAGCACCACCTCCGCCTCCCCCATCCCCTTGCCCACCGAGGCCCAGTCCGACAGGTCCCGCTCCGCGCTCCAGTCGCGGTAGTCGGCGTAGAGGTCGGCGTCGAGGTCGGAGTTGGCCACCGCGCCGCCCACCACCAGGCCGCCGCCCATCGACAACAGGCTGCGCGGCTGGAGCATGGCCTGGAAGTCCTGGCCGACAACGCGGAGGGAGCGGCGCAGGCGGCCGGGCCGGGGCTCGGCCTCGGCGTTCCCGTCGTCCAGCACTTCGGAAGCAGGGCTGGCGTCGGGGGCGGGGCTGGCGTCGGGGGCGGGGTGGATTTCGCTGGCGGCTTCAGGGCGACCCTGTGCCAGGGCGGACGGGCAGAGGAGGAGGCAGACGGCCCCCAAGGCGAGAACAGGTAAACGGCTCATGGTCAGCCACCTTCCGTGCAATTGGCGAGCCGCCGGGCCGAGGGCCCAGCGGCAGCCTCCCAGCCTGTCCCACCCGCCGCTGCGCGCCACACGTTGGAGGTAGGGAGGGCAGTTTTCCCGTGAAGCCATTGTCGTTACAGCCCTGTCGTTTGCACCGCTCACCAACTTCGAGGAGCTACGCCTTGGTACTTCATCCGCGAACCCCGGCCGTCCGCCGGTTCCTTCCCCCCGCCCTGGTCCTCGCCTTGCTCGCCGGCCTCACCCTGGCCTGGGCGCTTCCCGCCGACGCCTACCTCACCTACTCCATCTACTCCGCGCTGAAGAAGACCGGCTGCAGCGGTGACACCGATGGCGACTGCCTGGACAACAGCCTGGAGAACAGCCTGGCGTGGGCCGTCTCCCCCTGGTACTTCTACGACGAGGACGAGGGCTGCAACTCCGGCAGCCACTACGCTCCCCACGACTACATCCAGGTCCGCCCCCACGGCACGGGGGTGGGGGACTGGAGCGGCAGCGACGGAAAGCAGAAGTGGGTCACCGTCACCTTCTTCTTCCTCTACCCCCACGACTGCGGCAGCAACCTGGGCTTCTCCGGCCACCAGGGGGACTCGGAGCGGGTCTACTTCAACCTCTACAGCTACGACCTCTACACCTGGTACCTGGCCTCGGCCTACTACGACCACCACGGCAACACCGACTACGTCTCCGGGAGCTGGCTGGAAACCTGGGCCGACTACATCGGCACCAACTGGGCCAGCGTCGCCGCCGACGAGGACAAGCACGGCTCATGGCCGGGGTACTACCCCTGGTCCTCCCACTGCGCCGGCTCCATGGACAACATCTGGCAGTGCGCCGGCGGCTCCTGCGACTGCTTCCGAACCAGTAGCTGGCAGAACGACTACAACAGCGGCTACATGCGGGTCCCCGACGCCTCGCGCAACATCGGCGGGCCGTCGCCCGAGCAGTGGCTGGCCCCCCACGTCACGGTGTCGGGCAACGACGCCTACACCGCCTTGGATGTCGGCCACGGCCTGAACAAGGAGTACTGGACGCCGCGCAGCGACGCATACAAGAAGTTCTGCGGCTGGGAGTGCCAGGAGGGCTACCGCTACAGCGACGGCGACTGCTTCTTCGTCATCCACGGCCGCGCCAACTGCGCCGACGGCCCACTGTCGGACAAGGTCGACACCTACCCCTTCACCCTCGACCCACCCCCGCCGCCGCCCGACAACTCCTGCGTCGGAGACTGCGGCGGCTCGGCCGACACCTGCTGGTGCGACTCCGGCTGCGTCATCGCGGGCGACTGCTGCTGGGACGCGTGCTCGGTGTGCGGCCATTGCTCCGGCGGCGGCAACGACCCGCCCACGGAGTTGCTGCGGGTCGCGGGCGACGACGGCGGGTTCCCCTGGGACGAGCTGCCGCCGGAGCAACCGGCGGCGGGCGACACCACGCCGGACGCCAAGGCGGAGGCGGCCGTCGCCGGCCCCGACGGTGAACGGGTGCGCCGTGCCCTGGAGCTGGCCGCCGCCGCGGCCGAAGACCTGCGCCGGCGGGCGGCCCGGGCGCCGGCCTCCGACGCCGCCCAGCGCCGCTGGCTCCTCCAGCGCGCCGAAGATCCGGTGGCGGCCCTGGTGCCCATGCTCCACTCCGCCTCGCCCAGCCGCCAGCTCACCGCCCTGCGCTGGGCCGCCGGGGTCTCCCACCCACTGCGGCTGGCCGGCCTCTTCGAAGACCTGGGCGGCGCCACCGGACTGGAGCGGGGGGACGTGGCGGCGGAGCGGGTCGGCGACCTGATCGCGCTGCTCGAGAGCCGCGGCGTCACCGCCGAGCGCTCACCCGGCCTGCCGGTGGCGTGGGTCGACCCCATGGAGCCGACCACAGACCTGCGGGGACCGGGCGAGGAGGCACGGCCCGAAGAACGCTGACGGCAACGGCGGCCCGGCCCGCATCTCTCACCCGCCCCGCGCCACGGAGTGGGTGGGATATGCGGGCCAGCGGGGGCCGCGGGTCTACCAGCGGGTGACGAACTCCACCCCCACCACCCGGGGGTCGTTCATCATGCCGGTCAGGTTGTTGAAGTCGATGCCGTTGCGCACGATCTCCTCGTCGGTGACGTTGCGGCCGAAGAGCGCCACCTCGTAGCGGGCGTCGGCGAAGAGGTAGGCGAAGCGCAGGCCGATCTCCAGGCCGTCGGAGTTGAACTCCTCGGACTCATACAGGAAGAAGCTCTTCTCCGAGTTGTAGGCCCAGTCGACGCTGCCGGTGAAGAGGTTCCCCGAGCCCAGGGCGCGGCGGTAGTCCAGCGCGCCGTTGACGATCCACTCCGGGGCGTGGGGCAGGCTGTTGCCGTCCACCAGGGCGCCGTTGGGGCCGATGGGGTCGAGCACCGTGCAGCCGCCGCCGCAGGGCGCCACCGCCAGGTCGTCATCCTGGATCTCAGTGTTGTTGTTGGAGAGCCCCAGGGTCAGCAGCCACTCCTGGGCCGGCGCCCAGCGCATGTCCGCCTCAAAGCCGTAGCCCTCGGTGGTGTCCGTGTTGAGCAACGTCGCGGTGTTGAACTGGCCGCCCACCGCCACCACCTGCTGGCCGTCCACCTCGTAGCGGAAGCCGGTGAAGTTCAGGCGCAGGGTGCGGTCCAGCAGCTCACTCTTGACCCCCAACTCGGTGGAGAGGATCTCCTCCTCGTCGGCCACCGACACGCAGTTGCTGGCCGGGTCGGTGCCGCCGGCGAAGTCGGGGCAGAAGAGGATGCGGCCCTGGATCGACGGCGCCCGGAAGCTGGTCGCCACCCGGCCGAAGACGTTGACCGTCGGGCTGGCGGCGTAGGTGGCGGCGGCGTCCCAGGTCACCAGATCGGCGCTGGTGCTGCGCCGGATCGGCGCCACGGTGGGCGTCTGGAAGACCGGCTGGGGGCGCTCGGCGGCGAAGTCCTTGTCGTCCTGGGTGTAGCGCAGGCCGCCCTGCACGTTCCAGCGCTCGGTGGCCTGGTAGTCCAGCGATCCAAACAGCGCCCAGGACTCGGTCTGCTGCTCCTGGAAGGCGAAGCCCTCCTGGGGGTTGCCCGGCGCCAGGCTGTTGAAGCTGAAGCTGTCGGCGCGGATGTCCTCGTCGAAGAAGAAGGCGCCCACCACCCAGCCCAGGTCGCCGTCGGCCAGATGGGTCAGGCGCAGTTCCTGGGTGAGCTGGTCGAGTTCCGGGATGCCGTCCGCCGTCTCCGAGTAGAACGGGATGAAGCCGGGGCCGAAGGGGGGCGCGAAGCTGGCGCCGAAGCCGCCGTCGATGTCGCCACGGGAGAGCATCTCCAGGGTCTCGTAGCCGCTGATCGACGTGAGGGTGGCGAACCCCAGGTCGTAGTCGAGCTTCAGGGTGGCGCCGTGGGCCTCGATGTCCTGGCTGTTCCTGCCGTCCTGGAAGACCTCGTCCTGCTCAAAGCCGGGAACCAGGTCGTCGTCGCCGGGGGTGAGGATGTTGGCGCGGAAGAGGCGCGCCGAGCCATCGACGTCCCAGGCGTGGAGGTTCAAGAGGGCGTCCAGGCGCTGGCTCGGCTCCCAGAGGAACTGGAGGCGGGCGGCGGCGGTGGTGTAGCCCCCCAGCTCGTCCTCCGGCCCGGGGTCGTATTCGTTGTCCACCCAGTCGCCGCGCCCCTGGTAGAGGCCGGAGAAGCGGGCCGACAGGGTGTCGGTCAAGGCGCCGCCGGCGGCGCCCCGGACGTCGACGCTGTCGAAGGTGCCGTAGGAGGCGCGGAGGTAGGCGTCGGCCTCCGGCGTGGGCTTGCGCGACTCCAGCTTGACGATGCCCGCCGGCGTGTTGCGGCCGAAAAGCGTCCCCTGGGGGCCGCGCAGCACCTCGATGCGCTCCAGGTCCCACACCGGCATGCCTTTGAGGACCGGGTTCTCCAGGACCACCTCGTCGTAGACCAGGGAGACCGGCTGGGAGGCGTTCAGATCGAAGTCGGTGTTGCCCAGGCCGCGGATGTAGAAGCGGGGGAAGGCGCGGCCGAAGGAGGATTCGAGCACCAGGCTGGGCACCCGGGCGGAGAGGAAGCGGATATCGGCGCCGCCCGCTGAAAGCGCCTCGATCTCCTCGTCCCCCAGGGTGCTGATGGACACCGGCACCTCCTGCACGTTCTGGCTCCGCTTCTGGGCGGTGACGATGATTTCGTCGAGGACGACGGTGCCCTCCTGGGCGCCAGCTTCGGCTTCGGCGTCAGCATCGACTTCGGCCTCGCTGGCCTGGGGCTCGATCTCCTGGGGCTCTTCCGAATCCCCCTGGGCCAACGCCGGCGCACCACCGGCGACGACCAGCAAAACGGCCAAGACGAACGGATACAACGCACCACGAATCCTCGGGTTTGCCATCACGCTGCCCTCCTTGAACTGGGTGGTTACCGGTGCCGGCAGTGTAGCAGTCCGGGCGGAGGGCCGGCCGGCCTCAGCCGCCAGCCAGACCGCGCCAGCGCGGCTCCGGGTCGCCCTGGAAGCGGGCGGCGAGGCCGACGGCGGCCAAGCTGTGCAGGACGTCCTCCACGGT
>Ga0102947_1000065_pt1 | contig 36073 bp, 30 predicted proteins | sample SalPon2A_A_D2_MG_FD_78210 | JGI IMG/M metagenome (GOLD analysis project Ga0102947, IMG submission 78210) | Soil microbial communities from South San Francisco under conditions of wetland restoration - Salt Pond MetaG R2A_A_D2_MG | ecosystem: Environmental > Terrestrial > Soil > Wetlands | place... | reverse complement strand
AGAGAAGGTAAGAGAAAGAAAAAATAATTTGAAATCAACCTTTTATTTTTTAGTCAGAGTGGTTGAGGACTATACCAACCACATTAAATTGAGTAATGACACACTTTTAGCTGTTAATAACAGTATTGAAAGTGTTTCACATATTAACCGGGTTGGGGAGATTGTATCTGCCCCCAAAGGCTCTAATGCTTTATCAGGAGATATTGTAATGTTTCATCATAATATCTGTAGAAGATCCTGGGGTCAACAGGGTAAAAAGCGTCAGAGTTCATTTTATGTAAAAGATAATATTTACTATATACCGGTTACAGAGATATTTATGATTAAAAGGGGGGATAGTCAAATTTGGGAAGCTTTAGATCCTTATGTTTTTGTAAAGCCTTTATTGGCTGAAAAACGGAATTTAAAAAATGGTTTAGAAGTTTTAGAAGAAGATTATAAAGACAGAAAAAATCTTATAGGGACTGTAAGTTTTCCTAATAAAACTTTAAAAAATGCCGGTGTAAAACAAGGGGATACAGTAGCTTTTAAGGAGGATGCAGAATACGAGTTCAAAATTGGAGGGGAAATTTATTATAGAATGAAAACAACCCACATTTTAGCCGTATATGAAGGGACTAAGTCACGACATACAATTAGCTCTTGACACTATAATTGAAGGTTTAGATTTTAGATTTAAGGTTGAGAAGGTAGATCCGGACGACCTTAAACTTGCTATGCGTTCTAAATTGAGTTCTTTTAATTCTGCTAAAGAACTATTATATAAATGGGAAAATAGCCCTAATGCACCTAAAGAGGCTACTTTTAAAAAATATGTTAAACGTATCACAGAATCGGGAGAAGCCTCTTTATATATTTTAAGACGAGCCCTTAAAACGACCATTGACTACAGACGTGTAAAAGAATCCCGGCACTATATAGCAATTGAAGCTAAAACCGCACTTTTAAATTATATTTTAGAATTAGAGGCCTCAGTTATTGAGCTTAAAAACCAGCTTGAGGCAGGAAATATAATGCTTAGAACTCAGGAATTTAAACGGGGGTTCCCTGAGCGTTATGCTAATGGTGAGTTCTTCCCTATTTTAAATTATTATAAAGATTGGTATAATGAAAAAGAAGATGCTATTGTTATAGATCCTAAAGGCTCCAGAGGTAAAATTATCACTCTTGACGGTTTAAATATACAACTCCCCCACCCCCCTAAAGACAAAAAAAATATACTTTTTTCAGATTTAAAAAGAGAGGACCAGTTTTGGAGAAGGGAGCCAATGCCCAAAGGATTAGGTACAGGTTCAGCCTCGGCTTTTTATACTTATATTTTAGAGCAATTCAGACGCAGGCGAGAGGGTGTGTGGTTCATGAATAAAGGTGTTTCCACCTACTTAACTGGTAGACATTGGTTTCAACTGCAATGGGGTAAAATGCTAGATGGTGGGATTTACCCTAACTATAGGGATTGTCAGAGGCTTTTAGCTTACCACAAAGAAGCTTGTTTTATTGATAATAGGTGTATGGGTCAGATCTTTTTAAAATCTCGTCAGACCGGGTACACTTATGGTATTGTTTCAGATTCTGTAGAAGTGGGAACAAGTAGGTTGAATATAAAAAACGGTTTAACCTCTATGACAGAGGATGATGCAAAAAAAGCTTTTGCAAAACAAAGTTATTTATTTCAAGAGTTGCCTTTCTTTTTTCAACCGGTGGTGAAAGGACGTACTGATTCTATTACTAAATTAGATTTTGGTAGGCCTTCTAATCTATCAAAACAGTCTAAAAAAGATAAAGACACCACTACTGAAGGATTTTTAAATAGCACTTTAGATTTTCAGGCTACTAAGGTTAAAGCTTATGACGGGCAATCTTTAGCTTTTTACATAGGGGATGAAGCTGCTAAATGGGGGAAGATTTCATATATAGAACATTTGAATACGCTTCTACCGACTATATTTAGAGGTGGACGTATAACTGGAAAATGTTTTTTAGGTTCTACTTTTGGTAAACTAGACGAAGGTGGGGATGATTATAAGGTACTCTATTTAAATTCTAAGGTAAAAAATAGAGAAGCTTCCGGATATACAGCTACTAAACTATATTCTTATTTTATGCCAGCTCATAAAAATTTTGAGCAGTGTATTGATAAATATGGGCATTGTTGGGAACAAACACCTTCTACACCAACTTATAACACTTTTGGAGATCTTATAAAAAGAGGCTCTATAGAAAGTATTCAAAACTTATATAAAGAGGCTAAAAAACAAGGAGATGCAGCCTTAAATGCAACATATAGACAGTTCCCTATGACAGAAAATCATGCTATGCGTGATGAAGCTGAATCTTGCATTTTTAACTTAACTAAACTCATGGATCAATTTGATTATAATGAGTCAGAACAGTTAGAGCAATCTACGTGCGTGCGAGGTACTTTTGAGTGGGAAGATGGTATAAGGTTCTCTAAAGTTGTTTGGATACCTGATGAAAGAGGACGTTTTAAAGTCTTTTGGATGCCTTCGGCTGCAACGGGAACAAAAGATTTGCAAAACAATGTAAAATTCATTTATAACAAATACCATCCAAATAATGAGTATGCTTGTATTGGTGTTGATTGTTATGGTTCTTTTGTAAAAGGTAAAAATAAACAATCTAGTGGAGCTGCACATGCTGTAAGTACCTACAATTTAAGTGGTGTTCCCCCTAACAGATTTTTATTTGAATATATTGATAAACCGGCAACTCAAGATATTTTTAATGAAGATATTTTGAAAGCAGCCTGGTTTTATGGTATCCCTATTCTAGCGGAAAATAATCGTAAAGACTTTGTAAAATATTTATATTTAGCAGATTGTAGACCTTTTTCTTTAAATAGGATTGATAAACCGGCTCATAAACTCTCAGGCGATGATTTAGTTTTAGGGGGTCAACCCATGACTGGTCCTAATATTTTAAATACCCATGAAAATGCTATTAGAACTTTCATACAGAGATTTGTAGGTAAGAAAGATGATGAACGTTTTAGAGAAGGAGTTGAAATGGGGAGTTTAGGTGTGATGCCTTTTAATAGAACACTTATAGATTGGATGCGATTTGACCCAAGTCAACGCACAGGTTTTGATGCAACAATATCTTCCGGACTGGCTTTAATGGGTGTTCACAGACATAAATATAAACCTAAACCTAAAGTTGTAGACCCTAAAAAAACAACATCCCTACTTAGGAAATATTCCAACGTAGGGGAAATAAGCACCTTCATAAAATCTTAATATAAAAATGGGAAAATTAGCAGTAAAAAAAGAGCTTGAAAACAAGGTAAAACTTCAAGGTTGTCAGTTGAATGCTCAGACCAGAGAAATCTTTGTCTTTTTTGAGGATTTTGATATCACAAAAGAGATGATTCAGTTGCGGGATGAGTTTAAGTATATCATTCAAACTGAAATGTTTAGAGTGTCAGATTAGTAAAAAAAAGCACATTAACATAATAGGTATTTTTGTTTGATACCTAAATTAAACCCTGTTCTACTTATGTTAATGTCAATAGATCGTAGGTCAAAATTAAAAATACCGAGTACCAAACCTTACCCTGACCCCTTAGCACCGGAATCTGTAAAAAGAACAGATGAGTATGGTTTGGAACTAGCTAATTTAATAGAGTATGAGTGGTTTTACATTCAAAGCGGAAACACTTATAACTCTTATTATGATAAGCGTTTAAAATTTGACAAGTTAAGGCGTTATGCTAGGGGGGAGCAATCTTCAACATTGTACAAAAAACTTCTTACAGATGGTACAGATGGAGATTCTTATACAAATTATGATTGGCGACCTATTCAGGTACTCCCAAAATTCATAAAACTGGTTGTAAATCAGATGATTGAGCGTTTATATGAAATAGATGCTCAGTCTATAGACGGTGTTTCTCAGGGACTTAGGGATGAATTTAAAGACATACTAAGAAAAAATATGGTTGCAAAGCCTATGTTGGAAGATGCTAAGAATCTTTTAAATATAGATCTTATGCTTGCCGACGAGATTCCGGAATCTTCCGAGGAGTTAGATTTGCACATGCAGCTTCGCTATAAACCTAATATTGAAGTAGCTGTAGAAGAGGCTTTAAAATACACGCTACAATTAAATGATTATCCTGAGATACAAAGGCAACTTTTAACGGATCTTACTGAGATCGGTGTGAGTTGTGTACATCATACTACAGACCCCACCAAAGGTCTTGTAGTAACGTATAAAGATCCTGCTGACATGGTATGGTCCTATCCCGAATACAGTAATTTTCGAAATGTCTATTATTATGGCCATGTAAAGCGAATAACTGTTAGTGAGCTTCAAAGGATTTCAGGGAGGAAGTTCACTAAAGATGAATTAGAAGGTTTTAAAAATGTATCAAATCAATGGCAGGGGTATAATAATATTTCAAACCAGTTTTGGTACAGAGGTGAAGATTTACCTAGTCACATGGTAGACGTACTATTTTTTAGCTATAAAACTACAAAACGTACTAAATACAAAAAGAAATACCGTAGAAATGGTTCGTACACTTTAATTAAAAAAGAGGGTGACTTTATTAAACCTGAAAGTGTTGTAAAGAAAGAAAAACAAAACGGTTATAAAGATTATGATATTTTAGAAGATGTTGTAGATGTTTGGTATGAAGGGGCTAAGGTTTTAGGTATGGATATGATTTTTAACTACCGGGAACAGGAGAATATGATACGCCCACAAGGGTACATAAACAGCACGGCAGCGCCTAGTTTTGTAATGTACGCTCCGGAACTCTATCAAGGAAGGATCCAAGCGTTAACAGAACGTGTTATCCCCACTATAGATCAACTCCAACAAATTAGGATTAAGATTCAGCAATTCATTGCTAAAGCAAAACCTAACGGTATTTTTGTTGATGTAGACGGCCTTCAGGAGATGGATTTAGGAGAAGGACAATTTTTTTCTCCTTTAGAACTTATTAGGTATTATGATGAAACTGGTAATTTACTAGGAACCCGGAGAACTGCGGAGGGGGGCTTTGCTACCGGATCCCTCCCTATTCAGGAGTTAAACAATGGGAATATAGCTGGTCTGGAGCAACTTATGAACGCTTATAATTTTTACTTAAATCTCTTTAGGGAGTTTATAGGTATTGGTAAAGGAGCAGATGCTACCCTCCCCGACCCCCGTACCTCTGTAACAGCGTTACAACAAAATCAGATTAATTCAAATGTTGCTACCAGATATATTTTAGAGGGACAGCTTAAAATTACTCAAAATCTTTGTAATGGTTTGGCTTTAAGGTTAAAGGATATCTTTAAGTACTCTAACCTTAAAAAGGCTTATATCAATTCAATAGGTAAAATAAATGTTGATGTAATTAAATCTTTAGAGAATCTTCATTTACATGATTATGGTATCAAAGTTATGTTAAAACCTGATGCAGAGGAGAAAGCTATTTTAGAGCAAAACATACAAGCTGAAATCGCTGCAGGAGGTATTTCTACTACAGATGGTATAGACATTAGAAAAGTTGGTAATCTAACACTTGCCAATGAGATGTTAAAAGTTCGTAAAAAGAAACATGAAAAAGAATTACATCAACGTGAGTTAGAAAAGATACAGGCTCAGGGAGAAAGTTTAACGCAATCTTCTCAAGCTGCTTCTGAGGCTAAGAAACAAGAGATTATGCTGGAAATGGATGGTAAAAAGAACTTAGTTATAGAGGAACGTCTTAATATTACTACTCGAATTAAAGAGGAACTAGCTGCTAATAAAGAACTTATGATGTTAGAATATTCTTTAAAAACACAAGAGCAGGCTGTTGTAGCTGATATTACTAAGGATAAAGAGAAATTTAAAGAGGATAGAAAAGACAAGCGTACTGCTATCCAGGCTACCCAACAATCTAAAATGGTAGAGCAAAGAAAAGGTGAAAAAACTAAGCCCATAGATTTTGAATCTGAGTATGCAAATATGGAAGGTGAGCTCAATGTTGGTACGTTTAGGGTGTAAAAAAAAGTGCTTTATTTTTATATATACATTTGTTTCCAACCAAATTAAATAGAACTAATGGCATTATTTAGAAACATTAATGACCCTAAAAGTAGGGCTGTTGATATCATATCTCAAATTAAACCAAAAACAGAGGAAATGGTATCAGAAGAGGCAGTTGAAGATGTAGTTGAGAACCCCCCTACTCCGCAAGAGGTCACCCCGGAAGTAGAATCCACACCCCCTACCCCACCGGAAACTGAACCAAAGGTTCCGGAGAAGGTCAAAAGTGAGGATAACACTACTCCCCCTTCTATAGAGGAAGATCCTGTAAGGAAGGACAGTGTAAAAGAAGCCATAGAAGATCCAAGCGCTACACCTGTAAAGGAGCAAGGAGAATCACACGCTAAGATTGATGAGCAAACTATGCTTTCTTTTTTAAGCGAGAAGCTTAATAGAAAAGTAGAGAGTTTAGAGGACTTAACAATTACAGAGCAACCGGAAATAGATCCGGAAGTAAAGCAATTACTCGATTGGAAAGAAAAAACAGGCTTAAGTTTAAGCCAATGGCCTGAGTACAACAAAGATTTTTCAAAAATGGGGGATTTGGAAGTTGCTAGAGAGATTTTAGCGCAAGAGTACCCAAATCTAACTAAAGAAGAAATCAATTACTCTTTGAGGGACTATATTTATGATGAGGATTTAGATGATCCAAATGATAAGGTTAAAAAAAATATAGAACTCAAAAAGTTAGCTCAAGAGGGAAGAGCATCTTTAGAGAAAAAACGTTTAGAATTAACTTCTACACAAAATTCAAAACTTTCCCAGGAGCAATTGGAAGATTTAGAACTCGCTAAAACTGTTAAACAACAGCAACAAGAGGCACAAATCAACCATGAAAAGTATAAAAAAAAGCTACAAAATGCAGCTTTGTCTTTAGAGCCTATCAATTTACAGTTGACAGATGATTTAACTATTAAGTATGACGTTTCTGAAGGGGAACGCAAAGCGCTACCAGATTTAATATTAAATATGCCTACTTGGTATAATAAAGATGGTTCATTAAATCATGCAAATATTGTAAAAGATGGTTTAAAAATCAAGGATTTTGATGCTATAGTACAAAAAGCATTTAACCAGGGCGTAGACTTTGGTAAGGAGAGTAAAATAAAAGCAGATAAGAATATAACTATTGATACTGCTTCTCACCCCCTTACACCAAATGATGCAGAGAAGAAAGGTAATATTACTCAAGTTATAGATAAAATTTCAGGTAATCGAGGTAATAAGTTGCGTTTTGGGAAGAAAAAATAATTATTAATTTAAAAAACTTTTAAAATGGCTTTAGCCCCTACCCCCACATATCAGATACAGCCGAGTTCGATCAAAACACCAACTACTACAAATTACATTGATATTTTTGATTACACAACTCAGTTTGCACCTGACGCCTATGAAAAATTAGTTTCTATTTATGGGGATCAATCTCTAACAGGAATGATCTTTAATATGGGAAACGAAGAACCTATATCTTCTGACCAGTATATTTGGACAGAAAAAGGACGTTTACACACTGCTTATACAGATGTGACAAGATCTGGAAATGTATTTACAAAAGCTGACCACGTTTATCGTGTTGGTGAAGTTGTAGCTGTTTCTGGGAATTCTAACTCACAACTAGGACGAATCACTGCAGTGACTGCTTCTACTTTTACAGCTTTGCCTTATAAAGCTGCTGGATGGTTAGTAGGAACAACTGCCCTCCAAACTTTTATTAATCACTCAGAATTTCAAAAGAATTCTAGTGGTATGAACGGAAGTCTAGAGACGGATTTTACTGTTTTACGAAATAAGCCTATCATATTAAGAGATAACTACTTAGCTAGTGGTTCAGAGGTTACTCAAGATTCCTGGGTACAAACAGATACCGGAGGTTTTGTATGGTATTTACAATCTGAGTTAGATAGCCGTCGTCGTTTTGAGGATCGTGTTGAACTGGCTATGCTTCAAGGTGAAGTCTCTGAAGCCGGAGCAGAAGCTGGAGCTGCCGGTTATGAAGGTACTGAAGGTGTTTTTGCTTCAATCCGTCAAAGAGGGAATGTTTTTGATGGTATTGCCTCTACTCTAGCAGATTGGGATACTATTTTAGATCGTTTTGATAAACAGGGTAAAATACGTGAGTATTTCTACTATGTTGATAGAGCGCAATCTTTAGCTATTGATGATCTTTTAGGGACATTAAATGCTGGATATTCCGGAGGTATTTCTTTCGGTCTTTTTGATAATTCAGAAGAAATGGCTGTAAATTTAGGTTTCTTAGGTTTCCGTAGAGGAACTTATGATTTCTATAAATCAGACTGGAAAGTCTTAAATGACCCTACTTTATTAGGAGCGGTAGCCCCTGCAGATGGTAAGGTAAGAGGTTTATTAGTACCTTATGGAGACACTGAGGTTTACGATGGAACTTCTACTATGGCTGATAGAATTACACAACCTTATTTATCTGTTAAATATCGTGTAAAAGGTCAGGAAAATAGACGACATAAAGCATGGATCACTGGCTCTGTAGGTATTGCAGTTCCAACAGATGATAATGACCACATGCGAGTAAATCACCTGGCAGAAAGAGGAATTTGCACTATTGGCGCAAATAACTTTATGATTTTTGAAGGTGCATAATACCTTATAGCTTCGTTTTCAAACAATTACCCCTCCCCACCTAAAGGTTAAATCCAGATAGGGGAGGGGTTTATGCTATAAAAAAGGGAGAAAGTTTACACCTTCTCCCTAACAGCTATTAATAGCGTCTAACCAGTATAGCTTTATTTGATTTAGATGTTTTTAATTTCTAAACCAGATAACCATTTCCTAAATATAAGAATAATTATTTAAAGGGGATATAACCTCTTAAAAGCCCCCTTTGTTTTGTGTTTAAAAGTCCGTTTTAAAAATCTCTGTGAACCCCTGTTATCACTACCGGAGTAGGGGCTAAAATCTAAAAGGGGGAGGGGCTACAGACTAAAAAAAAGTGCGTTGTATTGGGTTGTATATTTGGTTAATTATAATTAAACCAAATCTAAAAATGGACACAACAAAAAAAGCACCGGCAAAAAGAAAAGCTACACGCATTGTTAAGAAAAATAATTCTCCAAACAATATAAAAGTAGATGTTTCAGGTATTAGTGAAGTTAAGAATTTTTCAGCTAAAACGTACAAGCTTACAAAAAACCAACCTCTTTCTTTTTTACTTAATGTGGGTAGGAATAAAAAATTGTTGGTTTGGGATGAAGAAACTAACAGTAGCAGAGCTATAAGGCATTGCCCCAATGAAAGGACAATTTGGCTCGATGAACAAAGCAATGAAAATGCTGTAGTTGAGCCTATTGTTTTTACTAAAGGATTTATACATACAAGTGAAAGAAATCTTTACACTCAAAAATTCCTAGAGGTTCATCCTAAAAATGGGGTTCTTTTTGAGCTAGTTAATGCGGAGGCTGATGCTAGAAGCGTAGTAAGTCATGAGGATATTGTTTTAGATGTTAAGCAAGCTATTAGAGAAAAAGTAAAAGAGGAGGGAGGTGTAGAAGCTTTACGTGCTGTAGTGGCTGTTTTAACTAGCGATGCCGGAGGCGCTGCAGTTATGACCCCTTCTGAATTACGTTTTGCAGCTTATGAAGCTGTAGACACAAATGTTCATCGTTTTATTGACGATAATAAACGTATCACCATTTTTGATGATGCGGATATTAAAAGAACAGCTATAGCGCAGCATGCATTTTTATCAGGTGTGATACAAGTTAGTCCTAATGGCAGACAAATAATTTGGTATGACACTAAAACACCTATCTGTAACATACCTATGGGGTTAAATTATTTAGAAGTTTTCTCTGAGTTTTTATCTACCGAGGCAGGCATGCAGGTTGCTGTAGAGTTAACTAAGCGGTAAACTTTAAAGTTTTAGTTGAATACCTTTAAAATAGAAGGTAATGATAGATACTGTATACCAGCTATTAAAAACAATAGTAAATAAGGAGCTTAGGGGAAATTTATCCCCGGCTGAATTTAATTTAATTGCAAAGCAAGCCCAGGAGAGTATTTTCCGAGGGTATTTTGAAGATGCAAATCGTGATAAAATTAAAGAAAACAGAGGTCTTACTAACAAGAACTTTGCAAATTTATCTTTATACCAAAGACAGCGCATTGAAAAATTTTCGGCTTCTTCTTCTCTTACTTATAATGGCTCTATTTCCAGGTTTGATCTTCCTACAGATCTTTATTTTATTAAAGATAGAGGGGTGGCATATAATGGAAATGTTGTAGATGAAGTACAGAGTTCAGATATAACCTTTTTAAGTGCTTCCTCTGCAGGTGCTAGTGAAACTTTTCCGGTTTATGAGCTTTTTGATACATCTATAAAGGTATTACCGGCTACTATAATTACAGGTGTATCGTGTCAGTATTTGAGGGTACCAGCAAACCCTAAATGGACCTATATAATAGTATCAGGAGTGGAGATGTTTGACAGCACTTTATCTGACTATCAAGATTTCGAATTGCACACCTCAGAGTTTACTAACATAGTAATTACAATGCTCTCTTATTTTGGTATAAATATCAGGGAAACAGAGGTAACGCAGTATGCTGAAGCTTTGAAACAAAAACAAATGATTGAGGAGGAACAATAATGGGGATACCAAGATTTACAGATTTAGATGCTTATTATGGCGATCAGGACCAGTGGGGACAGTACCAGTATGTCTCTCTAAAGGATTTGGTGAACAATTACATGTTCATGCAAGGGGATGATTCTAATACCTCTATTACAAGTAGAAACCGTGTGGTTTTTCACGCTAAAAGGGCTATACAGGAATTATATTTTGATGTGGTTAATGAAATCATAGCTGTAGAAATAGAATTAAGCCCCAGCTTAACTTTAGCTCTCCCCCATGATTATATAAATTATGTAAGGATTAGCTGGGTAGACGAGTGTGGTAAGCTACACCCACTAGCTGTGGATAATTCTTATAATTTGTCTCAAGCTTATTTACAGGATAACGACTACAATTTTTTATTTGATAGTCAGGGGGATATTTTGCAGGGATCCCACATACAGAACAGACCCGGTTGCAGTCCTTCACAAACTCAGGATTTTTCAGTAGATGGTTCAGAGAGTTATGTTTTTCCTTATTACTATGAGAGTGGCCCTTATAATACGGATCGTTCTAAAATCTTTAAAAACGGGTCTTACAAAATAGATAAAACCAGAGGAGTTATACAGTTTTCTTCAGATGTTGATGGGAGGATTATTGTTTTAGAGTATCTAAGTGATGGTCTTTTTCAGAGGGAGGATTCTGATATCATGGTTCACAAGTTTTCAGAAGAAGCGGTTTACTCTTATATCTATTGGATGCTTATTAGGATGAGACGTAATATTCCTCAAAATGAAAAGCAAAGTGCAAGACGGGATTATTTCAACTTCAGAAGGATTGCAAAAAGACGTATTAAGCCTTTACGATATGAGGAAGTGAGACAAGTATTAAAGGGCTCTAGTAAGAATATTAAGGATTAAAAGCATGGTTAAAATTAAAAACACTTTTCTTAGGGGGAGGATGGACCAGGATCTTGACTCACGTTTAGTCCAGGAGGGGGTTTATACTAATGCTTTAAATATTCAAGTTTCAACAGCTTCTGACAATGATGTGGGGGCTGTAGAAAATAGCCTTTCTAATCGAAAACTTACTAATCTTGATATAGGCAGTAACGCTAAAACTCTCGGGATGTATTTTGATTCTGTAGGGGAGAAAATTTATTATTTTTTGACTACAGATTCTGGGGATTATCTTATAGAATACTGTATAGATGAAGAGAGTGCCGAGTTTGTGCTTATTGACACATCTGCAGGAGTTCTTAATTTTGATGAAAACTTTCTTATTACGGGGGTTAATTTAGTGGTGGATAGTGATAATGGAGTACGTCTATTACTTTGGACAGATAATTTAAACCCACCACGTCAGATTAATATTGAAAGGGCTAAGACTTATGGAGCTAATAATTTTACAGATTTAGAGATAAGTTTAATAAAACCGCCCCCACTCTACCCGCCTACAATTACATTAGTAGATAGTATTGATGAGGGGGATCAAAATAACATTGAAGAGCGTTTTATACGTTTTGGTTACAGGTATCAGTATTTAGATAATGAGTATAGTGCTATATCCCCTTTTACTAATGTAGCTTTTTTCCCTGAAGCTTTTTTTTATGATTTTTCATTATCTTCTAATGAGTCAATGATTAATGCCTTTAATCAGGTTGATATTGTTGTTAATACAGGACCAAGTGTAGTAAAAGCTTTGGAAGTTGTTTTTAAAGACTCTAATAGTAGTACTGTTTATTCTATAAACTCCTATGTAAAAGCCGAACAAGGTTGGTCTGATGATATAGAGATTACAGTTAATTTTATCAATAATAAAATATTTAAAGCACTACCTTCTGACCAATTATTTAGGCTTTATGATAATGTCCCCTTAAAAGCTAAAGCACAGGAGTTAATTGGTAACAGGCTTATTTTTGGCAATTACACTGAAAATTATAATCTGGTAGATGCTAATGGTGATGCTATTGTAGTGGGTTATGCTGTAGAGGCTTTAACGTCAGCTATAGCTTCAGGTTTACCTAGAGAGTCTTTAAAAAGTAATAGAGATTATGAGATAGGTATAGCATACATAGATACTCAGGGACGCATGACTTCTGTACTTACTAGCGATAACAATACTATTTATTTCCCAAACCCCAATTGTATTTTACAAAATCAAATTAAAGTTATTCTACCAAATGTAGCGCCTGCTTTTGCAACCGCTTACAGGTTTTTTATAAAGCAAACCCGAACAGACTATGATACTATCACCCCGTCTGTTTTTTACAATGATGGTGTATTTGTTTGGGTCTTATTACAAGGAAATGAGGTCAATAAAGTTACTCTCGGGGAATTTATCTACGTAAAAGCTGACACTCAGGAGATTTTAGATGTAGCTGTGCAAACCCGGGTTTTAGAAATTGAGACTCAACCAAAAGATTTTTTAGATAATGGGGGTGTACAATTGGCCGGAGTTTATATGAAACTTAAACCTAGTGGGTATGATCTTAATGAAGGAGATTATGATCTTTATGATTTTAGTTCTTATGACAACTCCACTAATGCTAATGATAATCCTATTAGAAGTCAATCTAACGTTGTAGAATTAGCGGTTTACTACGGTCTTAATGGCTTAGATGATTTAACTTCTGGAGGGACTTACACCGGTACAGATGATATTCGTTATATTATTCGCATATTTAGTTTAGGAACACCTGACACTTTTGAGTGGAGTAATGATAATGGGGCTACTTTTGATGATAATGGGGGTGTAGGGTTTCCAATTACTGGAGCTGCTCAAATTATTGAGGATGGTTTAGAAGGTACTTTTGGAGCCACTACAGGTCATACCCTCACAGATGAATGGATTATTAGTGCTAAAGCAGCCAATTACAACAATTTAGGCGGGGATGAGAATTCAAAAGCTTATGCTTTTTTTAAGTCTTTAGACGCTAATGGAAATCTTAATGTAGATGATGTTATATTAGGGGGTTCTGTTATTGCTATATCTTACAGAGAAACAGGGGATGCCTCTGTTAATGTAGAAGTCCGTTTTATTGCTAGTAGACAATATGCTAATTTAGAGGAGTGGTTTTATGGGGATAATATTTTGGATGATTTCTTTGCAGACGCCTCTCAAATATGGTTTAGAAGGGGGACAATAGGAAATGCTTTTGCAGGGGCTAAGTACTTTGAGCAAGATCCTACTGGTGACATGGTTTTAATTATAAGATCTTTTGGCACACAAAATAATGATTTTGATAATATTGTTAGAGTTTATAGTACTTTAGAGATTATATCTTTAGACCAAACAGTTCTACTTGAAACAATCCCAATAAACGATAATTCCGAGTTATTTTTTGAAATTGGTCGTACTTATGATATTGATGAGAACGGTTTTCATCTAGGTTATGATGGTACTGATGTTAGTCAATCTGCCGGGGTAGCCGGTGAAATGATTTTAGATATTTTCAATTGTTTCTCCTGGGGTAATGGTTTTGAGAGTTATAAGATAAAGGATCTTTTTAATGCTACTAATTTTAAACTGGACAGTCGCCCCTCCACTACTTTAGAAAATTACAGAGAAAATGTCAGAATTGCGTCTTTAACTTATAGTCAGGTTTATGAGCAAACTACTAATTTCAATGGGATTAATGAGTTTAATCTTTCTACGCTTAATTTTAAAGATTTAGATGATCTGTATGAGTCTATACAAAAACTCTATGCCCGAGATACTAATCTTATTGTTTTTCAGGAGGATAAGATACACCGTCTCCCCTATTTAAAAAACATTCTTTTTGATACCAGTGGGGATGTTAATGTAACACAGAGTACAGAAGTATTAGGTACCGAGCAAGCATACGCTGGAGAGTTTGGTATATCCACTAATCCAGAGAGTTTTGCTTTTTATGGGAATGCTATTTATTTTACCGATGTTAGACGGGCTGTAGTTTGTAGACTGGATCTTAATGGTATTATTGAAATATCTCGTAACGGGATGGACAATTTTTTTGAAGATTCTTTTAGAGAGTTGCTTAACACAAAAAAACTAGGAGCTTTTGATCTTTTTAATAAACAATATGTTTTAACAGTAGATGAAACAGTAGACACTACCCCAGCAAATGTGACTTGTGGTAGTATGATTTATCGAACCAATCAAATAGAGGCGTATAATTACACTTTTACATTAAATAATTTAGGAGGTGAAATTAGTATTGATTATGATATCACTCAAGGTTCAGTAAATATTACAGCTACTTTTAATGCTTCCATGTACAGTACGGGAACTGTGAGCGGATCAGGTACTCTAAGTTTTACTCGGGATACTTTAAGTGAGGATGTAGTTTCTGTTGTAGTTACCTCGGTAGGCGTTCTGCCGGCAGAGTTTACTTTAGAAAATATTTGCCCTACTGGACTGGCTATGGACGTTGTAATTATTATTATTAATGATGCAGCTAAGGCCGGATCTACAATGACAAGTAGATATAAATGGGGAGGCTCTAATTTTTACTCTGAAATACCGGTATTTGAAGCGGACGGTGTAACGCTATTTAAAACCTACAGTGGCGTAGAAGGGGATACCCGATTCCCACTTAGAGGATCTACTGTAGAGATGCAAGCTTATAAAGACATTACAAACGCTGAATTTTTTGAAGCAGATGAAGGTAATTCTCTGTCTTATCTTGTTTCAAGTACTGTATACACTGAGGGTCAAATCCCAGATATTCAAGCTGCAGCTACAACGTTAACAATTACTACTTATAATGAAGATGGTATACCGGAGACTAATTTTGGGGATTTTGTTTTTAATAGAACTTCTATAAATGAGCGTCTATATATGATTTGGGACTATACCAGCTTAAGTATTAATGAGGATACTTATATTTATATGTATTTTGATTCTTCCGGATCTATGGATGATACTTTAGCACCTTTAATTACAATGCGAGATACCCTGTTAAAAACAGCTTTATTACCTTTTTACAATGATGATTCAGATTTATATGATAATCGGGTATTTGTAATATCCCAAGCTAATGAGCGAACTTTAGATATGTTAAATGCCAATGGTCAGACCCCTGTGGGTAATATAGTGGCTATGGTTTTTCAAGATGAGGCTAGTCCAATTTATCACCCTTCAGCCACACCTTTTAACCCCGCTCAAAGAACAGCTCAATATAACGCTGATATACTGACTTTTAGAACCAGATTAAACGGGTTCTTACCGGATTACTATAAAGGTGTATCTTTTCAAGTTGTCCCTAATGTAGATCAAGGTTATAAAGGCTTTTTAGAAGCGGTAGAAAATGGACAAAGTGCTTATGCCGGTAGTAACGGATTATCGGATAAGACAGAGATATTGTGGAAATACGACATTACAGATGGGGGAACCCCTCAATATTACTTAGATCAGGTAACGGCTGCTTTAACTGAATTAGGTTTTGATTTAAACCCATAAAATAAATAATCATGTCATATACAATAACTTTTGATGAGGATGTAAAAGGGTGGACTTCTTTTCACTCTTATATTCCGGATTGGATGGGGTCTTTAAATAGCCGTTTTTACACGGTTAAAGATGGCCAACTTTATGAACAACATGATACTACTAATTCTGTCAGAAACAATTTCTATGGGGTTCAATATGATTCTGTTTTAGAGTTTATAGTTAATTTTGCCCCTTCTGAAATAAAATTTGTGAAAGCTGTTAATACAGAGAGTAACAAAGCTTTTGATGTCGCTATTGTATCTTTTATGACCGATGAGTTTGTAGACACGACAAGCACCACTTTAGAGGTTGCAAATTTTTTAAATAAAGAAGGGTTTTGGCATGCGTATGTGCGCAGGAGTCAACTCACTGGTGATTTATCTTCTAAAGCTTCTTATGGGGTTGGTCGGGTGGACTCTGTAGCCGGATCTACTATAACAATGCAAACACCTTTATCTACGGCTTTAATAAGTGTAGGGGACAATCTTTATACTAATGGTAGTGTTTTAGTAGGGGAGATTACAGATTACAATGCAACTTTAGGTACTATAGAAGTTGACACTACCCCGGTAGGTATTGATAATTTATTTTTATATGGTCAAAAAGATCTCCTTATTGAGGGGAGTGAAATCAGAGGTTATAATTTTAAAATAACTTTAACTGACCAGACCACAAGCAGAATGGAGCTTTTTGCTTTTAATTCAGAAGTTGCTAAATCTTTCCCTTCATAAATTAACATTTTTATTTTAGGTTTTTTACTTTTCTTTTTTTAAGTTTGTCTGGTAACATCAGTTGCACCTCTTTCAATTTTTTTAAGAAGCACGGGTCTAGCTTTCTTAATATTTCAAATAAATAAAAGAATATATATACGTACATATAGTATATAGCCAACCAAAAGAAGTCTTAAAGACCCTTAATCATTTACTATACCCCCCTCCTAGTTTTTAATTAGGGGTCTTTTATGGAAAACATAAAAAGCATAGCGCAACAAAAGCAAGAAATTGAAGATGCTTTAAAGTTCTTAGATCCTGATAGTCCTGCAGCAATTGAACTCAGGAGAAGGTATAGAAATTTAGAGAGTACTCCCCTTAAAAATTAACGCTTCGCAACCTGTTTTACAGACTTCTATTTTAGTAGATGCAGGATGTTTATCGGCAAATATTTGAATTAGCGTGTAAGGAATTACCATACAAGCGTATTGTATTAGGTAACAGTGAGGCTGTTATGTTTCGAGGTTTTAAAATCAGTAAACAAGAGGACGTTTACTATTGGCAAGATACACGATATAATAGCTACTACGAGCCGGTAGACCCGATTATCACAGAAAATATTTTAAAACAGGGGTTTTTGAAAACATTAACCTTGGTTCGTATCTATAATAATGAAGAAAAGATTTATCAAATAGATCAGGAGATTATTCAGATTAGAAAGGATATAGATCTCTGGACAGATAAAAGCCGTAAAAATTGGGAAATGTTTAAAAATCAAGAAACAAAGATTTTAAACGACTCAAGATTAACCTCTCAAATGCGTAGAGAAAAATTAGCAGATCTTAATAAGCAGTATTTAATTAAGAAAGCTTTTTACAGTAAGAAAAGAGGGGTATTGAAAAGGGAGAGAGATCACCTTAAAGCAGAGAAAATTTTTTATTCCAGCCAAATACAAATTTATAAAAACGAAAATTATGGGAGTTAACAGTATGGGCATACCTGGCCAAAACAAGGTGTTTTTTACTATTTATAACGGTAAATTAGTTATAGAGCGATTACAGAAAGAGGAGCTTCAAAAAGTAGTTGAAAGATTGGGTCAAGATTTTGCAGAAGGAGACATTAAAACCAGGCAAATTTCAAAAGGAAAAAATGAGGGTAAAGACATGTACTACTATGTCTTTAATGATGTTTCTGGAAAAATCACCAATATAAAAATAGCAGAAACCGATTTTGGAGAAGTTATTAATGTAGAGATTACAGATATTGGAGAGAATTACACCATATCTCTTGGTGACGTGTTTGGGAGATACTCTAAAGATTTTATTCGTCGTATTAATAACTTAGATCTTGAGGAAGATGTTGCATTTGGTACCTGGAGTACGGAAACGGATAATGGTAAAACATATTCAGGAGTACGTATGTATCAAGAGGGTAATAAAATAGAGTATACAGAAAAAATTGAAGATCTCCCGGCCCCTACTGAAAAAAGAAGGGGTAAAAAAATAGAGTGGGATTTTTCAGAACAGGACACTTTTTTATATAAAATTTTAGAGAATTACTTAGAGGATAATTTCAGAAAACCTACAAATTCTGTAAAAGAGTCCAAACCTAAAGATGCCCCTAAAACTGCAACAAAGGCAAAAAAAACAAAGAAAACCCCTGAGAAAGAAAGTGATTTACCCTGGGAATAAAAGTGTACTGTCATGGTATCACCAAAAAACTTGTGGAGAAGGGTTAAGTTTAAAAAGCTTTCCCCTTTAGAGAAGCTTTTATACATCTATTTAGCAACGCAGGATAGTATAACTGTATTGGGAAAAGTTGAAGTAGAGCGTAAGGACATTAAAGGCCTTACAGGTTGCCCCTCTTTTTCTATTATAAAAGATTTATTGAAAAAGTTAAGAGATGAAGATTACATCTATTTCTATTTTTCAAGTAAAATTTTAACAGTCATTATAAGAGATCACTGGCATACCCTTGCAAGATCTAAACGTAACATTCAAAAAGGTGTAAAAGAAGGTCGGGAAGCTCAGGGAAAACTCAGAAGTCTCTATTTGAAACTTTATACTAAAGAAGATTTTGAGACTAAATATGAGTTTATACCCCCTACTCCAGAACAGGTTACTGAGTATGCCTTAAAAAAAGGTTACATAGTAGATGGAAAAACATTCATAGAGCATTATGCCTCTAATGATTGGTACAATATAAGAGGTAAGAAAGTCAGAAACTGGAAAGCAACTTGTGATAAGGTATGGTGTAGAGAAGAAAATGCCCTTAAGATACATAAAAATGCCCCGGAAGGTTTTGAGTATTTCTACATAACTACAGAAGAAGGGGAACGTATTTACCCGGAAGATTGGAAAGATGGTGAACCAACACACAGCGAGTTTTTATACGGTGTTTTACTCAAAGAAAAATTTAATCAAATAAATGTTCAAAATCGAAGCTAAAAGTTATTTGAAAGTAGGCATTAATCCAGTCCCTTTTGCTGAAGGGGGTAAGATTCCTGTTAGAAAAAAATGGGGAACCCCTATTAACAAAGATATTGATAACTATGATTTTGATGAAATTGGGGTATGTACCGGTGCTGTATCTGGAGGTTTAGAAGGTATAGATATGGATTTGTACAACTCTGAAAACCCTAAAGAATTATGGCAATCCTGGAAAAGTAAAATTCCGGAAAACATCTATGATAAGTTAGTTATTGCACAAACAGGAAGTAAAGGTTTACACCTTCTCTATCGTACTAATATTATAACAGGTAATCAGGAATTAGCCTCTAATGGGGAAAGCCCCCCTAAAGTATTAATTGAAACTCGGGGTGAAGGGGGTTGTTTAAAATGCTACCCTTCAAAAGGTTATAAGTTCATACAAGGGGATCTTTCTAAAGTTAAAAAATTAGAGGATTATGAAAGGGATATACTTTTTTCAGCTTCTATATTATTCGATAAAAAACTTCTCAAGAAAAAAAGATACTATTCTGATAAAGATTTTGTAGATCCTTTCCCTAAATACAATAAAGATGCTACTATAGGACTGAAGCTTTTAGAAGATAATGGGTGGACGCAAGTTAGGAGTTCGGATGAATGGGTTGAGTTTACAAGACCCGGTAAAAGTAGGGGAGTATCTGCCGGTTATAATTTAGAGGGTTGTTTTTTTTATTGTTTCTCCACTTCAACTGAGTTTGAAAATGATAAGCCCTATTCGAACTCTTCTCTATTTTGTATTCTGGAGTGTGAGAGTAATTTTAAAGTTGGATATGCTAAATTAGGTAAGTTAGGATATGGGAATAAGGGTAAATCAGAGTCTGAGGAAGATTTAACCGATTTATCTTTTTTATCAAAAGAAGGGGAGGACGAAGAAAAACTTGCCCAGGTTATAGAGGGGACGCTTCCTATAGGCATAAGCTACGGATGGGAGGCTTTAGATAAACATTTGGTTTGGAAAGATAACACATTAAACTTCACTTTAGCTTTTGAGAGTGTAGGAAAGACATTTGTTACTATTCATAAACTCGTAGCTCTGGCTGTCTTATACGGTAAAAAGTTTGGCCTATCCTGCGGAGAAAATGAGGTTTATACGGTAAAAAAATACCTAATTGAAGCCCTTTCCGGAAAAGACATCTCTTATTTTAAAAAACGGTATGTAGAACTTAAAACATATAAAGATTTTATTAATGCGCACTTCTTTGTCTTTAAAAATGAGAAGCATTATGCTATCGAAGATATCTTAAGAAGAGGTAAAATTTTATATGATGAGTATGGTATTGATGGTTTATTTATAGACCCTTTTTCTTATTACAAAAAAAGCCTCACTAATCAGTATGCTTATATTGATGATCTACTCTCTAAGATGAATATTTTTAGTAAAACAGTGTGCTCCATTATAATGTCTCTCCATCCAAATACAGATGCAACCAGGGCGCCTAAAGACAAGGAAGGCTATTTAAAATCCCCTAATCGTTATGATGCTACTCATGGTAATATGTGGGCTAATAGGGGGGATTCTTTCATTGTCTACCATCGCATATTAAATCATCGCATATCTCAAATGAGGAATATTATGGAAATCCGGGTTGAGAAAATAAAGGATATCTCTACTGGAGGTTTGGTAACAGCTTCGGATGAGAGTATTACACTAACGTTAAAAAACTTTAATGGCTTTACAGGCTTTTTTGATAAGTACAATAATAATCCTATTTATAGTGTATGGCACCATCCTAATAAAAATCTGAACGATGCAAGGTCTTTAGATGCAAGAGATCAATTTGTAAAGGATAAAACACAGTAGTATGGAAGATAAAGAGTTATTTGTAGTTGATATTGAGACAGATGGTTTTTATTCTACAAAAATCCATGTGATGTCCATAGGGTCACCTAAAACTGGTAAAATCTATTCTACCTCTGACTCGGAAATAATGAAAAAATTTCTAACAGATAGGAATCATATAATCATAGGCCATAACTTCAAAGCTTTTGATGCTGTAGAGTTAGAGCGTGTACTTGATTTTAAAATAGAGGCCGAGATTTGGGATACTTTATCACTGGCCTGGTACATTTACCCCTTTCGTGTGTTATCTTATGGGTTAGAGGCTTTTGGGGCAGAGTACGGCATTGAAAAACCTGAAATCGATGATTGGGAAAATTTAACTTATAAAGAGTATGAGTTTAGATGTGAAGAGGATGTAAAGATTAATCTTAGACTTTGGAGAATTCTGTGGGATCGTATATTAAATTTATATGACACAAAGAAAGAAGCCTGTAAATTAATCAGGTACCTTATGTTTAAAACAGATTGCTTGGTTCACCAAAAGCAAATTAAATGTCGTATAGATGTAGAGCGAGTTTACGATAATATAAAAACTTTAGAACCTCTTTCTTTAGAAAAACAAGAGGCCTTAAAAAAAGTCATGCCCCCAGGCACAGTAAAGCGCTCTAAACCTAAAGTGATGTACAAAAAAGATAAAAGTATATCAACGTTAGGGCAAAAATGGTTTAATGATTTAAGGGCGTTAGGGTTACCTTTAGATTCCGAGGCTATTTATAACGAGCCTAACCCAAATTCTACACCTCAAATTAAGTCCTGGCTTTTTTCTCTAGGCTGGGAACCTATTCTGTTTAACGATGGTGCTAATGGGCCAGTGCCACAAGTAAGAGATGAAAATAGGGAATTATGCTCTTCAGTTAAATCTCTTGTCAGGAAAGAACCAGCTATTGAAGCTTTAGAGGGGTTAACAGTAATCACTCATCGTTTAAACCTTTTAAAAGGTTTTTTAGAAACAGCCAATCCCGAAGGTTATGTCGTTGCAGGAGCACAAGGTTTCACTAACACTTTGCGTCTCAGACACCGTAAACCTATAGCTAATTTACCTAAAGTTACTAAAAAAGGCGATTTAAGAGATGGCAGACTTATTAGAGAGTGTATCATAGCTAAAGATGGTCATATTTTGTGTGGGAGTGATATTAGTGCTTTAGAGGATCAAACTAAGAGGCATTATCTGTGGACTTATGACCAGGAGTATGTATTAGATCAAATGAAGGAGGGTTATGACCCCCATTTAGATCTTGCCTTAAGAGCTGGGGCCATAACAGAAGATCAAATAGAGCAGCATAAACTCTATGCTAAAACTGGAGGTAAAGAAGGGGAAGATTTTAGTGAGACCAGGGATATTTATAAAAGAGCTAATTATAGTTGTATTTATGGGGTTGGTATTCCCGGTTTATCAGCCCTTACAGGTTTACCCCTTAAAGAAACACGACAACTTATTAAAGACTATTGGGATCGTAATTGGGCTATAAAACAGCTTATTAAAGATGTTACTGTTAAGATAGTTGATAATCAAATGTGGCTGTATAATCCGGTAAGTCGTTATTGGTATGCTATTCGTAATGAGAAAGACATCTTTTCTACGCTTAATCAGGGGACAGGTTCTTTCATTTTTGATTTATGGGTAAATATTTTAATCAGCAAAGGGCACATACCTTTTTTACAGTATCACGATGAAGTATTAGTAAATGCGGTGCCAGATAAGAAACAGGAGATGATTAAAGATTTTAAAGCAGCGATGGAAGGGGTTAATACTATTTTAAATCTTAATGTAAAAATAGATGTGGATGTGCAATTTGGGCCTACGTATGCAGATGTACACTAAGAGGGAATTATGGCAAAACAAACAACAGCTAAAAAATATTCTTATAAAGGAAAGGTATTTAAATCGACTATTGAGGCATATATGTATAAGCTATTAGAAACCAATAGTATAGGTTTTGATTATGAAAAACAAAAGTTTGATATCATACCTCCTTTTGTTTTTTACAATGCTGTTTACAGTAAATTTTTAAATGGTAGAGGGGAATTTAAAGAAAGGGGCAATAAAAAAATAAAAGCCTCAATCTATACTCCAGATTTTACTTCTCCTATAGGAGAGGAGTTAAAATTTGTTATAGAGGTTAAGGGGAGATCTTTTCCAGACTTCTCTCGAACCTGGAGATTGTTTAAAAAATTTATATCAGATAAAGGTTGGAGTACAGTGCTTTTTTTACCACGTACCCAAAGAGATTGTCAAAAAGTAATCACTTTAATTAAAGAATTAAAATTAGATGAAAAGGGAACTTTTCAGTAGGAGAATAAGGGTTATAAACGCAGAAACGGAAGCGTTGCATAATGAGGTGAACACCCTTTATGAAAACCTGGTAGACAGCGAGTACAAAGAGTCTTTGGAAAGCATAGAGCGTATACGTGTTATGCTGGTACTACTTAAAAATCAGGTTATGGAAGGAAATATACTTAAAATTTAAATACTATGAAATTAATTTACGGTGAAGGTATCATACCCCGTGTGCTATTTAAAAAAATAGGGAATTCTGTAAAAACTAAATCAGGCCTAGAAATACCGGCAGATAATGATGAACTCCCAAAAGCTGAGATTGTTTTGACAGTTCCACAAGTAGAGGATATTCTAAAGGTAGGGGATATTGTCTACTATATTAATGGTAGAGATATTGGACGTTGTAAATATAAAGGGGCTGACCACTATATAAGCCCGGTAGGTAATATTGTTGCAATTATAGGGGGTACAATAAACATTAAATCATAATAAATGTACACAACAAAAAAATTAAAACAGGAAGCGAGACAAGCTTTAAAAACAGGTGTAGATACTATTGCTGATATTGTAAAAGTATCTTTAGGAGCAGAGGGTAGAAATGTCATAATACCCACACCCGATCAGTCTAACTATATAATCACAAAAGATGGCGTATCCATTGCTAAAAGCATCAATCCTGAAAATACTTATGAAGCTATTGGGGCTAACCTTATTAAAGAAGCTGCTCACCGCACTAATTTTGAGGCTGGGGATGGTACTACTACGGCTACTGTATTAGCTCAAAGTATATTCCATAAAGGGTTAAATCTTATTAATAAAGACCTCTCTCCTATCAGCATTAAAAAAGGTATGGAGGATGCCACTAAAGCGGTTGTAAGAGAGCTTAATAGTTTGTCTAAAAAAGTTGATAAAAGAAGCCTTAAAAAAGTGGCAACTATTTCAGCAAATGGTGATGAAGTTTTAGGGGATTTAATTTCTAAAGCTTTTAATAAAATTGGTAAACACGGTAAGGTAATTACTGAAAAATCAGATACTTTAGAGAGTTATGTAGATCTTAAAGATGGCGTAGTTTTAGAAAGAGGTTGGACGCATTCAGCTTTTAAGACAGATTCTATCAAAGATGTGTGCGTGTTAGAGGACACTTTTATCTTAATTCATAAGGGTAAAATTGAAAAGGGAGATACTATAGTAGATCTATTTGAACAGGTTTTTAATGACCCTAAAGGTAAGCTATTAATCCTAACTGATGATATTGATCCTTTTGTTCATTCTGTTATTGTTCAAAATGTCACTAAAAAAGCTATTCACAATAAAATATGTGTCGTTAAACTGCCTCAGATTTTAAAAATACATAAGCACTTACTTTCTGATATAGCAGTTCTTACCGGTGCCAATATCATTGCAGATGAATTAGGAACTAAGATAAGCGCTGAAAATTTAGGGCGTATAAATAAATGTATTGTCACAGAAAAAGAAACTCTTATAGTTGGTGATAATGCAAATATTAAATCTCTTATAACTGAGATAGAGGAAAAAATCAACATTACTAAAAACAAATTTGAAAGGGAGGAGTTGCAAGAACGTTTAGCTCGCATTTCGGGGGGAGTAGCTACTTTATATGTAGGCGCTGGATCGGATACAACACTCAAGGAAACGGTAGATCGTGTAGAGGATTCTATTAATGCTACCAGAGCAGCTTTAGAAGAAGGTATTGTACCAGGTGGGGGTATTGCCCTTTGTAATGCTGCTACAAGTGTAAAATCAAGTTTTTTAAGAGGTACTAGAGAAGCCTATGATGAAGGGTTTAATGCCGTTTTAGAGGCTTGTAAAACCCCTGCTTTACAAATTTGTGAAAATGCGGATATTCCCCCAATTACTGATGAAAAGGGTTTTGGTGTTGATGTAAAAACCCGTCAGGGGGTTGATATGATTAAAGCTGGTATTATAGATCCTACTAAAGTTGTTAGATGCGCTTTAGAGAATGCCACTTCTGTAGCAAGTCTTTTTTTAACTACGGAAGCTGTTGTCGGGCTTAAAAAATAAACCTATAAGGCACTGATATAAAACTGTTTATAAAAAACAATTAAAGTATGAGTTTAATAGTAGCTATCACAAAACAACAACGTATGAAGAAATTCCCCAGGATTGGGGAGTTTTACGTGGCTAAACCCCACTCCTATTTCTCTAATAAGTACCAGCTTTTATTTCAAATAGACCCAGGAACGTTTGAAAAACTGTCTGAACAGTATGCAGACTGCTCTGAAGATCGCCCATTATGCTTGATACCAAAGCATGATGTTACAATTGTAAACAAAGTGTAGAAAAATGTAAATACCCACAGACATGAAAATATTAAAACAACACAATATAGAAGATATTGTTTTTATAGACATTGAGACTGCACCGGCAGATCCTGATTTTAATGAGGAGTCTCGTTTATACCCAGCATGGGAGTATGACCAGTTAAAACAAGAGATTAATGCGGATCAGATTACTACTAATTATTTTAATAAAAGTGCGCTTTATGCGGAATATGCTATAATAGTTTGTATTTCTATTGGTCTGGTAAGAGAGGGTAAAATAGTATTAAAATCTCTTTATGGCCCAGAGAAAGAGATATTAGAGAAGTTTCACGGTACCCTGATAAAAGCAGCAAACCCTAAATCCTGGCTGTGTGGCCACACTATTACAGGTTTTGATATCCCTTTTCTTATTAAACGGAGTATTATTAATGGGGTGCCCCTCCACAATTGGCTGGATGTAGCCCATTTAAAACCTTGGGAGTTGCCCTATTTAGATGTTTCAGTTCTTTGGAGAGGACCTGCTTTTTACAGATCTTCTTTAATCGCTATGTGTACAGCTTTAGGGCTACCCTCTCCAAAACAGGAGATATCCGGAAAGGATGTAGGGCGCTATTTTTATAAAGGGAAGATAAAAAAAATATGTGCTTATTGTGAGCAAGATGTTATTGCGGTAATTAATATTTATAGAAAGTTAACTTATCAGCCACCTTTGGAAGTGGATATTTTAACCTTAAGTACTGAGATTGATGTTATCACATACTTACTTAATGGGGGGGAGTATACTTTAAAAATAAAAGAGGATTTAGAGAAAGCTATAAGTAGGATGAGTCAAGTAGACCGGGAACGAGCTTTTATTATCCTTAATGCCATACCCTCCAGGGCTAAGGGTAAGACTACTTTATTTACAAAACAAGATGTCAAACAGTTAAATATAATTTAAGATGAAAACGCCTCCCATACCTCAAAGTATAAAACTCCCCCGAACCGATCAGGATAATGGTAAGTATTACATCTCTTATTCACAACACAGTAAATGGCGTGCTTCAAAGAGAGAGTACATTCGTATTTATTTTTTTGGGGAACCTTTTATTGGTAATACTTATACAGCTTTTGGTAAAAAAGTGGGGGAGGCCATCGAAAAAAAAGATTATTCAGAGTTTTCAGCTAAAGAGAGGCGGGTGTTGAAAAAAGTAACACGTTTAGATCTTTTTGAAAAACGTGTAGAATTAGATTTAGGACCTTTTTTTGTGCTTTGTTATATTGATACCTGTGATAAAGATCTCACTACTATAATAGACTATAAAACAGGTGATTTAGATAAAGAACGCTACTACCGGGATGATTTCTACGACCAGCTTGCTATTTATGCAGCAGCTTGTAAAAGGGAAACCGGTAGACTCCCAAAAACGGCTCGTGTGGAGCTTATTGAACGTCGAGGGAACCCTTTTAAAGGTATCCCTTTAACAGTTGGTGAGGAGGTTGTTAAAATAAGGAAAGAGATTAATGGTACCAGGGTTAAAAGAGCTATTCATGATTTTTCCAGAACTGCTCTTGAAATACACCATTATTTTAGAGTGTTTAATGAACTAAAACAAATTATAGTATGTTAGATCTTGTACTGATTTTAGGGGGAGTGGTAGCAGTTGCTTTAGTAATTTCTTTTGTAATAATTGAGATATTGAAGTATTTAATTGATAAGGACTGAAAATGCAGGTATTCAAAGATGAAAATATCGCAAATCCCAGAGAGTTTTTTAAAACAAATTTAGTCTGTAGAGAATATTTATCTAGGATTAAGTGGGGAGATTTTTATATTTGTAAAGAATGTTCCTGGAGAAAGTGCCACACACTCCCTAAAAGTTTAAATAGGGTTTGTAATAGTTGTGGGGATTTAGAAAGCCCAACTAAGGAGACTATATTTTTTAATTTAAGATTTAAATTACCTGTTGCTTTCTCTATTGTTATAGATGTTTTAGAGGGCGTTGAAGAGGTTTCTCCGGGAGTAATAGCTAAAAGATACAGGCTTACAAAAAGACCGGTTGAGAAGTTTATAAATAAACTTAATGCAGCTATAGAAAAAGGCGGGGAGAAGCATTTGTTTTTAAGGGTTGAATAATAATATAACAGCTATTTAATATGGAACTATTTAAAACATTGATATTCAAAAGTGAAAAAGAACAAACTACTTTAGGTAAGTATGCTCATATTATTGGGGGTGCTTTAGCTGGTGGTGAAATACCCCAATTAATGACCCCACAAACAACAATGAAGCTTCTTAAAAAGGCATACCCTAAACATATTTTTAAAGGTGTTGAATTAATTACATTAGAAGTAAGATGGGAAGGAGAAGAAGAAGAGTTAATCCCCGCAATACCCCCAGAAGATTATAAAGGTAGTATCTCTAGTTGGATGGTGGCTTTACAAGAACGTGGGCTCTGGGGCGGTGAAGGGTGGCACGGAGATGTAATGCTTGAGCCGCATATTTGGTGGGAAATACTTGAAGCGTGTGAAGATTAAGTTTTTATTAAAATAAAAATCTATGGATATAGTATTAATAATTTATGTAGCATTGTTCATTTATTTTTCTGTACGTCTTTGGCAGTCAAATAGAAAAATAATTAGAAACAATGAGGTTTTAGATTTTAGGCTTAAATGGTTTTTAAAAGATAAAGCTGTTTATAATAACTTACCCAGCTTTAAGGAAATGGTGGAAAGTAAAAAACCTCTTGAAGATAGGTATTGGATTAAATAAAAGGCTAAAAATGAATTTTTTAAATTTTCTTATTGTTTTAAGTTTTAATTTATATTGGCTTCACTCTTGGGGTAAAGACAGGTATATTAAAGGCTATAGTGGTAAAATAAGTAAAAAATTGAGTTTTTTATTGTGGTTATTTTTAATATGGGGGTTATCAAGGTTAGTTCTGGGAATTTTACAATTAGACAAACTTTTATTATAGAAGAGAATTTATCACTAATAAATCACTTACTTATTTTTAATTGTTTATCTTTTTCTTTCTTAACCTGTTCTAACTCTTTAACCAATTGTTTAGCATAATTATAAATCTCTTTCCCCATCTTAGATTTTGCTTTTGGGTCATCTAAATCATACCACATTTTATTAGCCCCTTTAAGTACTTTTATATCTCCACTATTACTCATCCCTAAAGATTCTGCAAGTTTAAAGGCCCGTTGCACACTCTTAGCTTGAGAAATTGGCATCCCCCTTACAAACCCTGTTTTTGTAAAATCAAATTGATTGCTACTATCTTCTTTACCTATGTCAAAAAGAGCTAATCCATAATTACCGTAATAAGTGGTATACCCCTTAATTAGGTGATCTATATAACGAGGATCTACGCCTGCTCCAACAAGCCCAAAAGCGCTACTAAGTGCCTGACCTACTCTTGAGGCATATTTAGTACCCTCTCTATATTTAAGATCTAAACCTTTCTCCCAATAAGGGATAATTTGTCTGTCTCTAAATATATCCTTACCTACGGCTACCTCTAATATAGGTTTAAAAGACCCCATTAAAGCTCCTTCATCAAAAGGGAATAAAGTTCTAATTGTAGACATTGTAGCGCCTTCAAAAGCTTTTTTATTTCCCTGTGTATAGCTATAACCTCTATCCATTATAGAACTCACTACTCCTAATTCAAAAGGTTTAGGGATGCTTATCCAATCAGAGTAACCAGGAACTTTAAAGTTATAAAAGAGGTCTCTTTGGTAATCCGGAAGTTCTTCATACTCTTCATCATCCCCCATAGAGGATACTAACACTCTTATAAGTGCTTGGGGTAAGACTGAAAAAACAGCCATTCTAGCCATGAATTGTGCTGGATTTTCTTTAAAACCTTTTGCAGAACGTTTCACAGATTGTACAGCAGCATTAGAAAAAGGTATAACTTTATTGATTTCTCTTACCCAGGTACCGGCTACAGCAAAATCCATAAGATCACGAGCTTGGTATGCTGCATATAAACCGGCATTATAATCATCTAACCCAGCTTTTTTAGCTTTTTTATAAGCGCTATTAAATTCTGCAATACGGTTGACATTTTCTGCTTTCTCCCCTATTTTTTTTAATCTTCTTAAGAAACGCTTTGGTGACAGATTTCTAGGATCAATAATTACATTCCCCTTTCTTGTGAGTTTATATATAGCGTCATTTAAAGCTTCTTTATAAGCATTCTCATTAGTTAAATAAAACCCAGCTTGTGAGCCCCCATAAGCTTCAAACAGGTCTCGATCTTCTTTATTGTGTAAAAGATCAAAAACATTACCTCTGGTTCGTGATAAAATAAGCCGGGACTGCGTATCCCGTACTAAATTTCGAGCAGCAAAAACCGGGAAGGTAGTAACCGTTGTTCTTATGAGATCAGCTAGAGGTTTCATAAGGGTAGTAAACACATTATTATCACCCATTTCCCCTATAGCTTTTATAGAGTGGTATAAGATATCCTGGTCAAATTGCCAGTATTGCTCCTTACCTTCTTTAAAAATTCTAATGGTATTTTTCTCCCCCGCTTTAGCTGGACGAGCTATTTGTGAGAGATCTATAGGTTTACCGTCAGCCATCCCTCTTGCAGAGGTTAAAGGGTCAATAAAAGTTGCCAGCACATTATTACGATCAGATTCTTTAATGATGTTAACCGTATTAGCCAGTAAAGACATAAAAGGGTTTTTAATTATATCTGTCCCCCCTTTTGCTTTTTTATATATGTCTTTTACGGAGCCTAAACTTGAAGATGTGTTAAAAGAGTTGAAAACTTCCTCTCCAGGTTCTACTTCTTTAGTCCTGGCCAGAGAGACATAATACCTGTTATTTTCTTTAATAGTGTCATATTGCTCTTGAGATATACGACCACTTTCTAAAGCATAACGTAGCCCGGCATCTGCAAATTCACGATACCGCCTAGCCCCCTCTTTAATACGATCATATTTAGCTTTATCTGTAGTTTTTAACTCTTCAAAATCTGCTAAATGTTCATCGGCTACAGTAAGATCATTTTTTAAACCTCCTCCAATACCGGTAAGATCTGTAACTCTACCAAATTTCTCAAAGTATTCTACAGTTCTCTCAGCAATTAAAAGTTTAATAACATCTTCAATATCTTGCTGGAGAGCATCTTTCCCATCTGCTTTTAACCCTTCAAAAAGATAGTTTATTGTCATTTTTTCACCTTTACTATCCTTCATGAACTTATTTCTAGGATCTCTTAAACCCTGGGAAAAGAAATTGTTGATCTTCCCATTAATCCCAGCAAAGAGTTTTACCATGATTTCGAAGTTTTCTTCTGGCATAAGTTTTTTATCTCCCTTCACCCCCTGAATAAAACGAAAGGCTTTATTACCAATCTCCATAGAATTAGTAATTTTCATTTTAAACTTATCCATTGGAGTGATTGTAAGTCTGTCTGTATCTTCTTTTCTGAATTTTTCTTTAACCCACTTTCTAAAGCCTTTTTTTTCAGGTAGTAAACTTGTTTCTACATTAGAAAGCATCCTATCTCCTGCAGGTGCATTAGCAAAATCTAGGTAATCTTTAGAGAAATCTTTGATAGCTTGCAGTGTTTTAGGATCTACAATACTCTCAAAATGTTTAAAGAGTTCCGGAGATTGTAATTTAGCTTCTGTAGGATTAGCAATATAAGCTCTTAAAAATTCAGCTACCCCTTCACGTTTCAAATATTGCTTTTTATAAGCTTTACTAGCACCACTAGGAGGGTTAGATCCCCCACGATCGCTATACCAGTCTATTTGATCTTGTATTACTGCATCTGTAGCAGAGCCTACAACATCCATACGATCATCTAAAAGGTGTCCCATTTCATGTGCTACAGTATCAAGATCCCCTGCTTTTCTAATTCTAGCTAAAGCATTAGAAGAGGAGTAGGTGCCTGCAGTTGTAGCCCTCCTGGTTTTGCCATAGACTAAAGTAGCCCCTAATTTTTTTGAAAAATCCCCTATCATCTCATTAAGCTTCCGAGGTTTTTCAGTACCCTTTTTAGGTTCTGGTTGTATACGCTCAGGTGCCTTTTTTCTTTTTACCTCTTGAGTTTTTGGTACATCCTTAGTTGTGCCTTTATCTGTTTTTTTCTCAGGTTTTGGGCTTGGTTTTCCTTCTTTAATTGGAGGTTTTTCAGCTTGTTTACGGCCATTATCTTCTTTAGGTTTTTCAGTTTCTTGTTCTACTTGCGTTTTTTCCTCTTGTGGGGTTTTTGCTTTGTCGTCTTGACGCATATCCCCCACGCTTGGTTTTTCGGCTTCTTTCGGCTTACCTTCCTCACGCAACTCATCAGTTTTTTTGGCATCTCCTAAAATTTTATTTTTTTCATCTCTTAAACGCTCTACTTGATTTTGAAAGTCTTTAATAAGATCTGCTTTTACCTCAATACTTAAATCACTATCATTTACAGATTTAACACCATTTAAAACCTTATTAGCCTGTTTGTCTATACTAATAAGTCTTTCAATCTGTTTAATATCTAAATCTTTAGCAGTATCATAGGCTTTTTGAACCTCTCCATTAGCTTCTTTAATAAGTTTACTGGCTTTTTTAAGCATAGTTTCTTTGGTAGAGTCTGTAAGACCATCCCCTTTAAGCTCTACTTCTGTAAGTAGTTGATTTGCTTTAGCTATAGCAGTCATAATTTTTTCTCCAGAATTTACCGGGGTAAAAGCTCTGGCACCCATACCAATTACAGTGGGTATAACACTCATTCCAAAACCCATAGCCGTACCAGAGGCTAAAGCATCTGCAGTACCATCTAATACATGAACTTTTTCATCCCCCAAATAAAGAATATCTATAAGATTTTGAGTAGTTTGATTTACAAATTCAGCTCCCCCTTCAGAAAGGGCATCTTTAGTTTTATCATATATAAAGTCCTTTAACCCAACTCTAAAACTTTTTTTAAGATCAGGGGTTTTTAAAGCTTTAAAAGCTCTTTTCCCTTTAGATAAAATCCCTAAAGAAACACGTTCAGAGGCTACTTCCATTAAACCATACCCTACTCCAGTAAGAAACATTTGAGTCTCTGTATAATCCCCAATATCCCGCATTTCTCCGATTTTTTGACCTGCTGCAGAGGTGCCTAAAGCTGCTAACCCTGCTGTGGATCCCCCTACAGCTAAAGTAGCCACTATAGGTAACTGCGTTGCTGTTTGCTCAGTTAACCATTTACCAAAATCAGACATCCCTTCTATTTCTGTAACTGACATAGCTGGTTTTAGAAACCCCTGTTGTCTGGTTACTTCTTCTCGGAATTCTTTACCAAAAGCTTCCCACTCATACGCTGGTGCTAACACTGTAGGATCTGTAGTCCCCCTCATTTTTAAAACAGTAGAGCCAAATTCGGACATCCCTGAGATTATATTAGCTCCGGAGATACGCATAAGATCCTGATAGTATTCTAAACCACCATAATTTTTCTTTAAAAAATCCAACTCTTGCAGAAAAGAACCTATTTCTGTACCATCTGCTTCTATCAGATCTACATTTTTATTATAGGTAACTGCAATATCTTTAATCTCATTAATAAGCCCTTTATAATGTTCAATACCTTCCGGGGCAATCTCTTTTCCTTGTCTTTGAGCTGTTTCAATGGCTGTTTCAACATGACGTAGGGTATTTACTAAAGATTTTGATTTTTCTTCTAATATAAGATTCTCAGCAAGGATATTTCGTGTTTCCTGATTAAGTTCTTTTACACCCCTGACTGCATAAGCATTTAATTCTTTGACTTTATCTTGTGGGAGAGATTCTAAAAAATCTATACGGTTTTTTGCTGCTCGTGCCTGGATAAGATCTTCTTTAGTATCAAATTGGTAGAGGGGGATAGCCATACCAACTTTAAAAAGGCCTTCAACTTGAGCATTAAGAGTTTCCCACCAACCACGATCCCCCTCTTTTTGACGTTTTAACTCGGTATCTATAGCTTTTTCTTGTTGAGAGGTGATTAAACCCGCTTCTTTGTACTGATCGTACAGATCTGCTATAGACTCATCTACTATTTGTTCAGGGATAGCTTCAAAACCTACGGGTTCTGTTGGTGAAACTTCTGCAGGAGTCTGCTTAACAGGTTTTTCTTCCTCTGAAACTTTAGCTAAATCAGGATGGAATCCTTTTGATACCAAATCTCCATCTTTTTGAGAGCCCGATTGGGATGTACCACTTCCCGAAGTAGAGGGCGTATCTGTAGGTACTTTTTTTTTAACACCTATAAGGGTAGAGAATTTATCAACATCTCCTTTGTAACCCTTAGACGCAAAGAGGTTGTAAGCGTCATTAAGCGCATTTTTATTAGTAGCCATTAAGGTTTTAAAAGCTTCTATATCTCCTTTATAGCCTTGTGATGCAAATAAGTTATAAGCATCTTGTAACGCTTTTTCGTCCATGTTTAATTGTATTTACTGGTATCTATAGTTGGGGTAGTGGTTGGTTGAGTGGTATCTGTAAAAGGGGCATTTGTAGGGGCAGTATATTTATCTCGGGCATCTTCAAGGGTTTTTTTAAGCTCTGCTGCATTTCTTAAAACTAAGTCCCGAGCAATACGATTAAGTTGTGTATCATTTAGACCGCCTCCTACAAATCGTTCTATTACTTGTTCTCCAGAAAATTTACCGCTAAAACGGTTAGCGGGGTCTATGGGTTGCCCTGTTTTTTTTCCTATAAACTCCGTACCTTCATAAGCAATTTTACCGGCATTAGTAAGGTATAACATGTCTATTAATTGCTTAGACCCTTTAGGTCCAAGTGTGATATCTTCAGGAAGGGTGAAAGAGTAACCACCACCCCCTATATCACCATATACACCTGTTGGAGAAGCTTCTATAGGATTTCCTTCTGTGTCCGTACGAAGCTCTATACCATACCCTGCTTTTTTCCCTTTTCCTGTAGCTATACGTTTTTCTTTCTGAGCTGCAGTTCTGGCACCATGTTGTATTACTGTTTTATTTTTCTCATCATAAAACGTTCCTATAGATTTTACATAATAATCCTCTATTCTTTTCATATCGGTAGAGGTAAGATCTTTAGGGCTTAACCCCATAGTATCAGCCCATATAGATTTTGCCACATCAGTAGGGTTGTCTGGCGTTCCAAGGAACCCTTTTACCATATTTCTAATTTCAGGTTCTATTGTTGAGAATTGTTGTTTTTCAGTGTAACTAAATCCGGACGGGGTAGTTTTACTACGATCCCCAGCTTTAGTTCCTATCTTTGTAACACTTTCCTGAAAATCAAAAGTCTCTACTGTATCATTAAGACCACGCCCATCTAAAACCTCTAAAAGATTGAGTTCTTTTAATCTCCCGGTAGGTTTATCATCCTTACCTAATTCTGCGATTACAGCAATGGGTAAGCCTGTTTCTTCATCTACTTTCACATCTAAATTTGCCTGAACAAAAATACTATTGAGATCTGATAGGGTTCTGGTATTCCAGTTAGAGAGCTTACCTTCCTTCATCCCCTTACCTACGTAATCTGCATAAACGGTATACCGATCTGAAATCAGTTTTAAATTCTTAGAGAAATTCTTAAGATTTTGGATCTTTGTTTGAGTGCCTATCTCATTAGCCAGAGCTGGATTAGATTCTATATCTTTATAGATGTCTCCCATCATATTCATGGCTCCATTGACACCCCTGATAAAAGCTTCATCAATAGATTTGGTTTTAGTAACCACATGAAAAAGTGTCCCGTAGTCTGTTTTAAACTTTTTTACAAGATCCTCTTTTTGTTTTTTTTGTGCTGCTTTTCTGTCAGCCTCCTGAGCTCTTGCTTCGTCTGCTATTCCTTTCCCAAACTCAAAAGCTTGCATTACTTTTTCTGGTGTATCCTCTTGGTAAGGCTCTAGCTGTTGTAGCGCTGTGTATGTTCCTGCTTTTGGCATTTAATTATTGATTTACAGATAAAAATGGATTTGGGTTAAATAAGGCATCAATACCAGGATTTTGATAAGAAGGTGGGTTAGCTGTCCTCATCCTCATCGTCCTTTGATCCTCCAGCTTTTAAACCAGCAAGCATACCCCCCGCTTGCTGAAAATCACTAATACCAGCCATGACACCCTGACGACCAACATTATACTGCTGCCCTAAGCCGGCAAGGTCAGCTCGTTCTCTTTGTTCCTGAAGTTCCCGCATACGTACTCTATCTTGCGCCCTTAAACGATCGATTTCTTTTTGTTGTCTGTCTAAATCTGCTCCAATTTCTCGGGATTGTAAAGCTTGTATTTGTTGTAAGCGCCCTAGACCGCCTACAAGACCTCTGGTGCCGGAAGCTTGTAAAGCATCTATACCCATAGCACTAGCTCGGGCTAATTCCTCCCTTTGAAGATCTGCTCCTAAAGT
>Ga0102947_1000064_pt1 | contig 37101 bp, 26 predicted proteins | sample SalPon2A_A_D2_MG_FD_78210 | JGI IMG/M metagenome (GOLD analysis project Ga0102947, IMG submission 78210) | Soil microbial communities from South San Francisco under conditions of wetland restoration - Salt Pond MetaG R2A_A_D2_MG | ecosystem: Environmental > Terrestrial > Soil > Wetlands | place... | reverse complement strand
CCCAATATATTTTTGGATATCGATATATTTGTTTAACATAAAACGAGTTGGCAATAATTGGATAGCCAATATTGCCATTTAATACCTTAACAAACGAAGATGAATAAATTACTATTTATTTCTGTAACACTATTCTTTACAACTCAATTAATTGGGCAAAATGAAACTACATTTAAAGAAGAGTTAGATATTTCATATTATTCCGATTCAACTAATACGGATGAGTATATTAACGCTCGTTGTAAGTTAGATATTCGATACCCTGAGAATAAGAAGGATTTCAGTACTGTTGTTTGGTTTCACGGAGGAGGATTAAAGGCTTATGATAAATATTTTCCTAAAGCACTATTGATTCCTGATTTATGTATTGTCAGTGTAAATTATCGTTTATCCCCTAAAGCAAAGGCACCATCATATTTAGAGGATGCTGGAGCAGCCGTCGCATGGGTGTATAAAAATATTGAATCTTATGGCGGTAATTCGAATAAAATATTTGTGTCTGGACATTCCGCAGGAGGTTATCTGGCATTAATGGTTGGATTGGATAAACAATGGTTGAATAATTTTGAAGTGGATGCTGATAGTTTAGCAGGGGTGATTTCCTTAAGCGGACAGACGGCAACTCATTTCACCATAAGAGAAGAAAGAGGTTTGCCAAAGTCAAAGACCATTGTTGACGAATTCGCACCTTTAACCCATGCCAGAGAAAACGCACCACCTATGTTGTTAATCACAGGAGATAGGAATATTGATATGGCCGGCAGATATGAAGAAAATCTTTATTTAGAACGACTAATGAAAACGGCAGGACACAGCGAAACGCAATTATTCGAACTCCAAGGACTTGGACATTCTGAAATGCATGACAGTGGAATTTACCTTCTTACAAAAGAAGTTGAAAGAGTTAGTGAGAATATAGATAAGAGGAAAAGGGAATGATCAACTATTGCCACAACACCTATAGTGCATGTGTAAGCTACCCCCTTTTAGAACTGCTTAACTTAGTTAGTACTTTCTTATTTCGTGCTTTGAATTAGATTCCGTCGAACGACAGAAACAAAATTCCATGACTTGGTATTCGAACATCGCCTGCCTCTATCCTTTCTCCCGAAATATTGGGTAAGGAATCATCAGAGTTCAATTTGAGTGCTTTTCCGTTCAGATGCACTGTTTTTGTGTCAAGACTATCTGCAGTAAGCAAATACTGTTCGGCTTTGTTTGGAATTTCAAAGGAATAATCAGATTTCGTAGCATTGATAATGAGTGCCGTGCGACCTACCGAACCGCCTTTTTTGTTGTGAACGTAAAGATTGACACCGGGTGCGAGGTCATTTGAATCATACACTTCCGTTCCCATGAGTTTACCCCACAACAGGGCTGCCCAATAATTGGGACGAGGGTCGTGCGTATCGTGTTCCAATAATGCATATTCACTTCGTGCAAGGGTATTGTGCATCACTACCTGTACGCCCTTTTTCGCCAATCTGCCCAACTGCTCCAGATATCTGAAGGTATCTGCGTACGTGGCAGCCAGCGGATCGCCACCGCAAGCCGCTTCGGCGGTTTCATTTAACCAGATAGGTGCTTTGGGATTATATGTATCACGGGATTTTTGGTAAAACTCAAGTCCCTTTTCGGTCTTGCTTAACCACTCCTGGGTCATAACACTCTCCAGGGTCTGTTTGCCCCCGCAACGTTTAGATACACCTCCATAAAAATGGTAGGTAAAAGCTTCGAATGGATTTTTTGGAAGCTTGGCCATCAAATCTTCAGTTGCTATGTCTATATTTACGACCCCACCTGTTTCCAACACCCCGCCTTCACCCACAGAACCAGGCCCCACTAGCATCATTTCAGGATAATATTCGCTCACAAAATCGTGAAAGACAGTAAAATCGTCAGCGTAGTTCTGGGCGTTATACCCTTCCGGTGCACTCCCGTGGCTTGCAAAAGTGGGTTCGTTGAACATTTCGGCTGCCGAAATTTCACCCCCAATTGATTTGGTGTAATCGATAAGATCTTTTACTTGATCTACTTTATAAGTGCCATTCGCATCATACATACCGTCGCTTATGGCAAAGGAGGTCACAATCTTACCATTGACCGCTTTGCTAAAATCGACTACACCTTTCCACTGCTCACGGGTCAGCACATTATTAAATCCATCTGGTGCCTCTTCAAGAATGGGCGAATCACTGTTTTGAAAGTATACGTCGTTCGCCCATGTGCCGCTTACCCTAATATATGCGGGTCCCAAGGCGGCCGCAAGGTTTCTCAGTTTTTTTTCATAGAGGTCTATTGGGGGAATCTTCCATTTTAAGGCTTCAAAACCCTTCTTATCGGTGTGTTTCATTACCGAATCCAATTTTTGATAGGGCACCCAGAAATCGCCTCCGATTACCTCGCACATTTCGATGTTATACGATTGATAGCGTTCATCGACACTTCCGATGTACTCCATATTTTGTAAATCGATACTTGGCGTACTTCTTCTATTTGGTTCGCCTGGCCCATTTTGTGTATAGGCCACAGAAAATGTTCCTAATAAAATAAGACTTATACCTGTTTTGATACTATTCTTCATCTCTGATAATTTTGTGTTTTATAAATATATACTTAATTGGTATACTGTTACTTAGGACGGCTCCCCATTTTCTTTATGATAAAATCCACAGCTTTTCTAGGGTGGATTCTATAAAGAATATCCAACATTCGTGCATCCTTGCCTACCATGGCCCTGAACTTATCTTTTTCTATAACCTTGATAACCTGTAATGCAGCATTTTCCGGACTTAGTATCATGGAATTCCTGGCTGTATCCTCATTGTTTTCAAACCCTTCCAAACCTGAATTGGACATAATTTTTGTGGACATTGCCCCGGGGTGAATGATGGTCACCTTTACGTTGGTATCCTTCAATTCGGAATATAAACCTTCAGTCAACAATTTCAGGGCCGCCTTTGATGCTCCATAAATGGTCTGGCCCGGGAAGGGAATAAATCCCCCAAGGCTCGATATATTGGCAATATGGGCTACGGGTCGTTTTAACATATGGGGCAAAAAAGCCTTGACCATATAAAGTGATCCGAAAAAATTGATGTTCATGACCTGCTCGATTTTCTTAAAATCGAGCTCGTTGACATGGACAAAAGGCTGAATGATCCCGGCGTTATTGATGATGCCATCTACCGCGCCATGGACTTTGATTACTTCATCCGGAAATGAGAGAACCTTTTCCCTGTCAATTATATCCAAAATATGGGTGGAAAGATTTTTGCCAGATTCCCCCGCCAATATTATAGTTTCCTTGAGTGCATTGTCATTAATATCAACAGCCGCTACTTTAGCTCCCAGTTTTAATAGATTCAGCACAAGTGCTTGGCCAAGACCACCGCCTCCGCCTGTTACCACTATTATTTTGTTTTTTACTTTCATGTGCCCTGCTGTTCATCAAAGTCTCACTGCAGTTGCCTCAAACATATCCATCATTTTTCCCTTGAGATGGTTCTGGTCCTCCTTAAACAATTTGACAGTGACATTAAATCCTTGTGAAGTAAAGGCAAAATCAATTCCGTCTGGTTTATCTTGGATATCAGTCATCGGTATCGGCGGATTTTTACCTTCGGGATCTATCAAGTTGCCAACAATTTTACCACCATTTCTTTTTATATCCGCAATCATTTTAGAATCCCCGTTCGGGGTTCCTTTGAATGTAAGGTTCCATTTTCCAGTATAGAAATCATCGCTGGAGGCTGATGATGTGCCACTATTTTCTTCTTCCGTTACCGGTTTGGGTTCATTGGACATTTTGAATTCTGCCCCAATTACAATCATCAAAGTCCCGGGATTTTCAATACGGTCATTAATAAAGACCAAATATAGGTCGTGTAATTGTCCATCGAAATCTTTTGGCAATTTTATGGGAATAGTCAACGGACTTGGTATAGATCCAGTCGGGTCAGTGGTTTCCAAGAAATCCGATTCACCTATCAATGTACCCTCCGGACTTCCCAAATGCAATTCAACCTTTCCACCAGCGGCATTTAACTGGGGTTTGGGAGCCGTGGCCTGTAGGTCTAGTGCAGACAGACCTGACAAATCAATTTGCCTAATCACCATGTGGGAGCCGGATTTGGTGGGGATAGCGAATCTATTTCCCCCAAAAGACATTTTATTGACATCTGCATATTCATCAAAATCGTGCGGCCCTACCGTCGTGGATCGCAATACAAATGATTTTTCGGCCATTAGAGATGGCATGTTATTGGCTCCATGATCCTCATAAGCTGCCCTTACGATAAAAACGCCCTTACCCCCGTCACCGGGTTTTACCCTGGCGGCATATGATCCTTTAGTGGGCAAGCTAGCTACTTTTGATTTTTCACTAGTCAGGCTAAGGATATATTTTGCCATATCGGCTGCTTCGGCAGCCGATAGTTGCGGGTGTGCGGCCATGGGTACATCGCCCCAGGCACCTCCACCCCCGGAAATGATTTTTTGGGATAAATATTCCAGGGCCTTGTCATCTCCTTGATATTTCCTGGCTACATCCATATAAGAAGGTCCAATGGATTTTTCCTGTTGTTTGTGGCATGCCATACAGTCACTGGCATCCATCAGTTTTTTTCCACCTGCAAATTCCGCGGATTCATCCGCGGCCCTATGGCCTTGGGCTATCTCTATCTTATCATAACCTTCGGCCAGATAGTCAAAAGTGACGGATACTTCATCTGCATTTATCCCGTTACCCAAAATACCGTCCTCCTTGTCCGTTACCCTTATATCATAGTCCACATAGGTATTTGGTACATAAAAGGTTTTGTTGCCGTTCGGAATTTCCAAACTGAGAGCAGGTGGTTCGTTACCTGCCACGACCTCCATCGATTGACTGTTTATGCCTCCGTTGCCATCGTTCACCGTAAGGATTACCTTATAAACACCAATATCTTTTAGCGTTATATCCACCTGTGAGGTTTTGAGTGTTTCCTTGAAACCATTTTCAGAGGAAATATCCCAGGTATATGTCAAATCGTCTTGGTCTGGATCTTCAGTGCCCGCCGCATTTAACCTTAGGTCGAACGGAACGGCCCCGCCCATCTTATTGGCAGCCATTTGAACCTGTGGCAAACGGTTACCGCCATTGTACTCGATGCGGATGAGCCGGGCGTCATCATTTGCGGTAAACCATCCGGAACCATATTCCAGCATATACAGATCGCCATTGGCAGCAAATTGCATGTCCATTGGATTGCTAAAGCGATAACTGGGCATAAAGCGCTCCATGGATTTTAGGTTCCCTTCCTTATCCATGGTTATTGACATGATCCAACCACGCATCCATTCATAGGCGAAAAACTTACCGTCATAATATTTTGGGAAGGCACGTTCGGCTCCTTCAAAATTTTCTGAATAAAACACCGGCCCGGCCATGGCGTTTCTTCCTCCCGAACCTACCATAGGAAATTCTTCCGATTCCCCATACGGATACCAAACAAAAGCCTCTTCCGCCGGTGGTAATGTTTCTAAACCTGTATTATTTGGCGATGTATTTCTTGGTGCTTTTGCATCCCATTTTTCCAAGGATTTTTCATTGGCGAAATCATATTTTACATAGGCTTTATTGTTACCTACAAAATGTGGCCAACCAAAATTACCGGCTTTTCGTGCCTGCCCAATTTCATCATGACCGGCCGGACCCCGCAACGAATCGGGTTCATTGGCATCGGGGCCGACCTCGCCCCAATAGAGAAATCCGGTATGCTGGTCCACGGAAATACGGAATGGATTGCGGTGCCCCATCGTATAAATTTCGGGTTTTGTTTTGGGCGTTCCTTTGGGAAATAGATTGCCCTCTGGAATGCTGTAGGTACCATCAGCATTGGGTTTGATTCGAATAATTTTGCCACGCAGGTCATTGGTGTTTGCCGATGATTTTTGGGCATCCCATGGGCCCCGCCCGGGTCTTTCGTCCGACGGGCTGTACACGGAAGCACGGGGACTGGTATTATCGCCTGTCGATAAATAAAGATTTCCCTCTTTGTCCCAGGCAATGGAGCCACCAGTATGACAACACTGTTCTCTTTGCGTTGGTACTTTTAATATAACCTTTTCAGATTCCATCAGTAATTCTTCCCCTTGCAACTCAAATCGAGATAAGAAGTTCGCAGATTCGTCCAAGGAGGAATAATACATATAGATCCAATGGTTATCCTTGAAATTCGGATCAATATTGAGTCCTAACAAACCATCCTCGGCTACAGATTCCTCACCTTCTTTATTGACATATTTTAAACTCACCGGTATTTTGGCAATGGTCTTTAGTTCCTGTGTTTTGGTGTTGATTAGGCGCACCTCCCCTTTGCGCTGAATGAACAGAACATGTTCATCGTCCAGAAGGGCCAATTCCATGGGCTCATCCAATTTCTCGGCCAGGATTACTTTGGTAAAACGGTTCTCTTCAGGCCTGGCCATTGCATAATCCAAAGGTTTGGCGGAATCACCACCCGTAACATAGTGGATTCCGGCCCAAAGATGATTAAGAAAGAGGGGGTCGGAATAAGTTTGATCGGTATGGCCCATAGCCGTATAGAAAGAACGGCCCCCATTAAATTCCTGATACCAGCTCATGGGATGATAATCGGGATTGCTACCACCCTGATAACTGGTATCGTCAATGGTCAATACTACATTGATATTCGGGGATATATTCTTAAAACTATAGAACTCGTCTTCACGCTCGAAATCGTCGGGCATACCTTTGGTGGCCCAGTGGTCCTTTTCCGTGACCGTGAATTTTCCTTTCTGAACGTTACTGGGCGTCAAAGGATGGTCCTGAAAATAGGCGCCTACCAATTGACCGTACCATGGCCATTCATATTCGGTATCGGTGGCGGAATGCACGCCTACATAACCCCCACCAGCTTGTATATAACGTTCAAAACTGGCCTGTTGCTCGTCGTTCAAGACATCTCCCGTGGTATTTAGGAACACCACTGCGTTGTATTTTTTAAGTTCCTTTTCATTGAACTGTTCGGCATCTTCGGTAAAGGTGACCTCAAACTCTTTTTCCTCGGCCATTTTAGATAGCGCGGTTTTGCCAGCTGCAATTGATTCATGTCTAAAGGCATCAGTCTTACTGAATACCAGCAGATGTTTTTTTTGCGCCTGCGCACAGGACAGGATTAGAAAAATGCTTGAGAGGAATGCGGCAATGAATTTAATGAATCTCATGTTTAACGTTTTATAAATTAGGCAAATATAGAACTATTTTTCTATTGTCTATTAAAAAGACAATAAATGTTTACCTTTGTCACTATATTAGATGTTAAACACAGCTATTTTCACTGAATTCCGTGCCGGAGTGCTTAGTGTTGCGCACCTTTAACAATTAAGAACCTATGAAATCATACAACCCAGAAAGTTTCATCCAGCAACTCTCCATTGATTGTGTCATTTTCGGCTACAGCAACAGGCAACTTAAAGTTTTGGTATCTAAGCTGGACTTCAAAGGTGACTTTTGGGTTTTGCCCAGTGGTTTTATTTTGAAGGAAGAAGGCATAGATCAGGCGGCGCATAGAATTCTTCAGGAAAGAACCGGACTTAATGATATCTTTCTGGAACAGTATAAAGTTTTCGGAGATGTACCTCGGAACATTATGGCGATAGTAGGAGAAATACGAGCACTGAATCCTAAGAAATTTGAGGATAGCTCGGTTCGGGATATCGATATGGAATGGCTTACTAAACGTTTCATTTCCATCGGGTACTATGCCCTGGTCGACATCAATAAAGTTGTTCCCAAATTAATGGAAATAGACCAGTCCATTGACTGGTATGACATAGATGACCTCCCAAGCATGATAGGCGATCTAAATTACCAGGTAACAAAAGCTTTGGAAGCACTTCGCCTAAATTTGGATAGCAAATTATTGGGTTTCAACCTGCTTCCCGAAACATTTACTATGAAGGAGTTACAACATTTGTATGAGACAGTTTATGATAGACCTTTTCGCCGGAACAACTTTCAAAAGAAAATGTTGGACCTAGGGGTTCTTGAAAGGCTTGAAAAGAAGTATACAGGAGCCTCCAACAAAGCGCCATATCTCTATCGGTTTATGTCCTGATTCTTGTAATTACGACAAAAATATTCATGTTTTTTAAAGTGAGGAAAGTAAAAACCTATGTCAATTCTGTAACGCACAAATTGTCCTTATTTTCCCAATTGATTTGGACAGGGGCTAGTCTTATAAAATAAAACGAAGGTTTTTCAAGTCTTTACTTTTCTGATAAATTTTATAGAATTGCCATTAATTACTTATTAATTTATTTTAATTTGGTATCATCAGAAAGTAAAGCATCTTACTTTAAGTTCATTTTTAATAGCGTCAACAAATCGGATAACAGTTTAGTTTCGCAATCTGTAACTGGTTGATTAATAATTCATTGTGTGGTTTAGGTATAACCCTGCCACCCCGACTGAATATTTTTAAACCCTGATAATCAATTGATTGTCAGGGTTTTATTATTAAGACTTTTTTAAAAAAACCGCTTTTTCACCTAAAAATTCTCCGAAAAAGTCAACAATTCGGATAACAAAATAGTTCCAACCGCCCAACATATTGATAACCGGTAGGCCTAGAAAAAGGTTCGTCGGGAAAGCGCGATTCGAACCTAATCACATTAGCCTAAATTTCCGGGCTTTTTTGCTCATAGCTTGTTTAACGTACCATACTTCTCTATAAGTGCCACATTGTAGCCCAACTGACTAGCCCGGATAGCGGCGAGGTATCCGCCCGGACCGGAGTCGATAACAGTTATATCATATGGTAAGCTCATCGTTTTAGGTTTTTATTAGTTCTAATTCAGATCACCTACTTCCTCATAAAATCCTGATCATTATGATTTGACACTTGCGAGTTTCTTCTTAACTTTCATCATCGCAGAACTGGGTAGTATTCGTGCAAGGACGGCATTGAACCGGTTTTGAAGTCCCACAATTTTCTTCCCTTTTCCGTGCAGCAAAAGCTCCACCCCTGATGTAGCGACTGTTTTCACGGGTGTGGGCTTAGTGGATTTCAGCAAGTTGGTCTCCCTCATTTCCGAAGAAACAAATGCCGTTTCTGTAGTGCCGGGGGCAAGCGTGGTAACCACTACACCGCTTCCTTCCAATTCTGCAGCGAGGGTTTCTGAAAAGGCCTGGACAAAAGATTTGGTGGCTGAATAGACCGACTGGTAAGGAAAAGGTAAGAAGGCAAGCAGTGAAGCCACATTCATGATCCTTCCCGACTTTCGGGCTGCCATATCTCTCGCAAACATCTTGGTAAGAACCACCAGACTGCTGATGTTGAGATCGATCATCTTCAACTCCTCTTCCAGGGATGTTTGCAAAAAATGGCCATAATTGCCGAATCCCGCATTGTTCACCAAATGTGACACCTGATAGTTTGATGACTTGATTTCATTATATAATTCCATCGTCTGCTCTGTCTTGCTTAGGTCTTTGGCGATATAATGGACAGCAACTCTATGCCTCAAAGACAAATCCTCCTGCATTACCTTTAGTTTATCCTCACTACGGGCAGTAAGTATTAAATTGTATTTTAGGGCCGCAAGCTGCTGCGCCATTTCATAGCCGATTCCTGAGGATGCTCCTGTAATTAATATGTATTCTTTCATTGTTTTGATTTTTAGCGTGACTTAATTTTTATAGTAATCATTCTTTAACAGCTTCTTTTTGTACAGCAACCTCAATTACCGGAGGGATCAATTTGTAAACAACTGTACACACGAGAAATGCCAGTAGGGTAGAACTTATAAGTCCGCCCATAAGCACCACTACAAGCCCCGAATACAATGGGTTGGCATCCAAAATCAAAGGCACCAGGGCCAAAGTAGCGGTTAGGGTAGTCAGTGTAATGGGGACAAATCTTGTTTTTGCCGCCTTTTTGATGGCTTCTATCAGTTCCATGCCCTCGGACCGTAGCTGATTCGTAAAATCTACCAACAGAATGGAGTTTTTTATTTCAATTCCTATGAGAGCAATAAACCCTACAGCAGCTGTAAAGGACAATGGATTACCTGTGAGCCAAAGTGCGATAAAAGCACCAATCATACCCAGTGGTATGACAGAAAGCACGATCATTGAACTTTTGAAAGATCCGAATTCAAGGATTAAGATCAATAAAAAGAGTACTCCGGCAATCATCCCTACAATCTCAACCCCTGAAAATGCATCATCTGCATTTTCAAGCTCTCCCGCCGCTTTATAATAATATCCTTCCGGGAATTCCATCTGATCAAGCTGCTGTATGATGCTTGCGTTGAGTGTGGCATATTTGACACCACTTACCGCATAGGCATTTACAGAAGTATACCGTGCTTCATCATAATGGTAAATTCTCGAAAAATCGGATTCGAAGGTAATGTCTGCCACTTGTCGCAACGGGATTGCTTTCCCTGTATAGGAATACACATACAGATTATCGAGTACCTTCATGGTAGGGAACTTTTCCCGGGGCAGGGTAACCACAATATCGATTTTATCCTCGCCTTCCCCTTTGGAAAATTCTGCCATAGGCAAGCCGGCAATGGCCATTCGTACCGTTTGGTCAATAGCTGCTGTCGGTATTCCGTACAATCCCGCCTTTTTCTTGTTGATGCTGATCTTCAAGTCCGTTTTTTTGTTCGCGATGGGATTAGTTATATACTGGGAACCAGGGGTGTTCTCGATGATTTTTTCCACACGGATTGCCAGGCTCCTTAGCGTATCCAGATCTTCTCCAAAAATCCTGATGGCTACAGGGGCCTCCAGGGGTGGGCCTTGCTCATAATCAATCACCTGTATCCTGGCGTTGGGGTAATGACTGAATTTGTCCCGTAATTCATCAATGATCACTTCCTTCTCCTCATAGGAATGAGTATTAGGCTGGACAAATAATTGAGCGAAATTAGGTTGTTCGTTTCGCTGTCTCACGTTGTAGTAGACAGTAGGGTTGCCCGCTCCGACATTGGACGTAAAATAAGGGATATCATCCCGCTCCAGCAGCACTCCTTCAATATACTGGACGACCCGATCTGTTTCGTCCAGGTTGGCCGTGATAGGCAACTCCACATTGATCTGAAATTGTGGTTTTTCGGATTTTGGGAAAAGGCTGAACCCGATAACAGGGACCAAACCAAATGATCCGAGCAATAAACCACCTGCCAGCAATATAGTAAGCCATGGCCTTGCCAGCGCAGCGTCCAGTACTTTTGAATAGTAGTTGTCTATAAACCCCTGTAGCGCCCTCATGAAAATGTTTCCCTCACCGGTCCCGGTGTGTGTCTTCAGAACACGGCTGGAAATAAAGGGCACAATGGTCAATGAGACCAGCAGAGAAGCCATCACAGTAGTAACTACTGCCATAGGCAAGCCCCTGATGAAATCTCCCGAACCTCCGGGAAGATACAATAGCGGAAGAAAGGATACCACCAAAGTGGCGGTAACCCCTATCACTGCCATGGCTATCTGTTTTACGGCCTCAATAGAGGCTTGCATCTTTGTTGCTCCGTTTCTTAAATACCGCTCAATATTCTCTACCACCACAATAGCATCGTCAACCAGTATTCCCAATGCTACGATCAAACCCACAATGCTGAGCTGGTTAATGGTATATCCAAGCATATTCATCACAAACAGACCGATGGACAGAGAAAGTGGGATGGAGATCATCACCACCAGGGATGCACGTGTTCCGAGCGGCAATAGGGTAATCATCACCAATAAAATTGCGATACCAAAGTCCCTCGCAAAGCTCTTCAACCGGTACTTCACGTTTTCGGACTGGTCAAAGTTGACCACCATATCCACATGGTCCGGAAGGGTCGATTTGAATTTCTCGATGATCGGCCATGCATCATTACCTACATCGAATATGTTTTTTCCGTCTTTCTGGCTGGCGGTTATTAATACCGCTTTATGGCCGTTAAACCGGGTTCGGTGGTGCTCTTCTTCGTAGGAAAGCTCTACCGTGGCAATGTCGCGAAGCTTAATGATCTTATAATTATCCGCAAAAACCACGGTATTGCGAATATCCTCAAGGTCTTCATAGTCCCCACTGGTTTTCACATTGAATCGTCTGCTGTTCATGTTAATGGCCCCACCGGGGATGTTTACATTTTCTGACTGCAGTGCGCCATATATATAGTCAAGGCGTATTCCTTGCTGGGCGATTTTTTGCAGATCCAATTCTACCCTTACTTCCTGCTCGGGATACCCCCAGGTTTCCACCTTCTTGAATCCTGATACTTTTTCCAGTTCTTCTTCAAAGTTCTCCGCGATTTCTTCCATTTCAGCATAGGAAGCGGTCTCGGATATGAGTGCTATTTGAAAAATGTTCACATCGGATGAGTTGAATTCCTGCACTTCCAAAAGATATAGGTCTTCCGGCAGTTCGTTTCTGGCAGCATTGACCTCCCGAACAATTTCAGAGTATTTTTCGTCCCGATCTACATCAAACTCATACTCCACGTCAATAACAACAAGGCCATCTTCTATGGTGCTTCTGAACTTTTTCAGATCATCAAGTTCATTAATGCGGTTTTCTAAAGGCTCCACTACCTGATCCTCCATGTCAAGCGGGGATGCACCGGGATATACTGCAACTACAAAGAACCGGGGGAAGTTCACTTCCGGGTCCTCGCCCCGAGGCATGTTTACCAGCGAGTTTATGCCCAGTGCAAGAATGGCCATGAGGCATACGATGGTAAATGAGGCGTTTTTGACAAAAAATGATATAATGTTTTTCATTTTTCTATTGTTAAGAATTAATTATGGACCGCAGTGACTTTTTCGTTATCATCAACCACTTTGACCGTAGAGTACTCTGTCAGGTATCCCGATCCGGCCGCTACCACCTTTTGAATGTTTTCAAGATCGCCTTTTATGGCTATCTTATCGTCCAGCATGAAGGCCACCTCTACGGGCACTTTCTTTACCTTATCCTTGCCATCCATCGTAAAGACAAATCCTTTTTCACCAGAACCATCTACCAGTGATTCCACCGGGATCACTTGATAACTTTTGGATTGCGATGGGGTAATTTTTGTCTCGGCAAACAAGCCCACGGCGAACTTTTTCCCTTTAGGGTCCACTTGAATTTCCACCTGGTAGGATCCGTTGGTGGGGTCGGCCCCTTCTGCCAGCCGAAGGACGGTCCCCTCAAATTCAGTTTCCGGATAGGCGTCAAAAGATACTGTGGCCTTGTCCCCTTCCTTTAGGCTAACCCAGTCTTTGTCCGCAATACCTACCTGGAGCTTCCACTGGTCGTCACCGGTATCGTTCATAAAGAAAACAGGCATTCCTGCCGAGACAAGTTCACCCTGGTTTTTCATTTTTCTCACAATACTGCCATTGGATACTGCCCTTATTTCTGCAAATCTTTGATTGAATGCAGCAATCCGCAATTCTTCTTTTGCCAGGTTCAGGGAAGTGGAAAGATCCTGAAGGTTTTCTAACGTAGCGACACTATCGGCATACAGGTTTTTGACCCTCGCAAGATCTCTCTCGGATTTCTCCACTCCATTTTGTGCCTGGACAACCTGTGCATTGATCTCTGTTAGATCCAGTCTGGCAAGAAGCTGTCCCTTCTTTACAGCATCTCCTTCTTCTACAAATGTTTTTTGAATGACCCCGCCGATTTTAAATGACAATACAGCCTCAGTTTCTGAAAACAATAAACCCGAGGCATATATGGGTTGCACCATTTCTCTACGCTCAACAGCGTAAAGGTTTACGGCCACTTCATGATTTCCTTGCTGCGCATTTTCAGTGTTATTACAGCTCAGTAGCAATCCGGCCAGTGCAAAAGCTACATAGTTCTCTATTTGTCTTACCTTGTTATTCATTTGATTTATTGTTTTAAGTTAAATGTGGCGTTGGCCCTTTCCAGTTCCGCAAAGGCGATCCAGGAATCATACAGGGCTATGTTCGTGTTGAGCCGGGTGGTTATCCATTGATTTTGGGCATCCAGGAGTTCGATATAGATGGCCTGTCCCTCTTTATAGAGCCTGGTAATGTCGTCCTGGTATTTTTTGGCCGATGCTTCCTGGTCTTTATGGGCCCCAAATTGTTCCAGGGACGATCTCAGATTGTTTTGGGCCACCTGGAACTGCAGCAACAGATGTTGCCTCACATTGTCGGTTTGGGAACTGATTTTCTTTTGGTCCTCTTTCACCTGATAGAGCCTGTATTTATTTTTGTTGCCCGAAAAGATGTTCCATTCCAGACCAATACCGGCAAAATAGTACCGGGAATCCTTATCGATGTCAAAATCAAAATCCTGAAAACCGAAATCGGCAAAGCCGCTCAGTTTTGGGTACCAATGGGATTGTGTCAGTTTCCCCACGTTTTCGTTCAGATCCTTTAGTTCGTCCAGTTTTAAAAGTTCTTCCCTGTGCAGGGTATTATCTTCAATGAGTACATTGGGCAGGTTGACATTGCCCGGATCGACCTCAATTTCGGTGTCGAGCTTCTGGTTTAGTAGAAAATTAAAATAAGCCCTGGCGTTATTGCTGACCTGCATGGCCGTCTCCAATTCAGCTTCCATACGGATTACCTCATTCTCGCCCCTTAGGACAGCTGTACGGTTTATCTTGTCATTTTTGAACAAGGATTTGTTCACCCTTTGGTTTTCCCTGACGAGCAGCAGTGCATCTTGATAAATGCTGATTCCTTCCAAGGATTGCAGGTATTTGTAATAAGCAATTTTTATATCCTTGACCAACTCCCTTTGATAGATTTCCAGTTCTATCTTTTGAAGCGTGGTTTGTTGGGCCTTGATCCTTTTATTGTAGATGATCTCAAAATTCAGCAAGGGCATGGTGGTATGGATCCTGGCATCGTAGAAGACATACGGGTTGATCAAAACCGCTTGGTTTTGCAATACGGGAAACCCAGTGGAATTGGTCAACTGGTTCAGTGTGCTGTATACGGGATTGAGTAGATCACCGATTGGGATGTCAATGGTCCTCCCTCCGTCTGCCCTGGTGTAATTGGCATTCAAAGATATCGTGGGATAGAAGAGCGATCTTGCTTCCTTTAAGGCAAACATGCTTTTATTGATATCAAAGTTATATTGCCTGATGACCTCATTATTCTCAAGCCCCAACAGTATGTAATGGTCCAGTCTGTTTTGGGCATGTCCCATAACTAGTCCCCCAAAAATCAAGAGCAGTATTACTATTTTTTTCATTTTATACATTGTTTATTATTTGAACGTTGTTCATTTTTTAAGCCAAAAAAATTAGAGTTTTCCTATTATTTTTAAATATTCATTGTATCCGTCAAATAAGATAGTATCGGGATTCGTGAATTTAACACCTTTAGTCCGCTGTCGAATTTCAAGACTGCACATACCGTGAACCAAACTCCAAACCATAAATGAAAGTGGTTCTAGGCTATGCCCTTTAAAATGTCCTTTATTAATACATTCCTCTACTGTTTTTTTTACTAAACCAAATGTTGCTGTGCCTTCATTCCATCCCCCTTCCTCCGTACTCTCCAAATACTCCATCGGAGCTTTAAGATTGAACATCAGATCGTACATCTCCTGGTTTTCCAGAGCGAACTTTATATAGACCCGGCCCATTTCCTTCAAGCGTTCCATGGGATCCGAAATTGCGAACAGCTCCTTGAAATACCCGCCGAGTTCCTGAAACCCTATGGAGTGCAAGTCGTGCAGAATTGCGTTTTTATCCTTAAAATACACATAGACAGTCCCAACGCTATAGTCGATTTCGTCCGCTATATTGCGTATGGTGGTTTTCTCAATGCCATTTTCTATAAAAAGCTTTTTTGCCCCTTTCAGAATGAGTGATCTTAAGGCTTCCTTTTCACGTGCTTTTCTATCTGCGATACTCATCGTTTCATTTTATTTAGCAAAAGTATAAAATATTTTGAACACCGTTCATTTTTTAAGTATTGTTTAACTTTGTTTTCCTATTATCTTACCAATAAGTAGTATTTCATGTGGAATTCTTTACTTAACTATTAATACTCCTACTAATAAAAGTAAATATGTATATCGGGGAAGTCGCTTTTTTTAACAATATCAAAACTTCTTCAGTGCGTAGAATTTATATGATACATCCTCAAGGCTAATTTCACTAATCTTATTATTTTAGATTAGTTCGGTCTGTAGTACTTCCCAAATCTTAAACCAGAGGGTTAGTTGATATTAAATGATTATGATTGCCCTCCTATTTTATGTACCTGTCATAAGTATAGAATGAGGCATCAACAGTAAAAAATCTGACCATAGTAATCCATTTATTTTTGACAACCTTTTCATTAAAGCATATTAAGGGCGGATAATATTTGTTTGCACTTATTATTATTTTGATCCAGACAATTAATATCTTTAGAATATCAGAAAGTAAAGCATTTTACTTCAGGTTCATTTATAATGGCGTCAATAAATCACCAGGCGCAGCTTGGTAGGCTTTTGTTGAGCAGTGACCCGACTTCAGGATCACGCGAGGCACGAGCGTAATCCGCCCATATCGATATTTGTAAGTCTGGTAATATGTGTAGCTAGCATTTGCAAGTAAGGGAAATAAAAAGGACAGGAAACAGAAGCTTGGCTGGCTTTTTTGTTTGAACGAGTTGAAAAGCATCGCTTTCAGACCGAAGTAAGGACAAAAAAAACATCATTTCTCAAAGACAAAATCATAATTCAATGCAAACCGTTGGCAAAGTTTAAAAAACGATCCATACATCTGATAGGATAGTATCCCTAAATAAAAAAGGGGCTGAATAGCCCCCTTAATTACATTTAACTTAATTAGATTACTTGACGCCATACAGTCGGGCATCTACCCAGCGCAACCTTCTGTTACTTTTAAAGTTTGAAAAGAAAGATAATCTTCTTGAAACCTTATGTGTTTGATTACTAATAGTTTTCATAATTTTTTGTTTTTAAATGTTACTAATTGTCGTGGTGCCTAAGAATTAAATCTATTTATCAGCATTGTTCTCCTAATGAGTTCTTTTATTATCCGTTTGGCACAACCAGTATAAATTGCAAAATTATATTCGTTACTTTTTGTTATAGGGTTAAGGAATAAATTACCGTACAAATCTACCACCGAATTCATCCCTTCACTACGTCTAAATGTTCCTGTTTCTATGCTATATTACCCCTTTGATAAATTAATAAATAGTTAAATAGATAAAATATAACATGTTTTAGATGTTGATTCAGAGCATTGTTTCCATTGCCCGTTCTAACCTTTTATACAACAAAGCATCTGAATAGCAGGAGGACAGGATTTTGGCTTTTGTTCAGCACATGGAGCAGGAACTGCCGGGAATTAGGCTATTGCAGAGAACACAGGATCCAAATACACCTGACTCATACACCGCATAGTTCATTGCCAATGCTTCCTTAGCTGGTAAATACTTCCATTTAAATGGCTTGATTGGTAAGTTGATAAACCCGTGCCAAACTACTTTGAAAGTTAAAATGAACGATGAAATTATAACTAAACTGCTTTGAATTCATTTGCTATGTTTTTTTATTTTATAATTTAACCCGGTTCTCAGAGTTCTTTGAAAATTTATATAAGTTTTAAAATCGTGCTCGCTTTGACTATTTTTAATGATTCCTTCAACAAAATCCTTAAAGTTGAAAACGAAATTTTAGATGATTATCTTTTCAATTGGAGTGAATATTCAGTTCCAAAGAAAATAATTATGTTGCCGGAAGGAAAAACCGAAAGATATCTTTGTTTCGTGGTCGAAGGAATTCAAAAATCCTATTATTTACAGGAAGGGAAGGCACATGTAATCGCATTTACGTAGCCTCCGTCCTTTTCTGGAATCCCTGACTCTCTTCTAACTCAAACACCATCCAGGTACTTCCTTGAAACCAATACAGATAGCTTATTTTATAGGATTTCTTTTGAAAAACATCAGGAGTTGACGGAAAGATGCTGAGAAATTGAATCGCTAATTAGAAAGGCAACTGAAATGATGTTAATTGGTATGATACATCGGCATTATGAGCTCATGGCCTATGATATTGTAACACGGTTTACAATTTTTGTTCATAGGCGTTGTAGCCTTCCCTAAAAATGCCATGCAAAATGATTTGGACCATCCTATAAAACCAGTAGCTGTGCACGGCGGTCTGTAAAAAAATCAATTTCTCGGGAGGGGCCTTGGTGAAGCATTGAATGCAGATATCAAGATGCAGGAGAATCCGTATATTTCAGTTCTGGGTGCTGCTTTTTTAGCAGGGTTGCAGTCCGGCTTTTTCAGGGACCTCGCTGCGATAAAATCCCCGGTACATGCCCGGACTTTAGAAAAAGCCGGCAACTCCCGTGGACCAGCACAGAAGTATAAAAAATGGATGGAGGGAATTACCAATTAATCTAAAAACCATGAAAAACGAACTTTCAAAAAAATTATTGAGAGCACTTTCATTGCTTGCAATGCTATCATTTTTATGCACTTCGTGTCAACGCGGGGATACCCGGACTGTAGAAAGGTGGGACGTTTTTGAACTGACTCTTCAAGGGCCTGCGGATGGTAATCCATATATGGACAGCACTATAGCGGCAAAATTTACCAATGGGTCAGAAACGGTTTCCGTACCAGGATTTTATGACGGAAATGGAACATATAAAATTAGGTTCTCCCCAAATGCATTAGGAGACTGGAGCTATGTCACCGAAAGCAATGTGCAGGAACTAAGCAACCAAAGCGGGACTTTTCGCTGCATTGAACCTACCGGCGACAATCATGGTCCACTAAAGATTGCAAACACATATTACCTGGAATATGCAGATGGAACGCCTTTTTATTCCGTGGGCACTACGGCCTATCAATGGACCAGTGTCAAACAAAGTATTCAGGAAAAAACCATTGAAACACTCAAAAACAGCCCTTTCAATAAAATTCGGATGTGTATTTTTCCAAAGGATTATAGCTATGGAAACAAAACCGAACCATGGACGTTGCCCTTTGCAATGAAGGATAGCGTAAATGACCTTACCCACCCAAATTTAGAATTTTTCCAAAATTTTGATAATAGGGTGGCCCAGCTTCAAGATACAGGTATTCAGGCCGATGTCATTCTCTTCCATCCCTATGACCGCTGGGGTTACAGTGAAATGGGTAAAGAGATGAATGTAAAATATGTTCGTTATATGATTGCAAGACTATCGGCCTACCGAAACGTTTGGTGGTCATTGGCCAATGAGTGGGACGTTCCCAGGATCAAGGAAGCCATTGATTGGGAAGGAATCGGGACACTGCTCCAGAAAGAAGATCCGTACCAACGTCTTCGCGGCATCCATAACTGGTACTATGATGAAAGTCATTTTTACGATCATACACGTCCGTGGGTAACCCATATAAGCGCCCAAACCTTCTTTTTCTTCAATGCTGTCAAGTGGCGAAATAAGTATCAAAAACCTTTGCTGTATGATGAAATGCGCTACGAAGGTGATGTTTCCAGTAATTGGGGGAACATGGATGCCAAAGAAATGACCGACCATTTCTGGAAAGCCGGATTGAGTGGCGGTTATGGCACCCATGGTGATACCTTTAAAAATGATTCCGATGATGAAACGGAAGTGCGCTGGTGGGCCAAAGGAGGAACTTTGATGGGTGAAAGTCCTAAAAGAATCGCTTTTTTCAAACGGATCATGGAGGAAGCACCAATTACCGAAATGACCCCGGATATAATGTCACTTTCAGGTTTGACCATTCCCGACACCATTCCCGACAAGAATGATGGTAAATTGGTCGGGAAACTTAACAACAACAACTATATCCTTTCCAAACCGGGTGAATATTACCTGGCTTATACCACCGATTCTGCACAAACATTCAATTTAGATCTCACAGGAAGCATAAGGTATTCCCTTGAAGTAATCGACACCTGGAACATGAACATTCAAAAAGAAGGCAGCGTGGCACCAGGTAAATTTGAATTTGAAACAAAGATGCCATATACTGCAGTTCGACTAATTGCCAACCAATTATCGGTTTCCACGGATAACTAAACAAAAATAACATGAAAAAGAAACGTATATTGATTTTTTTTATAGGGCACGTACGCTCTTAAATGGTTCGATCCCGGAATGGCGGCGCCCTGAAAAATGGATAGGTAGAAATGATGGATGGCAACGGTAAAAATCCTTGGGTACCCCAACAAACAATAAATAGAAAGACTGGATTGTCCTCGTACAAAAAAAATAGAAAATATGGATAAACACGTATCAACCGCTGCTTGTCTGCTACTGCTACTATGCAGCCTTAATATTTGTCCCGGACAAATGAAAACTTTTAAAAACACAATGACAATGCAAAAAGGACAAATTGCCGGGGACATGACCTCTTCGACCGATTCAGTAAAACCAGGTGTGTATAAATGGGTAGAATATGAACCAATACAAGGCGATTTAAGAGAGTCAAGAACATTTTTCGAGACTTCTTCGGATCACTTTGAATACCTCAGAATCCATGCAACGACACAATTCCCAGGTGCGGCACCCAGTACAGCTCATGCCAACGCTGAGCATGAAGAATGTATTATAGTGAAAGAAGGCAAAATGAAGGTCACAATTGAGGGTAAAAGTACGATCCTAGGTCCGGCTGGTGTTATTTTATTGATGCCACAACAGATGCATTCACTTCAAAACATAGGTGATACCAACCTTACCTATTACGTAATGAAGTACAAGTCAAGAAAGAAAATGAACATTCAACGTGGTCAGGCTTCAGGGGGTTCACTTATGTTGAATGCAGATTCCCTTACTTTCAAGCCAAGTTCAAGAGGTGGAGGAACATCATATTTCGACAGGGCAACCGCCATGTGCGATCGGTTTGAAATGCATGTAACCAGGCTAAACGACATAGGCCCTAGCCACGACCCGCATAAGCACCTGGAAACTGAAATTATTTTAATGATATCAGGGGACACAGAAATGACCATTGACGGCAAAGAATATCAGGGCAATGCCGGCGATTTTTATTTTATGAATTCTCATTTGGTTCACGGAGTACGAAACGCAACTAATCTACCCTGCACTTATTTTGCATTTAAATGGAAGTAATATTATGAAAAGAATTAACACAGGAATACTATGGGTACTATTTACCACCTCGTCGGTAACTGCTCAAACCAATCTTGGTTTGTTTGATAATAATTGCGATGTCGGAAATTGTAAAAACCAGGGATTTGCTCACTATAATCCTGATGAACAAAACTATACTATCGGAGGTTCCGGGACCAATATGTGGGCTGAAAAAGATGAGTTTCACTATTTATGGACCACGATACAGGGAGATTTTATTCTAAGGGCCGAAATTCAGTTTATGGGTGAAGGGGTGGACCCGCATAGAAAAGCGGGCTGGATCGTAAAAAACGATTTGAACAGTGAAACAAAGCACGTGAATGCAAGTGTTCACGGTGACGGGTTGACCTCACTGCAACATCGGAAATCGGAAGGGGGCCAAACAGAAGAGGTCGTTTCTAAAGACACCCTGACCCAGGTAGTGCAGCTTGAACGTAAGGGGACCACCTATATCATGTCGACCGCAAGATTTGGTGAGGAGTTTTCGTCAGTGGAGTTGCATGACATGGAAATGGATAAAGAAGTGTACGTTGGTCTTTATGTATGTTCTCACAACCCGGATATCGTGGAGGTAGCCAAATTCAGAAATGTCAGGATTGTTAAACCTGCAGATCCTGATTTTGTCCCCTATCGGGACTATATAGGCAGTCATCTTGAAACCATTGATATCGCTACGGGGCATCGAAAAATTCTATATAGTTCAGCACACTCAATACAGGCACCCAACTGGACAGTCGATGGAAAATTGCTGGTGTACAATACCAAAGGCCGTCTCTATCGGTATCATCTGAATAACGGCAACATTGAGCCATTCTATACAGGATTTGCCACCAGGAATAACAACGATCATGTATTCACCTTTGATGGCACATTATTGGGGATCAGTCACCATAACCAGGAGGATGAAGGTCGTTCCACCCTATACTATTTGCGGCCCGGCGAAATGTCGGATCCAGTTGCTGTGACTAAACCGGGTTTAGGGGCGTCTTATTTACATGGTTGGTCAACTGACAACAAAAAAATGATATTCACGGCAAATAGAAAAGGTCAGTATGACATATATACAGTCGATGTTGCTACGGGAAAGGAAACCCAGATGACCAAAAAGAAAACACTTGATGATGGCCCTGAGTACAGCCCGGATGGAAAGTATATTTTCTTTAATTCGGTTCGCACGGGAAATATGCAACTTTGGAGAATGGATGCCGACGGCAAAAATCAGCAACAGCTGACTTTTGATTCGTATAATAATTGGTTCCCACACGTAAGCCCGGATCAAAAATGGATCGTATTTATCTCCTTCCCAAAAGATATTGACCCATCGGACCACCCGTTTTACAAACATTGTATGCTTCGTATCATGCCGTATGAAGGAGGCACACCCAAGGTAATTGGATATCTTTACGGAGGGCAGGGGTCGATAAATGTACCCAGTTGGTCTCCGGACAGTAAGACAATTTCATTTGTCAGCAATTCAGACAGGCTAAATAATTGATAGCGTTTAAATTAAATGTAAAGAACCCCTTAAAATTTTGAAAATGAATAAACTGCCAAAAAATTTCATGTCGATGGCTGTTTTTATAACCCTCCTGTCTTCAGTGCTTTTAGTAAATGCACAACCAAAAAAAAGAGATTCATTTTCCTGTTAATGCTGGTGATAAACCCGAAAACATTACCAAAGGCTTCCATGGTAATTATTAGGTTACCGTAATGAACAGAAACGAACCAGGGGATGCCGGGGTGGTGCAAATTTCCGTTGATCGGGTAAAAACATTTTCCGAACGATTTGACCAGCCTGAAGGCATTGTTTATCTGGGAGATCATCTATATTTTTCAGGTGTATCTGAAACTTGGAAAGTAGATAGTGAGGGAAGTGCAGGCATTTTTGCAGATGCAGCTAAGGTTCCCGAATTTGTTTATTATCGCTACTCAAAAAACAGACGGTGGGATGTTCGCACAGAAGTCGCCAGTCGGAAACCGTGAGTGGCTAAATGCCAATATCCGTGAAACCCATGGTCCATTGGGTGTCGTTGATCCGTGCTCGGGGTTCAACCTGATATCCCCGGGAATGCAGGAGAGAGATGCCCCTACTTTGTTACATTCAGACAGTGCCATAAACGCGAAAAACAATCCCGAAAAACCAAACCAGGAAAGTTGTTGCGGTCAATACGGGCAACGAGATACAAATAGAAAACACTGGTATGACGGTCCGGGTAGGATAGGTGTTTCAAAATGCCTGGAAGAGATCCAGGCAGATTTCACTAAGCGTGTGGATTGGATGATTTAGTAAAATTATGGACAGGGAATCACACTAATTTCAACCCACGCACCTATACATTATATATAAACTGCTTACTTTTAGACAAACAATCTTTATTTTAAAACTTTGAACATTATGAATTCCGACAGACGTAGATTTATTAAAAAAACATTTGCTGCAGGGGCAGGTCTTGCTGCCGTTGGCATCCCTGGTGAATTAGCGGCAGGATCATTTCACCAAACTTCACGCCCGAAGTATGTCAAAGCAACCTCCAACTATAAACCATCACAGCAAAAAGCATCGATACGGTTTGGGGTTATTGGTCTTAATCACGGGCACATTTATGGACAGGTAGAGGCACTCCTCGGCGGGGGTGGTAAGTTGGTATCCGTTTATGCCAAAGAACCCGAACTGTTGGAGGGTTTTACCCGAAGGTATCCTGATGTAAAAGTAGCTTCTGGTGAAGAGGAACTATTGGAGGACGATTCCATTCAACTGATCGCAAGTGCTTCTATCCCATCAGAAAGAGCGCCCCTGGGGATCCGTTCCATGAAAAATGGCAAAGATTTTATGAGTGACAAACCGGGAATAACTTCCCTGGGCCAGCTTGCTGAAGTAAAAAAAGTACAAAAAGAAACCGGACGCATCTATTCCATTATGTATAGCGAGCGATTAAGCAATCCGGCCACCGTTAAAGCAGGTGAATTGATAAAGGCAGGCGCTATTGGCAAAGTTGTACAGACAATTGGCCTGGGACCTCACCGTATGCGCAGTAATACACGTCCTGAATGGTTCTTTGATCCTGAAAGATTTGGAGGTATTCTCACTGATATAGGTTCGCATCAGGCGGATCAGTTCTTATTTTTTACCGGTTCAACGGAGGCAAAAGTTGTATCCTCCCAGGTAGGAAACCTCAATAATCCGCAATTTCCGCAATTTCAAGATTTTGGTGATATGATGGTACGTGGCAATAAAGGAACAGGCTATATCCGTATTGATTGGTTTACTCCGGATGGATTGAACACCTGGGGTGATGGCAGGCTGACCATCCTGGGAACAGATGGTTATATTGAACTGAGAAAGTATGCGGATATCGCAGGACGCGAAGGTGGTAACCACCTTTTTCTTGTAGACCAGAAAGAAACAAAGTATTACGATTGCAGTGAAGTGTACATGCCCTATGGTGAACAACTGGTAAATGATGTAGTGAACCGTACTGAAACGGCCATGACACAAGCTCATTGCTTTCTGGCTACCGAGCTGGCACTGAGAGGACAGGCAAATGCGGTGACGCTTTAAAGGTGCATTTATATCCGTTCTTATTATCCAAGGAAAAAGGCAAGAAAATGAAATTAAACCTAATAGTAGTTTTGATTTTGACGATAACAACAGGCTTGGCCCAGGATAATTATGCGTTAGGAATCAATTCCAAATCTTATGATGGTATTCCAAAAGGTACAGTAACAAAATATTCCTGGGAAAATTCCGAGGTTTACCCCAATACAATTCGCGATTACTATCTCTATGTTCCTGCGCAATATAATGAAACGGAGGCGGCAGCTTTAATGATCTTTCAAGATGGACACGCGTATGTAGACGTCGAAGGTCATTTTCGTGTTCCAGTGGTATTTGATAACCTTATCTCACAGGCTAAAATGCCAGTCACCATTGGACTTTTCATCAACCCCGGCCATGATAAAAATGCAGGACTACCTGCAAACCCCTTTAGAGCGAGCAATAGAAGCAATGAATATGATGAGGTCTCCGGCACCTATGGTAAATTTCTGTCGGAAGAGCTTATCCCGGAATTGAAGAAGTCTTACAATATCTCCGATGATCCGAAAATGCGGGCCATATGTGGTTTGTCGTCAGGGGGCATCTGCGCATTCACTGCGGCCTGGTTCTACCCGCAAAAATTTAATAAAGTGCTAAGCCATATTGGCAGCTTTACAGACATTAGAGGTGGCCACGACTATCCCTCAATGATCCGAAAAAATGACAGGAAAGACATCAAAGTATTGCTGCAAGATGGTTCCAACGACCTGGATAATCAATACGGGAATTGGTGGCTTGCAAATCTTCAGATGAAGTCGGCCCTGGAGTTTAAGGAGTATGAATACGAGTTCGTCGGGGGCACAGGGGAACACAACGGTGCCCATGGGGGATCTGTTCTGCCGGCATCCCTTGCCTGGCTATGGAACGATGTTGTCCCCGAGTATATACCAGAAAATGTGTACGGATTTAGCAAAAATGCTACCCTCGTTTCAGGCGAATCATTTCATTTTTCTGATATGACCCTGGAAACAATGACATTATCTCCTTCCGGTTCATGGCAATTAACTTCAAACGGGCAGGAGCAGATGATCATTATTAAGGAAGGCAAATTAAGGGTCCGGTTTGGAAAGACTCAAAAGACGCTTGGGGCAAATAGTGTTTTTGTGCTCCTTCCCGGAGATGCGGGAAAGGTAGAAAGCATTTCTTCGGAAGCCGTTATTTACAGAATGAGTTACAGCTCCAGGAAACCTCAGAACAAGAAGAGGGGAAAAAAGGATGGGGGATCATTTGTCGTTGATTTTGACAATCTGGCGTACGAGGAACACGATCGTGGAGGGATCAGAAATTACTTCCGCAAGGCTACGACCATGTGCCCCTACTATGAATTGCATGTAACCAACCTAAACCCCGGAAACAGGAGCCACGAACCACATACCCCTAATGCCGGTGAGTTTATCATAATCATCGAAGGGGAAACGGAAATGGAGATCGGAAATACCGTTTTCACCGCCAGGCCAGGTGATGTTTACTTTGCACCTGCCAATGTGCCTCATGCCATCAGGAATACAGGAAACGAGCAGGCGATGTATTTTGCGTATCAGTGGGAGTGAATATTTACTCTCTTGAAAGAAAACGTCCCTGGCCCCACGAAATCCAGACAGATTTCGCGAAGCGGTCGGACTGAATGTTGGCCTGCAATCAAATTTCAACCCGTGCTAAATGCAGATCAATATCCAAATGGGTTGGAACTAAATAATTTCTGAACGTAAAAAAATAAAATTTGAAGTGGTAAAAGCCGGTTTTTAATGATCATCCCCAAGGCATTCAACCTGTACCTCTTGCTCTAAGGCGTAAACAACTGGGCCAAATTGATTGTATACGGCTACATCTGTAGCATCACGACCAAAACCCAGAGCCACATACCCGCCTTTTGGTCCGGATGGCTGTGTAGCATCAAAGGTATACCAGCGTCCTCCCACATAAGCTTCAAACCAGGCGTGCATATCCATGGGTCTTAAGCAATACAAATAGCCGACAACCATTCGTGCAGGTATGCTAAGGCTTCTGCACAAAGCGATGCCCAAATGGGCCAGGTCTCTGCAAACACCCGATTTATTATTATTAACATCTACGGCAGATAAGGGTATATTGCTACTGCCGGGAATATAATCGATATTTTCACGCAGCCATTTTTCGATGGCTGCCACCTGATTGTAACCGGGGGATTGATTATAAGTCATTGAATAGGCCATTTCTCCGAATCGATCAGATTCGCAATACCTGCTGGGTAAAAGATAATTGAGTACCGTATCAGGTAAATTATGGATTTCAACAAAATGCGCACCTGGTGCTTCATCAACAATATCTGCCGTTTGTACTTTGGCAGAAGTGCGAATGGAGAAAATCCCCTTTGGCGCAATCAGGCGCTGACATAAATTGCCATAGGTATCCGTAAATTCAACTACGGGAACGGAAGGACTAATATCATATTCATCGCGGGATACCCATTGCTGATTTCCACTCCGTGGTCGCAACATCAAAATGAAGGGCGTTGAAACCTGAATGTCAAAAACTAATTTACAACTTGTCCGCAACCACATTTTTCCGATTGTTATTCAAATATACCTTTGTCTTCCGGCCAAAAGTATCCTTAAATGTCCGAAATTAAATTTGTTCACAAACAATATCCAGGAGATTAAAACCCGCAAATTAGAATGGCCCCCTCGCCCGCATTATTACATTTGTTATTTTGAGGTGGACCGTAATCAAAGAAAAAAGGGACAGGGTTACAAGGTACCAAGGAGGTGGTACTCTACTTTTATGTCACTCAACCCCAATATAGCCTGTCTAAATATTTCAAAAGGAAATCCAGGACCCTTTGCTTTCATCCTCCTCCTTCAACATAGCGCCTTTTTTTTGAGTGCCAAGGGGGATTTACCATGAATTACCGGCTTGTGCAATACTTCCTCATGGTGTTCCTTTTCCCAATTTGCTTATCATGCAATGGTCATACATGATATATGACGGTTAAATGCTAAAAGTTAATCGTAGTAGTAACGATTAACTTTTAACCCAGGCTAATTCATTGGGCATTCAAACCTATGGCTCTGGAATCATAAAAGTGGTTTAGTTAATTTTAACCGACCAGGTTTACTATTTCCTTTTGTTCGGTAATATGATGGTTCCGGTCAGAACATGATCCGTTCTATGTTCAGGAATAAATTGCGTAGGATCGCCATCGACAAACAGATCAACATAGCTGTCTGTATAGCCGCCGCCGGAAGCACCTTCAAAACGACCTGTCCCGCCTATAAAAGTAAATGGATCTTGAAACTGAAATTCATAGAGCGGATCAACATAAGGCAGCGGAACCACATGGCCTATTTCCCCGGGAGAAGGTACAAGGAAATATAATTCATCTCCATTGGCAGCAACAAATACACCCTCACCGTTTTTATAGTCGAAACCGCTGCCACAAAAGAATATTTCCGTTGTAAATTTTCCCAGGTGGGTTCCAGTACCTTCTCCTACCTGATAATTGTAGTCCAGGTATGGAGCTTCATCACAGGTTCCTATTGTGACATCATATTTCCTCGTTGTATAAAATTTTGCCTTGAAAGGGATGCTTCGCATGCCCCCCTTCTTTCCGGCAAGATTATTGCTATCCTCCTGACCCCTCAGTAGGGTGTCATTTGATAAGATTTCGACTCCTGATTTTTCACATGCAAGCACAAGGCCTATAATGGTTGCCAGGAATAATAAGTTAACATTAAAAATTTTCATGATCTTTGGAATTAATAGGCCAAAACGCGACCTGATTATACAATGATTTAAAGATTTTATCAAGAGCTCTTTTCTTTAAAATCCTATACCAAAGTTGTTGAAAAATGGATGGCGTGACATATCAATTATGTTGTAAAGAAGTGTACATAATTCACAATTCACGGTGTAAATTGTTCATATGTTGCATGATGTACTCCAGCAATATAAAGGCCCGTTATTTTGATGTAGGACTCGGAACCTGAATTGATGACAAATTCACTTTATCCAATAAATCCTGAAATCGGAGGTCTGCGCGCAAGATATCGAATATTGGATCTACGCCAAGATAGGGCATATTGTTATCCCGTGCGGCATGGGCTTTATGGAGCCAGGAAATCGCTTTTTCCTTGTTTCCAGCCCTGGTGTATAGCGTTGCAATTTGCCAGGGAGTAATATAGGTGGTATCTGAACGTTCGATGAGCAATTGGGCAAGGTTCTCCAACGCTCCGGGATAACCATTCTCGAGTTCCCCACTTCGTAGTGCCTCCACGGCCCGATGATCTCCCTTGGCGTCATAGGACAAATTCCATATGACCAGTGCCTCGGTGTACATACTTTTCATATGATAGGCCGTCCGTAAAGTAGAAAGGGCAACAGGGTCAGTAGGTGCTTTTTTTAATGTTTCGTTGAGTACCGTTATAGCCTTGTTAAATTCTCTGGCGTATAACAGGTCCATACCATAAAGTGCCTTGTATAAGGAGTTGAAGGGGTCTAATTTCATGGCAATTTCGATTTGTTCCATAGCCTCATCAGGCCGATGCAGTATATTCAACACATGCGACAAATAAGCCCTGGCAGCCGAGTAGTTCGGATTAAGTGCTATGGCTTTTCTCAAATATACTTCGGATTGCACATAGTTCCAATCAACCCAGCAGCTCATGGCACCTAGTGAAAAATATACTTCCGGGGGTGTATTTTCAAGTTCCATTACCCTGGCCTTCAGGGCTGCAATCTTCGTTTCCGTACCACTTTCAAAATAAGAAGTCAACCCTTGTTGCAGTCTTCCGATCCACACCTGTAAAATTCCCGCATAGGCCAGAGGATACTCCGGATCTATTTTACGCGCTAACTCAAAATAGTCCATTGCGATATTCAAATCTTCTTCGGTAAGTTTGTTCCAATAAAACTTCCCCTTCAAATAGGCTTTATAGGCATTTTCGTTGACTTCCGGGGTTCGTTTCAGCAAGGTTTCTTCCTCCGGGGTAAACCCGACCTTAATCTCTTCTGCTATGTTTCTTACCACATCACTTTGCAGGACCTGTATATTTCTTAAGTCCTGATCATATTCATTGGCCCATAAATGCCTTTCTTTCGGGAAAGCCTCTATTAATTGTAATTGAATGCGGATCCGCTCGCCTGAACCCATTACAGATCCTTCAATGATGGTCTCAACATCCAGATCCCTTGCAATTTCCTGCATTGAAAGCATATTTTTATCATCGTATCGAAGCGTAGAAGTTCTTGATATGACCCTAAGTTCTGATATTTGCCCTAGCGCTCCAATCAGTGCATCATGGAATCCGTTCACAAAATAATCCTGTTCAGGATCTCCGGTAAAGTTGTGTATCGGCAAAACGGCAATTGATCTATGGGGTGGAGCAACCGGGTAATACACGTAGCCTGTAATGATGGCTATAAGGGCAAGGAGGCCGAGTAAAAAAGAAGTTGTATGTTTCAGTTGCCATTTGTTGGTTTTTACGAGGGCTTGCCCTGAAGGTTTCATATCTTCTCCCTGGGACCCGACCTGATTTTCCTGCCGGTACTTATTCCTGGCTTCCCCGGGCGGGAAACCATAATATTTTTGAAAGCTTTTATTAAAATATGATGGACTTCCAAAACCAACCCGATAGGCTATTTCAGAAACCGTAGCCACATCATTTTGCAATAATTTCATAGCTTCCTTCAATCGAATTTCACGGATAAACTGACTGATCGATTTTGATTCGAGGAACTTTACTTTTCTGTAAAGTTGGGAACGGCTTATCCCAACCTGCTCCGCTAACTCCTTAACACCAAATTCTTCATTTTCCAGGTTTTTAAGAACTACCTCCCCAACCCTTTTTATAAAGGACTCGTTCATGGAAAGTTCTTTTCGATCTGTCATTGGGTAAATAGATTAAAAAAGGCCTGTGGTGTAGATGTAATTTAACAATAATAGAAATTATTTCCGCAAAATAGGGGGTTAAATCAAATTCATTGCACAGAAATATTTGAATGGAGTCTGTATAAAAAAAGTCATGGTTTGTACCAAATCAATATTTCAATTATCAGGTCGGAAAGCTTTTTACAGGAGCGTTGATTGATTTCCGGCAGGGACGGGCCAGGATGCTTTTGCGACCCGCGCTTGGGCAGCAACCAAAGATCACATGAATTTCAGTGCTACCATTTTCGCGATCAAATCCGCTCCTTAATCCGGCATGTACTCTTTTTTATAGGCTGAGGGCGTCCTCCCAGTTACGGTCCTGAACTGCCTGTTAAAATTGGACAACGTTTGAAAACCACTTTCATAGCACGCTTGTGAACTGTTCAGTTTATGGTCTATCAGTAGTTTACAGGCATAGCCGATCCGTATCTCGCTTACAAAATCAGAAAAAGTTTTATTGGCATGCACCTTAAAATACCTGCTAAAGGATGTAGGGGTCATGCTGCACAGTTCTGCCAGGTCCGAAACAGCCATTTTTTGCTTAAAATGCTTCATAACATACGCATAAACCCTGTTCATGCGTTCCGTATCCCCTTCCTTCAGGGTATTGGTATAGCCCGGACTGGCCAAGAGCTCTATTTCTGCTGACCGAGACAGGCAGTTCAGTATTTTGAGCAATTCCAGCACACTGTCAAACCCTTTTAACTTCAGAAGGTTAAAGAGCATTTTCTTTACGGTGAAGGCGGTTTCACCAGTGAGGTCTATTCCCCTTAAACTCTTTTTAAAAAGTTGCCGGAGTTTTATGGCTTCTTCCTTTTGGAATAATGCTTCACTGATGAAATTTTCATGAAAGTAAACAACAATGCCCTCCGACCAGGAATGCCTGTCGGCTTCACCTTCGTGATCGCTACGCCAGAGGTGGGGTAAATTAGGGCCCGTAAAGGTGATATCGCCTTCCCCAAAAGGTGTAACATGATCCCCGATAAAACGGGTACCCTTTCCCCTCAGTACGGTAAAGAGCTGATATTCCGGATGGAAATGCCAGTTCGGATCAAATACACGTTCTTTCAGCCTTTTAACCACAAAGGTCCGGCTGTGGGGTATGGGCGATTTTTGTAAAGCGGTTTTCAAGGCGGCTCTCCTTAATAATTATACAACAGGGAATTAGATTACATTGAATAAAACACTAATTTACCCCTAAATTTAAATAATTTTCTATTTATTGATATAATACAGTCACTATATGGCATAAGACAGTCTTCTTCTTTGCGCTATTATCTTTACATTGATGTCCCTATATATTCATTGGTTATGAAAACAATATTGAAGCGACTGCTCATTTTTTTGGTGCCCATCTTTTTATTTACAGCCTGCACAACTTCTTCCAGGAAACAAGTGGCCGATGACCAGCCACGGAGAATCGAGATCCTGTTTCTTGGACATGACCAGGAGCACCACAATTCAAGGGAGTATATGCCCATTTTAGCCTCTGCCCTGACCAAAAGCGGCATCAATATTACCTATACCGAAGATGTGGAGGATCTTAGGCCGGAAATGCTCAATCTGTATGACGGGCTAATCATTTATGCCAATCATGAGCGCATTTCCCCGGAACAGGAAAAAGCGCTCCTGGATTTTGTTGCCGAAGGCAAGGCCTTTGTTCCTATACATTCGGCCAGCTTTTGTTTTAAGAATTCACCGGAATACATCCGTTTGGTGGGAGCACAGTTTAAAGAGCACGGAACAGGAACGTTTACAGCAAAAATAACGGAAAAGAACCATCCCGTTACTCAGGGTTTGGAAGAATTTTCCACCTGGGATGAAACCTACCTCCATGATAAAATTTCGGATGATATCAAGGTCTTAATGGAACGGGTGGAGGCAGACCACCGCGAGCCCTGGACCTGGGTGAAGGAATTTGGAAAGGGTAAAGTCTTCTATACGGCCTATGGCCACGACGAACGTACCTGGAACAACCCCGGGTTTCAAAAGCTGATCAGGGAAGGAATTTTATGGGCTGTGCACGGTAAGGTGAAAGAAAACTGGGAAGCATTTGCAAAGGATATTCCGGAACTTGCCTATGAGGACCGGGACAGTATCCCTAATTATGAAAAGCGCGATCCCCCCTTAAAATACCAATTACCATTATCGCCCGAAGAATCGGCAAAATTGATTCAGGTTCCCGCCGGATTCAGGCTGGAATTGTTCGCTTCAGAACCCGATATTATTAACCCTATAGCCATGAACTGGGATGAAAATGGAAGGCTTTGGGTCATAGAGACGGTTGACTATCCGAATACGGTGCGTGATGACAAGGGTTCGGGTGATGATCGCATAAAAATCCTGGAGGATACGGATGGCGACGGCAAGGCGGATAAGGTTACCCTGTTTGCTGATAAACTGAACATCCCCACCAGCTTTGCCTTTTACGATGGAGGCATCATTGTTTCACAGGCCCCTCATTTTCTGTTCCTAAAAGATACAGACGGGGATGACAAGGCCGATATCAGGGAAATTGTGATCGATGGCTGGGGTACTTTTGACACACATGCGGGCCCGTCTAACCTGCAAAATGGCATCGACAATAAGATCTATGGGGTGGTGGGCTATTCAGGATTTGAGGGAACCATTTTCGGACGGGACCAGAAATTCAGCCAGGGGATGTATCGCTTTGATCCAAAAGAACAAAGCTTTGAATTCCTGACAAATACCAGTAACAATACCTGGGGACTTGGAATTACCGAGGACAATGTCCTTTTTGCTTCCACGGCAAATAACACCCATAGCGTCTATTTGGGGATTCCTAACAGGCATTTAACCGGTGTGGAAGGCATTCCTGCCCAGGGGAGCGCAAAGATCGATGGCCATTATGCCATGCAACCCATTACCCCAAATGTACGACAGGTGGACGTATTTGGAGGTTTTACAGCCGCTGCGGGACACCATTTTTACACAGCCCGTGATTATCCGGCTTCGTATTGGAACAAAGTAGCCCTGGTATCTGAACCGACCGGAGGCCTGGTCCATATGGCAAAGATCGAAAAAGATGGAGCCGGATATGTTGAAAAGGACGGCGGGAACCTCTTTGCAGGTTCAGACGAATGGGTTTCTCCTGTCGAGGCAAAAGTGGGCCCGGATGGTGCTGTTTGGGTCCTGGATTGGTATAATTTTATCGTACAGCACAACCCAACGCCAAATAAAGACCGGGGAGGTTATGATGCCGAAAATGGGAAAGGGAATGCCTATATCAATCCGTTGCGGGACAAATCCAGGGGACGTATCTGGCGTGTAGTTCCCAAAATGGCCGATAAAGAGGGTGCGCTTGTATTGGATAAAGAAAATCCCGGTGATTTGGTAGACGCCCTGTCAAATGACAATATGTTCTGGCGAATGACGGCGCAGCGGCTTTTGGTGGAACGAGGCAATACAGACGTCTTTTCCGACCTTTATAAATTGGTGAATGACCCAACATTGGATGAACAGGGTCTAAATGCAGCCGCACTTCATGCGCTTTGGACCATAAAAGGACTTGGTGCACTGGAATCGGACAAGGAAGCCCGGAATGTGGTGGCAGGGGCCTTATATCACCCTTCGGGGGCAGTGCGAAGGGCTGGCATAGAGATCCTTCCAAAAAATGAGAAATCGGATGAAGCATTATTAAAGGCGCAGGTTTTGAATGACCCGGATCCCAAGGTTCGGTTGGCAGCCCTGCTCTACCTGGCCGAAAGGCCGGCTTCAGGATCCACCGGCACGATACTTTATAACCTGAGCAGGGAACAAATGATCACAAGTGACCCCTGGTTGTCTAAAGCCGTGTATGCAGCGGCCGCGAAACACGCGGCCGGATTTATGGACCAGTTTATGAAGTTAAATCCCGGGTACAACGTATCGTCGGAAAAAAACGGCGAAAGACAAAGTCCGGATTATGATGACTCCGGATGGAAAACAATGCGGTTGCCCCAATATATAGAGGATGCGGGCGTGGATATAGACGGGATCATTTGGTTCAGAAAGAATTTTACGCTTTCCGCCACTCACGCCACCGCGGCTGCCACTATTTCGTTGGGTCCTATAAATGATTCCGACATTGTTTTTATCAATGGACGGGAAGTGGGATCTATGGAGCAACAATATAACATAAACAGGGTGTACAATATTCCTTCCAGCTTCCTGAAAGAAGGTAACAATATAATAGCGGTCCGGGTTGAGGATATCGGTAACAAAGGGGGTATTTATGGAAAAAGTGAACAGTTGTTCCTGAAAGCAGGCCAGAACTCGATCTCACTGGCGGGCAATTGGAAATTTGAGGTAGAGAGAGATTTTACCAACAGGTCCAATGACGTTTTTGCAGGTGCTTCTATAGCGGATGTTTTTGCCAGGGCCTATAAGGGCAAGGCGCTTTCGGCGGGGAGTGATTCCGCCGAAGCAGCAGCAGAGGCAACCGTGATTGAGATCAGCACCGTTAAAAATGAAATGAAGTACGATATAACCGAGTTCGTTGTCCAGGCGGGAAAACCGGTTGCGCTAGTATTGGATAATGTGGATTTTATGCAGCACAACCTGGTCATCGTTCAGCCGGGGCAGAAGGAAAAAGTAGGCGAGGCCGCTGATAAACTGGCCACGGATCCCCGGGGTGCAGAATTAAATTACGTCCCCGATATGCGAGAAGTACTTTTTGCCACCGCCCTTGTGGATCCTGAACAAAAGGTAATCTTAAAATTCAAAGCACCGACAGAACCAGGGTTGTATCCTTTTATCTGTACCTTCCCTGGACATTGGCGGCTTATGCAGGGTGTTATGAAGGTTGTTGCAAATTAATTTACGAAAGAAGCATACATCGATGTCTGACAAGATACAATTTGGAGTGAGTACCTGGCTTTGGGCATCCCCATTTAGCACGGAAACCATTTCCCTCTTTCCAAAAATAAAGGATATGGGCTATGACCTGGTGGAAATTCCTGTTGAGGATCCGGGGCTCATTGATGCCCCGACCGTTAGGAGAGCCCTTGAAGACCATGGCTTAAAACCGTTGATATGCGGGGTATTTGGCCCAACAAAGGACTTAACTTCAGATGATAAAGCCCTGCACAAAAATTGTTTCCGCTATGTGGATCAGTGTTTTGAACTCTGTAATTTACTCGAGGTCGATTTCCTTGCAGGGCCCATGTATTCTGCTGTTGGTAAAGCCAGGATGGTTTCTGAGGAACAAAGGAAAACCGAATGGAAAAGAGCAGTTGACAATTTGAATAAAATTTGCCAAAGGGCAGCAGAAAAAGGGTTGTCTATTGCCCTGGAACCCCTGAATAGGTTTGAATCCGATCTGGTCAATACTGCCGGAGACGTTATGCGGCTGGTCAACGATATTAACCATGACGCTGCCAAAGTATTGCTCGATGGTTTCCATATGACCATTGAAGAAAAAAACATCCGGCAGGCCATAAATACGGTTGGTGATAGGTTGATCCACGTACAGGTATCCGAAAATCATCGGGGAATTCCCGGAACGGGTCTGACACCCTGGGGCGATTTTAAACGTGGCCTTGAAGATATCGGTTACCAGGGTGCAATGGTGATTGAAAGTTTTACTCCTGAGATCAAAGAACTGGCGGGCGCAGTTTGTATTTGGAAGCATATGGCGGGCAGCCAGGATGAATTTGCAGCGGAAGGAATCAAATTTTTAAAGCATACATTCAATTCATAAAAACAATACGATGAGCACTGATAAAATTAACATAGCCATAGTAGGGCTTGGCTTTGGCGCCGAATTTATTCCCATTTACCTAAAACACCCCAATGCCAACCTGGTGGCCATTTCCCAGCGTAACGAAAGCAAATTAACTGAACTTGCCGATGCTTTTGGGATAGAAAAAAGGTTTACTTCTTATGATGCCCTGCTGGAGGATCCGGAAATTGACGCCGTCCATATAAATACACCCATCCCCGATCACGGCATTCAATCCATCAAAGCCTTAAAAGCAGGCAAACATGTGGCCTGTACGGTGCCCATGGCAACCACGGTAGGGGAATGCGAAGAGATCGTACAACTCACCCAGGAGACCGGGCTCACCTATATGATGATGGAAACCGTCGTCTACGCACGGGAGTTTCTGTTTATGAAGGAGCTTTATGAAAACGGCGAACTAGGTAAGATACAGTTCTTAAAGGCAAGCCACCAGCAGGACATGGACGGATGGCCCAACTATTGGCCGGGACTGCCGCCCATGCACTATGCCACCCATTGCGTAGGCCCCGTTTTAGGGCTTACAAGGGGTGAAGCCGAATATGTTTCCTGTTTTGGTTCGGGAACCATCCGGGAGGAGTTGATCCCCCATTACAACTCCCCATTTGCAGTGGAAACAACGCATATTAAGTTCCGCAATTCGGATTTAAGCGCGCAGGTATATCGTTCCCTATTCGAAGTTGCCCGCCAGTACCGGGAAAGTTTTGAGGTGTACGGGTCTAAAAAATCCGTTGAGTG
>Ga0102947_1000063_pt1 | contig 37174 bp, 20 predicted proteins | sample SalPon2A_A_D2_MG_FD_78210 | JGI IMG/M metagenome (GOLD analysis project Ga0102947, IMG submission 78210) | Soil microbial communities from South San Francisco under conditions of wetland restoration - Salt Pond MetaG R2A_A_D2_MG | ecosystem: Environmental > Terrestrial > Soil > Wetlands | place... | reverse complement strand
AGAGGCATCGAGCGGATTCGAACCGCTGTACAAGCTTTTGCAGAGCTGTGCCTAGCCACTCGGCCACGATGCCATTTTGTGATGCAAATGTACTTCTTTTTCCCGCTATCTGAAAAGAAATCCTATGCTCTCTTTTGCTCCAAAGTCACCGTTACTGCAGCTACATCACCCCCTATTGGCGGGTTGAGCTTTGATACGGACACACGGACGCCGGAGACTATTTCCATTTCCGCAAATATGCGATCTGCAATTCGTTTGGAAACATGTTCCAGGAGGTAGGAACGCAGCAGCATCTCCTCCTTAACAATACGATGAAGGTGAACATAATCTGCAGTGTCTGCCAAATGATCTGAATCTGAGGCTTTTTCAAGATCTGCAGTCACTTCTACATCCACGCTGTAATTACTGCCGATCACTGCCTCTTCAGACAGGCAGCCGTGATATGCAAACAGACGGATATCGGTAAGCTGTATTTTTCCCATGGCCGGGTAGTGTTTATACAAACTTAATTTAAACACACGAGAAATCTGGTATTCTTAAACACAGGAAGCAACGCAACAGGCGCCAGCCTTCATCAACAGGCATTGTTTTGCCCCTTATCCGGAACTGATCTAGTAGGTACACCTGCAATTGCTAAGACCCTGGAAGAGATCTACACCGAGCGTTACCACATGGGTTCCGGTGCTATACCCTAAAATTTCATTTAGGATGATCTGGTAGGAATACCCAAAGTAAAAATTGCTTTTTTTCAGGCCTACAATAGGGGCGATATAAAGCGGGTTACCTACCTGGTCATTCAGGAATCTATAGGTAACCCCGGCATAGTAGTAATCTTCAAAGTCGTACCAACGGAATTTAGTATTAAGGTCGGTAACGGACCTGCCGTCACTTTCAAACAATTGAAAAAACACCGAGGGTTCTATTTCCAGCCGGCTGTTTTTATTTTTTGTATACCGATAGCCCGTATAGATATAATAGTTTCTAAGCCTGTTAGGTTCAAAAACAGGATTAAATTTAGTAAGATCCTTATTGATAAGGTTGGAGGCATTTACACTGAAATAGAATTTGTCTTTTCGGTACAGGACCCCAACATCAAAGTTGTGGTTGGTGGTCGCCCGGTCATCCGTAACACTCGGGTCCGGACTGTCAAAATTTTCAATATCTATTCTAAACTGATTAAAATTATAGGAAAGCCCGAAGGATAAAAATTCATCATCGTACCGGTCCAGGGTTAAATGGTGGGCAAAGGAAACCCGGGCTCCCCGTTGCTTGGTTTCCCCGTTGCTGTCGTTGTACAAAAGCATTCCCAGCCCCGACCTGTTGCCTATGCGCGCATCTGCTGCCAATGACTGAGTATCGGGGGCATCCTTGATCCCCACCCACTGGGTAAGCCCATTGATCCGTATTTTTATATGATCCCCGATCCCGGCATACGTTGGCGACATGACAAAAGGGTTGTCTGCCAGGTACTGGGAGAGCTGAGGCAGCGTAAGTTCCTGTGCATTTGAGGCAAATACACTAACCAGCAGCATCAGGATTATTATTCTATTACGCATAGTCTATTAGGTTAAGTTCTTTATCGATACAGGGTAAAATGCCCTACAAACTCTCTGTCATCTCTTTCACCCTGCAGTTTTATGATGTACCAGTAATCCCCTGTTGGCAGTTCGGAGCCCTTATAGACGCCATCCCAACCTTCCACACCGGCAACACGAGCTACCTCCCTACCATAACGGTCAAATATTTTGATTAGTATTTCGGGGAATTGCTGAATATTCCTCGGCATCCAGAAGTCGTTCATCCCGTCTCCGTCAGGGGTAAAGAAATTGGGAATTTCAATGTCTATAAACTCCATAAATATATTTGCCATTGCCTCGCAGCCATTGGCATCAACGACTCTAACCGTGAAGGTGCCCGTTCTTCTAATGTAGTAGATTGGATCGCTGCCATTGTTCTCATCATCAAAGTAGAAGGTGTACGGTTCCAACCCGCCTGCCGCAATAGCCGTGATTTCATTGATGTTGTTTTGCTCCAATTCCAGGGTCAGTGGTTCAAAACCTTCAATAACAAAATCATCGGTCTGCTGCACACAGCCATTAGCGTGCGATATGCCAATGTAATGTGTCCCCGGGGCAATGTTTCTGAAGTCGGGGTTTATCTCCATGTCTGCCGGATCTGTAGAATCCAGGGCATACATTACAGAGCCTATCACCGAAGGATCTTCCATGGTGATGTTGACATAGTTATCCGGAGTATCGCCCGTACACTCATAAACGGGCTCCACAAGGGCATTGAGGTTCACCCCGGGCTCTATCTCCACAATGATATTGGTTTCACAATCCTGGGCATCTCTTATAAAGATGGCATAGGTACCCGCTGTAAGATCTGCAAAAGACGTTTGTCCTAATACAAAATCCGCATCTGCATTGGAATTGAATGCCGTCCTGTAAGGAGCGGTTCCCCCGGTGATCACAAGATCAACAGACCCATCTGCACTGCCCGCACATACCTCAGGCATTGTCGTAAATGTCACATTAAGCGGAGCGGGTTCCGAGAGGGTGAACTGGAAGGGGATAAAACAGCCATTCTCATCCTGGGCAATGACATCATATACGCCGGGATCAAGGTCCGTAAACGTATTTACTGTGTCGAACTGGTTAAGGTTTGGCGTAATCGCATATAAGATAATGCCGGTTCCACCGGATACTTCAACCGTAATGGTCCCGTCGTTTTCACCTGCACAGGTAACATCCGTAAATTCCTCCCGGTCTATCTGAAGCGGTATCGGTTCCTCAATTATGATCTCGTTGGAAACCGCTATACAATCCATGCTCGTTACCCTGATATAGTAACTTCCGGATATAAGATTATTGAATTCTCCGTCGGGTTGTGGCCCGCCTGCCAGATTCGTCAGTGCTGCATCGGTGAACAACTCGTAAGAATAGTTCCCCAACCCACCAAAAGCATCGGCTATGATGGTGGCTGTAGCCTCTCCGGTACAATTCACCATGGCGGCACTGGTATCTATGGTTAGGGTCAACGGAACAATGGCATCCACCGAAACCTGATTGGAAATGGTAGCTTCACAACCGAAAGCATCCCTTACGTAATACTGGTATATTCCGTCGGTGACAGTAAACACATGGGTGTCTCCGCCGGCCATGGGTGCATAGACTATATTGTCTGTACTCCACTCATATGGTGCTGTTCCGCCAGATGCCGTCAATTCCAATTCAGCATCATTTGTACAACTGAGCGGGGTTAGCTGAATGAGTGAGCTCATTACATCCGTCGGTTCTGTTATCGTTACCTGCACGGTTTCAACGTCACAATTCCAGGTATCGGAAACAGTAATACTATAGATACCTGCTCCCAGATTATTAAATACAGGACTCGCCTGTTCCCCGGTTGTAAATTCTATCGTAGTGCCCGAGGCATCGTAATAATTTAATTGATAGTCATATGACCCTTCACCCCCGGCAACATTAATCGCTGTTACTGTGGCATTGGTGTCACCGTAGCACACCAAAGTAGTTGGTGTTGCTGTAATATCAGCGGTAATTGGCGTGGGTTGAATCAGGACAATCACATCATTGATAATGCAACCGTTGCTGTCTGTGATGTCTACGCTATAGTTGCCCGCAGATAATCCATCAAAAACATTAATTGTAACTCCGTTTGCATTATATACCTGGGCCGTTGTGGTATTTGTAAGGATAATGTCGTATGGAGCGTATCCGCCACTTGGATCTACGAGTATTGCGCCCTGATCATTCGTACAGGTGACATTTGCAACCTCACTTACAGTGGTAACAAGAGGCATATCCGGAGATAAAATGGTGACTACATTGGAATCTTCAACGCATTCCGGGGCCGTAGTTTCAGTCACCCTTACAAAGTAGTTTCCTCCTGAGAGGCCTGCAATCGTTAAGGGATTGGTAGCGGTATCGCCAAGCCCGGTGATTCCGGTAGTTACACCACCGCCATCAAATACTTCATAAGAGTATGTGCCGGCATAACCGCTTACGTTAATTTCCAGGGCTCCGCCGCCGTCCCCAAAACAGATGACAGGCATGGTGGCCGTTGCAACAACGTCAATAAGGTCGTATGGAGCAATATCGTATGGGGCTGTATCCACGTAACACCCGGTTGTGGTATCCGTAATTCGGAACGTGTAACTGCCAACCGCGGTCAGCTCAAAAGTCGCCGTTGTATTGGTGGGTGTACCGGTCATGACACCATCCGGATTGCCCAGGGGTAAGAGGTCATAAGTATATGCATTGGTCGGGTTACCGTCGTCCGTCACCGTTATAAGCACCTCTTCCGGATTGATACAGGAAATAGCGGTGTTCTGTGTTACCGCTGCCGTAAATACATTCAGAGGATCAATAACCACCACATCCGTTGCCGTACACCCATTATCATCTCTTGCAGTAACAGTGATGTTTTGAACAACCCCGGTATCGTTGACCGTAAAGGTGTTGGCGGCAAAGAAATTGACCCCATCAATGCTGTAAGTATAAGGCGCAGTACCATCTGTGGCAATGGCGGTTATTACAGCCTGTGCTACCGTATTGTCCGGATTACAGGCAAAACTGGTTGCCGATGCAGACACTGTCAAAGGTAGTGGTTCATTTACGATCACTATTTCGCGCAGGGAACATCCTCTGGCAGATATGGCCTCTACTTCATAGGACGCTGCCGGGAGGCCGGTGAATAAAGGACTGGCTTGTGGTCCGGCAATCAGGATTCCACCATCATAAATATTGTAGGTGTAGGGAGGGTTATCGTTCACTCCGGGTGCTGTTGGCTCCAGGTTTACCGTGATACTACCGTCACTAAGGCCATTACAGGAAACATGAACTACCGTATGGGGATCGAAGGTCACAGGGGTAGGTGTTTCAAGAGAAACAGGAGCCTGTGCATCACAACCCGAACCGGAAGTATCATAGACAATTGCGGTGTAATTATCCGGTGCCAGGCCGCTAAAAGTGCTGGAAACCTGGGGTACCCCGCCAATGACACTAATGCCGCCGCCATCCAGCAAGTCGTATTCATAGCTACCAGATCCGCCGGTGGCCGCAATGTTGATCTCACCATCATTCAAAGCACAGGAAGGCTGAACAACCACTTCAGGGGTAAGCCCGAGCGGAGGCAAAATATCAATCGTGTCTGTAGCCGTACAGCCATTGGCGTCCCGCACTGTAATTGTGTACATGCCCGGGGCGGTCACGGTCAACGTCGGACTTGACTGGAATCCCGCACCAACGCTGTATTGTAAAGGAGCCACACCGGTACCGGCGACCGTAAAGGTATAAGAGGTGCCGTCAGAAGTACATTGGTCTGTCGCATATGGAGGAGCTGTAACCGTGGGTAATGGATCTTCATTCACCGTTACCGTAATAAAAGTAAAGCAGCCTCTGCTGTCCTGAACATAGATATCGTAATCTGCCGGATAAACCGCTGGTGTTAATACGGCATTTGAACTTGCCCCATAGTCTGCGGGTACCGGGATATTTCCGGTTGGCATATATGCATAGGTATAGCCGGGTGTTCCACCAAGTGGTTGTACACTAACCTGGGCCCCTATGTTACAATTGGCATTGATATTTGAAAGAACAACCAGGCCAACAGGTGAACTGGGTGAATCAATGGTTATGGTATTAGACAGGTCGTCGCAGAAAGGCGTGTCTGTTGCGATCACTTCCACATAAAAATTACCAGCCGGCAAACCGCTAATAATTCTCGGGTTTACAGAAGTGTCCGTGGCCACAACACCGGTGACGGGTGCGGCACTTGCGTCAAAAACCTGATACGTATAGTTGCCGACGTAATTATTCACCTGGATAGAGAGTTCACCATCCGTATCCCCAAAGCAAGTAACGGGCGTAACAGGGGCGGCAACCACTTCAATAAGGTCGTAAGGAGCAATGGAGTAAGGTGCGCTGATAAAGAAACACCCTGTTACATTATCGGTTACGCGGAACGTATAGTCACCGGGGGCCGTAAGGGTAAAATCAGCAGTAAAAATGCCAGCTCCCGGAGAAATTGTCGGTACTGTTCCAAGCGGTAACAAATCAAAATCAAAATCTCCGGAACCACCTGTTACAGTAACCCGGGCTATTTCGTCATTCGCACACGTAATCGCCGTAATTTGCGCAACGCTGACATCGGTAATTACCGGCATGGGATTAATGACGATATTATCTGTGGCCATACATCCATGGTCATCGAGGACTGTCACGGTTATATTTTGAACAGCGCCGGTATCAGTGATGTTAAAGGTGTTTGAGGCTGTAAAATTCACCCCGTCAATACTATAGGTGTAAGGGGCGGTTCCCCCTGCAGCAAGGGCCGTAATGACGGCTTGGGCCGGGGTGTTGTCCGGGTTACACACAAAAGGGGTAACCGATGCTGCAACGGACAGGGGGGCAGGCTCTGATATAGTAACATTTTCAGTGTCAAAGCACAGCCTTGCTGAACGTACGAGGACAACATAATCCGCGGCAGATAAACCGGTAAATGTATTGTTTGCCTGTGGTCCGGCCAGCAGGATCAATCCGGTACTGTCATAAAGTTCATACAAATAGGGAGGATTGTCCATTCCGGGATCCAGAGTGGCTGTTATAGTACCATCGGCCCCACCGTTACATGACACATTGGTTTGATCCGTAATTGTAAAGGAAACCGCCGTGGGAACATCCAGGGTTACATCCACCGAGGCATCACAACCGGCCGCAACCTGGTCGTAGACAAAAGCCGTATAGGTTATCGCATCCAGACCGGTAAATAGCGGGGCTGCCTGTGGTCCGCCCGTAACACTTACCGCTCCATCAAAGAGTTCATAGAGGAAGACCCCAGACCCGCCGTAGGCCGTGATCAGCACTTCACCGTCATTGCCCAGACAGGTTGGTTGCGTTGTTACTTCGGCATTAATTGAGGTTGGAGGATATATGTCCAGAGCAATGGAATTGCCACAGACATTGGCATCCCTGAGAGCAATGGTATGGTTTCCTGAGTTCAGTCCTGTTAACTGATAGGTGTCTCCGGCGTTAGCCAGCGTGGTAGCCTGATAGGCTCCGCCATTCAGGCTTAACATATATGGCCCAACTCCTGCTACATCCAATGAAATTTCAATGATAAAATTTCCTTCAGTGGCAGCACACTGATTGGTGACTATTCCAGATATGGATGGCGTTGGGTCATCGGCAATGACGACATCGAGGACAGGGGCAATACAACCATTGGCATCCTGTGCATAGACATCCCAGTCGGTGTTGGTGGACGGGTCCAGTTCGGCATAATTGCTGGCTGTATAATCAGCAGGCACAGGGGCTACCCCATCTTCGACAAAAGCATAGGTAAAAGTTCCCGAACCTCCTGTTGCCAGAACGGTTACCTGGGCATCCTCATTACAATTCCCATTATTGTTATCGACTAGGGAAAGCGACACTGCCGTTGGCTCCAGGATCCTGAAATTGTAGACATTGGAACAGAATGGGCTGGTGGCCTCCTCAAAATACAAGATATAATCCCCGGGAGGAATGTTGTTTATGGTTACAGAAGGGGTAGGTGTTGGTCCGCCTGCGGCTTGAACAACTGTTCCGGAATACCCCGCTCCGAGCGGATTGTTTGTAATCGACTCAAGAACACTGTAGTTAATATCGGTGACCGTGGCATCAAAACCTTCTACCTGGAAGGTGATTGAACCATTGGTATCCCCGAAACAGGTGACATCCGTCACCGTTGGTGTTGCCACCACATCAATCGCAGAAAGCGCCGGGATGGTCTCCTCCAGGTAACTGGTACACATGGTCACATTGTCAACCACTTCAAAGACATAGGTTTGCCCGGAATTCAGGCCGGTAAAAGTGGCGGTTTCTTCAGTGGCACCCGGACCCGGTATTTCGATGGTGGGGCCAACACCAGAGCCAAAAATGGTAAAAGTGTAATCCCCGGAGCCACCGTCTGAGGACAGTTCTACGGTACCACCGCTGATACAGTCCACAATCACCGTGCTATTCAGGCTCAGATAAGGATTGGCCAGTACCCTGACAGGATTTTCATAGTATTCACAGCCGTTGGCATCAATGATCCTGACATAATAATCGCCAAATGAAAGGCCGTCAAAGGTTACTGCGGTTGCCGGTGTATTTACGATGGGATTCGGGCCTGTCGTTACAACAATATTATTCAGATGGTCGTAGAGCGTGTACGTAAAGTTGGGGACTCCCCCACTGGTAATGTTAATATCAATTCTACCCGGGATATCCCCTAAGCCTGCACCGCCACAAGAGACATCTGTAGGCACTACATTGGCGACGAAAAGGGCGGGATCCGTTAAAGTAACCGTATCGCTGTACGTACAATTTTTACTATCCTGAACCGTATAGTTATACGTTCCTGCTACGAGTCCGGTATATACGGTTTGTGCCGTAAATCCTGATCCGTCAAAACTTATTAAATACGGTGGAGTGCCAAAGTTCGTGTCAACATTGATTTCAGCAATACCATTGGCATCACCGCTGCAGGTTGGATCATTAGCAGCTGCGGTCGCAAAGGGATTTACGGCAGGGCTTACCGTAACGATATTGGATTCGCCTGTACAGCCCTGGCTATCCGTAATCCTGAATTGATAGGTGCCTGCGACCAAAGTCGTATAAGGGAATGCTCCTGCAAAGGCAACATATCCGGCGCTGTTTATATCAATTTCATAAGTGTAGGGCGCATATCCACCGTTGACCGTCAGATTTATAACGGCATCCGGAGAAGCAGTACAATCCAGATCTTTGGTCAGTATGGCATTTCCGGTAAGCTCCGGTTCTATAATCTGGATGACATTGTCCGTGCACCCGTTGCTGTCGAGTACTGTAAAGGTGTAGTTTCCGGGAACCAGGTCTGAAAACGTATTTGACGTTTGTGTTGGCCCACCATTGACACTGTAAAAATATGGAGCCAAACCACCGCTGACACCGACAACAACGGTTGCCAGGTTAGTTGATGAATAGCACAGATCCGAAGTTGCATCAATACTTGCAACAGGGTTGCCGGGGGTGACTATATCAAACGTATCGGTAATGGCGCATCCTCCAGAATCTGTAACGGTAATGGTATAGGTGCCTATTTGATTGAGCCCCGTAAAGACATTGCTGGCCTGCGGTCCTAAAACGGTGGTATCGGGCTGTTCTACCTGGTAGGTATACCCTCCCCACCCATCTGTGGCGGTGATTGTAACAGATCCGTCTGCAACGCAAGTCAGTGGCGTAACGGAAAAGGTGAAAGCAAGGGGAGCTGCAGGTTCACTGATTGTAATGGTATCTGTGTCCGTACAATTGGTGGTCTCATCGGTAACCACGATGGTATAGTTACCTGCAGTGAGGCCAACAAGGTTGATCGTGGCAGCAGCCTGCCCAGTGACAGCGGCACCTCCATTGACCGTGTATTGGTAGGTAGCGGCAAAACCACTGACGGTAAAATCAACGGCTCCATCCGCAGCTCCCATACAGGATACCTCACTTACAAGTGCTCCGCTTACCTGAATCGGGGTAACCGGGATGATCGTATAGGATTCGTCATAGGAACATCCGTTGGCATCGGTAACGCGGAAGGTATAGGTATCCGGGGCAAGGCCTGCAAATACGTTGTTATTACCGTTGTTCACGGCCGCAGGTGCAATAATTTCATACACGATGGCACCTGTGCCTCCGGTCACGGTCAGGGTAACATCTGAGGTCTGAGCGGGGCAATTTGGTGCGGTGCTGGCGAAAGCAATATCGGTTGGCGGATCCAGGGGAGGAATAACCACAGCTGCCGTTTCAAACGTACAGCCGATGGCATCGCGTACCGTAATGGTATAACTGCCATCCGTTAGTCCGGTAAAAGTATCCGATGCGCCAAAGACAACACCGTCTAAGCTGTAGGTATAGCCCGGGGTACCCCCTGTAACATTTTGCACCTGTATGCTTGCGATCTGCAGGCAGGTATATGCCTGAATGACCACGGCATCAGCAGCAATTGGATCGGGTTCTGTGAGGGTAACGCTATCGTTATACGTACAGCCTTTGCTATCCTGCACCGTATAGCTATATGTGCCTGCTCCGAGGCCGCTGTAAACAGTCTGGGCCGACAGTCCCATTCCGTCGAAATCAACCTGGTAAGGAGGTGTGCCGAAATTGGTGTCTATGACGATCTCAACTGCACCGTCTGTTGTCCCATTACACGATGGGTTGGTCGTAAGGTGGGTAGCTGCCGGGTTGGTTATCGGGGCTATAACAATGGTAGTTTCCGCCGTACATCCTTCACTATCTGTAATCAGGAAGGTAAAAGAGCCGTCGACCCCAGTTGTATATGCAAAGGAAGAACCAGCCACGGCGGTACTTCCACCGCCATTCACCTGATAGCTATAGGGCGGATACCCGTCATTGATGGTGATATCTATGACAGCATCCGGGGAGGCAGAACAATCCAATTCCTTGGTCAATACACCGGAAACCGTGAGCTGTGGCTCAATGGTTATGGTATTTGATGTTGCGTTGCATCCGAAAGCATCCGAAACAACGACGGTATAGTTGCCCGGGATAAGGTTGTTAAAGGTATTGGAAGCCACGGCAGGGGCCCCGTTAAGGCTGTAGGTGTATGGCGGGTTCCCACCTGCTGCCGTAGCGATAAGGCTCACCCCGGTGGAGGGGTCATAACACAGATCCGTTGTTGGATCCAGGGTTACCGTTGGATTAGCGGGGGCGACAATATCAAAAGTATCGGTTATGGCGCATCCTCCGGCATCGGTTACGGTAATGGTATAGGTGCCGGTTTGATTCAGCCCCGCAAAGACATTGCTGGCCTGTGGGCCTAACACGGTTGTATCAGGTTGTTCTACCTCGTAGGTATACCCACCCCAACCATTGGTGGCTGTGATAGTTACCGAACCATCAGCGGCACAGGTAAGGGGCGTTTGGGTAAAGGCGAAGGCAAGAGGCGATGCAGGCTCGCTCACCGCAATGGTATCTGTATCGGTACAATTGGTGGTCTCATCGGTAACCACGATGGTGTAGTTACCTGCTGTTAGGCCAACAAGGTTGATCGTTGCTGCGGCCTGCCCAGTGACGGCTGCACCGCCGTTGACCGTGTATTGGTAGGTAGCGGCAAAACCACTTACGTTAAAATCGACGGCTCCGTCGGCAGCTCCCACACAGGAAACATCACTTACGAGAACTCCGTTAACATCAATTGGAGCCACAGGAGGAATGGTATAATTTTCGCTGTATACGCACCCTTTGGCATCGGTTACCCTGAAGGTGTAGGTATCGGGAGAAAGCGCATTAAAATCAGCGGAATTTCCAGAAGTTGAACTTGCTGCGATAGCGGCAGGCGCAACGATTTCAAAGATAAAGGGCGCATTTCCATCAACTACTGAGACGGTTACATCTGAAGTAAGAGCCGGGCAGTTGGGCGTTGTCGCTGCAAAGGTAAGATCACTCGGTTGATTGAGAGGATCTATGGTAACTGGGTTGGTAACCAGGGTACAGCCACTGGCATCCCGTACGGTAATGTTATAGGTACCATCCGTGAGATTTCCAAATGTTTCTGCCCCCGCACCGGAAACAAAATTGACGCCGTCAATACTAAATTCATAAGGAGGGGCTCCTCCTGTAACATTCTGAGCCTCAATGATCCCTAACTGAGTACAGCTGTAATCCTGAATAAGAACAGCATCGGCCGCTAATCCTGATGTTGGTGTTGAAACGGTTTGGTCTTCAAAATAATCACAGGAGGCACTTCCTTTCCTCTGATTGATGCGGATTGAATAATCTCCTGCGGGCAGCCCGGGGAAATACCCGGTGGCATTGCTCGCGATTTCCGTTCCTGTTGAATCCATCAGGAAAAAGGTCAGTTGATAGCCGTTACTGCTAATAAGATTAAATTGAATTACTCCGGTAGCCTCGCCAAAACAAAGCACATCAATTACCGTGGTTGGGTCGAAATCGGCTGCCGGCCTGAATTCTATGGTAACGGTATTGGAAATGTCAAAACAGTTATTCCGGTCTACGACCACAAAGGTGTAATCCCCCGGGTCCAGGATATCAAAGATCTGACTGGTTTGAAATTCTGAAGGCGGGATGTCATTTGGTGTGGGATAGGAGGTCACTGTAGTCCCGGCTTCGTCCACATATGACCAGATGGCATAGGTATGCGGTGTTTTACCACCTGTGGATTCCATCAGTATATTGCCCTCTTTACACGTTATATGTTGTGATACTCTTGCTTCGAGTTCTAAATCGAAAGTATCAATAATGGTAACCTGTTCTGTGTAGTTACAGCCATCATCCGTTGTGGCCAGCACGTCATAGGTGCCCGGATTTAAATTGGAAAAGGTGTAATTGTTGTCCAGGGACGGGCCATAGGTGTCTACCGTGATTCCTCCCTGTGAAATTTCGTAATAGTACTGTGGTTCAACATTGAGAATGGAGATGGAAATCTCTCCCAATCCACTGCAATCCACGTCTATTGGGGTTACATCCACCTGGAAATCCCGGGTGAGGATGCCAATATCCTCCAGTCGGAAAATACAGCCATCAACCACTCCCTGTTGCCGCATTTCAACGGTATAGGCTCCATTACTGCCGATGGTAAAGCTTGGGCCGTTATTTGCGCTGTAGGGGACTAAGATATTCCCGTTGGTGGCGTCGAGCAGCTGGTACTCATAGTCTGCCGGCATATTGGTCACCGTTATATTACCGGGCGAGGTACATATAAGATCCGTGCTGTTATATTCCGGATTTAACGGGTTTCTGAAGATATTAAAATAAAATCTCGCGAAACAACCGTTTTGATAAGTGACCTCTAATCGGTACTCGCCGGGGTCGGATGCTAAAAAATTGAATCCTGATCCTACATTGTTCCAGGTACAAGCGGTATCTGTATTCGCACAATCTTCCACTGAGGCTCCGCAACTGGTCTCGTCTAACTGTTCCCAGTTTATGCTCAGTGCATCGGGAATATTTATTTGTATGGGCTCGGTATCATTAAGCCCGCAAAGGAATATTTTTGGCAAAAGCTCTCCATCATTGGGACAACTGACGACCTCTCCCTCGACCGTATTGGTAGGATCATTAATAAGGGCTACGATCGGGTTAGTCTGTGTTGACCCGAATGATTCAACCGTTATGATTTCCTGAAACCCCTTACAGGGATCAGCCACGATCTTGTCTACGATGTACATACCTACCGCTGAAACCAATTGGGTACTTGGATCATTGTCAGGGTCCCCGTCGTCTATGATGGTGTCTCCCGGGTCAATGAGCCCATCCTCATTTTCATCCTTATACCAGACATAGCTATCAAAATTATCGCCGGCATCCAGTAGTACGTTAGCCCCACAAAGTTGTACGGTTCTGCTGAAATCGCAGTCTTCAAGATCGTCAAGAAGGAAGTTGGTGGCCCCCGGAGTGACAAACCCGCAGTTATTAAATTCCGATACACTGGGGTCATCGGTAATTTGTGCGTCGTTGAACACCCCCTGATAAGTGGAATATGCCAGGTTTTGAATCAGATCGGTACAGGCATCGATAAAGTCAAAGCAATTTTCCGCGACCTTAACCCGCATTCTAATGGTGGACGGGGGGTCTCCGACCTCGATGAGGTTGTTCGGTATTGTAAACGTAATTTCGTGAGCTACGGGATCGTAGACATATGTGACACCCGGAGGCAACACCAGGTCTGCCGGGATAAAGCTAACGTTGATGGGCAAAACATCCCGCAGGGTATAATTATCACCATCATCATTCCCGATATTTTCAAAGGTCAGCACGTAATCGAGCAATTGCCCCAGGTTTACACCCGCCCCCGTGATGTCATTACCGGCAATATCCTCCACCCTTTTTTCTACGATGATATTGGGTTCAAGGATCTCTACGTTAAAGGAGTTAAAAAAGGGGTAGTACTGGTCACCATCAGACGTAAACCTGAAGGTAGCATTGGTTTCATTGTTCGGAATGACCAAATTTAAAGGGTTGTTCAACAGTAATATATCTGTATCGTACCCCAGGGTGTTTACACTGTTAGGCGTTCGGTTGGCAGTAATAGCCCCATTGAGGGTGATATTACTGTTAAAGAAATTATCGGCAGGATTCACCCCATTACTGATCGTGGTAAATGTTGGATTACTGGCGGCACGAATACGCATCCGGTCTCCGGTGATCCTGTTATCTCCTTCCAATGCTGCGGCTCCTATATTTGCAATAACGGGTCCTGAAGGAATGGTATTAAAGCCATTGTAATCAATATCCACTGTGGGATTTGCACTCCGTACGCGTGCAAAGCCGTCGAAGGTTGTAATCAGTTTCCCGGAAAATGTTGGATTTTCATATACAATCACCAGCGTCCAGCCACCAGCTGCCCCGCCACCCGGTGAAAGGGAACCTACCACAGAGCGAACATTGGCAATGGTGTAATCCCCTGTGGGATCAGCCAAAGGTGTAATCAATGAGGTAACATCGGCATAACACGCATATGGGCTGTTTTGCTGTACGGAAGCATCTGCACTGGTAAAACCATCATAGATGATTTCATCTGCAGTAATGTCCACGTAGGCACCCCCGGGCACCATGAATTTAACCTGGTTAAAATCATTTTGCCGGTTGGTACCAACAGCCTGCCCCGCCTGTTCACTGGGATAGGTTGCGGACCAATACAGGCCGGCATAACGTATTAGATTGCAACTGGCCTGTGGAAATGCAAAGGTTGCTCTACTGGAAATAAAAGTAGTAGGGTCACTGTCAATATCAATATATTGCATGTTGAGCCAGTCATTGTAGGTGGAAGAACTTCCCGTGGTATTATAATCGTCTTCAGGTTCCGTAGAACCTGTGCCACCATCCCGGTTTACAATGTTATTGGCAATAAAAGTCAGGTCACCCCTGAGATTGTCTTGATAACGAATATCAAAGGTGTTGAATTCTTGCGAAATGCCTATGTACGAAAAAAGGACTACACAGGCAAAAAGGAATTTTTTGGTAAGTTTTGGTCTCATCTAGGTTATCAGGTTTGGGGTAACACGCATGATCCACATCTTATCGTCATAGGCGTCATTCAATTTTGAATAGTAAGATATGAGCGCATTATTCCAGGAATCGTGTCGCTTCAGGTATACATACCGATAATTATTTTTCGGATTGATAAAGTAGCTGGCACTAAGTCCCTGGGCGTTTAATAATTTTACAAAACGGTTGGCATTTTTTGGATTGGCAAAAACATTGGCAATGATATAATATCCGGTGCCTGTACCCTCTATAACATGGGTTTTGGATTCCTGACCGCTATTGGCCAGGTTATCTCGCACCACTACATTTTTTCGGAGTACATCGGATTCGTATTTGTCCGATTTCTCACGTATTTTATTCGAATTTTCAACATAGGCCTCGTTGGAGTATTTATTGTCCACATTCATGATCCACAATTCACCGGAATATATGCCGTCAACACCCGATTTATGCGCGGCAGCAGCTTCCTGCCATGTATCATAACGCTTCAGGTATACGTATTTCAGTCCGTTGTGGGGATTGTCTATATAGTCTGCATCGATTCCCTGGCTGTTCAGATCGTTCACAAATTTGTTCAGGTAGTGTCCGCCTTTATAAACATTGGCGACGATATAATAACCGTCCTCCACGCCATCAAGGTCCCTGAATTTTCTGTTTTTTACTTTTTTCTCCTGTATCGTCTGAGTAGGGGTATTCGAACGGGTATTGTCCCGGGCAGCCTTGGGCCGCTTGTTAACAGATGTACTTGCCTGGACAACCGCATCCCGTACTACCTTGCCTGCTTGGTCGCCGTTGGTGCCCGTTAGCTCCGTGCTGTGGTTGCCGGCTGAATTTTCAGAAGCATTCAGGGCGACTGCTGCATCGAGGTCTTCGACCTCCCCTTTATTCCCATTGGTTTCCAGGACATCCAGCGCGGTGTTATCTGCGACAGCCGTTTTATCATTATTTACGAAGTAGATCTTTTTAACTTCCTGTTCAAGATCAGGGCGATTGCCATTTGTTTCCCTTCGTACGAGGTTCATGGCCATCTGGTATCTGCGTTCCAGATCTTTTTGCCTGTTAGATTCCAGGGAGTCCTGCCGGAACATTAATTCGTCAAGGATGGCGTCATTTTCGGCCAACCTTCTCTTTAACTCCTCAATTTCCTTGTCTTTAGCGGTAAGTGATTCCTCATTTACTTCCTCAGTATCATTTTCCACCAAACTGTCATCATCGTCTTCGAGCATGACCCTGTCTTCCGTAAGATTGGGGGTAAAGCTGTAGGCAAAGGAGATCTCATGGGTGACGCCAAAATTGTCAAAGTCGGTAGATAATCCTTTTTCCATGGTATATCCCAGGGACAAACGACGGTTTAGGTTAAAACCTATCCCTGCCGAAGCGCCGTAGAAGCTGTCATACCCTCCCTGCAACCAGCCTATTTTTGGAAGATCCATAATAAGGCTGCCACCCAGGACAACATTGTCCTCCCCTACTTTTCTGGCACGCGCCAGAGGCATCAACCGCCCACTTTCAAAGATCCCGGCAGAATTTTTAAACTGATGGGTATATTGCAAATGACCGGAAAAGGTTTTGTCCTTAAAATCGGTAATGGATTCGTTGGTCTTTAGGTTGTAGTCAAAAAGATTTTCGGCAAACATCCCGAAGTCAAAATTGCCATATGAAATATTGAAACCAGGTTGAAATGAGAGCAGGGAATTATCCTGAAAACTGTTTAGCAAAGGATCCACTTCCACGGGGTTGGCCCGGCCTTCATCAAACCCGCTGCTGTAATATGACACATTGGCTCCGAAGGTGAAATTACTTTTATCACTAAGTTTAACCCCATAGGCATAATTTGCAAGAACACCATAGTTGCTGATGATTCCTTCCCGTTGGGTGTAGAGACTAAGGCCCAATCCGGTATGGTCACTGATCCGGCCGCTATAGCTTAAAAAATAAGACTGGTTGTTATCATCAAAGGCAACGGATTGATTCCTGTGTAAAAGGTTAAAATAGGATTTGTCCTCCCTGACCGTGGAAAAGGTCGGGTTAATGAGGAACCGGTTGTATTTTAAGAGGTTCTGGGAGGGAACATCATAAGTAACAAACGGGTTCTCTTCCTGTGCTCCAACGCGGGTCAGGGCTGTGATGAACAGGAATAGATATACAATTCGTCGTGCCATTTTGCTCACTTAGCGTATTATAGTTATGGTGCCTTGTTTCAATACCTCCTGAGCATTTCTGATCTTGTAGAAAAAGACCATGTTCTGCTTTGGAAAGGCTGTTGAAGACTGCGGCCAGTTATTTTGGTAATCAAACTCATTAAAAACTTCTTCTCCTTTCTCATTGTATATGATGACGTTGACAGCAGGATCATTGGAATAAGAATTGGGAATAATCCACTGGTCATTAATACCATCCCCGTTGACAGTGACCACATTAGGCACCCTGAAGGTGTCTAGATAGGTAACCTGCACGGGTCTTGAAACTTCACAATTCCCTATGGTGGCAATTACCAGGTAGGAACCTTCTTCTGTAAAAGTCACCGATGACGATGTGCTTATTTCAACATTATTTATATCATACCAGCGATAAGAGTCTCCTCCTCCGGCTGTTACCGTTCTGGAAGCACCTTCGGGAAAGACAATATTATCTGATGGATCAAGGGTTATAAGGTTGGGGTCCAGCGGCGTAATCACAATTTGGTTAGAGGGCAGAGGGCATCCATTCCGATCTAATACCAGTTGGTATGTTCCTGACTGGGTAATGTCCAGGGTCTCAGTGGCAACATTGAGATTTACCCCATCTCTGAACCAATCAAATGATTCTCCGGAAAGGTTAGTGGTGGTACTGATCGTAATGACTTCCGAAGGGCCACAACTCACCAGACCGGTGCTGCTAATGGTTAGCGCTTCGTCTACCAACAGCTGTACAGATAAAGCGTTTGACGCTGCGCTATACGTACTGATTGTTCCGTCAAGGGTATAGTCCCCATTTTCATTGATGTCGGTAAGGCTGATGTTGGCAGATGTTGCTCCGCCGACGTCAAGGCCGTCCTTTTGCCATTGATATGACATCGCAGACTGCAGGGAGGCGGTAACATCTGTTCTGTTGCCTCCGGAATCCAGCGCATTAATCGTTGTAACACCCAGGGTAACCGTAGTACTCTGGCAAGCTGTGTAAGACGAGGTATAATCAACGATGATTTCCACGGAATCCGGAACGACCACTATGGTGCTTTCAGAATCTAGGGAAGTGGCAGAACACGGTCCTCCGCTTAAGGATACTCTTGCAAAATAAGTCCCGGTTGCTGTTTCATCAACAGTGATGCTGCTTGCAGTTTCCCCGGCCACCGGGTTGCCATCCCTGTACCATTGGTAGGTGGGTGACACGGCATCGGTGGTAACGCTTAGTATTTCGGACTGACCGGGAAGTACCACGACATTGGCAGGGTTCACACGGGTTACGTTGAAGTTTCCGGCATTGGTCATGGTAACAGCTGCCGAACGTTCAAGGCATGTGCCCGGTCCAACGATCTCTACCTGATAATCCCCTTCAAAGCCCGGTACGGAGGCATCCACCACATAGGTATCATCATCGACCGCAGGCGCAGTAATAGCAGAACCGTCTTTAAACCAGGTATAGGTTAATCCCTGCCCTGTAATATTGGCTTGCAGGGGCTCGGTTTCCCCGGCACACAGTGCAGTCTTGGACGGAGGATTGATCCCAATCCCCAGGCTTGTGCCCAAGGTAACCTCAATAGGCTGGGACAATGTTCCGCCACCGGCCGTTGAACAGGCGCCATAATCAATTTCAACCTGATAGATACCTGCCTGGTTTACTGTTATGGAGGCTCCTTTCTCCCCTGGAATGGGGGTGGAGCTCCTGTACCAATTATACTGATAGGTACCGGCATTTGGCACATTATGAGGCGCAATGGAAATGGAATTCCCATCACATATTTCTACCATTCCTCCGTTAGGGATGTTTCCATCACCATTGGGACTTATGAGGATGGCTTCATCAAAATCCCTGTAGTACATAGCAAAAGCTGCAGATTCCGCCCCGGTTACGGCCGGACTTGTACTTCGCACCCTCATTTTATAGCCTTCTCCCCGGGTGTCCACGGGAATTGAAAATTGAAAGAAAAACGAAAAATTAGTATTTTGTGTATTGTCATTTGCCAATTCAACGGCATTGCTGAAATTCCCGGTGGCATCTGAAAGTTCAAGGATAAATTCATTGTCGCCATTCACCAAAGGAGGGTTCCATGTAAATTCTACCCAGTAATCGTTAAATGAAGCGGAAGCGCATGCCTTATCCCAGGGGGTCGTTCCTGGCGGGGGGGTCTGATTGGGAGCCGGTACTGGTGCATCTAAGACCTGGGCATTTAAAGTGATACAACCCAGAAACATAATGGCCAATAAAAGCGCAGAATGAATAATAGATAGTTTTCGTTTCATAAGTAGTAGTAGTTAGGGGTTACTACAGTTTTATCGTAGAGATTTGGGTTGCGATAAAAACGGTGGATTTCGGTTTATCGGGCAATTAATTGCTTAATTCCATAGTCCACAGTATTTAATAACAAATATGACATATAATTCTCGCGCACGGAATTTAATGTTGTAGCCATAATTAAAACTGTTGTGAAATAGGGTTATTTGTATGGATAGAGGTTATAATATAGGCCAATGGTGTTCCGGTCATCGGGAAAATAAGGCATTTCACCGGATAGGGCGGGATGTTTAAAGTTATTTGGCCTGGCGTACTACCCCGTCTATTTAATAGGCCTTGTACCGCCATTTTTCCTACCTTTGAGGCTTGAAATATTATCGCATGAATGATATATCCAAATCGCTGAATTTTATAGAGCATATCATTGAGGAAGATCTGGAAAACGGGTATCCCAGAGAGGCATTGAGATTTCGGTTCCCACCGGAACCAAATGGATATTTGCACATTGGTCATGCAAGTTCAATCTGCCTGAATTTTGGCCTGGGGGAACGATATGGAGCCCCTGTCAATCTTAGGTTTGATGACACCAACCCGGCAAAGGAGGAGCAGGAGTATGTGGAGGCTATAAAGCGCGATGTGGTATGGTTGGGATATGAATGGGATGTGGAATGCTATGCCTCGGATTATTTTCAACAATTGTACGATTGGGCGGTTGAATTAATTAAGGATGGCAAAGCCTACGTAGACAGCCAGTCTTCTGAGGAAATTGCCAGGCAAAAGGGCACACCTACGGAGACGGGGACCGATAGTCCTTTCAGGGATCGGGAAATTGCTGAAAACCTTACTCTTTTCGAGGGAATGAAGCAAGGCGATTTTCAAGAGGGAACCTATGTCTTAAGGGCAAAAATAGATATGACTTCGCCAAATATGCTGATGCGGGACCCTATCATGTACAGGATACTCCATAAGGCCCATCACAGAACAAATACCGATTGGTGTATTTATCCCATGTACGATTGGACACACGGCGAAAGCGATTATATTGAGCAGGTTACCCATTCCCTCTGCACCTTGGAATTTGCACCGCACCGGGAGTTATATGACTGGTTTTTGGACCAGGTTTGGGATAAGGATAAAATCCGACCCAAACAACGGGAATTTGCACGCCGTAATCTGAGCCATACGGTAGTGAGCAAACGAAAATTACTGCAACTGGTTGAAAGGGGTTTTGTGGCTGGCTGGGATGATCCCAGAATGCCGACCATCTCAGGTCTGCGGAGAAGGGGCTATACCCCGGAATCTATCCGGAATTTTGCAGATACCATTGGTATCGCTAAAAGAGAAAATGTGGTCGATGTTGCCCTTTTGGAGTTTCATATTCGCGAACATCTTAACAAAATAGCACCGAGAGTGATGGCCGTGCTGAACCCCGTCAAGGTGGTAATTACAAACTATCCCGAGGGAGAAAAGGAATGGCTTGATGCCGAGAACAATCCCGAGGACATTAATGCCGGCAGTCGCCAGCTTATTTTTTCCAGGGAATTGTATATAGAACAGGAAGACTTTAGGGAAGAAGCCAACAGAAAGTTTTTCAGGCTGAAAATAGGGGGAGAGGTACGACTTAAGAATGCGTATATCATCAAGGCAGAGAGTTGTACAAAAGATGCAGAGGGGAACATCCGCGAAATACAATGTACCTATGACCCTAAAAGCAGGAGCGGGAGTGGTACAGAGGAAAGCCTGAGGAAGGTTAAGGGGACTTTGCACTGGGTTTCCGTAAAAGACGCCCTGAAAGCTGAGGTGCGCTTATACGACCGTCTATTTACGGATGAAACGCCTGATACGCATAAAGAAAAGGATTTTCTGGACTTTATTAACCCTGATTCGCTACAGGTGATTACTGCATTTGTAGAGCCTGGGTTAAAGGACGCCCGACAAGAGGACCGCTTCCAGTTTCAACGCCTTGGTTATTTTAATGTTGATAAAGATAGTATGCCCGGGCATTTGGTCTTTAACAGAACCGTCACCTTAAGGGATACCTGGGCGAAAATTCAGCAGCAGCAATAGGGTTTCCGGACAGGCCGGCAATATTATATTGATCGGTATATATTATGGCATAGCATTTATGCCAAATCATTGAGGGTTGTGGGCCGGAGCGTTGCGAATCTCCTCTGTAAGGCAAATCTTAACCCGATTTTAACAGTTAGTTTGAAGTAAATAATGTAGGTTATTGCAGTCATTTAAATGAAGTATAACCTTTTAAATTTATTAAATATGTCAAACGATAGTGGAAGTGTATTATTAGCATTACTTACCGGAGCAGCCATTGGTGCCGGAGTGGGAATATTGTACGCGCCTGATAAAGGGGCCAGGACCAGAAAGAAAATAAAGAAAAAGGCCATCCTTGCCAGGGACGAAGTATCGGACCGCCTTTCCAAGGCCACTGATGAACTCACAAGGACGGCAGATGCCAAAAGAGCTGATTTTGAACGCAAAATAGATGAAACTATCTCCAATATGAGCTATAAGGCTGATGATATCATCGCTACATTGGAGCATAAGTTGGCGGAACTCAAGAAAAAAAATGCACAATTTCAAAAGTAGCGAATGACTTTTGATACGCTAAAGGAGAACCTATCCGGGGGAGAGAAGAACATGCGTTCTTATTTGGAAAGTTCTCAGGAGTATTACAGGCTTAAGGCATTTAAGTTTTTAATGCAGGGTCTAACTTCCTTTTCAAAAATACTTTTGATTGGGGCGGTTGGCCTACTGACATTATTATTTCTATCCCTCGCGACCGCTTTCGGCCTCGGGCAACTTTTGAATAACACCTTTTTCGGATTTTTGATTGTAGGAGTGTTTTATGTCGCACTAAGTATTATTCTTTATGTGCTTCGCAGTAAATTGGACGGGCCCTTATTGCGAAAATTCTCGGAATTTTATTTTGATGATCTATGAGACCAAAACGTTATTCTTCTTTTAGTGAGATTGACAATGACCTGAAGATCTTAAAGCTCAGGAAAGAGATCAATGCGGAAAGCCTGAAATTAAATTATCAGAGCGCTAAAAATGCTCTTTACCCCACGAGCCTGCTGGGAGGACTTGGAGGAATTATTCAAAAGATCCTTATTTCATTGCTGGCAAAGAAGGTATTAAAAAAATTAAGGTAGGATAATATGGGATTTGGATATTAAAGGGGTCCTTTAGGACCCCTTTTATTTTTTTGCTCCACTTTGTGCAACCTGCCGTTACGGCCGGCCCTTGCCGCCCGGTTTGTTGGTTTTCTTCATGGATTCACCTATCATATTGCTCGCTGTAAAGGAGGCAACCATATTATTCAGCATATCACTGCCGGCCTGAGGGGAATTTGGAAGCAGAATCAAATTAGTGTTGGTCTCTTCCCCTATAGACTGTAAGGTATCATAGTGTTGGGTGACAACGATCAGCGCGGAAGCTTCCTGAGAGTTGATCCCGACTTTATTTAAGACTTCCACGGATTCTTCCAGACCCCTTGCTATTTCCCGCCGCTGGTCGGCAATACCCTGACCCTGTAATCGTTTGCTCTCCGCTTCTGCCTTTGCTTTCTCAACGATCAGAATCCGGGCGGCATCCCCTTCAAATTGCGCAGCAATCTTCTCACGCTCGGATGCATTAATACGGTTCATGGCAGCTTTAACCTGGGCATCTGGGTCAATATCGGTAACCAGGGTTTTGATGATATCATAGCCGTAATCTAACATGGCTTCCTGCAGTTCGGACTTTACCGCGATAGCAATGTCATCTTTTTTTACGAAGACATCATCCAATTTCATCTTGGGAACTTCTGCCCTGACAACATCAAATACGTAGGAAGTAATCTGATCATGTGGGTATTCCAGTTTATAAAATGCCTCGTACACTTTATCTCTGATAACTACATATTGTACCGAGACCTTCAGCTTTACAAATACATCATCCAGGGTCTTGGTCTCAACGATGACATCCAATTGCTGTATTTTGAGGCCCAGACGAGCTGAAATCCGGTCGATTAATGGAATTTTCATTTGCAATCCGGAATGGCGTATGCTTTGAAACCGCCCAAAACGCTCAATAATAACGGCAGTTTGCTGTTTTACGATAAAAAAAGAGGATAGGAGAATGATTAATCCGAAAAAAATGATTGGAATAAGTATAAAATTGCCCATGCTTTTAAATTTAAGTTAGTGAATGAATATAGTAAGACTTTACTATATGAGTCGGGTTTTTAGAAGATTTGTTACAGGGAATTTCACGCGAATCACAATAGTAGCCTAACTGCATCGGTATCTTTAACGCTTTACGGAAAAGTGCCTGGAAATGCCCACTGGAATTCGTTAGGATGTTTGCAATTGTGAAATGGCCTGCCTAATCCTACGGACACTTTCCGTCCTCCCGATTAGTTCCATGATATCGAACAAATGCGGCCCTTTTAGGTCGCCGACAAGGGCCAGTCGCAATGGGGGCATCACTTTCCCAAAGGAAAATTCGTTGTCGGTTATCCAGGCCTTCACTTCGGTTTCCACGGAGATGGAAACAAAAAGTTCAATTGCTTCAAGTACGGAAGCCAGTTGTGAAAGCATCCCTGGAGTTTCTTCCCCCCACTGCTTTTTTACTGCTTTTTCGGCAAAGGTGGCTGGTGCGACAAAGAAATAGTCGCCTAAGTCCCAAAAATCGGACACAAAGCTCGCGCGTTCTTTGATCAGGGCAACCACTCGTACTACCCATGCCTGCGAGGGAACAGGTGCTGCAATTCCCTTTGAAACCAACATAGGCAGGAATAATTCGGCAAGTTCACCATCGCTTTTTTCCTGCAGGTAATGATGATTATACCACATGGTTTTATTAGGGTCGAAACGGGCCCCGGATTTGTGAACTCGCTCTAAATCAAAGATTTGAGCGAGTTCGACCAGACTAAAAAATTCTTCTTCCGTACCTGGGTTCCAGCCAAGCAGCGCTAAAAAGTTAATGACTGCTTCAGGAAAATAACCTGCTTCACGGTAACCCACGGAGGATTCCCAGGAGAGGGGAAGTACCGGGAAACCCAGCTTTTCACCGTCCCTTTTACTAAGTTTGCCCTTGCCGGTGGGCTTAAGAATCAATGGCAGGTGGGCAAACTCGGGAGGCTGCCAACCAAAGGCATCATATAATTGACAATGGAGCGCAAGGGAAGGCAGCCATTCCTCACCGCGTATAACATGGGTAATCTCCATAAGGTGATCATCTACGATATTAGCCAGATGATAGGTAGGCATCCCGTCACTTTTAAAGAGAACCTTGTCATCCAGAATATTGGTATTTATTACAATGTCTCCCCGTATACGGTCATTAAGGTGTAATTTTTCATCCTTTGGCGACTTAAAACGAATTACATACGCTTCGCCACGTTCCAATTTAGCCTGGGTTTCTTTTGCAGAAAGCGATAATGAATTTACAAGTTTTAGCCTGTTGTGCCAATTGTAAATAAAAGTCTTCCCTTTGGATTCGTGATCCTTTCTATGGAAATCCAGCGTTTCCGGGGTATCAAATGCATAGTACGCTTTGCCTTTTGCGATGAGGGTCTCAGCATATTGGCGGTACAACGAGGTACGTTCGCTCTGTCGGTAAGGCCCGAACCCCCCATTTTTTCCCGGACCTTCATCAAATGGAATACCACACCAATGAAGGGCGTCTATAATATATTGTTCTGCGCCTTCCACATGCCGGTTCTGATCGGTATCTTCAATTCTCAGGATAAAGTCGCCATGGTTTTTTTTGGCAAACAGATAGTTGAATAATGCGGTTCGCAAACCCCCGATATGAAGGGGTCCTGTAGGACTGGGCGCAAAACGTGCACGGACTTTTTTGTTCATTTGTACTACTTTGAGGTGCAAAGATATGAAATCACCTTAGCGGGCGGGCCTCATGGCAGCTGGAATTCTGGGATTCATTAAATTAAACCCAAGGGGAGGCAGCAGTGAAAGCACTGTGGATGTTGGGTATCCAAACGGCATTTTAAGGGAGGGGTCAAGATCATCGCGAATTTGGTATTCCCTGAAGGATCTGTATTGATGGTCACTATGCCTGGTTAATTCAGGAACAGGGATGAGTAAAAAGACATATGCAGGCATAAAAAAGCTCCAGTACGCTTCAAAATAACTACCTCTCAGGGTCGATATGGGTATTGTTAACGCTGCTAAATACTTTAAATCTTTCATCCGGTACTTTTTAACAAATTTTTGAGGCTGATTCTTCAGGTAACTGGTATCTTGGTATTAAAAATAGGAGATTCTGAATAACTATCACAACATATTAGACAAACTTAAGGGCTTTTCCAGGAAGTATTATACAACCATGCTGGTCAAGGGATGTCTTTTGTTCATGGCGCTCGGATTCCTGTTTTTGATTGTGGTTTTGGCGGTCGAATATTTTTTGTGGTTGAATTCTACGGGCAGGGGGATACTGCTGTTGATTTTCGTTGGGGCGGAAGTTTATCTTTTGTTCAGGTACATACTGACCCCGATTGCTTTGCTGTTTAAATTAAGGCAGGGCATAACTCATAAACAGGCCTCTGTTTTGATAGGCACACATTTTACGGACGTTGGCGACAAGTTGTATAACCTGCTTGAACTTGCGGAAAACAAGCGCCAGACCGAACTGCTTTTGGCAAGTATAGAGCAACGATCGGATCGTCTCAAACCAATCCCATTTTCAAGGGCAATCAATTTAAAGGATAATCTCCGGTATGTGAAATATCTGGCGGTACCGGTATTTATTTTCGGATTGATTTGGCTTTCCGGAAATTTGAGTTCTTTTTTTGGCTCGTACGAAAGGGTGATCAACTATGATATTGCCTACCAACCTCCGGCCCCCTTTGTTTTTAAGTTGCTTTCCGGAGATTTAAAGGTTCTTGAGAACAAGGAATATACCATCCAGGTGGCTACGGAAGGCAAGCTAAGGCCGGAAGATGTTTATCTTGTTTTAAATGGGAAGAAATTTCTTCTTCAGCAAAAAAATAACGTATATCAATACACGCTTACACCGCCATTGCAATCATCCACGTTTTATTTTGAAGCCAACAGGATTGTTTCTCCGAATTATAACCTTGATGTGTTAAAGGCACCCGCTATTCAAAATTTTAAGCTCATCCTGGATTTCCCCGATTACACCGGACGGCTTGCGGAAACACTTAATAGTACCGGAAACGCCACATTTCCTGAGGGTACAAATGTACGCTGGGAGATACGCGGACGTCATACGGAGAGCATTGCCCTGGTCAGCGGGGATACCACCATGGCGTTCGAAAAGAGTGATGACGATTTCAGGCTATCAAAGCGCGTATATTCAGATCTGGATTATCAACTGACCACTTCCAATAAGAATGTACAGGACTATGAAAAACTGGATTATACCTTTGACGTCATCAAGGATGCCTTCCCGGCCATTAAAGCGAGACAGGTCCTGGATTCTTTGAATCCCAATGTGTCCTACTTTGCGGGGGAAGCGTCGGATGATTATAAATTGAGGTCCATACAACTGGTTTGTTATCCGGAGCACGACAAGGATAGAACACAGATGATCTTACTTGCAAGTCCCAACTCAAATTTTGACCAGTTTTACTACACCTTTCCATCCGGCCTGCGTTTGGACGAGGGGGTGGATTATAGTTTCTACTTTCAGGCAACGGACAACGATGCGCTGCATCATGGAAAGACCGTTAAAAGTCAGATATTCAGAATGACGATATTAGATGATGATGAATTGAAAAGCCGGCAATTGCAGTCCCAGCAATCCATTTTAAACAACATGGACAAGTCTTTAGATGCCTTCAGGGAACAGAAGGAAACGCTTAGCGACCTGAACAAGGAGCAAAAGGAAAAGACCAATCTGGATTTTAACGATCAGAGGCAGATCAGGGACTTCCTTGAAAAGCAACAGCAGCAGGAACAAATGATGCAAAAATTTAGCCGGCAGCTTAAGGACAATCTCAGTAAAACGGATAAGGACGAACCCCTGAATAAATTGTTGCAGGAGCGACTTGAACGCCAGGAAATGCAGGCCAGGAAGAATGAAAAACTACTGGAGGAGTTGAACAAGATTGCGGATAAGATAGACAAGGAAGAATTGGCCAAAAAACTTGAGGAACTTGGTAAAAGCCAGCAAAACAGTGAGCGCAGCCTGGAACAGTTGCTCGAATTGACCAAGAGATATTATGTAACTGAAAAGGCGTCCCAACTTGCAAAGGACCTTAAAAAGGAATCCGTTCGTCAGGAAACCCTGTCAGAGCTTAAGCTGGGAGAGGATTTTTCAGCAGGAGAACAACAAAAGCTCAACGACCGTTTTGAAAAGATTGCTGAAGAACTGGAGCAACTCAGAAAGGACAATCAGGAACTTAAGAAACCGTTGAAACTTATCATAGACAAGGCCAAGGAAGAGGGTGTTAAATCGGATCAAAAGGAAGCCCTGGAGGAAATTAACAAACATCAGGGGGAGGAAGAGTCTTCAAATGCTCCGGAAAAGCAAAGTACGGAGGATAAGGCTAAACAAAAACAGAAATCAGCGGCAAAGAAAATGCAGGAGATGAGTGAAGATCTGAGGGAGTCGTCCTCTTCAGACGGGGGCGGATCAACCATAGCAGAGGATGCGGAAATGCTGCGCCAGATACTTGATAATTTGATTACGTTTTCGTTTAAACAGGAGAATCTGTACGACAGCCTGGAGGATGTGGATCTCGATATTTCACATTTTTCAGGAACAGTACGTAAGCAACAACAGCTTCGTGAGCTCTTTGAACATGTGGATGACAGCCTGTTCGCCCTTTCATTGCGGAGAGCTGAGCTTGCAGATTTTGTCAATGAACAGATTACGGATGTCTATTACAATATTGATAAGTCCCTGGAAAGTATGGCGGAAAATCAAATATACCAGGGGGTATCTTATCAGCAGTATGTACTTACTGCCTCCAATAACCTTGCGGATTATCTGGCGAATCTATTGGATAATATGCAGCAAAGTATGGCCATGGGATCAGGAACCGGAAAGAGTGAGGGGGGGTTTCAATTGCCTGACATTATTAAAGGCCAGGGCGAATTGCAGGAAAAAATGGGCCAAATGGGGCAATCGGGGCAGGAGGGTTCTGAAGGGCAGGGAGATTCTGGCAAGGAAGGAAACGGGAAGGAGGGTGAAAGCGCTGGAAAAGATGGCGATCAGGGAAAGGATGGAAAGGAAGGTAAGAACGGAAAGGATGGTCAAAAGGGGGCAGGAGAGCAAGGAGAGAGCGGTAGTGCGGGCAGGAACGGACCCAATGGTGCAAATGGTCAAGGGCAGAAGGGCCCCGGCGAGGAAGAACTTAAGGAGATTTATGAGATCTACAAGGAACAACAAATGCTCCGTCAACAGTTGGAACAACAACTACAGGACATGATCAAAAAGCAGGATCAGGAGTTGGCGAAAAGGTTGATACGGCAAATGGAAGATTTTGAAAACGACCTTCTTGAAAATGGAATTACCCAGCGGACAATGAATAAAATCAACGTGATTCAACATCAGTTGCTGAAGTTGGAGAACGCCAGTTTAAAACAAGGGGAAAAACAGGAACGGGAGAGCAATACGAATAAGGAGGAATTTCAAAACCCCATTACCACCAAGCCGGTTAGTTTGGAGGATTACAGGAATGAAATAGAGATTTTAAATAGACAAACCCTACCTTTGCAGCAAATTTTTCAGGATAAGGTAAGGAGCTATTTTAGGAAGGATGATTGACTTTCATTATGAAACTGATTTCACACTGCATGACGAATCCAAGTATACCGATTGGATTACTAGGATAATAGAAAGTGAGGTGGCCTCATTCAGTCAGATTGACTTTGTTTTCTGTTCGGATGAATACCTGTATACGCTTAACCGGCAATATCTGCGCCACGAAACCTATACGGACATTATTACCTTTGACTATTCGGAAGACAGGATGTTATCAGGGGATATTTATATCTCGGTAGAACGGGTAGCTGATAATGCAGTACAATGGAAACAAACCTTTCAAATTGAAATGCTTCGGGTCATGGCTCATGGGATATTGCATATGTTGGGGTATAATGATAAAAGCCAAAAAGGAAGAGAGGAAATGAGAAGGCTTGAAGAAGAAAAAATAAAATTGTTCCACGTGGAACAATAAAGGGCGCGTTATGTTTGAGAAGACGTATGATGTTATTGTAGTAGGGGGCGGGCATGCCGGGGCGGAAGCCGCCGCCGCCGCCGCCAATATGGGGTCTAAAACCTTATTGGTTACTATGAACCTGCAAACGATCGGACAGATGTCCTGTAATCCTGCGATGGGGGGTATAGCCAAAGGGCAAATCGTACGTGAAATTGACGCACTGGGGGGTTATAGCGGAGTAGTTACAGACAGGTCGGCCATACAGTTTAAAATGCTGAATAAATCCAAAGGTCCTGCCATGTGGAGTCCCAGAGCACAGAACGACCGTATGCGGTTTGCTGAAGAATGGCGCCTGGCCCTGGAGAGCACACCCAATGTGGATTTTTACCAGGAAATGGTGAAAGGGCTTTTGGTAAGGGACTATAAGGTGGCAGGCGTTCGGACTTCCCTTGGTCTTGATATCAGGGCAAAAGCCGTTGTGCTTACCAATGGAACGTTCCTTAACGGTCTTATTCATATCGGGGATAAGCAATTTGGAGGGGGTCGTGCCGGAGAAAAAGCTGCAACCGGAATTTCCGAACAATTAGGAGATTTAGGGTTTGATAGTGGTAGGATGAAAACAGGAACACCCCCAAGAGTAGATGGAAGATCGCTGAACTATGGCTCAATGATCCCCCAACCCGGGGATGAACATCCTGAAAAATTTTCATACCTGGATACGCCTGTATTAAAGGAGCAGCGGGATTGCCACATGACGCATACAAGTGCGCTGGTGCATGATCTTCTCAGGGAGGGCTTTGATCGTTCACCGATGTTTAATGGCAGGATTAAAAGTATTGGCCCCAGGTATTGCCCGTCTATTGAAGACAAAGTCAATCGTTTTGCAGATAAGGACAGCCATCAGATTTTTGTGGAGCCGGAAGGATGGCGCACGGTAGAGGTCTATGTCAATGGGTTTTCCACTTCCCTTCCTGAAGATATCCAATATAAAGCATTAAAATCCGTAAAGGGGTTTGAAAATGTAAAGTTCTTTCGGCCCGGTTACGCCATAGAATACGATTATTTTCCACCGACACAATTGCGACATACCCTGGAGACCAAGGTGGTGGAAAATCTCTATTTTGCCGGGCAGATCAACGGGACCACAGGGTACGAAGAAGCGGCCTCTCAGGGCTTGATGGCCGGTATTAATGCCCATTTAAAGATCCGGGAGAAGGAACCTTTTATCTTAATGCGGGATGAAGCATATATTGGGGTGCTCATCGATGACCTGATCACCAAGGGAACGGAGGAGCCTTACAGGATGTTTACCTCCCGTGCAGAATACAGGACGTTGCTCCGTCAGGATAATGCGGATTTCCGACTTACCCCGAAAAGTTATGTGATAGGCCTGGCCAAAGAAGAGCGCTTGCGAAGGATGGAAGTAAAGGAGAAAAAGGCAAACGCCTTTATTCAGTTTTTCAGAAGCACGAGTTATATCCCGGAGGAGATAAACCCAATTTTAAAAAGTTTGGACTCTTCGCCTGTCAAACAATCCGATAAAATGTATAAGGTATTTTCGCGGCCGGGGGTTACCATGGACCATATGCTCCGGTTAGCGGATGTTTCAAGTTTTGTAAGCAGTCATGACCTGGACCGTGAGGTGATGGAACAGGCCGAAATACAGGTAAAATATGCAGGTTATATTGAAAAGGAAAAGAACAATGCAGATAAACTGCAACGTCTCGAAAATGTAAAAATCCCGGAAAATTTCGATTATAGTACGCTTAAATCACTTTCATTCGAGGCCAGGGAAAAACTGCAGGCAATCCGCCCTGTAACCATATCCCAGGCATCAAGGATAAGTGGTGTCTCCCCAAGTGATATCAGTGTTTTGCTGGTGTTTATGGGCAGGTAGCGAAAGGCGTTCCACGTGGAACATATAACCAACTTAAACCGTACCTCACTTATTTCAACCTGCATACCCCGCATTTCATATCCCGCACCTTATGCCTCCCATAGCTTTTTCATACACTTCCTGAGAATACACTTCCGGAAATCTTTGGTTTAAAGTATCTTCGTGCCTTGATAAAAGAGCACCTCTTCAGACATTTAAAATGAAGCTGTTTTTAACCACTAAGGATTACGCGGTAACTGGCCGGGAATTCCAATTGCTGCATGACGAAAAAATGGATATGCTGGTAACATCACCTCAGCCGGCGGCTATGGAGGAATATTACGACAGTCAGAACTATATATCCCATTCAAATTCACGAAGAGACCTTTCTGAAAAATTATACCATTTTATTAAAAGATATACCCTTTGGAGGAAAGTGGTCCTTATCAATAGTTTTGGGACGGAAAATAAATTCCTTCTTGATGTAGGGGCCGGAACCGGAGACTTCCTTTCGCGAGCCAGGTATGGCGGGTGGAAAATCCAGGGGGTGGAGCCGAATCCTATGGCCAGGGGGAAGGCGTCGGAGAGGAACGTAAAGCTCGTAGAAGATCTCAATGCCTGCTCAGGAAGGAAATATAATGTAATCACCTTATGGCATGTATTGGAACATCTGCCGGATCTCGATGGAGATTTAAACAAGTTGGTCGGGTTACTCGACAAAAATGGGGTACTCGTAATTGCGGTGCCCAATTTTAAATCCCATGATGCCAGACATTATAAAAACTATTGGGCAGGATTTGATGTCCCAAGACACCTTTGGCATTTTTCCAAAACATCCATAGAACGGTTATTCCTAAAAAAAGGAATGGAGGTCATTCAAATAAAACCTATGATTTTTGATGCCTACTATGTCTCCTTACTTTCCGAAAAATACAAAACCGGGAATGCCCGACTTTTAAACGCATTTTACAGGGGCCTTCGCTCCAATCTGAGTGCCTGGGGAACAAAGGAGTATTCATCACTGCTCTACGTCCTCAAAAAGGCATAAAAATTGTTTTAAGACGTTTTCCCGGGCTTTTTTAACAGGCAGCGGGGTTTTGTATTTCCAACGTTTAAAATAGGATGACAGGGATTCGTTAATTGCCGGAATACGATAGAGAACACCAATTCTATAGTTGGCTTTTAATAACCTTTATCTATCGACCTGAAATTGGTAAGTTGGGCTGGGATTCATGATATTCATTTCGCATCAGCAATAAATGAAAGATTGAAATGTACCCTATCTTTTAAAAAGCTTTCTTATTTTTGCGCCACCATAAAACAAAGAGATGAAGAAAATTTTTTTCGGCTGCCTTTTATTTGGATTGGCAGCCTGCCAGCAAGATAAAATAGGTTTTGTTGACAATGTTGAATTGATGAATAAGTATCAGGAGAAAATTGACATTGAGGCAAGGTATACAGCCAAAACAGCGACACTCAACAAAAAAAGGGATAGTGTTTCCCAGGCCTTTCAATTGGAAGCACAGGCCTTTCAAACCAAAGCTCAGAGCATGTCCCAGAAAAATGCCCAGGAGGAATACGGGCTCTTACAGCAGCGCGGGCAGTTTATGGGACAACAACTGCAACAGGAAGAACAGCAACTACAACTCCAGGGACAAACCGAGATGGATAGCCTGGTTAGCAAGGTTAAATCGGAAATCACATCATATGGCAAGGCTCATGGATACACCTATATCCTTGGAGGAGGTGACGGAGGAGGTGTTCTTTACGGGGCAGATGCAAAAGATGTAACCGATGAGATCCTGAAGATTCTGAACGACAAATACACAAAGTAAATACCTGATAAACAGGTAGTTCTCCTTATAGAAAGCCACGCAGAATCCTGTGGTATTATACTAACCGAGGAGTATAAATACCAAAAAAATTGCGGGAATAAAGTAGACAGCAACGGTTTTAGCCCCTTCGTAGTCCTTCGCCATGCGCTGGCCAAACAATAACATCAGCAGGGCAACGCATGATATGATGGCGCCATAGAGCGCTATGGTTGCCTTGCCCATGATAATAAGTTGATACAGGCCAACGGCACAAAGGGTACCAGCAGCCATCTCTGCCAGCATTACAACACCCAAAAGAATGGGCACGATGTTTTGCAATGGCGTATCTTCAAAATGCCCTTTGAGCCACGAGAGATTTCCGGTCCAGTCAAACACCTTGTCAATACCACTTTGTAAAAAAGTTATGATCAGAAAAAGGAGCAAAAGAATTTCGGTGGCATGGGAAAGTAGATTACTCATTTGGAGAACTTTAAGCGGCTTTTTTATGGAGTAGCCTGGTTAATCTAATTGATAAATCGGTGAGGATTAATTTGGAATTTCCGTTTCGTTCCACGTGATAAATAGCATCTTCCAGTTCATGTACGATAGCTTCAACATTATTTTCATGTACAAAAGGGGCAAACTTTTCCAATTGAAAACCATCAACATGAATCTTCATATAGGCCAACTCCCCTGCATTAAAATTAATGAGCATGGCCTGCCTCATAACGGCAAGGCTATACTTTAAAAAATTCTTCTGCGTCTCCCTCCCGGTTTTGGATACCTCATCGCTCCAAAGGATTAGTTCGTGAACCGCGGCCTTGTTTCCCTTTGCTTTAAAAGCGCTTCGCATCCATTGCACAAACCATTTTTCAAAGATGAGTTCTTCCGAATCCTTATTCATAAGATCGAGGGCCTTGTTAAAATTGCCGTTGGCTTCATGAGCGAGTCGCAAGGCCTCTGTCCTGGTCAATCCTCTTTCTATCAAAGCACTGGCAATCGCATCTTCGGGCAATGCGGGAAAGTGCAGGATCTGGCATCGGGACCGAATCGTTTGTATTATCTGTTCTTCCTCTTCTGCTATTAAAATAATGACCGTTTTGTCCGGAGGTTCTTCAATAAGTTTCAGTAATTTATTGGAAGCCGGAGTATTCATTTTTTCTGCCATCCAGATGATCATAATTTTATACCCGCCTTCATAGGACTTCAGAGCCAGCTTTTTTACAATGTCGTGCGCTTCGTCCACGCCAATCTGGCCCTGCTTTTTTTCAATCCCGATTAGCCGGTACCAATCAAAAAGATTTCCATAAGGCTGCCCCTTTACAAATTGGCGCCAATCCTCCATGTAGTGATTGCTTACTGCATGACTTTTAATTTTTTCTGAATTGGCAACCGGAAAGGCAAAGTGCATGTCGGGATGGGATAAGGCGTTGCACTTCATATTGCACGCTTCATTGCCCCGCATGTTTTCACCATCTGTGTTTCCGCACAGCACATATTGGGCATATGCCAGCGCCATGGCCAATGTCCCGCATCCTTCAGGCCCTACAAACAACTGGGCATGCGGAATGCGCGTCGCATCAGCACTGAATGCAAGATGGGTTTTGATGTGTGCCAACCCTAATATATCCTTGAAAAACATATGTTCAAATATACTATTTTAGATCTTTTGACAGGTAAATTTATACGGCGGTAGCTTTAACCCCATCCGATTAATCTTTACATTTGAAATTCTTTAAATTTTCCCAACCGATGAAGACAATTGATAATTTTGATTTTGACAATAAAAGAGCCCTTATCCGTGTGGATTTTAATGTCCCTTTGGACGAGAATTTCCAGGTTACGGACACCAACAGGATAGAGGCTGCCAAACCAACCATCATTAAAATTTTGGAAGATGGCGGAAGTGCCGTACTGATGAGCCATCTGGGCCGCCCGAAAGGAACGCCTGATCCCGAGTTGTCCTTAAGCCACATTTGTCACACCGTGTCCGAGATTATTGGTGTAGAGGTACACTTTGTAGAGGATTGCATTGGAGAGACGGCTGAAAAAGCGGTAAACGATTTGCAGCAGGGCGAGGTGCTGCTCCTGGAAAACCTGAGGTATTATGAGGAAGAGGAAAAGGGTGATCCTGAATTCGCCCGAAAGCTCTCAAAATTGGGGGACATATACGTCAATGATGCATTTGGCACGGCACACAGGGCACACGCATCCACGACTATAGTGGCCCGGTTTTTCCCGGGATCGAAATGTTTTGGCTATCTGCTTTCCCGTGAAATTACGGCAATTGAAAAAGTGATGAAGACCGGGGAAAAGCCAGTGACCGCAATTTTGGGCGGCGCTAAGGTATCCTCCAAAATAACGATCATTGAAAACATCCTGGATAAGGTGGACCACCTGATCATCGGAGGAGGGATGACGTATACTTTTGTAAAGGCAAGGGGTGGACAAATCGGGGATTCCATCTGTGAGGATGATAAAACAGATCTGGCCCTGGATATACTACAACAGGCAAAGGCCAAGGGGGTAGAGGTACATCTGCCGGTTGATGTCTTGGCAGCCAATGAATTCAGCAACGATGCGGAGACCAAAGTGGTTGCTGTCGATAAGATTCCCGATGGCTGGCAAGGACTGGATGTTGGCCCCGGAACGTTGGAAAATTTTAAGCGGGTCATTCTGGCATCCAAAACCATTTTGTGGAACGGGCCCGTTGGAGTCTTTGAAATGGAGAAATTCTCCGCAGGGACTATTGCCATCGGAAATCAGATTGATGAGGCCACCAGGAACGGGGCATTTTCCCTCGTTGGAGGGGGAGATTCCGTTGCGGCAGTGAAGCAATTTGGCTTTGAGGACAAAGTGAGCTACGTTTCTACAGGCGGTGGTGCCATGCTGGAAAGTCTGGAAGGGAAAACCCTGCCAGGAATAGCCGCAATATTAGAAGCTTAAAGGCGTTATCGATTAAAGGGAGCTCCGGTTTTTAGCAATTGTTTCACAACGATTATTTTACAGTTTCAGAAAAAAAAGCGATTTTCGTTAACCCCCATGGCAAAGAGCAATTTATGAACGCAGTTATTAAAATAGTTCTACCTCTGTTTCTCTCTGTTTTTGTGTTGCCTGCAAGGGCACAAAAAAGCGATGCGCCGGCGGAACCAGAGCCCGTGGAGCATAAAGTAATGGTCTCGTCAGCTGTGCGGGATACAGTTGTTTTGGCAGTTGATACATTAGCAATGGATCTGGGGGGTGTTGAACAGATGGAACTCATGGCAGCTCCTGACGTGGTCGCTGATAATCCCCTGGTGCTGCAAAAGAAAAGAAGCGGCTATAACCTGGCCGATATGACCGAAGCGGCTTTGTACGACAGCCTGTGGTTGAGGGAACTTTCCGAGAGTGCGGCCTTGTTTGACGAAATGTACGAGGAAGTGTCCACACTGGATAGTATTCCGGCGGCACTCAACGGTGTGGAAACAGAAGTGTTGAAGGAGCGCCTGGAGAAACTAAATCAGAAAACCCCGTTCAATATTGCCTACAATCCCTCTCTGGAGAATGTTATAAGATCTTTTCTCACCAGGAAAAGAGCACTTATGGAACGCATGCTGACCACAAGTCAGTTTTACTTTCCAATGTTTGAACAGGAGCTCGATAATCACAACCTCCCGCTTGAGATTAAATACCTGGCCATCGTTGAGTCCGCCCTCAACCCCCGGGCAAAATCAAGAGTCGGAGCAACCGGCCTTTGGCAGTTTATGTACGGCACAGGAAGAATGTACAAACTCGATGTGAGCAGTTATGTAGACGAGCGCAGCGATCCTATCAGGTCCACAGAAGCTGCCTGCAAATACCTTTCCAAGCTCTATGAAATATT
>Ga0102947_1000062_pt1 | contig 37435 bp, 23 predicted proteins | sample SalPon2A_A_D2_MG_FD_78210 | JGI IMG/M metagenome (GOLD analysis project Ga0102947, IMG submission 78210) | Soil microbial communities from South San Francisco under conditions of wetland restoration - Salt Pond MetaG R2A_A_D2_MG | ecosystem: Environmental > Terrestrial > Soil > Wetlands | place... | reverse complement strand
TCGATTTTACAAAAGGATTTTCAAATACTATTTACACTGGAAGCGACAATTGGGCAAGTGCTTATGATGCAGATAGAATAGAAAATTTAAAAGCCTATGCAGATCATGTTTGGGGCAACGATCCAGGAAATGAAGCTTATGTTATTTTCGAGCATTTATCAGACAACAGTGAAGAGACCGAGTTAGCTAACTATGGTATTATGCTTTGGGGAAATTTAAATCATAGTTTTAACCAAAATACGATGGGATATTCAGAAGGTGCAGATGTATCTTGGCTTTCCTACCAAAACAGAGGTTGGAACAATCCGCATGTTGTTGGCTATATGGAAAGCCATGATGAAGAACGATTAATGGTTAAAAACATAGCCTATGGAAATTCAAATGGAGATTATGACATAAAAGATTTAAGCACTGCATTAGACAGACAAGAAGCTGCATCCGTGATTTTTTATAGTGTTCCAGGACCAAAAATGCTTTGGCAGTTTGGTGAACTTGGTTATGATAAAAGCATTAACTGCGAAGATGATATTAATGACGGTTCATGTAGATTGGATGAAAAACCAGTAGCTTGGACATTAGGTTACGATAACGATTCCGATAGGCTTGATTTGTACAATTTAACTGCAAAAATGATCATGCTTAAAACAACATATCCTTCTACATTTAACACAACCGATTTTTCATTTAGTCTAGATGGACTTGTAAAACGGATCAATTTAAATGATATTTCAGGTGATTTTGATGTTACAGTTATTGCCAATTTTGATGTCACCACACAATCTATAAATCCTATTTTTTCAGTTACAGGAACATGGTATGATATATTAAACAATAATACTCCGTTTGATGTATCAAGTTCATCATCTACCATTTCATTGGAACCAGGCGAATATAGAGTTTATGGCACACAACCTGTTATAGATCCTAACGATCTAGACAGCGATGGTGTACCCAACTCTGATGATCTATGTCCTGCAACTCCAATAGGAGCTATTGTAGATGTTACTGGTTGTCCTGTTTTTACTTTACCATCTGATAATTTCTTACTTCAAATTTCAAGTGAAACCTGCAGAAGCAGTAACAATGGAAGCATTGCAATAACAGCTCAAGAAAGTTTAAATTACACAATTACTATCACAGGAAATGGCGTTAATGTTTCTGATACATTTACAGATAGCTATACAATGGATAATCTTGAGGCAGCTGATTATGAAGTTTGTATAACCGTAGATGGTCAATCTGATTACGAGATATGCTTTAATGCAACTATTGACGAACCTGAAGATCTTTCTGTATTATCAAGGGTCTCAAATTCAGAAGGTAGGGTTTCTTTAGATTTAAGCGGAAGCGAAACTTATACCATTACTTTTAATGATCAAGTTATAGAAACTACAAACAGTAGTTTGACACTTGATCTTAAAGTTGGTAATAACAGCCTTAAAGTTGAAGGCAAAAAACCTTGCCAAGGTATTTTTGAAAAAACCATTTACTTTGGTTCTAATATGACTGTCTTTCCTAATCCTGTTACAAGTAATAAGCTTTCAATCTATTTAGGAAATACAGACTTAAAACGTGCTCATGTATTGCTTTATACTATTTTAGGTGAGGCAATTTACAATAACACTCTAGAGTCAAAAGACAATATAATTCGATTGGATTTTAGTCCATTTGCAAAAGGTATTTATATCCTTAATGTTATAACCGATGTTGAAAGCGTTAGCTTCAAAGTGATAAAATAATTATGAAAATGAAGACCTTAAATAAAATATTAATGTTTGCAATAGCATTTACAATAATTAATTGCAGTAGTGGTGGTTCTGGTGGTGATGATAGTCCTGATCCAATGCCAATAACTCCTCCAAGTGCAGCAACTTTAGAATTTCCCTTAAACAACTCTGAATGTACTGAAGGCACAAATGCAACTACTACTGAAAGCACCATTACTTTTGATTGGTCTGATTCAAACAATACAGATTCATACCAATTAGTACTTAAGAATTTAGAAACTCAAAGCACTAGCAATCATAGTAGCAATGTATCTGAAGTTGATATAACACTACTAAAAGGCACACCATACTCTTGGTATGTTATTTCTAGAAATTCTGGAACGCAAACAGCTCAAAGCTCCACTTGGAAGTTTTACAATGCTGGTGAAGCTGTTACATCCTATGCGCCTTTCCCAGCAGAATTAGTAGCACCAAATATGGGTTCTGCACTAGATTCTAATATTTCAAACGTTTTATTAGAGTGGAATGGAAGTGATGTAGATGATGATATTGCTGAATATGAGGTTTTATTTGGAACTGATAATCCACCTACAACAAGTCAAGGAGTAGTATCGGCTTCCAACATTGATGTAAATGTAACTTCTGGTAACACTTATTACTGGATAGTAATTACAAAAGACAGTCAAGGTAATAGTTCGACATCAGAAATATTTCAGTTCAAGATAAATTAATAAACTGAAAAAATAATTAAAAGCCTATTCTTTAACGGAGTAGGCTTTTTTATTTTATAGAATTGAATAATCTGATAAAAATGCTTTCTTGTCGAATTAATGATCATTTTTTAATCTATTATACTAAAAAATCATATTTTCACTTATAATTATCCCAATAAAGTCTAAACTTATTTATAATGAAAAGAAGCCTCATCCTATTTACTGCATTGTTGTTTTTCTATTCATATAATGTCTTTTCACAATCTTGGACCGAAAAAAGTGAAGATGAAACATATACTGCAAGACACGAATTTGGTTTTGTTCAGGCAGGCGATAAATTTATCTTATTTGGTGGGCGAGAGTCTCCTCAAGTATTAGATGTTTATGATTATACTACTGATACATGGTCCAATGGTGGTATGGCGCCAATTGAATTTAATCATTTTCAAGCAATAATTTATGAAGGTCTGGTTTGGGTAATTGGTTCTTTTAAAGACAATGACTTCCCTATTGAAGAACCAGCAGATTATATTTACATGTATAACCCAGCAAATGAACAATGGATCCAGGGCATGGAAATTCCTGCATCAAGAAAACGTGGAAGTGCAGGATTGGTAGTTTATAATAATAAATTCTACCTAGTTGCTGGAAATACCATTGGACATGACGGAGGCTATGTGTCTTATTTTGATGAATTTGATCCAGCAACAGGAGTTTGGACGCAATTGACAAATGCTCCACGCACAAGAGATCACTTTCATGCGGTTACATTTAATGATAAGCTCTACGCTATTGGAGGTAGGTTATCTGGTGGTACTGGAGGTGTCTTTGAACCCTTGGTTCCTGAAGTAGATGTTTATGATTTTACCACAGAAATGTGGTCTACTTTAGATGCAAGTAAAAACATTCCAACAACAAGAGCTGGTCTAGCAGTTGTGGTCTTTGATGATGAAATATATGCAATTGGTGGTGAGTCTCCCGGATCTCTTCACGATGACGTTGAAGCCTATGACCCAGTGCTCAATTCATGGTCTACAAAAAATAGTCTAAATTATGCAAGACATGGTATCCAAGCCATAGTTTCTGGCGATGGAATTCATATAACTTGTGGCAGTCATTACAGTGGTGAAATCATTAGAAATTATGAATATTACGGCACAGATAATCCGCAAGGTAGTCCAAACGTTAATAGTACATTTGAAGCAGATGAAACAACAAAATCATTTACCTATACCGAACTAGAAGGAAGCGTTCCAGTTCAAGTAAATTTATCAAATTCATTAGGTACAACTGGAACTTATATAGATATGATAGAACTAACAGGTTCAACAGATTACACTTTGGTTCAATCTTATGATAATAGACTCGTTGGAGTAGGTGGAAATTTAATGGTTAATATTACTTTAAATGACACAACCAAACCTACCAATAATGCAACTTTAGTCATTACATACAATAATAGTTCTACCATAAATGTGTTATTGGAGGGAACACTGGATACTGGATTGTCCACTGAAACTGAAAATCTAAACCACATAAAACTTTATCCAAACCCAGTAAAAAATTCTTTTTCTGTCTATAAAAATATCACAGATTTAACTATTTATGACATCACCGGAAAATTGATAAAAGAGTTTAATGGCAATTTTACTAGAAATTATTTATTTAATATTTCAAATCTTCCTCGAGGTATATATTTTACCAAAATTAAAGATGAAAACGGAAGACATTTTATCACAAAACTTGTTAAGCATTAGGATAAATTAATTACTCTTTAAATATGTTTTAGCCAAAGAATCATATACTTTAATTTTTTCATTTACTTCTCCTTCTCTATTGAACATTCTGCTTCTCCATCCTAAAGGCTCCCAAATAGCAGCTCCTTTGCCCATATCATTAGGCAAACTGAAAACAATATCATGTACATCTTTTTTAAAGTCTGAATATTCAACCACATTCAATGGTTTATTGTATCGTTTTAATAGGTCATTCAAATTAGCATGCAAATCATTTAAAGTTCCATGCCATCTAGGGTAGTATGATAATCCAATAATATCAAACCCTACACCTCTGGCAATCATATTATCCAACCAAAATACAGCTTCTTTATTTTGTCCTCCCAAAGCAATATGCATCATTATAGGAATATTTGCATCAACATTGTTTACGCCTTTCACTCCTGCTTTAAGCAAGCTCGCTAAACCATCAGGATTTCCAATATGGCCATCTGGCCAAATCATTCCATGATTGATTTCATTACCAACTTGTACCATATCTGGCGAGGTTTCTTGAGCTTTTAAAGCATTTAATACATCTGAAGTATAAGAAGTTACAGTAGCTTTTAACTCTTCAAAACTTAAACCTTCCCATGCTTTAGGCTTGTATTGTTGCTGTGGATCTGCCCAATAGTCACTGTAATGGAAATCCAATAAAAATTTCAAACCAGCATCTTTTATTCTTTTTGCCATTGCAAGTGTATGTTCTAAATCACAAAATCCATCTTCTGGTGAATATCCTTTTTCATTTTCAGGATTAACAAAAATTCGAAGTCGTATATAATTAAATCCATGATTTTTTAAAAGTTGAATCGCATCTATTCCTTCTCCATTTTCAAAGAAATTTCTGTCTCTGCTTTCAATTTGAGGTAAGAAAGATATATCTGCGCCTATCATTCTATCTATGGGTTTTGTGGTTTCTGGTAATTGATCTTTTGTTGGAGTTTTATATTCAAAACCTTTGGTAATAGTATGAATTTCATGTGCTCCAGGCCACAAAGTTCCTGACTTCGCTTCTACCTTTACTTTGTCTGGTTCATTTCCTGCAATAAACTGAAGGTTAAAAATTCCATTTTCAAGTTTTGCTTTTGCAAACTGCATTCCTGTGGAATCTATGCCATAAGTGAACTCTTTTTTGCCTAATGCTTTAATGCTTCCATTTCCTGAAACATATATTCTTATAGAATCTTCGGCTGATTTAATCTCACGACTTAAACTATCTGTAAGTGCTATTCTTAATTTTGTTTTATCTATACCATCAGCTATTAATGTTGTGCTGTATGTCGTTAACATTACAGAAACCGGTTTTCCAGATTCAACTTGACTCACAGATGAAAAATCTGGTGTCTCAACTTTAATCTCTTCTACTTTTGGTTCTGCTTTTTTACATTGAAAAAAAGCTATCAAAGCAACAAAACAAAGTGCTTTAAACGTTTTCATGTTTTTAAAATTTATTCATTATAAATACATTTAGAATTGTCTTCTTTTACATAATAAGACTTGTAATTTTTGGCTTTTTTATCCATACAGCCTGATAAATTGAGGAGCTGAATATTTTTAAAATCTATTGAATGACTTTCAGCTTGTAATGCAATGTATCCTTTTGCTAAAGATTTTTCGTCTTTTGCTAGCCATTCTTCTTTATTTTCTACACCATTATTTTTCCATTCTTCATCTTCGCCTTTCGTCAATAAACCACCGCCAATCATAGGTTTTAAATATGAAATAACCGTATCATTTTCTATAATATGAATTATCTTTTCGCCACCTAAAACTATGGCCTCGGCATGAACCCATTGATCACCATGATAGGTTTTAGAACTGCTCGTTATACAATGATTATAATTAATTGAATCATTCATTCTTACAATTGTTCCAGGTGTACAAAGATTACCTGTTGCTCTTTCTTCTTGGCCATTTCCTCCAAGCAATTGCATTTCAATTGACACAGGAAAATTTTGATTTAAACTATTTGAAGTAGCAGATTGAGAGTGTAACATGATACCACTATTTCTGAAAGCCCAAGAAGGTCCTCCAGGAACTTGTTCTCCTGTAAAACGATAATCTAATTTTACTTTGTAATACGAAAATGGTTTTTTGTAATATATATGTCCAAATTGGTTGGTAAACATATCATAATCTTTATACACAACTTTTAATATGCTATCTTCTACTCTAAAGGTATTTTGATAATTATCACCTACTTCATAGCCAGCAATTTTTATATTCCAATCATTAAGATCTTTACCATTGAATAAAGAAATCCATTCTTCAGAATCTGCATCAATTTGTTGAACAGGTTTAGAATCTTTACAACCAATTACAAGAGCAACAAAACTGATTATTAGTGCTATTTTTTTCATATTTAAGAATATTTGGTTTTATATAAATTATCAGACAAACATTTAAGTGTTTCTGCTGCAGTTTCAGGAGTAATGTCTCGTTGCGGAGTGGCAAACAACTCATAACCAACCATAAATTTTTTGATGTTTGCACTTCTCAATAAAGGTGGATAAAAGCTCATGTGCCAATGCCAATGCCTATTCTTTTCTCCATTTGAAGGCGTCTGGTGGATTCCACTTGAATATGGGAACGAGCAATTAAATAATTTATCATATACTTTGGTTAAAACCGAAATAGCTTCAGCAAAAAATAGGGTTTCTTCACTTGGTAATTCTGTAATATCTCTTTGAGGTGATTTCGGAATTATCATTGCTTCGTATGGCCAAACTGCCCAAAAAGGAGTTAATACAACAAAAGCTCTGTTCTCAAAAATAATGCGTTCATTTAGCTTTAATTCTTGTTTTAAATAATTTTCTAAAAGGGTTTTGTTATGTTCTTTAAAATATTTTAATTGTTGTTTGTCCTTTTTAACAATTTCATTGGGTAATGTTGAGTTGCTCCAAATTTGCCCATGAGGATGTGGATTACTGCAACCCATAATTGCTCCTTTATTTTCAAAAATTTGAACATAATTAATATTAGATAATTTGCTCAACGAAATAAATTCACTTTGCCAAGCATAGATTACCTTTTGTATATCTTTGACTGTCATTTGTGCCAAACTTTTTGAATGATCTGGACTAAAACAAATAACCTTACAAATACCTTGTTCACTTTCAGCCTTGAGTAAACCATCATTATAGCTAAAAACTTCACTATCATCCTGAAGTGCAGAAAAATCATTTACAAACACAAAAACATCCTCATAGTTTGGATTTATTTCTCCATTAGCCCGACTATTTCCAGCACATAAATAGCAAGTTTCATCGTATGAAGGTCTTTTTTCGACAGAAGTTTCTTCTTCCTGTCCTTGCCAAGGCCTTTTGGCCCTGTGTGGTGAAACCAGAACCCACTCTCCAATAAGTGGGTTATAGCGTTTATGTGAATAATTTTTTAAATCTGAATCCATTTTATTCTTGGTAAATGTGATTTAATATGTGTGTTCCTTCTGATAGTTTTATAAAATAAACAGAACTCTCTATGCTAAATTTCTCCTTATAGGCTTTCGAAATATTTTCAATAAAACCATTCACATAATCTTTTCTTACAATATTAATAGTACAACCACCAAAGCCTCCTCCCATCATTCTTGCTCCAATAACATGAGGATTTTCAATTGCCTTTTCAACTAAAAAATCTAATTCTTTACAGCTAATCTTAAACTGATGTTGTGCTCCATAATGCGCCTTGAAAAGCAATTCTCCTAATCCTATTAGATCATTCTTCTTCATCATTTGAGCAGCTTTTAACACACGGTTATTCTCTTGTATAATATATAAGGCTTTTTGATATTCTGAATTAGAAATCTGTGCTTTAAGCTTAAGCAACTTTTCTTCTGTAGCATCTCTTAAGGCTTTTACATTTAGCTTTTTGGCTACACGCTCACAAACATTTCGTCTGTCATTGTATTCAGCATCAACCAAATTATGACTCACATTGGTATTGATAAGTACCAACTGATAGTCTTTAAAATTCACCTTAAAGGGTGTTGCTGTTTGAGTTCTGCAATCTAAAAGCAACGCATGGTCTGGCACACCAAACATGCTAGCATACTGATCCATTATTCCACATTTTACGCCTACATAATTGTGTTCAGCAAGTTGTGAAACTAAAATCATTTCAGATTTTGATAGATTCAAATTGAAAATTTCATTGAGTCCAAAAACTATACTATTTTCTAAAGCTGCCGATGAAGACAATCCTGCTCCACTTGGAATATCACCACCAAAAACCAAATTAAAAGGTTCAATTTTTAAACCTAGTTTTTGAATTTCTGCTATGACACCAATGATATAATTTCTCCAATTTCCGTTTTTAATTGATGAGATATTTTCTAGTGAAAACTGATATGATTCCTTATTATCAAACGCATAAATTGAACAGAGTTTGTCGTCAGTTTTAGCAATAGCAGTTACAATACTTTTGTCTATGGCAGCTGGAAAAACAAAACCTTCATTATAATCTGTATGCTCACCTATAATATTAATTCTTCCAGGAGAATTTACAACCAAAGGACTTGTTTTAAATTTATCTTTAAAGCATTGCGTTATATTTTCAATTAAAGTTGTATTCATTTAAACTTTAGAGTGAGTTTCTTATTATTAGAGCATTGGGGTTTTCAATTTTCACCCTTTCGTTGTTTAAAACCATTTGAGCGAGCTTCTTACCCATTTCTTTAAAATCTGTAGAGATTGTAGTGATTCCATTCTCTACTATTTCTTTTAGAAGTGTGTCGTTATAGGAAATAATGCCAATGTCTTGACCCAATTTAAGTTGTTGTTGTTTAATCTTCTTAATAAGAAAAATTAAATTCTGATCATCAAGAATTAAATAGACTTCACCTTTTTTAAGTTTTCTATTTTCTAAAGTATTTATGACTTCATGAGGAAAATTGGTGCTTTTTCTAAATTTCTGAAAACCAATTAACATGCCTTGCGGTTGCTTTTTTTCAGGGAATAAAAGAACAATTTTTTTGTACTTGTTTAAGAGTACCAAAGACTGTTTTAGATTGTAATATATATCGTCTTCAAAGTTTTGATAAATAGCAGGGTATTTTGATAGCTCTTCATGTGTTTGGTCCAGAATATAAACTTTATCTTCCGGTAATTTTTCAATAACTGCAATTGTATTTCTTAAGTTGGCTGGCATAATGATATAATAGCTGTAATTGCCCATATTATCATAAATCAACTTCCTAAACATATCATAACTAAAATGGTGAAAAAAAATATCAACTTGCTTATTCTTGCCAAGGTTATTCAAGAAAGCATTATACAAATCCTCCTTAAAGGCATTGAGTTCATCAAACAGAAGAAAAACCTTTTGAGTAATATCAATATTTTCACTTTTTACATAATATCCTTTGCCAGAAATAGACTCAACTATACCTCTGGTTTTTAGTTCATTAAAGGCAGTTAAAACAGTATCTCTCGAGAGTGAGAACTTGTTTTTTATACTATTAATAGATGGTAGTTTGTCTCCTTTTTTCAGTAAACCATTGGTCAAATTTTCTTCTACAGAAGAAACAATTTGTTTATATTTTGGAACACCAATGTTTTCTTTAACTAAAATCAAACTCATGGTACAAATATAAATAAAACTGGTAGGTACTGGTAGGTTTTATTGAAAATTTATTTTTAAATTAGCGAACTTGTCTGTTTTAAAAAGAAAAATGATGTTTAAAAGAATTGAATTGAAGTTTTTTGTTGTTATACTTCTTACAGTATTTATAGCATGTTCATCCAATAGTGGTTCTCAAGATGTTAATCAGCCTCCAGATAATAATAATGATGACAATCCAGATGATAATAATCCACCTCTTGAAGAAAGCTTCTTCTATTATGGTGCAGATCTTTCTTATGTTAATGAAATGGAAGACTGTGGCGCAATCTATAAAGATGAAAATGATGTAACAAAAGACCCATTTGAAATTTTTAAAGAAGCTGGAACGAATCTGATACGAGTACGTTTATGGCATAACCCAACCTGGACAAATTATTCCAATTATGAAGATGTGAAAAAAACTATTCAACGTGCTAAAACAAAAGGTATGAAAGTACTATTGGATTTCCATTATAGTGATACTTGGGCAGACCCAAGTAAACAAGAAATACCAGCAGCTTGGTTAAGTGAGATAGATAACACTGAAGCTTTAGGTGATTTATTATATGATTATACTTATGAAACACTAAACAATTTATCAGTTTCAAATTTATTGCCAGATATCGTACAAGTTGGTAATGAAATAAACGGCATGATTCTACAACAAGGTGAATTGGTTTGGCCAATAGATTGGGCAAGAAATTCGGCTTTAATAAATAAAGGAATTGAAGCTATTAGAGACATTTCTGAAGAAAAAAACAAAGGCATAGAAGTCATGTTGCACATAGCACAACCAGAAAATGGACTTTGGTGGTTTGAACAAGCATCACAAAATGGCATTACGGATTATGACTGGATTGGTTTATCCTATTATCCGCTTTGGTCAGATTATGCTTTAAATAATGTTGGAGCGCCAATAAGTACATTGATTAATACATACAATAAACGTTTGATGATTGTAGAAACTGCTTATCCATTTACAATGACAAATGCAGATACGGCTAACAATATTTTAAATGAAGATGCGCTAATTTCAGGCTATCCAGCAACACAACAAGGTCAATTAGATTATCTCAATCAATTAATGACAGTTGTTGAAAATGCTGGAGGTGAAGGCATAATTTATTGGGAACCAGCATGGGTTTCTACAGAATGTAGTACTCTTTGGGGACAAGGCTCACATTGGGACAATGCAACCTTGTTTGATAATAACAATAAATCTACTTTAGGTATGCAATTTTATAATGGTTCACTATGATTAAATATAATCTAAAAGTTCTTTTAGTTTTTGTCTTCCTTTTTTGTGTAACACAATTTATTAATACACAGACAAGAGAAGTAATTACTCTAAAGGAAGGTTGGAAATTCCATAAAGGAAATCAAGAAGATGCTTTCAAAATTAGTTTTGATGATTCCAAATGGGAGCAAGTCACAGTTCCTCATGATTGGGCTATTAAAGGGCCTTTTGATAAAGAAATAGATATTCAAAGAGTAGCTATTGAACAAAATGGCGAAAAAGTTCCTACAGAAAAAACAGGTCGGACAGGTGCTCTGCCTCATATAGGTACTGCATGGTATCGAAATACTTTTAAACTTCCAGAAAATGGAAAAAGCAAAAAAGTGATTCTTCTTTTTGAAGGCGCCATGAGTGAACCTCAAATTTATTTAAATGGAAAAAAAGTAGGCGAATGGGCTTATGGTTACAGTTATTTTTATTTTGATGTGTCAGAATTTATTGTTGAGGGAGAGAATATTTTAGCTGTAAAACTGTCAAATAAAGAATCTGCCTCTCGTTGGTATCCAGGTGCTGGATTATATCGCAATGTATCTATTATTAAAAAAAATAACGAAAGTATTAATCAATGGGGAACTTTTATAACAACGCCTTTTGTTAATAGTGATGTCGCAAAAGTAAATATTAAAACCAAGGTGTCTTCTGGTGATAACAGCCATTTAATAACCACAATTTTTGATGCTGAAAGTAACAAGATCAATTCCAATAAAACAACTACAAAGTTTGGAAACGAATTTGAACAAAACATTAAGGTTGAAAATCCAAATTTATGGAATACCGAAACACCTTACTTATATACAGCAGTTACTCAATTGTTTGTTAACAACAAATTAAAAGATGAAGTCACTACTCGTTTTGGAATTCGTGACATAAAATATGAAGCTAGCAAAGGATTGGTTTTAAATGGTGAAGTTACCAAATTTAAAGGTGTTTGTCTGCATCATGATTTAGGTCCTTTGGGTTCAGCTGTAAATAAAGCTGCCTTAAAAAGACAGCTTACTATACTAAAGGATATGGGTTGTAATGCCATTAGGAGCGCACATAACATGCCATCGTTTGAACAATTGGAATTATGTGATGAGATGGGTTTTCTTTTTTTAGCTGAAAGTTTTGACGAATGGGCAAAACCTAAAGTCGAAAATGGTTACAACCGTTTTTTTGAAGAATATGCAGAAAAAGATGTTGTTAATTTAGTGCAAGCAACCAGAAATCATCCATCTATTATTATGTGGAGCGCAGGTAACGAAGTGCCAGATCAATGGGGAACTGAAGGTGTAAAACGTGCTAAATGGCTACAAGATGTTTTTCATAGAGAAGACCCAACACGTCCTGTAACTGTTGGTATGGATCAAGTAAAAACGGTCATGGAATCAGGTTTTGGTGCCTTGTTGGATATTCCTGGTTTAAATTACAGAGTACATTTATACGAAGAAGCTTACGAAAAATTTCCACAAGGGTTTATTCTAGGTTCAGAAACAGCTTCAACAGTAAGTTCTCGTGGCATTTATAAGTTTCCTGTAGTGCAAGAAGACATGAAAAAATATGATGATTTACAATGTTCCTCGTATGACCTGGAAGCCTGTTGGTGGTCTAATGTTCCGGATGAAGACTTCGTGTTGCAGGATGATAAACCTTGGGTAATTGGCGAATTTGTATGGACAGGTTTTGATTATTTAGGAGAGCCTACACCTTATGATGAGGCCTGGCCTTCTCGTAGTTCCTATTTCGGAATTAATGATTTAGCAGGCTTGCCTAAAGACCGATTTTATTTATATAGAAGCAGATGGAATACAAAAGACGAAACACTACACATTTTACCACATTGGAATTGGGAAGGACGTGAAGGAGAAAAGACTCCAGTCTTTGTATATACAAATTATGATAGTGCCGAACTTTTTATTAATGGAAAAAGTATGGGCATTCAAAAGAAGAAGAATTCAACGCCTCAAAACCGATATCGTTTGATGTGGATGGATGTAAAATATGAACCTGGAACTGTTAAGGTTATAGCCTTTGACAAAGATGGGAAACCAGTTGCTGAAAAAGAAATACATACTTCTGGAAAACCTCATAAAATTGTACTCTCTCCAGATAGAAAAACAATACAAGCAGATGGCGAAGATTTATCTTATGTCACTGTTTCTGTTATAGATAAAAATGGAATTCCATGTCCAACGGCAACTAATCAATTAAACTTTAAAGTGAAAGGAAAAGGAGCTTTTAAAGTTGCTTGCAATGGTGATGCTACCTCTTTAGAGATGTTTCATTTACCAACTATGAAGCTATTTAGTGGCAAATTGGTAGTAACCGTTCAGTCTTTAAAAGAAGCTGGAAATATTGAGTTAATCGTTAAAGGCAAAGGCTTAAAAACAGCTAAAGTAACTTTAAACTCTATCAATTAATCTTCTTTAATTAATTGTTTTTCTAAATCTTCAAGAGAAACCCCTTTTGTTTCTGGCATAATGTAAATGACCCATAAAAATTGGAAAATCATCATCACGGCAAAGATTAAAAACATTGCTCCTGCACCAATTTTGGCTATTAAAAACGGAACTGAAGATGGAATTATAAATGCCAAAATCCAATGTGTTGAAGTTCCTATTGACTGTCCATAAGATCTTACATGATTTGGGAAAATTTCAGAAATAAACACCCAAATCACAGCACCTTGACCTACTGCGTGAGCACCAATAAATACAAATAATGAAATTGGAACCACAATACCTGACCAATTAAAGAAAAATGCCATTGAAACAAACAACAGAGATACAATATATCCAATAGACCCTATCACCATTAATTTTTTTCGACCTAATCTATCAATAAGATACATGCCTAAAAGTGTAAAAATTAAATTGGCCAATCCAATTCCTATGCTTCCCAAGAGAGCTGCTTGATCTGCTAAACCAGCTTCAACAAAAATGCGCTTGGAATAATACAAAAATGCATTTATTCCAGAGAATTGGTTAAAGAATGCAATTGCAAAAGCTAGTAGAATGATATACTTATACTTCTTTTGAAAAACAGATTCTTTAGGTTTACTCATATCTTTTTCAAGAATTTTTGAAACCACCTCTTTGGGATTAGAAGCAGGATCGATAAGCTTTATAACTTTCATTGCTTCCTCGTTTCTTCCCTTAATAAGTAACCAGCGTGGGCTTTTCGGCACTGTAAATACCATAAGCGTATATATAAAAGCTGGCAGTGCCTCAATACCTATCATCCATCTCCAGCTATCAACTTCAATATATGTGCTTATTAAATAATTAGAAATAAACGCTACCAAAATTCCAAAAACAATATTAAACTGATATGTAGCAACAAGTTTTCCACGGTTTTTTGCAGAAGCTATTTCAGAAATATAAGCTGGTGCTGCAATTGTAGATGCTCCAACACCTAAACCACCAACAAAACGAAAAAGTCCAAATGTCCATGGATCATTGGATAAACCAGAACCTAAAGCAGAAACCGTATAAAGAATTCCTATCCAAATTAACGTTTGTTTTCGTCCAATAGAATTCGTAGGAATTCCACCTAGTAAAGCTCCAAATATAGTTCCAAAAAGAGCTGAACCAACTACTATATATCCATGAAAATTATTATTACTTCCAAACAAAGTATAATCGCTCCACATAGATTGCAAGCTCTGTTCTGCTCCAGATATGACAACTGTATCAAATCCAAATAAAAATCCTGCAAGAGCAACAGTAATAGACCAAAAAAATATTTTCTTATTCATTAGTTAGCTTGTTAGTGTTACTAAAGATAAAATAATTTATGAAAGTGAAGTCACAAAAAAACCAACAGAGTGAAAACCGAAAATAAATTTGTCGAACGATAAACTTTCAAGCTTCCCTTGTTTATGTCAATTCCTATGCATAATTTAGGGGTAGCAGTAAATTGAGTGGTCATATCTTTATTTTTTGTGAACTTTAAAGATGCTGGACTTACCTGACACGGCTTGCATTACATCGGGCAAGTCTAGCTGCTTTTTCATGGATGCTACACCGTATGCCCTGCGGTACACGCACCATACCTAAACCGTTGTAAACCATTATAAAAGTGACAGAAAAATCCTTGCGAATTTCGGCTGAAAAAATGCACAATGTGCTTTATACGCTGTTTGTTAAATATAAATTCACTGAAGAAAAAGCCAAATTACTTGCTAATGTATTTACAGAAAGTACATTGGTCGGTGTAAGTTCCCATGGAATCAATCGTGTGCCTCTTTTTATTGAATATGTGGAAAACGGTTTGATTAAAATTGATGCTGAAGCTGAAAAAGTAGAAGATTTTGGCAGCATAGAACGGTGGGATGGTAATTTTGGCCCAGGTATTATCAACGCAACAAAGTGTACAAATAGAGCCATAGAATTGGCAAAACATCATGGAATGGGAATGGTGGCATTACGTAACACCAATCACTGGATGAGAGGTGGAACATATGGAAAACAAGCAGCAGACTCCAATTGCATTTCAATCCTTTTTACAAATACTAAACCAAACATGCCACCTTGGGGTGGAAAAGACAGCCGCATCGGTAATAACCCATTTGTTGTATCAATACCAAGGGAAAAGAACCACGTTGTGTTGGATATGGCAATTTCACAATTTGCATTCGGAAAAATCAACGATTATAAACTGAAAGGTAAAAAGTTACCTTACTTTGGCGGTTGGAATGACAACAATGAACTCTCAAATGACCCAGAAAAAATTTTATCAAAAGAGCGGGGTTTACCCATTGGCTATTGGAAAGGTTCCGCACTTTCAATAGTTTTGGATATGTTGGCCACTTTATTGGCAGCGGGAAATTCTACATATAAAATAAGTTTAAAAGAATTTGAAACTGGCGTTTCTCAAGTATATCTCTGTATTTACCCTGAAGTCTTTAACGATAAAAAATTACAACAAAAACTCATAAACGAAATTATTGATTATACCCATGACGTAGAGCCCATGCATCCAGGAGATAAAACTTACTATCCAGGAGAAAGAAGTTCGCTTACCAAAATCGGGAATTTGAAAGATGGAATTGCTGTCAACAAAAGTGTTTGGCAAAAAATTTTGGTGCTATCTAAAAAATAAAAAATGGTTTACAAGCCGTGTATAATTAATTACTTTGTTATATACTACTTACGAAAACCCTAACGGCGAATCCAATATTGCAGCAATGTATACATCCAAATACTTATAAGAAATAACTACTATGAAACATACTTGCCGAATAGTTTAACAACATATTGAAAGACGTTCAAGACACTGGAGGTTAGAGACCGTTATTTAATGGCGGTAAGTATGGATTTGTCTTCAAAATTCTCGGATAAAAACATTTCGGTAGTAAACCTCTGCGTATTCCGATTGCAAAAGTATTTTCCCGCCTATAAGACTGGAATTTTCTCCATAGTTTACTACGACACCATTGACTATGTGCACACATTTACCATTGAAAGAGAGGACTTCAACGGTATTCCATTGGCCATTCGGTTTTTCCGCATCTTTCTTTTTTATCATTCTCGAATGCTGTAAAGGTGGATTTTGCTCTCCGTCCACCTGTATGGTACTATATCCCAACAACCAGAAATCACCTACGTCTCCTTCTTGGATCTGGCATTCTACGGATTGTGGCCAAATGTGGTCGGGTTCATTCTCGGGAATGTTATAGCAGATCCCACTATCACGTTTAAGGGTATCTCGGGGAGGCCATTTTTTTTCTCCCCATTTGAACTGTAATTTGAAATGAAAATTCCCAAAACTCTTTTCTGTCATGATATATCCCAATTCCTTGCCCATATCATGCAATATGCCTCCTTCCTCAATGGTAAAAATATTTTCAGGGTCATTGTTCCGTCCCTTACTTTCTAACCACGTGTACCAACCGGAAAAATCTTTTCCGTTCAACAGCTGTGTAAATTCATTTTCGGTAAAAACGGGCATAACATTTTTAATAAGAAACACATAATCATTATAATCCCCGTTTGCTGCTTCTTCCATGCAAACGAGATAGGTGTTTTTCACATTGACGCCATTTTTATTCTGTACTGGATATATACGCATACCGTGGGATGCATGCGTTGGATGATATAAAATATTCCATATGTCTTCGGAATAAACAGTATGAGTAGGACTGATTGCGTACAAACCAAAGGTATCATTTCCTGGATCGAATGAAGATTGACCTGAAGATAAACCAGGAAAAAGAGTCTGATGTTCAGGGTATTCTTTGGCTGTGGACAAGATACCAACCTGATGCTGCATCGGACCATTTTTTGATGGTATGTAATAACCAAAATTGAGTGCGAAATCGGGAGAATAGCGAGCTACTGGAATCATTTCCACGTTGCCTTTACCTGCCTTTGTAAATAATGTAGGCCTGAGTTCTTCCCCTTGCGGATCAGGGCGTAAATGGTTTGGAAGGGTCGTCCATCCTAAATCAATTTTATACCCTAGAGCCTCTACAATTTGCGCCATGGGAGCTTCATTTTCACCTTCCAGTCCTTTGGTACTGAGACCTGCTAAGTTGATTACATGGCCAAGATTTTCAATATTAAGTGTAGCTCTGGCAATACCGACAAAGGATTCAGTTGGTTCAAAGACTACTACAACTGCTTTGGAATTTTCCAGTGTGCCTTGATTTGATAATGGATCCAAGACTTTAAAGAAAGAAGAATGATTGTCGTTGATGGTAATTTTTCCTGGCTTATTCGAAGGTATCCATATAGTATCCGGTTTACTTACAGTACCTTTTATGGCAGAAAAAATCATCTCTTTTTTTATTTTCAAATTATCCTGACCAGTCATCAAACTACTGGTGAACAATATTACTAGTAACAACTTTATTGCTTTTTTATGAATCATAACGCAAGGTGATAACTTATTTAATTTACAATTAAACATATTTCACAATAATATCTGTCCTGTAGTATCATGTATCCTGTAGTATCATATAAACCATATAGATAACCCTGATTTTTTTAATGTCATTTTATTTTTGAAAGTTTTTACTAAATATATAAAACAAAATACCGCAAAGTAACCACGATGGAAGGATTACAAAAGATAAAAACACATCAAACTTAAGAGAGATAAAATAAAATAATCCAAAACTAATTGCCCATGCTAATAAAACCGATTTATTAAATTGAATGTTTTTAACTTCAGCATAATTTTTAATAATCTCAGCCTTTTTAAATAAGAAGTGTTCAAATACTATAATCGCTCCAAATGGTGCCAAAATAAACCCGTACAGAGCAACAAAATCTAATAACTTCATTGCAAAGGCAGGAAACAATCCTGCTATAGTTGCAATTGAACCCGCTAGAATTGTAGCCCAAAATGTGGAAGCTTTTGGAATGATTGCCTGAAACGCCAAACCTGCCCTGTAAATTGTTGGATTTGCAGTGGTCCACCCTGCAAGAACCACAGTAAGGATACCAAAAACCCCAATAGCGTTATAAGCTAACGGTCCAGGGGCTACGGTTGGTGCTTCCCCATTACTTAAAAGTGCTTGGGCTTCAGGCGATTTTAAATATACCGCATACAATAATGCAGCAGCTATCCATGCCATATAATGACCAACGTACATACCTGCAGCAGTGGTCCATCCTGCACTTGCTTTTTTGGCAAAGCGGAATACGGACAAATCCGACATTCCAATATGCATGGCACCATTAGCAAGCCAAGACCAGATAACCACATGCCAAAAGGTGTATTTTATCTGACCAGGGAAAGGTTCTGACCCTTCGCCCCAAATATTCCAGAAATCTGAAAAACTCTTAACTCCCAATTGATTCAATGCTACAATACCACAAGCTATAAAAGCCACAACAATGAATGGTGACATCCAATTTGCAGCTTTTGAAACCATATCATATCCTTTTGCTGCAATAATGGATATTAATGCGCCTATGATTAGTACAATGATGACCCAAGTTATTCCATTGGGCATGGTATCGGTGAGTTTAGGCATTTCCATATTGAATGGTATCCCCACTGCTGTTGCAGATACAGTAACCATGGCTCCTGCCAAAAAACAAAACAATATCCCGTTTGCCAAATTGTAGAACGTGACGAGTTTTTTTCCACTGATTTTCTCCAACTGATAATAAAGAGTCAAACGATGTTTCACGGCTATTTCAGCCGTTAAAAAACGCCAGCTTAAAACAGCCAGGAGATTTCCTAACAATAACCCAATAATGAGATCAAAAGCACTCACTCCTGCTGTAAGGAACAGTGGGCCAATTACAAATTCTGTTCCTGCGGCATGTTCGCCAGCATACATTCCAAGAAAGCTTTTCCAGCTTTTTAATTTTGATTGGGGAACTGGCTCTCTTTCAAACTCGCCTCCAGCTATCTCCTCAATTTGCTCTTCAATATCAAATTGTGTCATTTTTAGTTGTTTAGTTATTGATTATGTGATTGGGCAAATCTGTTACTTTTTCGCAACAAAGCTGCTCCATTACTTGCTTAAACTGGGTTTTAATCATATGTGTTGTGTGATCTCCTCCTTTTGTTCCTAATGCTCCAACACCATACATAAACGACCTGCCCATAAACGTAAAATGAGCTCCTGAAGCCATAGCCCTTGCTACATCTGGGCCAGACCGAAGACCACTATCCACCATAATTGTAAGTTTATCCGCATATTTTTTAGCCAACCGTGTTAATGGCTTAATAGAAGCTTCACCGGCGTCAAGTTGTCGTCCTCCATGGTTTGAAACGATGATACCATCAAAGCCTAGTTTTATAGCTTGCACTGTATCATATTCTGAAGCGACACCTTTCAATACCAACTTGCCTTTCCATTGATCTCTGATGGGTTTTATTTTTTCAGCGTCCAAAAGTCCAGAAAAGGTTTTGTTCATAAACAAACCCAGCTGCTTTAGATTCAGGCCTTCTGGAATATAAGGCTTGATAGTTTCAAAGGTTGGTTGCCCATATTTTAATGTTTTAATCGCCCAATTGGGTTTTTCCAGAATCTGTAAAATGTTTTTAACCGACATTTTTGGAGGCAACGCAAGTCCATTTTTAATGTCCTTCGGTCTGTAACCAAATGTAGGAACATCACATAACAATACTAACACTGGACATTGAGCTTCTCCTGCTCTTTTGATGATATCTTTTCTTATGTATTCTTCAACGGGATTGTACAATTGGAACCAAGCTTTTCCTTCTGTTATTTCACTTGCCCTTTCAATATCCATTGTTGTGACAGTTGACAGAACAAAAGGTATGTTGTGATTGAAAGCCGCCTTAGCCAATATTTCTGGAGCATTGGGCCACATAAGACCCTGAAGCCCCACAGGTGCTATCCCAAAAGGCGCGTCATATTTTATCCCAAACAATTCAACACTAGTATCTACTCCTTTGAAGTCACGAATGTATCTGGGCTCTAACTGTACTTCCCTCAATTCTTTTGTATTCCTAACAATGTTAACATCTTCATTACAGCCACCATCCAGATATTCGAAAGCAAATTTTGGCATACGTTGTTTTGCCTTATTTCTCAAAGCATCAATGGATGGATATTGTGTATTGAATAAAAAGGACATAGATTGTTATTTAATTATAAATGGTACATGCTTTTTGAGAGAATAATTTTTTTTCAGGAATTTTGAGTTCAGGTTTTTGTCCGAAATAGCAATCGCTGCTCCCAGTGAAGATCCTAGCGACGCATCTGTGGTTCTTAATGTTTTATCCCTAAAATAATGGGATAAAAGATTAACGTATAAATCATTGTCGCTAAATCCGCCATCTATATAAATCCGTCTTATTTTATCGTCTCCAACAACTTTTTTTATGCTCTTTATTTGTAAAAACACCAACTCTATCATTAATTGAAGGTAAGCGTGTTCATATTTATGATAGGGTATTATGGTTTTTGAGGGCATTTCGCAATCGGTTATACTTTCCCATTTAAACATATGTTCAAAATCCTTAACGATTTCAAAATAAGTATCGTAATCAAATTTTACACTACGATGGTAATCCTCTGAAACCCCAAAATGTTTATCCAATTTACTTACCTGGATCTTGTATTCGTTACCTAAAAACAAACGGTTTGCCTTTACAGGCTTACCATTGATACGCATATAGTATATGAATCCTCTATTTTTATCATCATCAAAATCAAGATTGTCAGTAAAAGGATTTAAGGCAATGCTCCAAGTGCCTGTTGAAACCAAGACAAATTTTTTCTTAATACTTCTTACATAAGGTAACAGAGCAGCAGAGCTATCATGAATGCCAACGCCAATTTTTATGTGTTTACCATTGTAATTCATATTGATACTGGTTTCTGTAGAGACAATCGTTGGAAGTATCTTGTCTATCTCTTCTTGATAGACCCACTTGTGGTAATCCTTCTTATTATAATCCCAAAGTACTGTATGACAACCGATGCTTGTGTATTCGCTCAACGGAATTCCAGTGAAAATATAACTCAAATATTGTGGTAAGTGCAGCGAATATTTTATCTTTTTAAAAATTTCTGGCTTTTTGTATTTTAACCAATAGAGTTGCATCCCAGAGTTTAAAAGGCTTAAATCGAAACATCCTGTTGCTCTTAATATGTCTTCTTTGGGGCCGTACTTCTTTAAAAACGACAGAACGATGCTTTCATCCAACGGTTTTATGTAATTGTATAATGGAGTGAGTACCTTTCCTTGTTCGTCCAAATGCACAAAACTAGCTCCATAAGTTGAGAAATTAATGGCTATTATATTAAATTGTGAAGCGTTAAGTATGTCTTCAAAAACCTTCTTTAACCATTTCTCTAATGCTGGTAAATTTTCGGTTGGAAAGCCGTCTTCATCTGTAATTTCGTCAAACTTTATATATTCTTTGTAAACTTCTTTGTAATCCTTATCAAATAAAAAAAATTTCTTATTGGTCTTACCTATATCAAATATGGCAGTTACATCTATCATTACAATCCTGTTGCTACAGTGTTTTTGCCTCTTTCTTTGATTAATTGATTTCTTACTCCCAAAGCACGATAAGCTTTAATGGGGCTTAATGCACCTCCTCTTTCCAACCTCGCTTTTTCAAGTAGGGGTCTTACATCAGTTCTATAAGCGTCTTGCAAAATCTCTTGGCATTTTACAACGTCATTTTCAAGCTGTGCTGTTTTTAATTGGCTATGATCAATCAAGAGAGCTTTTGCATAAGCTTCCTGAATAGCCTCGAGCGATTGAATTAAATCCTCCAAAGGATCTTTTACGTTATGACTAGCATCAATCATCCAGGCCAAATCTGGATTTTGTGGATTGTTCAACGTACCATATACCAATTCATTAAAAATAAGAAAGAGCGCATACGGCTTGATGCTTCCAACGGTTAAATCGTCATCTCCATATTTGCTGTCATTAAAATGAAAGCCTCCTAATTTTCCTTTTAACATTAATATGGATACAATCTGTTCTATATTACTATTGGGCAAGTGATGACCAAGGTCAACTAAAGTAAATGCTTTTTCACCACAAGCATTGGCCAACATAAACGACGTGCCCCAATCTTGAATGACCGTACTGTAAAAATTAGGCTCATAAGGTTTGTATTCTATTAACATACTCCAGTTGTTCGGTAATCCTTTATATATTTTTTTCAGACTATTCTCGGTGTGTTGAAGTGCAGTTTGAAAATTGTTCTGTCCTGGAAAACAAGAGCCATCGGCCAACCAAACTGTCAAACTCTTTGAGCCTAGTTTATCGCCAATATTTATGACTTGTAAGTTATGTTGAATAGCTTGCTCCCTAACCGCTTCGTTTATATTGCTTAAGGAACCATATTTATAACTTACTTTAGTGCTTTTTTGATCCTGAAATGTATTTGAATTTACTGCATCAAATTTAATATCCAGTGAATCTGCCAATTCTTTGATAGCTTTATAATCTTGAGGGATATCCCAAGGAATATGAAGTGAAACAGCTCCTGCGGTTTGGGTTAAGGCGTGTAACAATCCAATGTCTTGAATTTTTTGTTCCAAATTTGAAGGTTCTCCGTGATAAGAGAATCTGCCAAATCTTGTACCACCTGCACCAAGTGCCCAACTTGGTATGGCCACCTGAAAATCTTTTAATTTCTTTAGAATCACATTTACATTGACCCTTTTTTTTGTGAGGTCATTTGATAAAAAATCAAAATGTTTCTGATGTAATGAAATATCTTTACTATTTATATCTTGAATACGGTTTAGACCTATTTTCATCGATTATTTTTTTTAAAAAAACTCCCATTTTGAATATAAAGATACACTATGGGAGTCTTTTAAACTTGACTAATTCAAAATAATTACCTAACAAAAGCATTTGCCATACCTCCATCAACATTAATAATGTTTCCGGTAGTTTTATCTAGTATGGCAACTAATGAAAATACGCCATTGGCTACATCTTCAGGGTATATAATCTCATTAAGTAAATTTCGTTTTGCATAGTGTTCAGGCAATTCATCAACTGAAATTCCGTAGGCTTTTGCACGACCTTCAGCCCATTCGCCTTCCCAAATTTTGCTACCTACAATAACACCATCTGGGTTTACTATGTTCACCCGTATTTTGTCTGAAGCCAGCTCTGCTGCCAACAAGCGTGACATGTGTTGTTGTGCTGCTTTAGCAGTACCGTAACCCACATTGTTTGGGCCAGATACCAAACCGTTTTTACTAGCAATACTTATAATGTTACCACCCAGGTTTTGCTTGCGCATAATCTCTACACCTTCTTTGGTCAATTCAAACTGGCCTTTTACTAAAACATCCTGCAAGAGATCCCAGTCTTTTTCAGTGGTCTCTTCTATAGGTTTTGATATGGCCAATCCTGCACTATGCACAATAATATCTATACCTCCAAATTCTAAACAGGCCTTTTTATAGGCTTTTTTTATTGATTTGATGTTTGCTACATCGCACAACGCAAAAGTTGAAACGTCACGTTTGTAAGTGCCATTAGCTTCTTTAAGTCTATCTTCGTCAATATCGGTCAACACAACATTGGCACCTTCATTTGCCAATTTATCAGCAATGGCCTTGCCAATGCCGCCGCCAGCACCTGTAATTAATGCCACTTTTCTGGAAAGGGGTTTTTCTTTTGGCATTCGCTGTAATTTGGCTTCCTCCAACAACCAATATTCAATATCAAAAGCCTCTTGTCTCGGCAACGAAGTGTAAGCAGAAATAGCTTCGGCTCCTCGCATCACGTTAATGGCATTTATATAAAATTCGCTTGCAACCCTAGTAGTTTGTTTGTCTTTTGAAAAACTGAACATCCCAACTCCAGGGTAGATAATGATTACTGGATTAGGGTCACGTATTGCGGGACTATTGCTCCTTTTACAAGTTTCATAATATTGTTTGTATTCATTCCTGTAGCCTTCAAAATCGGGTTCTAGTTTCTGTAATACTGATTTTGTATTGGCAAGATCTTCATCAGGTTCAAGTCCTAATACTAAAGGTTGGATTTTTGTCCTTAAAAAGTGGTCTGGACAAGAGGTTCCCAAAGGAGCTAATCGCTCTAAATCATTACTGTTTATAAATTCTAAAACCACGTCGTCATCAGAAAAATGCCCAATCATTCTTTTTTCTGAAGAACATAACCCTCTCAATAAAGGCATCAATTGTGACGCTTTTTCTAATCGTTCTTTTCTAGGCAGGCTTTGTAATTTTTGTCCGCCAAAAACAGAACCTTTCTTTTTGATTTTACCTTCTATATATTCCGAAGCCATTTCAATAACTTCGAGGCTGTTCATATAACATTCATAGGATGTGTTGCCCCAAGTGAACAGTCCGTGGCTGCTAAGAACAATTCCTCTAATCCCTGGATTATCTTTTAAACATTTTTCCAATTGAAGCCCTAGATCAAATCCTGGGCGTTGCCATGGCACCCATCCCATAGTGTTGCCCCAAATTTCTTTAGTCACTTTTTCACTATCTTCAGCCGCGGCAACAGCAATTAATGCGTCTGGATGTAAATGGTCTATATGTGCAAAAGGCAACAGCCCATGAAGCGGTGTATCAATAGAGGGTGCTTTGCTGCTCAAGTCGTAAATACAATGATTAAAAAGGCCTACCATACGGTCTTCATCATGTAATCCTTTGTAAACTTTTTTTAAGTCACGTAATCTTTTGGTGTATAAGCCAGCTATTCCTAAATGCGTTAAGGTTCCTATATCGCCGCCAGAACCTTTTACCCACATTACCTCAACATCTTCATTGGTTAAAGGATCTTTTTCTATTGTTTTACAGCTTGTATTTCCTCCACCATAATTGGTAATTCTTAAATCGGCTCCTAATATGTTTGATCTATATAAAAAAAGAGCAACTTGGTCATCATTCAATGCGTCCGCCTGCTCGTCATCCCATAAGTAATTTACGTATTTGAATTTTTTAGCAATTGTATTCATTAGGGTAATAAAATTATTTAGCAACGAAAATATAACAAGGACAACAGGTTTCTATCCTGTACTATCCCGTTTTCTAAGTCATAAAATTATATATAAAAAATATAGGGATATAAAATAAGTTTTTAGCTAAATTTTGAACAGTAATTTTAATTCTTTTACTTTGTCTAAACTGTAAGGCATCTTGTTTTTAAGGGTAATATTTTATAAAATATATGTTTTAATATTGAATATTTAAAATAAAGGGCATGAAAACGATGAAATTTATAAATATTGATGAAAATTCGCGAGTGCCTAAATATCAACAAATTGTAGATTCCATAATATATAACATTTCAGTAGGAAATCTAATTATTGACCAGAAGATTCCGTCCATAAATATGTTGAGTGAGGAGTTCTATTTATCAAGGGATACCGTAGAGAAAGCTTATCATATTTTAAAAGAACGTAATATCATTACATCAATTAGGGGAAAAGGGTTTTATATTTCTAGGACCAAGTTAATTTCTAAAGTCAATATTCTATTTCTCATCAACAAATTGAGTTCTTATAAATTGAGGATTTACAACCATTTTATAAACAGCATTGGCGCCAATTCACATACCGATTTGCACATATACCATTGTGACGAATCGTTGTTTTTGAATTTACTGGATAAAAATAAATCTGCTTATGATTTTTATGTGATCATGCCTCATTTTAAAACCGAACATCAAAAGCATATAAGTTATACCCAAAATGTCTTAAACGCTTTAAAAAAAATCCCTAAAGAAAAAATGATTCTTTTAGATAACATTAAACCTGGTATTGATTATGGTGGTGAGGTTCAAATTTATCAGGATTTTGAAAACGATATCTATTACGCCTTTAAAGAAGGACTTAAAAAAATATCCAAATACAAAAAATTGTTCCTTGTTTATCCAGAGAAAGCCATTTATCCTTACCCAAGAAGAATATTGAATGGGTTTATAAGATTTTGTGTTGAGAGCAAATTGGATTATGAAATCCTCAATGAGGTTTATGATGATATGATACTGAAAAATGGAGATTTGTTTATAACCATTGAAGAGTCTGACCTTGTAAATTTAGTTAATCAAATAAGAGATCAGGAATTTAAGTTAGGTAAGGATGTTGGGATTATTTCCTACAACGACACACCACTTAAAGAGTTGCTCGGTATTACAGTGATATCTACAGATTTCAAGATGATGGGAGAAACTGCAGCACAAATGATATTAAATAAAGAAAAAGGCAAGGTTAAAGTTGATTTCAATTTTATTGATAGAAACTCTATTTAATTTAAAGACAACCGCCCCATTCACGTTATTTGACAATTTCATAATAACTACCGTATCCATCTGGTGTGATGGCAATCTGATCCAGTACAATTCCCGTTTGGTTTACAAAAAATTTCAAAAGGTGTTTTCCCTTTTTATCAATATCAATAGTGTATGTAGTCGATACATAATTTCTCAAGACATTTTTTTTCCATGCGTCACTTCTTCCTTTGGTGTTTAAAGAAGATGGCTTAAAACGTTTTCCGTCAATTTCAATCCAAATTTTTTGGTCAAAATTGTTGGAGTGTGTAGGAAGGCATCGGATTTCAATCTGAAAATTGCCTGCTTTTTCTGTATTAAATTCGTATTCAAGACAAGGCGCTTCAACTCCAAACTTACGATTGTCTAATGGAAACAAGGTTACACTTGAATTGCTATAGCCTAACCCATTTATAATCTTCCATTCAAAATTATCAACATTTACACTTTTGGTAAATTCAGAAGCCTGAATAAAAATGGGCGATAATGACAGGTTTTTATTGTTAAATTCGGTTTCAATTGAATGAACTTCGGACAGCTTATAATTTGGAATTTCGAAAACAGGTAGGTTTCTAGGTTTCATAGACATCATTCCGTGCCATTTTCCATTGTTTATGCTATTGTATTTTGTTGTAAGCGTTTTGATATCCTCAAAAGCCTTTTGTGATTTTTTGTAAAGTAATTGATTTTGATTCTTATTACTTGACAGAAAAGCTTGCTGTGCGTACAGGAATTTAAAATTCATCAAAGCAGCACATTTTACCGGATATTCCACCAGTTGAAAATAGGCGTCCTGTCGCTCTTTCGAAATTTTCGGTTGAATTTGTTCCATCATGTTCCACAAATTCTGATACGAGTCAATTCTTCGTTGTAATTCATTACCATTGTTGGTCGTGAATTCAGTAATATTTATTGAAGTTATGGGCTCAACGGCACTCCATCCCATGTATTCTGGCTTTCTTAAAAACGCCAAATGGTAATATTCCTCAAATAAATTAGCTATCCCAGAAGCCTCTTTTGCTCCAAATTCTCTTTTGCTCCAATTCATTAAATGTGCCTTTATAGAAGTCTCAGATATGCTATTAATGTCCCAGGCCATATCCATAAAAAATTCAATGTTATATTCAGCAGGCTTAATATCTCCAACGTTTGCAATCCAAATCTTCCTAGCTCCATTTTGATAGGCCTTCGACATTTCATACCAAATTAATCCTGGTTGGGTTGTAGAGAGCCACAGATGGTCGTGTGGCTGACCCCAATAGCTCAAGTGATAGTAAACCCCACTATCACCTTTTTGGCTTTGTTCCTGTTTATTACTTAATCGTCGTATGTACCCATAATTATCGTCAGTCCACATTAAAGTGACGTCATCATAAACTTTTAATCCGCCATTATACAACTCCAAAACTTCTTTATATGGAACCAATATTTGTGGAATACTTTCTATAGGCCTGTTTAGGGTTTTTGTCAATATTTCTCGTTGGTCTCTGATAATGGTATCAAGAATTTTCACCCTTTCTTCTTGTGAGGCAGTCCCTTCCATGCCAGAATCATGGATGCCACGCATGCCTAAGGTATATATATAATCCCCACCTTTGGTTTCTGTAATCCGTTCTTGCCAATATTGCTTTACTTTGTTACTATTTGTAAAATAATTAAATTCGCCATAAGCATGCCCGTCCCATTCACCTACATTATTTCTAAGCATAGGTTCGGCATGTGATGTACCGATGAAAATATGGTATTTTTCTGCCATTTCTTTATTGCCAGAAATGGTAAAAAAAGCTTTTGTAGATGAATGCATGGCTGGCCAAATTGTGTTGGCTTTTAACCTTAAAAGCAATTGAAATATTTTTTTGTAAGTTTTGGGGCCAATATCCTTGGTTTCCGGTTCAAATGTATTGGCAGCCCAAGGTTGTAATCCCCAATCTTCATCATTTAGAAAAATCCCACGATATTGGACCGATGGAGCTTCTTCAATTCCATTAGGTCCTAGTTCTAAAATTAAGCTTTTACTTTTTAGAGGCGTTACATCTGCCCACCATTTCCAAGGAGATATGCCAATGCGCTCTGCCAATTCAAATATTCCGTAAACAGTACCTCTTATGTCACTGCCTATGATGTAAAGGTTTTCATTGTATTTTTTGATAGCAAAGTTCTCCCACTTGTCCTGTAATTTATGGGCACCATTAGCAGGAAGGTTTTTTATCAAACTATCATTAAATTTTCCAATATAAATTCCTTTAGTATCCGGATTGATTTCATCATTGTAGCTAACTATTATTTTCTTTCCCAGAATCTGTTCGAGGTCTTCAGATAAATCGTTTGCAGCCCATTTTATGAGTTCATCTGAATTTTTGTCAACATAAATATTTAATAAAGTTTCATCAAGGGTAAACTGACTATCTTTCTCCTTGTTATTAGGGCTACACGAAATGAAAAGATAAGCTAATATTAGAAACAAATGTTGAAATCTCATCTTAATAATATAACGATTTTACTAGAGATAAAATTAGAATTGATTTTCCAATGATTCAAATTCATTTCTGGAAATTTTAAACACCGTTCCGTGTCTTATGCCTTCAGGAAAATCAATACCATCCGAAATATCTTCCCAGTTTTTCAGATATTTTGAAATAACAGCTCCATATTCATGGTCAATATATTTATCAAAATATACTATCCAATTTCCATCAATGTTTATAGCCGTTGGTCCTTCTGCCCAATAATCACCAGTAATTGGTTCACTGGCTTCTGTGTAAGGACCAGTTAAATTATTACTATATGCTATTTTGATGTTTTTTTGAGCAGGGTCTCTGGTTTCGTCTTTTAAAAACATGATATATTTATCATTTAGTTTTTGAATAGTTGCATCTATAACATTAAAACCAGGATCATAAAGTAATTGTGTCGCTGTGAAAGTTTTAAAATTTTTAGTTAATGTATAATACATTCTGTGATTATAACCATTATCTTCTGTTGATTGTGTTTCAGGGAATTTACCCGTTATAGTACTTGACCAATAAATCATGTATTGTTTTTTAGCTTCATCATAAGTTATTTCTGGAGCCCATGTGTTTCGAGTGTCTTTATCATATTCCATGACAGGAATAAATTTTTGTTCAGACCAATTAATTAAGTCTTTCGAAGATGCATAGCCTATCCCTTTGTCTGTCCAGCTCACCGTCCATACCATATGATACAAACCATCACCACCTTTAATTATACATGGGTCACGCATTAGTTTGTCTTTACCAACTTTGGGTGTTAAAAATGATGTGTCGTTTTTTAAAGGTTCCCATTTGTAACCATCTTTACTATAAGCTAAGTGCAAACCATCTTCACCATTTCCTTTAAAATAGGAAAATGCATAAACTTCTTTTTCTGGAATTATTTTATTGGCAATTAACCAATTTTCACAAGCTTTTGGCCAATTAAGATGAGTACCAAATCTACCTAAACCAAAACCATGACCACCATCTTCATAAATATGCATTTCGGCTGTCACTTTTTTCTCTTTCAAAGCCAAATAATAGTTAATACTATTTTCAACAGGTACAGCGCCATCATCTGTGGCATGAATTAGAATTGTAGGTGGTGTATTTTCATCAACTTGCTTTTCATTTGAGTATTTTTGAATTAATGACGATGAAGGGTTTTCTCCCAAAAGATTCACCTTTGAACCATTATGTGTAATGCCATCTATCATGGAAATAACAGGATAGATTAACATTGAAAAATCAGGACGTGCACTGGTTTCATCATGGTTGTAAACGTTATCGTTATAATGCGTAGAAGCTGTTGAAGCTAAATGTCCACCAGCTGAAAACCCAATAATTCCTATTTTATTAGGGTTTATATTCCAGTCTTTAGCATTTCTTCGCACAGTTCTTATGGCTTCTTGAGCATCTTGAAGTGGCCCAATAGTTTTGTCTTTCATAATAATATCACTTGGTAATCGATATTTTAAAACAAAAGCAGAAATGCCAATGGTGTTTAACCATTCGGCTATTTTGTTGCCTTCTTTTATATGCGACAATACGCTGTAACCTACTCCAGGACAAATAACTACAGCAGTATTATCTGTTTTTTTATTGTCAGCCAAAAATATTTTGAGAGTTGGGATAGAAACGTTTCGGATAGCATTTGGGTTACCATCGGCATCTAACCGAAAATTTTCTTGATAATCTTTGTTTTCAATAGAATTTGGTACTTTATTCCAAAGTGATATTTCTTTGTTTTGAGAGTTGGAAGAATTCATCATTCCAAAAAGTAATAATAATCCAAAAAATAACTTTTTATTCATTTTATTAATCTAGTTTTTTATAAAATTCAATTTCTACAATTCGTAGTTGTCCTTTTGCATTTACATCTTTCTCATCATCTTTGAACATATCCAGTTCTTTGTTTGGATCTACTTCAACAATTTTATCAAAAGCATCACTATCTGTATTTGCTCCAATCAATTCAATAGTTATTTCTTTAGCTAAAACCGGTTTTAAAGGAATTGTTATATACCCTAAACTTCGTTCTGTATCACCTTGATATACTAATGTAGTATCTGCTAAAATACGAATTGGGTAGGTTTTTCTCCTCCAACCAGTAAATTTAACCACACATTCATTTACCACAGAGGGTTTTGCCAAAGTATAGGTAATTTTACCTGTTTTTATTCGTCCATCGTTTGCCCATTCGGTCAGCTCATTATCATCATAACTGTTATAGACGGTTTCTTGATTTGATAAAGCTGTAGCATGACTTATAAAAACGGGATTTCTTTTAATGGTATATGAAGGTGTCTTGGGAGTTGGACCTCTATCTAAAAATGACGGCATATGATCATTAGGCAATTGCGTAGATAATCCGTTGATAAATTCAAAAGGAATGGTATTAAAAACGATTGTTGCCGATTTCAACCCTTTGGATTTTGCCGTTAGATTGATTTTATCGGCATTAAATCCAGAGCGAATCATAACTCTGTTAATTCCATTTTCAACTGGTAATTCTTTAGAAAGAATATAGTTGTCATCTGGTCCTTTAGCAATACCTCCTAGCCAAGTAGCATTTCCTGTTAAAGAAAATTTAATTAGGCTATTATTTATTGGGCATCTGTTACCTTGTCTGTCCACTACCTCAACATCTACCAAAGCGATATCGGCACCATTGGCAAAAAAACCATTGGGATTGGCGTAAGGTGTTAACTTAATTTGGAAAGGCTTTCCTGCGGTTGATTTTTCGTCTTCACTAACTGTTTTTCCATTTGAATCATAGCTAATCGCCCTTATGGTTCCAGCTTCCCATTGAATATTTTCAAAAGTGAACAAAAAACGTTTACTTTGGTTGCCAAAACCTTTCGATTTTCCGTTTACAAAAAGTTCAACCTTATCGGCTGATGATACAACATAAATGTTTTTCACAACATCTTCTGTATAGTTCCAATGTCCTAAAATATGGCTTCTATAATTTTCAATATCTACCCAACCATCCCACATCACTTGATGGGCAAAATAACCGTCTTTTGGAATTCGCATGGGATCTACCTCACCACTTCTTCGATAATTTTCTGCTCCTCTAAAATGAGTATTGGTGTCAGAAAAAATAATATTAACACCTCCAGAACTCACTCTGTACCCTGTGCCTGATCTTTCTATATAATAATCGTACCAACGGGTTATATCCTCAATAGCATGCGAATCTTGATTACGGTTATAAGGGCTTGCATCTAGTACTTTAGTGCCGTTTACATTGGTATGCGTAGTGCCACCTTCGCCATCTTTATGGTATGGTGGACTATATTCGTCCCAATATTTTCTTAACCCTTCGTCTCTAGAATATTCGGTTGCCCAAAGCGGTTTATGAGCGCTTTTGTTAATATAAAGCATTTCGCCACCATATTCTGCCTCTCGACTATCCAGCATTTCGCGCGAACCAATGGCACGACCACCAAAAGGGTCGTAAGTGTTTCTAATACTTTTCATTTCATGCATGTGTGGTTCGCTAATTACCTCGTTACCACATTCATAAAAAATGATACTCGGATTATTTCTATTATAAATTATGGCATCACGCATAAGTGCTACTCGCTGTTTCCAGTGGTCTCCTTGAGAATCTTTTTCGGCATCGCCTGCTGGCATTGCTTGCACCAATCCAACTCTATCGCACGATTCAACATCTTGTTTCCAAGGTGTAACATGCATCCACCGTACCAAATTACCATTGCCTTCAACAATCATCCTATTACTAAAATCACTCACCCAAGGAGGAACTGACATGCCAATGGCAGGCCATTCGTTACTGGTGCGTTGTGCGTAACCTTTTATTTGAATAACACGATCGTTTAACACCACTTCGCCATTTCTAAAAGCTGTTTTTCGGAAACCTGTTTTGGTGTTCATTACATCTATAACCTTTCCGTCAACTTTCAAAATAGATTTTATGGTGTACAAATAGCCGTAACCCCAACTCCAAAAATGTAAGTCTTCAACATATGTGCTTGCTTTTAAAACTGTTAATTCTTCGGGTTTTAAAGAAGCTTTATTTCCTAAAAAATCAGCGATCTTTTCACCTTCCATATTATATATTTCAACTTCTAATTCTATAGCCTTGGTTTTTTTAAATTCGTTTTTTACTTCTGTTTCAACATGTATGGAAGCATTTCCACCATTTATATCAATATCCTTTGCATATACATAAACGCCTGTAGTTTTAAAATTTGAATAGAGCGGAAGGGTTTGGTACAATTTGTTAGTGATGTGCAAATAAACATTTTTTGGGATGCCACCGTAATTGGCATTGAAATTATTGTTGTTCCAACGATAAGAAGCACCCGTTGCTGTCTCTTTATAATTCCAATCATTATCAATACGAAGCGCAATGACATTTTCGAAAGGGAAAGGTTTTACTAAATTTGAAATATCAAAACCGAAAGCCATAACACCATTTTCGTGCATACCTACCTTTGTTCCGTTTACATAAATGGTACCGCCTTGGCGAATACCTTCAAACTCTATAAATACTTTTTTATCGGTTACACCTTCAGGAAGTTTGAATTTTTTCCGGTACCAAACAATGCCTGTGGTAAGGTCTGTGATTTTTTTTAAGAAAGCTTCACGCTGGTTATAAGCATACGGAAGTGTGATTTTTTTCCAAGTTGTGTCATCAAAATCAATGGCTTCTGCATGGTTAAAATCACCGGGTTTTAATTTCCAATCTGAATTGAAGTTGTATTTAGTTCTTTTAAATTCTTGAGAGAACAGTATGTTGTTGAAAAGAACAACGACTATTAAAAAAATAAATAGATATAATTTTTTTGAATGCATATTCCTTTTTTTTATTCCCATCATTTCATTTTGTAAAGCTCGCTTCCTGCCAATAGAAAGCATCCCAGACCATAATCTTCAAAATCAGGAACTTTATCATACGATAAAGGTTGGCCTTCTTTTGGTTCTTTGCCTGTAGATTGCAAATAGCCCAGAAAACCATTTGTATGTAATGCTTCTGTTGTCAAACCTTTCCATGCTTTTTCAATAACTGGAAGATAAGTTTCCTTGTCCAAAATTCTATTGTTTACTCCAAATGCCAATGCGTAAACAAAAAGTGAAGTTCCAGAGGTTTCTTTACCTCCATAATGATTAGGATCATGCAAACTCGCATTCCAGAAACCATCCTCTCTTTGAACAAGCATCAAAGCTTTGGCCATTACTTTTAAATCATAAACATATTGTTCTCTATGAGGTGTGCCTTCGGGAATAATAGACAGTGTTTTTGCCAAAGCACCAATTACCCAACCATTACCTCGACTCCAATAACAATCTTCGCCATTAGGCTCTTTATATGGTGGATCGAAGTCTTTATCACGCCACCAAAGACCATCTTCTTCATTGAACAACCCGTGATCGCCATGATGGTTGCGTGTATACATATACATGTGGTACATTTTTTCAAAGTAGCGATTGTCATTTTCCAAAACACCCATTTTGGCAAAAACCGGCATCCCCATTTGAATGGCATCAATCCAAGACCAATCATCCAATTGAGGCGTATTCAATAACATATTGAGCGTTGCTTTAGTGCTTTTCAGTTTTCGAGGATCGGGTTCTAAATTGTAGAGATCAATATAGGTTTGACCAGCACAATAATCGTCGGCATTACGATTGGCACTTCCATTTCTAAAACTCCAGTTGTGGAATTCGGCCCAGGAATAGGCATAATCATAATATTCCTCTCTGGGATAAATTTGATACAATGCCATTAGTCCTTCATAATAAACACCACGAGTCCAGATATTACTTGGGCGTTCCTTATTGGTAATTATGGTCTTGCCAACATCTGGCCATTTTTCCATAAAATAACTATTGGCCAATTGCATTTGAGATAACACTTCTTCCCCGTCAAAAGGTTGTTGGCTAAAAGTAAATCCTATAATAAGAAGATAAAATGCCATTGACAAATGATATTTTTTCATATTGTAAAAGTTAATTTATTAGTTAGTTGTTTCTTTTAAAGGTGTTATTAAAACTGGACCCAACAGTCCTGAAGGGACAGGATCCCATTTGGTAGCATCAAATTTTTGGTAATCCTTATTGACCATATTTATTTCGTAAAATATTTTCCACTCTTTTCCTTGAAGCTCCATATCCCTTACCCTATTGGCCGCCAAATTTGTAACCTCTAATTCCAACTTGTTTTTTCCTTTTTTCAACGTTCCCAAATTTAAAATGAAAGGCACAGACCAAACATCACCAATGTATTTGTCATTAAGCCAAACCTTTGCACTTTCCCTAACATCACCTAGATTCAGTTGCCAGTTATCAGCCACTACATTATTTGGTGCGTCAAACTCCAATGTGTAACGTGCAGTACCTGAAAATGCTTCTGCTTCTGGACTTAAACCAGTCCATGATTGTAATGAATCTATTTTGGCTTGGGACGGTAATTGCGGTCCTCCTTTTTCAAAAACCAATGTCCATTCTCCTCCCACCTGAATAGGTTGGCTGGATTCTTCGTAATATTTCCATGGTTTTTGAGATTCCTTATTTTCAGTTTTAAGGATTAAGGACTGCCCAGGTTGCATGTGTAATTTAACCAATGTGTTTTGAGGGCTTTTCTTAACCATGGCATTGCCATAGTTCCTTGTAAGAGGATCCAGAATCAGGACTTCTTTATCAGCTATTGATATAGGAATAAAATCATCGATAGGTTTGGAAGTATGGTTTACCAAATAATATATTTTTTCGCCATCCAAGTCCCTTCTTGTAAACTTCAGACCACTCTCCACCAACGTTTCGGGATAAATATTGGTATTTTCCAGAGCTGTTAATATGTCTGAAATAGGATTTACAATTTCTGTGTTATTTGAAATTAATTCAGCCATTGTTTTGTTTTGTGATTCATACTCGTAAAATCCAGGAACAGAGTCGGGCAAACCTTTAAAAATAATGTTGGCTCCCTCTTTTTTTAAGGCAATTAATTTTTGTAAAGTAGCCAATGGCATTTTACCACAATCTGGAACCACCAAAGCTTTATAAGTATTTCCGGGCAATACCAAAAGTCCATTTTCAACGGTAGCTTTTTCGATAAATTCATCAGAAATAAAGTCTAAACCATATCCATTGCTCATTAATTCTTCCGCAGCATCATAAAAAGAGGTTCCATATAGCCAGGTTTTCAAGGAATGAATTGTAATCTGCAAAAATAGATTCCCGTCCAAATTGGCTCCCCAAATATCATAGATTGGCCAATACAACAAAACTTCATCATCTGGTTTGCCAGACTGAAGCATGGATTGGCAATTGGCAATATAAGAAAACAATAATGGTGCGTCTTCCCAAATGGTATTGGTAGCATTAAAATTGACGGATGCGTAGAATTTCCAGCCGGGCCAATCTGCTCTTTTTGGAGAATAGGTTGAACCATGCAAGAACACGTGATTTACGCCATTTAAGAACAAATCTTCTACTTCGGGTTTACATTGCGATAAAGCGGTTTTGAAATGATCCCGTAACCAAGTGAATGTTTCCGAAGATGTCAATGGTTTTCCAGAAATATGTGCTGCGGAAGATGAGAATTTCAGCATCACAGGATCAGCATCACCTTCTCTTATGTTTTGTTTTTCTCTCCTGAATCCAGGAATGTCATAAGGCATAGAGCCAAAAGTTTCACATTCAGGGATATCTGCCGAAGCATAAAGATCTATAAGATTTCCAGGTGAGCCATGAGCCTGATATTTGGTTTTTATTTTTTTGGAATGTGCCCAATCTGTCCATGAGATATCAAAGTTATTCAATAACAAATCGGATAAAGTTTCTCTGTAATCGCTTTTTACTCTGTCACCAATATCGTCTTCTTCGTGGTTTAAGAGTTGGGGGATATGCTTTTTTAGGTCATAGCCCCTTCGTTTTTTAAATTCATTGAAAAAATTAGGTGTGAAATCGGTGCCATACACTTCATAACTATCGTTGAAAATTGCACGTAATTTGACATCGTAGGCTTTAAATGCGGTATCAAACGAAACAAGATATGAATCTAAAGCTTCATCTGATTAATGGTTCAAAGTAAATCCCTTTCCTCCAGGTGCAGCTCTCTTGACTTGCTGTCCTGTCTTGCCGCTATGAAC
>Ga0102947_1000061_pt1 | contig 37452 bp, 25 predicted proteins | sample SalPon2A_A_D2_MG_FD_78210 | JGI IMG/M metagenome (GOLD analysis project Ga0102947, IMG submission 78210) | Soil microbial communities from South San Francisco under conditions of wetland restoration - Salt Pond MetaG R2A_A_D2_MG | ecosystem: Environmental > Terrestrial > Soil > Wetlands | place... | reverse complement strand
CGCAAGGCGAGTCGGCCCCGCAGGCGTAGTTTCACTACGTCGAGGACGCCGACCGGCTTGCAACGCAGCAGACGCAGGCATATTCGACCTCGTAGCAGAAGGCTGGTGAGAAATCCGGGCTAGAGGTGATCCGCGGTGAGCGTATCTATGAAAGGGACGGCGTGGCCTGTGACGAATTCGACCTCTACGTCATGCGCCGGGCGGGCGACCTGGCACCTTTCGAGCGGGAGCGGCGGCGATTGATCCTCACCGAGGGTCCCTACGAAGGGAGCGAGGGACTCTGAGTAGCACCCGAAGCCCAAGAAAGCACTCTCGGAAAAGTCGATGAGGCACTTACCGACTTACAACAGGGAATTGCTATTGACGCAGTCGATCAGCTCTCACACTACCTCTATGACTTTGGAGGTTCATAGATTCACCCATCGAGAAGATTTTGCTTATTGCCGAACCTCGATCCGACGGTTCACCCCCGGCACCTCCACCGTCTGCTCGTCGCCGTTGGGCCAGATGACCTTCAGCGACTCCACCTCGTCGGCCTCGCCGAGGCCGAAGGTGACCGGCTTCTGGCTTTGCGACAGGTAGGACTTGACCGGCATGAGGTAGCGCACCTGGGTTCTGCCACCCGCCGTCAGCTCCACCCGGGCGCCGATGGCGTCGCGGTTGACGCCCTGGGCCGGGTCGCCTTCCAGCTCCACCCGCAGCCAGTGGTGGTCGAGGCCGGCTTGCTCCAGTTGGTTCTCCAGTAGCAGGAAGCGGTCGCCGACCTGGAAGAGGGCGACGTCCAGGTCGCCGTCGCCATCGACGTCGGCGTAGGCCGAGCCGCGGCCGATGATGGGCTCGCCCAGGGCGCCGGTCTCGCCTGACTCCACTTCGACGAAGGTGGAGCGGGCGCCGAGGCCAGCGTTCCAGAAGAGCTGGGCCGGCTGGCGGTAGTGCTGGCTCGGATCGACGGTGTTGATCTCCTGCTCCAGGTGGCCGTTGGTCTGCAACATGTCCAGGCGGCCGTCCAGGTCGTAGTCGAAAAGGAAGACGCCGAAGGACAGCGCCGAGCGGCTGGGGGCGCCGACGCCCTCGCTGATGGACTCGTCGGCAAACAGAGTCGGGTCGCCTTGGGTGACGTAGACGGAGGTCATCTCGTTGGCGAAGTTGCCGATGACGAAGCCGAGCTCGCCGTCGTCCCGGTAGTGGGCCGCATCGACCCCCATGGCGCCGGTGGCGTTGCCCATGCGGTCGTAGGCCAGGCCGTAGGGGGCGCCGACCTCCTCGAAGGTGCCGTCACCCAGGTTGTGGAAGAAGAAGTTGCCCACCGTGTCGTTGGCCACCAGGAGGTCGAGGTAACCGTCCTGATCGACGTCCACCGGCGCCAGGGCCAGCGCCTTGCCGGAGGGCTCGCCGGTGGCCGGGTTGGCGACCTGGATGCCGGCGTCGGCGGAGACGTCGGTGAAGGTGCCGTCCCCCTCGTTGCGGTAGAGGGAGGAGTGGCTGCCGCTGTAGTTGGTGGGCGGGCCGTAGGCGCGGCCGACGCCGGTCAGGCGGTAGTCCACCTCGAAGTCGATCTCCTTCGACCAGCGCACGTAGTTGGCGACGAAGAGGTCCAGGTCGCCGTCGTTGTCGTAGTCGAAAAACGCCGCCCCGGTGGACCAGTTACCGGCGTCGCCGCCGACCCCGGCGCGGGCGGTGACGTCGCGGTAGGTCCCGGCGTCGTTCTCGAACAGCCGATTCTCGCCCACCGCGGTGAAGAAGATGTCCGGGTCGCCATCGTTGTCGTAGTCAGCCACCGCCGCCCCCTGGCCGTAGAACGGGACGTCGAGGCCGGCGTCGGCGGTGGCGTCGGTGAAGTTGCCGGCGCCGTCGTTGACCAGCAGGCGGCTGGTCGCCGCCGCCGCATCACCCGCCCCCGCCCGGTGGGGCCAGGCGGTTCCGTTGACCAGCAGCAGGTCGGGGTCGGCGTCGCCGTCGTAGTCGAAGAACGCGCCGCCGCCACCCATGGTCTCGGGCAGCAGCTTGTCGCCGTAGGCACCGGTCTCGTGGACGAAATCGACGCCGCTCTCCCCCGCCACCTCGGCGAAGGTCACGCTGGGCACCTCGGCCAGCGTCTCCGCCACCGCCTCCGGGGCGGCGGCCTCGATGATCTGCTCCTCGGCCTCCGGCTCGGGGCGGGTGAGCCACCAGAAGGCGACCAGGGCGACCAGGGCCAGGGCGGCGATGGCCACCAGCGACGTCTTGAAGGCGCGGCCGATGACGGCGTCGTCGGCGGCCACCATCTCCTCGCCGTAGAGGGCCTCGTGGACCCGGGCGTCGATGGCCTCTTCGTCGGTCCCCTCGGCGGCGGCCACCTCGGCCCGCTTGGCGGCGTACTTGCGCTCCAGGAGATCCATCGTGTCGTCATCGACCCGCCCCTCCTGGCGGTCGATCTTCTCTCGCATGGTGACGAGCTTGTCGAAGGAGAACGGCTTCTTACTGCGCACGGGCTCGGTCATGGGGACGGATCACTCCTGGTCAGGTTCGGCAGTGGTCAGGTTCGGCAGTGGTAAAGCTCGACAGTGGTCGGCGTGTCTTGGGGCTCGTGTCACGGCGCGCCGCTGGCGGCCGGCGTGGCGGGGGTGGAAGCCGGAGTCGAGGACGGGGCTTCGGTCCCCGGCGCAGCGACCTTCTCGGCCGTCTCGCGGCGGTCGAAGCTCGCCGGCAGGTGCTGCGGCGAGTCCGGCGGCGCGGGCACCGGCGACGGCTCCGGTGACAGCTCGTAGGCGCCGTCGCGCTGCAGGTCGTAGATGACGATGGCCTCGGCGGCGTGGTCCGCCGCCGGGTCGGCCCGGCGCGCCGCAGAGATGGCGCGGTCCCGGGCGTTGTCGTCGGGGCGGTACTTCTGGTAGGCGGCGAAGTGGGTGTCGGCCTTCTCGTCGTCGCCGAGCTGGCGGTAGGCGAGATAGAGGTTGAAGTGGGCCGGCATGTACTCGGAATCAAGCGCCAGCGCCCGCTCCAGGTACGCCACCGCTTCCCGGGTCAGCTCCTCCCGCCGCTCCCGCCGGGCATCGCCCCGCTCCTGCTTGGCGCGCTCCAGGATGGTCTGGCCCAGCTCGGTCAGCAGGCGCCAGTCCTGGCTGAAGTCGAAGCCGCGGCGCCGGGTCTCGGCGTCATCCAGCTCCACCACCGAGCGGTAGTCGGCGATGGCCTGGTCGAGGAAGCCGTTCTGCTTGTTCACCTGGCCGGTGAACCAGGCCACCGACCAGGGCGGCGCCGGCGGGTCGAAGTCCGCGGCCCGGCCCAGCGCTTCGATGGCCTGGTCCCGCACCGTGCCCTGGGCGATGTAGACCCGGGCCAGGTTGAGGGGGCCGTCGGGGCGGCCCAGCGCCTCGACCCGGCGGAACGCCTCCTCCGCCTGGCGCAGCTCCCCCTTGCTCTTGCCGCCCTTCAGGAGCAAGGCGATGCCGTAGTCGTTCCAGCGCTGCCACTCGGGGATCTCCGACAGCGGGTTGGTCACCGCCGGCGGCGTCGCACCGGGCCCGGCGATGGGGAAGGTCACCCGGTCCCGGGCCATGTCCATCACCGGCAGGTCGTTGTCGAAGTCCGGCCCGTAGACGTACTTCATGTAGGTGGTGTCGAACTTCCGGAAGTTCAGGCCCACCTCCACGGTCAGGCTGCCGCGGGCGTCCTGCGGCACGGTCAGCCGGTAGTGGATGACGTCGGCGGCCCCGGGCGGGAGCTGGTGGTTGTAGAGCGGCACGAAGATGTCCTGGGCGTTGCGGCGATCGACCCGGTTGCCCTCCCGGTCGAGCATGTAGACGTTGATGAAGTGGCTCCACGGGTCGACGTGGCCGTCGGGCCCCATGCCACCGGAGCGGCCCACCAGCTCGCCGCTGCCACCGGTGACCTCGACGTCCACCCAAACCTCGTTGGAATCCGCCGTGCCCTGGGTGAACGGGTGGCCCATCTTCACCGTCCGCACCACCGCCTCCAGGAGATAGGTCTCCCCCGGCACCAGGGCGGGCACGGCGGGGCGCAGCGGCGCGGTCAGCTCGCCGTCGATGGTGCCCCCGTCCTTGATGGCGAACAGATCGACCCGCATCACCCCTTCGTTGAAGTCGCGGTGGGCCTGCTCCACCCAGTCGGGGAAGCCCAGGAGATGGGGGATGCCGGTGTTGGCCGACGGGAAGAGGTGATCGTGGACCTCCAGACCGCCCTCGCCGTCGAAGTCCTGGGCCCCGAAGTCGTCCGACGCCATCAGGTTCATGTGGCAGCCGTTGCAGTTGGCCTGGGCCGTCTCCGGGTAGTAGAAGCTGGTCACCCCGTGGCCGGAGACGCCGGACAGGTGGTAGGTGGAGAAGTGGTCCTGGCCGCGCAGCCACTTGTAGTCATTGAGCTCCTCCGGCAGGTGGACCTTGTGGCAGGCGCCGCAGAACTCCGGCGTGCGGTGCAGTTCCTTGAGGAAGGTCTTCTTGTGCAGCTCCGGCTTCGCCTTGACGAGTTGCTGGTTGACCCACTGGAGACCCTCGTTCTCGCTGAAGGCGAAGGGGTAGTGGGTCGGCTCCTCGATGGTGTAGTCGGCGTTGCCCCGGGTGGAGTTGACGTGGGTGATGGCGTGGCACGCGGTGCAGGTGATGCCGGCCTGCCCCGTCGGGTCGCCGACGTCGTCGAAGTTCGGGTCGTCGAACTTGCCGGAGAAAAACGGCGCCAGGTCGTGGCAACCGGCGCAGAAGCGGGCCGCCTGGACGTCGCCGTCCCGGTCCATGGCCACCTGCCGGGTCTCGCGCACCGAGAAGAGATAGGGCGGGTTGTTGAACGAGCTGAAGCGGTGGGCGCTGTAGGCCCAGCGCTCGTGGACGTCGGCGTGGCACTCCGCGCAGTAAGCGTCGTTCATCAGCACCCGTTCGGGGATGAAGTCGCCGGTGGTGGTGCGCGACAGCGATGGGAAGAAGTACTGCTCGCCGGAGGCCGGCCCCTCGACGTTCCACTGCCGCGGGTCCTGGGCCTGGAGGACCAGCATGGCGGCGGCGAACACCGCCCCCACCACCGCCCAGCGGGCGCCCACCCGCCAGCGGATCTTCTGCCCGGCCAGGCGGTGGAGGACGAAGAGCCAGGCGGCGATCACAGGGGTGGCGACGTGGAGCCAGTAAGCCACCGAGCGCACCGCCGGATCCTTGACCACGATGACCCCCTCGATGCGGGTCAGGACGACACCGGAGATGAGGAGCACCAGGGCGGTGGCGAACAGGGCGTAGCCCACCTTCACGGCGCGGCGGTTGGGGCGGTCCTTGGAGTTTTTCCAGTGGACGATGCCGAAGACCACCACCGGGATGACGATGATCAGCCCCAGCACCAGGTGGAACAGGAACATGCCGATGTAGAACCAGTTCTGGTACGTGTTGCCGGTGGCCGCCTCCATCACCCGGACGGCCACCAGGTAGAGGGAGTTGACCGCCAGCAGGGCGAACAGCCCGAAGACCACGTCCAGCAGCTTGCGCAGCCGCGGCCCCACCGCCGGGATGTAGCGCCGGCGGCGTGGGGGGGAAGCCGGGCCGGCGGCGGCGCCGGGGGTGCTTTCGGGGTCGGAGGAGGGTGGGTCCGTGGGCGTCGTGGTCATGTCATTCCAATCAGAAATCCGCAGCTTCACTCAACGGCCCCGCGGGGGCCAGGGGTTTTTATATCGCAAGCCCCGGACCAGGGCACCCCCGGGGCGATCCGGGGCCAGCAAGGGGGATTGGGGCCGGGCTGAGGGCCGTCAAGGCCAACGAATCATAAAAACTACGAGCCAACCCCATAATGTCCACGGGGAACGTTCAGCAAGCCGCTTCCCTAGCCGGCCCTCTAGCCCGGACTCGCACCTATAGGATCTACCGAGTGGTAAGATTTAGGGAAGGAGGTAAGGAATGGCGCTCAGTAAGGTAACCAGCAAGGGCCAGGTAACGATCCCTAAGCCGATTCGTGACGCATTGGGCTTGGAGCCGGGGGACAGGGTGGATTTCCGACTATCGTCAGAGGGCGAGGTGGTGATGGAGGCCGCGACCATCGACTTGATGTCCCTCTACGCCACCCTGCAACCGAGCGACAAGTCCTTGACCCTCGAAGACATGGACGACGCCATCGCCGAAGGGGCCCGGGGGCGTCGGTGATCGGGCTCGACACCAATGTTCTTGCACGCTTCCTGGTGGAAGACGACCCGGCGCAATGCGCGAGAGCGCGGGCCGTCATGGAGAAGTCGGTCGAGGACGGGGAAGACCTGTACATCCCGAAGATCGTGCTCTGCGAGTTGGTCTGGGTCCTGGACCGTGGCTATCGATTTCCCCGACCCCGGCTGATCTCGGTGCTGCTCAATCTGCTGCGGGCGAAGAACTTGGTGTTCGAGGACCGGGAGCAGGTCCGTGCCGCCCTCGAAGCCTTCCAGGCAGGAAGCGCGGACTTCGCCGATTACCTCATCGTGGAGCAGTGCTTCGACGCGGGCTGCGACCAGGTCATGTCCTTCGACGGCAGCCTGGCGGCAGACACGCGGGTGACTCAGCCGGCCCGATGAGCCGAGCCTGAGCCGGGAGTGCGGCTGGGCTGGCCGGGGCTTCTAGCTCGGGGCGTGTTGCCAGCAGTAGTCGGAGCCGGGCTCGGGGGGGCGGGTGCAGCGTTTGCCGGAGCGGGTGTGGGCCTGGCAGCGGGCCTCCGACCCTTCCTGGTCGCCTTCGCCGCCGCCCTCACCACCGGCCGCCTCGGGGCCGGCGTCGGCGCCCAGGGGAGCGACGCGGGGCTCGGGCTCGCCGGGGTCCAGGGCGTCGGCGGCGTCTTCGGGGGGGCTGGCGGCGCCGGTGTCGCCCGGGGTGACGCGGCCGGGGCCGCGGCGCGGCGCCGGGGTTTGGCGCTCCGGGGTTAGGCGCTCCGGGCCGGCGTCGGCCTGGGAGGCGCCGTCCAGGCTGCGGCCGGAGCCGTTGACCGCCGGGGCGCCGTGGCGGGGCGAGGGGGCGGAGCGCAGGCCGGCGCGGCGCTCGCCGCGGATGCGCTCGACCTCGGCCTCCAACTCGTCGCGCTTCTTCCACAGGAAGACGCCCGCCGCCGCCGCCGCGAGGGTGGTGCAGAACAGGAAAAGCTTGCGTAGCATGAACCCAGTCTACCTCCTGCCGGTTTTACCTCGGCGTCCTGCTCAGACGCGCATCAGCACCGAGCCCCAGTGCAGGCCGGCGCCCAGCGCGGTGAAGGCCACCAGGCTGCCCTCCGGCGCCTTGCCCGCCTGCCGCGCCTCGTGGAACGCCAGGGGCAGGGTGGCCGAGGTGGTGTTGCCGTACTTGTGGATGTTGTTGTGAACCTTCTCGTCCGGCAGCCCCAATGCCTTCTGGGCCGCCTGGTTGATGCGCAGGTTGGCCTGGTGCATGATCAGCAGGTCGACGTCGTCCAGGCCGTAGCCGTTGTCGTCCAGCAGATCCCGGGTGGCCTGAGGCATGCGGGTGACCGCCAGCTTGAAGACCTGGCGGCCGTCCATCCGCGGCACGCTGTCGCCCGCCTCCACCATCTCTGCGGTGACGAAGGGGCGCCGGGCGGTGCCGACGCCGGGGACGTACAGGATGTCCTTCTCGTTGCCCTCGCCGAACAGCGCCGAGGCGAGGATGCCGCGCTCGCCCTCGCCCTCGCCGTCGCCCTCCCCCGCCTTGAAGACCATCGCCCCGGCACCGTCGCCGAAGAGCACCACCAGGTGGCGGTACTGGGAGTTCCAGGCGAAGTCCTTCTCGTTGAGCTTGCCTTCCGCCCGGCCCTCCAGGTGATCCCAGCTCTCCTCGGAGAACGGGAAGAGACCCGAGTGCACGTCACAGCCCACCAGGAGCACCGTGCGCGCCGTGCCGGAGGCGATCAGCGCCTGGACCATCTGCAGGCCGTAGGCGAAGCCGGCGCACTGCTGACGGATGTCCAAGGCCGGCAGAGGGCGCAGGCCCAGGCGCTGCTGGATCAGGGTGCCGACGCCGGGGAGGTAATGGTCCGGGGTCATGGTGGCGCAGACCAGGTAATCGACCTCGGAGGGGTCGATGCCGGCGTCGTCCAGGGCGGCCTGGGCGGCCTTGGCCCCGAGGTCGGCGGAGGTCACCCCCTCCTCGACGTAGCGCCGTTCGACGATGCCGCTACGATCCCGGATCCATTGGTCGTCGGTCTCGAGGACACGGGCGAGGTCGTTGTTGTCGAACGCGCGCGGCGGTACGTGGATGCCGCTGCCGGCGAATACAGCACGGGGAGTTGTCATGAAAGGGTCCTTGCGGGTGTGAGGTTGGGGGAAGCGGGAAACGGGAATCGACGTCCGGGAGTCGGCCGGCGCCGGGTCAGTAGTCCTCGGGGCGCACCGGCCGGGCGCGATCGATGCCGCGCAGCGGCGTGTAGAACTCGGTCACCCGGTCGCGCTTGATGAAGCGGTATAGGGGGCCGGGGCGCTCGCCGTCCAGGCCGGGGGGCTGGTCGCCCTCGTAGAACCACACCTCCACCGGCGGGTCCCTGGGATCGCGGGCGATCTCGTAGTCGGTGCGGCTGGGCTCGCCGTAGAGGACGTAGATCGTGCCCCGGGCAGTGCGCGAGCCAGCGCGGCCACCCTCGGTGTAGAGCCGGTCCGCCTCCGCCGCACGCGCCTCGAAAGTCTGGCGCAGCGGGTTGTCGGGGCGCAGCGGGTAGGGGTCGAGGCCGGCCCAGAAGTCCTCGATGAAGGCCTCCGCCGCCGCGTCGTCGCGCAGCGCCAGGTAGGCCGCCTCCTGCTCCTGGCTGGCGATGGCCGCCACCGGGCCCACCAGCCACTGGGAAAGCTCCAGCGAGAGGGTGGGGTTGAGGAGGCGCTCCACCTGGACGGCGGGCAGGGGCGCGGCGCCGGCCGGGGTGTCGGTGGAGGCGCAGCCGGCCAGGGGCAGCAGGAGAGCCAGGGCCAGCAGCAGCCAGCGGGCCCGGCGGTGGTCAGCGGCGGAGCAGGTCAAGGAATTCCTCCCGTACGGGCCGTTCGTGGAAGATGCCGCGGATGGCGGACGTGGTGGTCAGGGCGCCCGGCTTCTTGACGCCGCGCATCTCGACGCACAGGTGGCGCGCCTCGATGACGACGACGGCGCCCAGCGGCTGGAGCTTCTCCTCCAGGAAGTTCACCACCTGCTCGGTGAGGCGCTCCTGGAGCTGGGGCCGCTTGGCGTAGAACTCCAGCACGCGGGCGAACTTCGACAGCCCGACGATGTGCTCCTGGGGGATGTAGGCGATGTGGGCGTGGCCGTAGAACGGCACCAGGTGGTGGGCGCACATGGAGTAGAACGGGATGTCCCGCTCCATCACCATGTGGCTGTAGCCCTCGTCGTTGGGGAAGGTGGTGACCTTCGGCTCGGCGCCCTGCTCCAGGCCCTGGAACATCTCCAGGTACATGCGGGCCACCCGCTGGTCGGTTTCCTTGAGGTTCGGGTCGTCGAGGTTCAGCCCCAGCTCGTCGAGGATGCCACGGACGTGGTGGGCGATCTTCGGCACCCGGGGGTCGTTACGGATCAGGTGCAGCTTGTGCTGGTCCTCGGTCCACGGCCCGCCCTCGGCGACCTCTTCGTCGGGATCGCCGATCAGGGCGGCGCCTTCCAGCTCCAGCTCCTCGGCGTCGCCGGGGATGAAGCCCGCGGCCGGCTCGCCGGAGCCCGCCGGCGTCGTCTTGCTTTCAGAGTCACTCATAGAAGGCACATCTTACAGGCCCGCGGCCCGATCCTCCCAACCACCGCCCGAAGCTGCCCAGTCTGCCCCTCGTAATTCGGGGACAGGTTATCTTTTAAATCGTAACCTGTCCCCGAATACCGAGATGCCGTTCAGCGGCATGACGTGGGGATTCACAGCATGGGATGCGGATCTGCGGCATGGGGTGCGGTGAGCCTGCCCTGAACAAATCGGGGACAGGTTATTTCTTAATTCGTAACCTGTCCCCGAATTAGCCGTCCTCGAATTAGCCGCCGCGGCGCGCCTGGGCCACCAGGTGGGCGGCCTCGGGCAGGATCAGCTCGTCGAGAGCCAGGGCGACGGCCTTGGGCGAGCCCGGGAGCAGGAAGACGGCGCGGCCCTCGGCCACCCCGGCGGTGGCGCGGCTGAGCATGGCGGCGGCGCCGATCTGCTGGTAGGAGAGGGTGCGGAAGATCTCGCCGAAGCCGGGCAGGGCGCGGTCGAAGAGCGGCGCCACCGCCTCCACGGTGACGTCCCGGGGCGAGACCCCGGTACCGCCGGAGACCACCACCACGTCCACCGACGGGTCGGCCAGGAGCGCCCCCACCGCCGAGCGCAGCGGCGCCGCCTCGTCGCGGACGATGAGCCGCTCCGCCACCCGGTGGCCGGCGGCCTCCACCCGCTCGGCCATGGACTTGCCCGACTCGTCGTCCTCCGGGGTGCGGGAGTCGCTGGCGGTGACCAAGGCGTAGCCGAGGGTTTCCCCCACCTGGCGGGGGGCCTTGTCGCGGTGTTCTTCAGGGACGGATTTTTCTTGCGCGGTCATGGGGGAAACGGTAGCACGGAGCACAGATCATCCTGCGCTCCGGAGCACCACCGCCCCAACCCTGGTGATGCGTTCGAAGTGGGCGTCGTAGGTCAGGACGAGGGCGCCGTGGCTGGCGGCTACGGCGGCGATCCACAGGTCGTTGGTGGGCAGGGGGGAGCCGGCCCGGCGGAGCTCGACCACGATCTCGGCGTAGTGACGGCTGCTCTCGTCATCGACCACCAACACCTCCACTATCGGGTTGGCGGTGAATTCCAGCAGGTCGTCCTCATTGCGCTGTGCGCGGCCACCAAGGAGGAAGCCGGCGCGCAGCTCGCCCATCACCACCGAAGGCAGTCCGACCCACTCGGCGCGGTCCAGCAGCGTGACCACCTCGGGGCGGTGACCAGCAACTCCACCTCGGCCGTCTCCCCGGGGCGGGCGGTGAAGGTCGCCCGCCAGGTCCGGCCGTCGAGGTGGGTCGCCTCCAGGGTCCACTCTCCGGGCCACAGGTTAAAGGCGTGCAACCTGGGCTCGACGTTCCCCATCTGCGAAGGCAGAGAGCCGTGACTGATGGCCGGCTGGACGACGTAGGGGGCCCGGCCGCCTGCGTCGCGCAGGGTGATGGTCAACCCCTCCAGCTCCTCGCCCAGCCTGGGCACGGTGGCGATCATCATGGCGCCCTCCACCAACCGCACCGATACCTCCTCCGCCGGCACCTCTACGCTGAGTTCCTCCCAGGCCGAGTCTCCGCTGCGCACCCAGAGCTGCCAGGAGCCCGCCGGCACCGTATCGACCTGGAGCCGGCCCTCGGCGTCCAGCTCCTCGGCATCGATGTCCTCCAGCAGCCCGGCGGGGTCGAAGAGGACGTAGATGATCGACGGTGGCACCGCGCCGCCGTCGCGCGAGACCCGCAGCCCGAGCCCCCGGGACCGGGTCAGCGCCAGGTCGACGTCGCCCAGCGGCTGGCGGTCGACCTCGATCCGCCGCATCGTCATCCCGCGGTCGCCGCCCTCCGCCCGGACGCGGTAGCGACCGCTCTCGACAGAGGGGAAGAGATAGGCGCCCCGCGAGTCGCCGGTGGCGCGACGGTGGACCCGGCGCTCCCAGCCGCCGCCGAAACTGGAATCCCGTCGGGGCTCGAGGGTCTCGAGGTAGACGATGGGCTGGGGGATGGGCTCCCCGGTCTCGGCGTCCACCACCCGACCGCTGACGCTGGCGCTGGGCAGCTCCACGACCACCGGCTCGCCGGTCCGCAGCTCGATCTGCCGCCTGTGGGAGTTGCCGGCCAGGTCCTGCGCCGTCAGCTCCAGCGGCCCTTCCGGCAAGCGCGGCAGGACGAAGCTGCCGTCGGCCGTGGTGTCGGCGGCGACCGCCCGGCCGTCGTCGGTCCGCACCCTGACCCTCACATGGCCGACACCGGCGCCGCCCTGCACCACCCTGCCGCGGAGATCGACGCCGGAGGTCGACCGGAGCTCGATTTCGAGGGCGTCCACCCCCTCCGCCAGCTCGAAAGCTCCGGTGGCCACGACGCCGTCGAGAACCGCCTCCACCTGGTACTCGCCGGGCGGTACGTGCTCGACCACGAAGCGGCCGCGGTGGTCCGGCGCCACGGTGAAGGAGCCGTGCTGCCCGAGGCGTTCCAGGGCCACCCGGGCGGCGGCCAGCTCCGCGGGGGCGAGCCCCGGCAGGGTGCCGGTAATCCGCGCCCCGCGCCGCAGCCGAACCACCAGCCCGGAGAGTGGCTGGTCCGCGACGACGACCCCGGAGTCCGACACATGTTCCACATGGTCGGGATGTCGGACCGTGAGCCGGTGCTTGCCGGGGGCCGTGTCGGTGACGGTGAAGGCGCCGTCGTCGCCGCTCCGCGTGCCTACCTCCGAGCGACCGACCCCCAGGAGGACGAGCGCCGCCGCCACCGGCTCGCCGTCGCCGTCCAGAACCCGGCCCGACACCGCCACGCCCTTGGGCAGGACGAGGGACACCGGGTTGCGCCCGCGCCCGACCTTGATCGCCAGCATCGACTTCAGCGAGCCGCGGCTCGCCTCCACCACCACCGGGCCCACCGGGACGCCGCCGATCTCGAACAGGCCGCTGGCGTCGCTGAAGCCGGTGATGCTCCGCCCCTCTTCGCCCGCCGCCGGCCGGACCACGATCCGCGCGTCGTCCACCGGCCGGTCGTCGGTGCGCAGGACCCGGCCCACCACCGTGGCCCCGCGCTCCAGCACCACCTCCACCGGCTCGCTGCCCGCTTCCGGCATCAGGACCGAGATCCGCTCAGGGTGCTGGAATCCCTCGGCCTCGACGTCGATGCTGTAGCGGACGGGCCCCAGCCCGGCGAGCTCGAAACGCCCCTGCCCATCCGTGGAGGTGCGCACCCCCGGGTATCCGCCCCATCCCGACAAGGCGTACACCCGGGCCCCGGCGACCGCGACGCCCGCGGCATCGACAACCCGCCCGGCGAGGGTCGCGCCGGGGCGCATCACCAGTTCCACCGGCGAAGGGAGCGGCGTCTGCAAGCGCTCCGACCAGGCGACCAGGAGGCCTTCTTCCGAGGCGCGGAGCTGATAGGCGCCGGGCGGGCGGTCGTGGAAGGCGAAGCCGCCGTCCTTGTCGCTCACCGCCTGCTCCGGCCGGTAGTGCTCACCCGCCGGTGGCTGCTCCAGCCGGTGCAACTCCACCGCGACCTCCGACAGCGGCCGGCCCTCACCGTCCACCACCCTGCCGGCAATGAGCTGGCCCGACTCGAGGCGGAGGTTGCCGAGTTCCACCGGCGCCGCGCTACCGGCGCCCGCCGCCCCGATCTCGACGCCGGGCACGCGGGCCGGGGCGAGCCCCTTGGCCAAGATCATGAGATCGACCCGGCCAAGCCCCAGATCCCGCAACTCGAAACCGCCGTCGGGGCCGGTCGTCGCGCTGGCCTCGGCCGGAGCCGGCTCCCCGAGGCGGGCCTCGGGGCGCTGCCGCGCCGCCGTCACCGTGGCTCCCGCCACGGGCCGCCCGTCCGCGTCGGTCACGGTCCCCGTGACGGTCCGGCCGGCGGCCAGCACCACCTCGACACCGCCGCGCCGCTCGAAGGGGGCGAGGGGGCCCACCGGCACCCCGGCGGGGCTGAAGCCGGGCTTGCGGGCGACCAGGGTGAGGGGCTCGCCGGTGGCCAGCGGCCCGAGGGAGTATTCGCCATCCCTGCCGGTCACGGCGAGCCGTTGGGGCTCGGGCCGCCGGAAGCGGTGGACCGTCGGCCCGGCTCGCGGCCCCACCTCGACCTCGACCCCTTCGAGGGGCTCGCCGGCGGCGTTCACCACCCGGCCGCCGAACCGGGCGGCGGGCTCGAGGGTCACCGAAAAGACATCGCCGCCCAGGACGTCCATGGGCAAACGCTCCTCGCTGTATGGCAGGTGCCCCGGCGCCACCACGTTCAGCGAGGTGGAGGTGGCGGTGGCGGGAACCGTCAGGACCACCCGTCCGCCAGCGTCGCCGTGGACGACAAGGTCGTCGCTCCCCCACGCCACCGCCCCCGCCACCGGGTTTCCACCCTGCGCCGAATTCACGTCGATGGCGATCAGGGTCGGCGTTTCGAGCTCCAGGGTCCGCCGCTCCAGCGTGCCGGCGCCGAGGGGAAGCTCCACCTCCGTCTCCACCGCATCCCCCCCGGCGGTGAGCGCCCGCACCAGCAGCGCGGTGCCGGGCCTGCCGAACAAGGTCGCCCGGCCGCTGCCATCGGCGGCGGCGAGGGGTACTCCCATCCCGGGACGGAAAACCACCGCCTCCGCCGCCGGCTTCCCCGACGCCAGGCGCAGGGCGAGGTCCAGCCGGGAAGCTTGCTCCAGGCGGATCTCGGCAACGCCGTCGCCGTCGTGCTCCGTCACCACCGGCGGCAGCCCGTCGGCGACCACCTCAAAGCGCCAGGGGGCCATGTCCTCGACCTGAAGCCGGGCGCGGCCGGACGCGTCGGTGGACGCCGCCGACCAGCTCGTGGGCCACGGTTCCTCGGCCACGGTGTCCGCCGAGTGTCCCATCACCCGTGCGCCGGTCACCGGAGCGCCGCCGGGCCCGAGGACCAGGATCTCGATCACGCGGCCGGGGGCGAGCCGGACCGGCGCCAGCTCGCGGTCCGCGGCCAGCGGCTCGAGCCGGCGAGTATTCGGAGCGTGGTCCGGGTGCCCTACGATCACCCGCCACCGCCGACCCGCCGCCGCCGCGAGGGCGTACCGCCCGTCCGCCCCCGTGGTCACCTCCATCACCGGCTCGGCCCATATCCGTCCGGGGCCGAGGCGGAAGGTGTAGCCGCCGTAGTCGTCCATCACCGGCGCCAGGCCGACCGTTGCTCCGGCAAGGGGCTGGCCGCCGGCCGCGAGCACGGTGCCGGAGATCACCACCCCCTCGCCGGCGGGCTCCGGCGTCGCCGCTACGTGGGGGGCCTGAGCCGAGGCGCCGAGCAGAGCCACGGCCACGACGAGGAGAATGCCTCCCCGCCGCCTCGGTCCACCGGTGGTGCGCCCTGAGAGCCGTCGTGTAGCCATGTCTCACCCTCCTCGTCGCCCTGAGTGCAGTCCCCGGGTTGCCGCTGTATCGCCTTGCCACTGTGTCGCCTTACCGCTGTGTCGCCTTACCGCTGTGTCCCCTTGCCGCTGTGCCGCCTCGCCGCCCGGTTCCGCGGTGGCCGTCTGCCTCCTTAGACTCACCCTCCAGCGTATCCGATCCGCCGAATCCGTAAGCCAACCTGCTGGAAGCCACCAAGACCAACGCCTGGACGCTAAAGCGTCATAACGCTATAATGCGAACATGCAACCCACCAAGCGAGCAACGGTCTACTTTGATCCGGAGATCCACCAAGCCTTGCGACTCAAGGCCGCGGTCACGGACCGGTCGATCTCGGACCTCGTCAACGAAGCCGTGGAAGTCGCGTTGTCCGAAGACGCCGATGACCTCCTCGCCTACGAGGATCGCAAAGATGAGCCGACCCTGAGCTTTGACGAGGTGGTCAAGGACCTCAAGCGCCGTGGCCGGCTATGACATTCGCATCACGGCTACCGCGGCCAAGGAACTCGCCAAGCTGCCTCGAAAGAAAGAGCGCCAAGCGGTCACCCAGGGTATCCGGGGCCTCGCTACGGACCCCAGGCCTCCCGGATGCGCCAAGCTGTCCGGCCACTCCGACCTGTACCGGGTTCGCCAAGGCCGCTACCGGATCCTCTACGAGATCCAAGACGCCCAACTCGTGGTTCTTGTGATCCGCGTGGCGGATCGAAAAAACGTATATCGCGGCATTTCCGGTCGCACAGGCCGGACGAGGAAGCTCGACGAATAACCCCGCCGTGCTCCTCCGCCCCTCTGAAGCTGTCTCATCACTCCCGGCCCATTCGTGGGATCACCGTTTTAGAATGGAGCCCATGAACGACCACCGCCTCCTCTCCACCGTCCTCACCCTCGCCTTGCTCCTCCTCGCCATTCCGGTGCCGACCGCGGAGGGCTCGTCCTCGGCCGCCGAGTTGCGCAACAAGGGCCTCGCCCTGCTCGAGAACGAGAAGCCGGCGGAGGCGGAGGCGGTGTACCGGGAGTTGGTGGCGAAGAAGCCGAAGGAGCCGCTGGGGCACGCCAACCTGGCCATCGCTCTGCTCCGCCAGCAGAAGGTGGACGAAGCTTCGGCGGCCATCGGCAAGGCGTTGGAGCTGGCCCCGGGGCGGGCGGATCTGCTGTCGATCCAGGGCGAGATCCTGTCCTGGGCGGGGCAACCCGGGGAGGCGCTGCCGGTGCTGCGGCGGGCGGTGGCGGCGGCGCCCGACGAGGTGGAGATCGTCTACCAGCTCCACCGCACCGCCGCCATCGCCGGCGGCGAGGCGGCGGAGGCTGCGATGGACGACGCCATGGGGCGGCTGGCCGAGCTGCGGCCGGAGAACGCCGTGGTGCTACTGGAGCGCGGCCGGGGCGCCATCGCCGACGGTGACCGGGCCACCGCCAGCTCCGCCTACCTGCGCCTCGGCGAGCTGATCTGGCAGGCCCAGGGGGACACCGCCGACCGCCTGCTGGGGGAGGTGCGCGGCGCGCTGGAGGCCGACGACGTGAAGGCCGCCCGGGTGCCGGCCCAGCGGCTGGAGAACGTGCTGAAGGTCACCGCCATGTACCAGCAGAGCCTGCGCGAGCTGTGGACCGGCATCACCGGCATCCCGGTGCAGCGCTTCGTCGGCGAGCCGGCCCCCGGCGACTTCGGCGACGCCGCCAGCATCCGCTTCACCGGCGAACGGTTGGACGGCACCCCCACCGCCGGCTCCGCCCTGGCGGTGGCCGACTTCGACGGCGACGGCAAGCCGGACGTCGCCCGCCTCCTCCACGGCCCCAACGGCAGCCACCAACTGGAGGTGCGGCTGGCCAAGGCGGGGTGGACCGCCTCGGGCAAGGTGGCCGCCGGCAAGCTGGGGGGCAGCGGCATCGCGGGGGCCAGCGGCAAGGGCGGCCCGGGGGACGGGGCACCGCGGCTGCTGGCCACGGACCTGGACAACGACGGCAACCGGGACCTGCTGGCCTACGGGCCGGGCGGCATGACCTTCCTGAAAGGAAACGGCAACGGCGGCTTCAGCAACGCCACCGCCGGCAGCGGCCTGGCCAAGGCCGGCGCCACCGCCGCCACCGCCATCGACCTCGACATCGAGGGCGACCTGGACCTGGCCCTGGCCGGTGGGCCCGCCGGCGGCGGTGACCTCTTCCGCAACAACCTCACCGGCGCGCTGGAGCGGGTCGGCGCCAGGATGCTCCCCGACCTCGACGCCGCCGACGCCCGGGCGCTGCTCGCCACCGACCTCGACCGCGACGGCGACCTGGACCTGGTGCGGGTCGGCAGCGGCGGCGTCCTCTGGCTCGACAACCTGCGCCAGGGGAAGCTCGCCGACCGCAGCGGCGAGGCCGGCCTGGCCCGCACCGCCGGCGCCCACGCCGCCGCCGCCGCCGACTTCACCGGCGATGGCTTCCCCGACCTGGCGCTGGCCGGCTCCAACGGCGTTCGCCTGCTGGTCAACCGGGAGGGCAGCTTCTCCACCGGGCGCACCGACCCGGGCATCCCCGCCGGTCCCAGGTATGCCGCCGTCCTCGCCTTCGACGCCGACAACGACGGCCGCCTCGACGTCGCCGCCGGCGGCGACCCGGCCGACTCGGGGCGCCCCGCCCTGGCGGTCTCCAGCCGGCGCGACGGTTCCCGCTTCTCGCCGATCCGAGTCAGCGGCGCTCCCGCCGTCGTGGCCGCCCTGGCCACCGCCGACCTCGACGGCGACGGCGACCTGGACCTGGTGGCCGCCGGCCCGGCGGGCCTCCACCGCCTGACCAACCAGGGCGGCAACCAGAACAACTGGCTGGCGGTGAACCTGACCGGCCTGGCCACCGGCTCCAGCAAGAACAACATCTTCGGCACCGGTTCGGTGGTGGAGGTGCGCGACGGCAACGCCTACCAGTTCCGGGAGGCCGACGGCGGCGCCACCTGGTTCGGCCTCGGCCAGCGCGACTCCGCCGACGTGCTCCGCGTCGTCTGGACCAACGGCGTGCCCCAGGCGCGCCTCGACGTCAAGGCCGACCAGACGGTGGTCGAAGAACAGCTCTTGAAGGGCTCCTGCCCCTTCCTCTACACCTGGGACGGCGAGGGGATGACCTTCGTCACCGACCTGCTGTGGGGCGCGCCGCTGGGCCTGCCGGTGGCCCCCGGGGTGTGGGCCGGCGCCGACCCGTCGGAGCTGGTGGAGGTCACCGGCGCCCGGCCCGACGACGGCGTCTACCGCCTGGTGGTCACCGAGGAGCTGTGGGAGGCCGCCTTCTTCGACAAGGCCCGCCTCTGGGTGGTGGACCACCCGGCCGACGTCGAGGTCGCATCCGCGCTGCGCATCATCCCCGGTCGCTCGACGCCGGACACGGTGCTGGCCAGCCGCGGCGTGCGCCCGGTGGCCTCCGCCCGGGACGCCCGGGGCGAGGACGCTACCGCCCGGGTGGCCCGCCGCGACCACGTCTACGCCGACGGCTGGGACGAGAGTCGCTACCAGGGACTGGCCGCCGAGCCGTGGGCCTTCACCGTCCGCCTCGGCGAGGTGCCGCCCGACGCCCGCGAACGGGTGAGGCTCCACCTGGACGGCTGGATCTTCCCCACCGACGCCTCCCTGAACCTCGCCCTGGCCCAGCGCGCCGACGTCAACCCGGCCAACCCGCGCCTGGAGGTGCGGACGGCGGACGGCTGGGTGGAGCTGCTGGGCGCCGGCGAGATGGGCTTCCCGGCCGGCAAGACCAAGACCATGGTCCTGGACCTGCCGCCGCTGCCCGCCGCCGCCGGCCCGAGCCCGGAGCTGCGCATCGTCAGCAACCTGTGGCTCGGCTGGGACCGCATCGCCTGGAGCGCCGAGCCGGCGGACGACGCCGCCCGGGTGGTGGCCCGCCTCGACCCGGCGGCGGCGGACCTGCGTTACCGCGGCTTCTCCAAGCTGATGCGCCGAGCCCCCAACGCCCCCCACGCCTACGACTACTCCCGCACCACCACCGAATCCCCCTGGCTCCCCTTCCCCGGCCGCTACACCCGCTACGGCGAGGTGGCCGAGCTGCTGGCCACGGCCGACGACATGTCGGTCATCCTCGGCCCCGGCGACGAGATGGAGCTGACCTTCGACGCCTCGGCGCTACCCGCGCCGCAGGAGGGCTGGCGGCGCACGGTGTTCCTGGAGAGCCACGGCTGGGACAAGGACGCCGACAGAAACACCTGGGAGCCGAAGCACCTGGAGCCCCTCCCCTTCCGCGCCATGAGCGGCTACCCCTACGGCCCGGGCGAGTCGTTCCCCGACACACCGGCCCACCGGCGCTACGTCGAGGAGTGGCTGACCCGGGTGGTGGCGCCGGAGAAGTGAACTACCGAAGGTTGGCTAAGCACCGCAGCCGGTCCGCCAATCAGGATCGTCACGAAATCGGGCACAGACAATTTCGAGGAGTTCCTCTCTTCGCGGAGACAGCAACGGACAGTCATTCTCAGCCCTGACCCAGTACAGCATCTCTTTGACAAGTGCTCGCTCTGAGGGTAAATCGACCGGTCTATAACGGCCCTGTGCCTTTTCAAACACAAAGCTCGCAAGGGCTTCATCCCGACACGCACTTGGAACCAGCGACCTGGCCACCCTTCGATGGAAGGCTTGGTCTACGGGCTCAATTCGTTGGATCGAAAGAGACGGAGAACGTCCGTCCCGCGCCTGGAGCGATTCCAATCTCATTTCTGCCCCCCGTAGAGCCTGATCTTCAACCCAGAACTTGTCATGGTCTGCCCATTTAAGTTCGCGTAGTTCAGTTATCTGGTCCCCTAAATCCAATCTCATTTGTCCCAACTCGTCGATATCCCCGTCACCAAGCACCGGGGAGGACTGATCGACCGCACCCCAATCTACTTCCTGAAAGACTGCCGAACCCAAATCGATTCCACTTTGCGGCAATCCGGTCACCGCACGAACCGAAGCTCCCCGTAAATCGAGCCCTGTTGCTAACTCTACTGGCGACGACATCTCGCAGCCATCTAGGTTTCCGTCCAAGAATCTCGCTGCTCGTAGCCAAGCTCCTCTAAGATCGCTGACTCGCAGGTCCACCCGATAAAGATCCGCTGCCGTAAAATGAGCAAACCGTAAATCAGAAGCGAACATCACCACATCTTGTCCACGAGCTCTCACCAACGACGCTCCATGCAGAGTAGCTCCAGAGAAATCAGACCTATCTAGTTGGGTATTAGCTAAGTTAGCATTACTGAAGTCAGCCCCGGTAAGGTCAGCCTCTATCAATATCGCACCATAAAGGTCAGCGCCGATTAGCTTTGCACTTCGTAAGGATGCGCCGGTAAAGTCAGCGAATCTAAAGTTGCTATTTGAGAGATCGTAACCTGAAAGATCAGCGTACCGGAGGTTGGCCCCTGGCAGCGACTTCGTCGCTAGCCGGAAATGCTGACCTGGAATAGTGGGCCTTTTCGGTGACCATCCCTCGAGGTCCAGGGGAAAGCGGGTCGTCCTGGTGTCCCCACTAGAATCGTCATTTGAAAGTAAGGCCACGCTCAATAGAATCCCCACAATAATCACAGGCGAGACGCGGCGCAGGCGACTTCGCCACGTAACAAAACCTTTTATAGACAACGCAAGCCAATATGAACCACATATCAGTACAACATCCAATAAAAAGAAGGCGCGATGACCAAGCGTTGCCAGCCTATTCGACGCCGGAAGGTACGATATCTGCACAAAAAGCAATGTCAGCGCTGGGATAAAGGTCAAAATAATATATATCACAATAGGTACCCAGCCTGCCTTGCGCCCGAACCGGTCCCAAAAATCCTGGTCGGCAAGTAAAAGTACTGGAACAAACACTGGCAGTCTTCCATTGATACCAGCATCCGACGCTGCAGTTGCCTCGGCACGAAGAAGTGTCGCGAAACGAAGTCGTTCGAACAGAAAATAACCATGCAAGCCAACCAGGATGAGTGGAACCCAAAAAAAGAACCGAGGCATAGATACGGACACTCCAAATAGTGGTGCCTCTATGGTTCCGTTTTGGACCGCCAAGTCCGGGTGGGTCAGAGAGTTTGCGGCTAGCGCCAAGTAGCCAGCGACTAGAAACAGCGTTAGTCCCAGGTTGGAGAGAAATGCGACCGATGACCGGACCTGGGCCATTCGCTGTGCGAAAATTTCATCCGTTGAAGGACCCTGGGCATTCGAAGGGTACATGTCTAACATCTCCCGAATAGTGAAACTCAATGGTCTTTAGCTTTTCCGGCCGTCCGGCGAGTAGGTCAAGCTGCTCCTCGCTGACAATCAAGGTTTCCAAACTGGGGGGCAAGGTCCGGAAGTCAATTCTCAAGTGCGACCCACTAGCGTCCAACCATTCTAGGTTCCGGAGCCTTTCGAAGTTCAAATTAGATATTGCAGTATTCGAAATATCCAGGTGTCGAAGCCCTGTGGGGAGATCAGGTAAGGTAGCTAGCACTCCGGAACGTGAAACATTTAGATAAACAACGTTTTCTGGCAGAGTAACAAATTTTTCCTTCGGAAAATTACTCCAAGTCAGCTCGGCGATGTCCGGAAGTCGCAGTAATCCATAACCGGGATCGACCCCGGTTAAATTCAGCTTCTCTAGCTGTGGCAATCGGGGTAGATCACGCACCTTAGACCAAGAAATATCTAAACTGCGAAGGCTCTCTGGCAGCAACGGCAGTTCGTTCTCTGGGAACCCTTCAAGCTCAAGATGAGTGAGGTCCAGCCCCCAGATGGCATCGGCAAGCTTTTCTTGACTCAAACTGGAAGCATTGACCGATAACCGCTCAAGTGTTGCTGGAAGTGATGGCAGTTCCAACACGTCTTTGATCAAACTCAGATGGACCAGCGTTCTTGGTAAACGCCCCATGCCATCTGAGTACGTAGCTACTTGCAACTCGCTGAGAAATGGAGCAACTTCCTCAAAACCGCGGTCACCAAAGGGCCAGTCCCAGACCTCCAGTTGACTCGCCAATCGTTGCCCCATATCGCCAGTAAATTGGGAGTTGGACAGTTCCAATTCTAGCGATACCAAGCCAGTAGGCAGTGTGACGTATTTCGTACTGGGGGAGATAAGACTTAGATGTTCTACTGAACCGGGAAGTCCTTCGACTCCAAGAATCCTAGACCCCTCCAACTTCAACCACTTGAGATTGCTCAGATGTGCCAGATCTGTCAAATCCTTGATCTCACGGTTGGGCGCATTTTGCTTGATATGGAGACAGCGTAAGCTTCTTGGTAAGTCACGCATGGTTTCAGGCTTTACATCCGAAACAGCTAACGCCTCGAGCTGACTCGGAATCTTCTGCTGCTGCAGTCCGGCCTCCGCCTGCAGAAGATCCAATGTCCTCAAGCGAGGGGGGAGACTGTCTAGGCTAAGGGAGGTCCCTCGCAGCGACAAATAGCGTAGACTGGAGGGTAGATAGCCCGAGTCCAAGATCTCGGCATCCTGAACAGAGAGTCGCTGCAGGTTTCCACCGGTCATCCACGATAGATTCTTCGTGTCGGATGGGAGGCGGAGTGCTATCAGGTTTCGCCATTCGGTGCATAAGTCAGACGGCAGTCCGCGAACTCCGACCAAATCGCCGCACTTGGCTAGTCGCCAAGCGCTCTCCCCGAACTCGTTCGTGAAACAGGAGATACAAAGAACGATAGCCAACACCGAAAATGTGAATGGTCGCCAATAACTCATAGAGCACTCCCTCCACCTGGAGTCCTAGTCTCTGCCGAATGAGGACGGGACTGACCCGATCAATACTGAGGAGCCACGATCTTGGCCCGTTCAGGGTACTCAGGGCGTGCAGATTTCGCCACCTGTAGGTGAGTCGCTGGCACGGCGAATATCATCCGCAGATACTAAGCGCAACCCCTTTGAACGGATCTCTTTGAAACCTAAAGCCACCCCTTGTTCAAGCAATGCCCATTGCTCTACCCCCGGTACCACTATGAGGTGGGGACTCTGGCTCGGAAGTACTGTAGGTTTCCCAATCTTCTTTCCGGTCTCGGCATCAACGGATTGGAGCGACCAAGTAACCGTTGGCCCTTCGGGCTCGCGAAGAAGTACGTAGAGTCGGTCCCCACGAGGATCCAAGAACAGACCAGCAGGCATTATAGACCGCTCCATCTTCTTCATCACAGCTGCGAACCCTTCGTCATTGCGGAAACGGGGTAACTCAGGGCGCGGCGGGAAACGAACTCTGTCGTTGAGCAACTTCCACTCAATGCCGCCCTCATCGGCTTCGACCTTCATGATCTGAGTCGAGGTTTCGGGCTCTCCAGCAACAGAGTCACTGACCAGCGCATAAAATGTACCGTCTTCCCCTGCGGCCAGATTTGGTAGATTAAGCCTACAGTACGCCATTTCCTGAGCGGCGCTATCAACCAGCCTGACTTCCTCCACTGTATCCACGGAAGGCCAGGAGGACACAGCAAAACCGCTTTCGTAGCCACCTCCTGTTTGGAAGTCGCCGCAGTAGAAGATGTAGTCGCCAGACTTCACCCATGTACTATAAATCCGGAGGATCTCACGACCATCCTCTCGCTGCTGACTCCTTCGCGAGGCAAGGTTCCAGCGACCCATCACCTCAAGGCCTTGGCCTAGCTGGGCAAACTGGCCGCCGTTGAACTGCAGCGTGACTTGGCTTCCGTCCGCTCTAATTGCTCGCGGTTCGTAGCTTTGGGGAAGACCTTGTATCGCGCTCAAGGGGCGGCTCGCTTTCTGGACTCCAGCGTGGCTATAGCGGAACAACTCCCGCTGGAAGAAATCAACTACGACCAACTCATCTCCCAGCCAAGCACCGGAGCCCACGACAGACGGAAGACCCACTTCTGTGATCAACGGGCAGGAACCGGCGGAAAGGGGGGTAGCTACGCTGAATAGGACCAAGGTCAACAGAGTCGCCAAAAGCGTTTTCTTGGTGATTAGCAGCATGGGTCTAGTGGAACTCCGTCACAGTCACCGGAGCTGTCAAACACACCGTACTCACCGATGCAATCCCGAGGTCTCTGGGTTTCGTGGACGACTTCAGGCCTCCCTGGCTCCTCGCCGCGAGGGGCTTGGGGCACTGGCGCCAAAGTAACCGAGAGGCTGTCCGGTTCATGCCCCCCCATCGATAGCGAAGCTCGAGCAGAGATGTCCTCTCGGCAGACTGTCGAGCCAGCGCTGGCGACCATTTGAGGAGACAGTACGAGTGGCACTGCGATGAGAACTTGGCACAGAAAAACGATGAAGCGACGAGGCTCTCCCCGTCGCAGAGATATAGACATGAGTCTCCCTCCTCTAACCCTATAGCGGTAGCCAGAGCTTTGACCACCAGACCGACAAAACTACTTCCACTAGCTTGCGAGGCAATCGCAGGCAGCATGCATTCAATCCTTCGCCCAACATCTCCGACCATACGTGCGGGATGCGCGTCATTGGTTACGACAGCGATTATATTTTGCTCCGTCATTCTAGCCACTCCATTCATATTCGTCAACAGCATCATCAACAACGTACTCTCTAAGAAATTATGCAAATTAGCGGCCGACACGGCGTTTCAAGCAGCCAGCTTGTCGAGAAGCGATATAAATGGATGTTTTTACATCTCTTCCGACCCTTCTCATACCCTTGAAGGACTTTTGTTTATCGGTTCGGACAAACTTTTGACTAGCCCCTTGACCCGCACGTCCACGTACTCCGGATCGTCCTGAATCGTCACCAGCTCGTGCTCCAGGATGGAGCGGTCGCCGTCGGTCTCGACCTCCTTGAAGCCGCCGAGGCGGTAGGTGACGCGCATCATCCGGTTCCTGCCGTTGGAGACGAACTCGGCGCGGAGCTTCATGCCCTCTTCCTTGGCCAGGCGCATGACGTGGTTCATCAGGATGGTGCCGACGCCGCGGGACATCACCCGGCAGCTCATCAGGAGGAGCTTCAGGGTCCAGTAGCCTTCCGCCTCGCCACCCTTGTCCACCAGCGCCAGGCCGATCTTGCCGTAGGTGCCGTAGCGGTCTTCCAGGCCGGCGATCAAGAGCAGGTGGTCCGGGTCGTCGCGCAGGGCGTCCAGCTCGTCGAAAGAGTAGGTGTAGCCGGTGGTGTTGAGCTGGTTGGTGCGCATGGTCAGCTCTTCGGCCCGCTTCAGGTCCTCGTCCCGGGGCGGGTGGATGACGAACTTCATGTCCAGGCCGGACAGAAACTCCTCGCTGGCCCCCTGGTAGTCGGATTCGGCCTCGTTCCGGCGTGCGTCGGCCTGGTACATCTCACGGCGCTTGGCCGACTCGTCGGTGATGAAGCGGGGCTGGAAGTCGGGGTCGTCGGCGAGGCCGGCGAGCGCTTCGGGCGGGTAGCAGCGCACCTCCGAATGGGTGTCGGCCACCTCGTCGCGCTCGAACGGCTGGTCGTCGACGAAGGCCACGGTGTCCATGCCGATGTTGATGGTCTCGGCCACCTTGCCGACGCTGCCGGCCTTCGAGCCCCAGTGGATCTGGGGGTAGAGGAAGTAGTGGTCCACCCCCAGCTCTTCGAGCTTCGCCCAGGCGGCGTCGTGGTCGTTGCGGCTGGCCACGGAGTGGAGGATGCCGCGGCGGTCGAGGATCTCCAGGAGCTCTTCCACTCCCGCCCGGAGCTTGACGTCGTCACCCTCCAGGAGGGTGCCGTCCCACAAGGTGTTGTCCAGGTCCCAGACCAGAACCTTGACGGTCTTCCGGGCCGCCTCCTCGGCCGCGATCTTCGCTTCCTGGGTCTCGGCGGCGTCGGGATTGCTGAGCGTTTCGGTCATGAGGGTTTCTCCGGGGGAATCGGCGTGGAGCAAGTCGTCATAGCTCCGGCAACGGGTATCGCGGGATGAGCGTCTGGAGGATCTGGCTGCTACCTTCGATGATCTCGGTCACCTTGGCGTCGCGCAGGTAGCGCTCCAAGGGGCGGTCTTCGGACAAGCCCCAGGCGCCGTGGAGCTGCACCGCGTCGTTGGCGCAGGCGGTGGCGGTGCGCGAGGCCTGGTACTTGGCGATCAAGGTCTCGCTGGCCGCCGAGGGGTCGCCCTGGCGCCGCAGGTGGCCGGCGCGGTAGCAGAGGAGGCGGGCGGCGCGCACGCCGACGATCATCTCGGTGAGCTTGCGCCGCACCAGGTGGTGGTGGTTCAGGGTGGCCCCGAACTGCTGGCGCTCGGCGGTGTGCTCCAGGCAGGCGTCGAGGCACGCCTGGGCCAGGCCCACCGAGCCCCAGGCGACGCTGTAGCGACCCTGGTCCAGCGCGGTGGCGGCAACGGGGGAGAAACCGAAGCCGACCCGGCCCACCAGGTGGCCCGCCGGCACGCGGCAGCCGTCGAAGGTGAGCTCGGCGAGCTGCGAGGCGCGGCTGCCGACGATGTGGCCGATGGGGGCGCGGGAGAAGCCGGGGGCGTCGGCGGGCACCAGGAAGGCGGCGATGGTGGCGCCCTTGCCCTCTCCCCCGCCGCCACCGAAGAGCTTCTTCTTGCCCGCCGACTCCGCCGCCTCCCCCTCCACCCGGGCGAAGACCAGGAAGAGGTCGGCGATCTGGCCGAAGGTGATCCAGCGCTTGGTGCCATCGAGCACCCAGTCACCATCCTCGCCGCCGTCGCGGCGGGCGGAGGTGGCGACGGAGGCGGCGTCGCTGCCCACCTCCGGCTCGGAGAGCGCCAGGGCGATGAGGCGCTCGCCGCCGGCCAGCGACGGCAGCACCTCGGCCTTGAGCTCCCGGCTGGCCCAGCGCGCCAGCGCCAGGGCGCCCATCTCGTGGACGGTGAGCAGGGAGCGCAGGGACGAGCAGCCGCGCCCGATCTCCTCGGTCAGCAGGCCGTAGGTCACCGGGTCCCAGTCGCCACCCCCCACCTCTTCCGGCAGCAGGGCGCCGAGCCAACCGCGGCGGCGCAACTCGTCGATGGCCTCCGGATCGACCTTCCCTTCCCGGTCCCAGCGGCCGGCCTCGGGGGCCACCCGCTCGCGGGTGAAGCGGCGGAACTCCTGGCGCGCCGCCTCCTGGGCGGCATCCAGCTCCAGCCACATGCCGGGGCGCTCGGCGGTGGCCGGTTGTCCAGCCTCGGGAGCGTCGGCCACGGCAGCGCCGGTGTCAGGGTCAGCTTGCGGCATGGGCCAGCTCCCCGGCCTCCGGGCCCTCACCCTTCTTGCGCGCCACCAGGGCGTCCAGGCGGCCTACGGTGCGGAAGTTGTCGAGGTCCAGGTCGTCGTCCTCGATGGTGACGCCGAACTCCTTCTCGAGGAACTGGACGAGCTGCATGGCGAGCAGCGAGTTGACGAAGCCGAGCTCGAAGATGTCCTCGTCGTCGCCGATCTCGCGGTTCTTGAAGAACTTGCCCAGAAAGGCTCGGATCTTGGTTTTTCTTTCTTCCATGGTCACGTTTTCCTTCGCGTGGGGGGGCTCAGAGAGCCGCCGAGTAGTCGTAAAAGCCTTGACCGCTCTTGCGGCCGTGGAGCCCCGCGTCCACCATCTTCTTGAGCAGCGGGCAGGGGCGGAACTTGTCGTCGTTGAAGCTCTCGTAGAGGACTTCGAGGGAGTAGAGGATGGTGTCCAGGCCGATCAGGTCGCCGGTTTCCAGCGGCCCCATCTTGTGGCCGAAGCAGGTCTTGAACAGGCGGTCCACGTCGGACGCCTCGGCCACGCCGTCCTGCACCGTCCACACCGCCTCGTTGATGGTCAGCATGAGCACCCGGTTGGAGACGAAGCCGGGCATGTCGTTGACCACGATCCCCTCCTTGCCGAGGGCGGCCAGAAACGCCAGGGCGGTGTCCAGGTGCTCGTCCGTGGTGTGGTGGCCACGGATCACCTCGGCCACCGGTTTCAAGGGCACCGGGTTCATGAAGTGCATCCCCACCACCTGGGCGGGACGGTCGGTCCACGAGCCGATCTTGGTGATGGAGACACACGAGGTGTTGGCGGCGAAGACCACGTCGCCGCGGCACGCCTCGTCCAGACGCCGGTAGACCGGCTCCTTGATCTCCACCTTCTCGGTCACGTTCTCGACCACGAAATCGACGTCGGCCAGGTCGGCGTAGTCGGTGGTCAGCTCGACCCGGCCCAGCACCTCGTCGGCGGACATCTTGTCGCCGCCCTTTGAGAACATCCCCTGCATACGGACGTTCTTGCGGATCTCGGCGCTGGTGCCCTCCAGCACGTCGTCGGAGACGTCCAGGACCACCGCCCGCAGCCCCTTCTGGGCCGCGTTCTGGGCCACGCCGGCGCCCATGACGCCGCCGCCGATGACGCCGACGGAGGCGAATTCGGTGCGCGTTGTGGACTCGGCCGCCACCGTCTCCTCCGGCGCCGTCACGTCGCTGCTCCCGCTCATGCTGCTCCCGCTCATGCCGCCCCCACCGGCTCGGCCGGGTCGCGGACGAAGCTCCAGCGGTCGTCCCGGGCGATGACCTCCTCGCCGATGACGTGGGACATCAGGGCGCGGGCGGCGTTGGTCATTTTCGCCGGGTTGGTCTTGCGCTGGATGACGTGCTCGATGGTGCGCATGCGCTCCGCCTCCAGCTCGTCGTAGGCGTCGGGGCGCTCCTCGGCGTAGTCCATCAGCAGGAGCTGGTCGGCCACCAGGATCAGCATGTAGCGCTGCCGCGGCACCTTGGGGAAGCGGTCCCACGGGAAGTTGGGGTGGGTGACGTAGGCGACGGAGGAGACGTGGATGATCTGGTCCGACCAGTGGTCCTCGTCCCGCCGGTCGCCCAGGCTCAGGACCTCGTTCAGGCGGTAGCCCCGGTCCATGGCCGCCAGGGTGAAGGCCTGGAGCGGCTCGAAGAAGGGGCGCTCGTTGAAGTACGCTTCCTCGCGCTCGCCCCAGGGGGTGCCGAGGACGCGGTCGATGGCCGCGGCGGCCTCGTCGCCGAGGACGCGGTGGACCCCCCAGCGGGCCTGGCGGCCCAGGTGGTCGTCCCCCGGCACGTAGCGGTAGGTGGCCCCACCCACGCCCAGCGCCCGCATCTCGTCGCTCGCGAGCACCGAGTGGTTCACGAAGACGAAGTGGGGGTAGGGCACGGCCAGCTTGTCGTCACTGCTGCCGTCGTCGATGCGGTGGGACCAGATGCTGTTGACCGCCACGTCGTCGGGCAGGTCGATCATCTCGTCCAGCAGCGCCTCGTCCAGGAGGAAGCAGTCGGCGTCGATCCAGCCGAAGTCGGTCTCGTTGACCCGGAACAACAGCTCCCAGGCCACCTTGTCGTCGGCCTGCCGCGGGATGTGGAACAGCGGCCGGTCGGTCTTCGAGCCCACCCAGGCCAGTTCCTCCTCGCTGAGGTCACCGGCGATCAGCACCAGGTTGCGGTGGGGCGGGTAGAACTCCAGCATCTTCACCGCCCAATGCACCAGGCCGGTGGTGAAGAAGGTGTAGACCGGCGGGTCCGCCGGGTCATCGCTGGGGACGTGCTCCTGGTAGAAGCGGCGGAAGTCCTCCACCAAGGGGTCGAGGATGGCGTCCATGGACGCCTCGGTGCGCTCGCTGGCGCCCTCCGCGGCCGCGTCGATGGGCACGCCGGTGACGCCGACGGCGTGCTCGTGGCCGTCGGCGCCGAGGCGGGTGCTGGATTCGCTGGGGGTGTCGGGGTTGTCTTGATTCATGATGGGTCGCTCTCCTGTCAATGGGGGGAGGGGGAAGTCGAAGCGCGGTCCGCCGGCACCAGCACCAGGGTGCTCTCCGGCGGGCCGGGGAGGAACGGCGTCGGCCGTCCCGGGCCGGCCCAGGTTTCGAAGGCGTCGGCGTAGTGGGGGGACAACGGGTGGCCGCTCTGCCCCATGGGGACGTGGGCGTAGCCCGCCTCCTCGCGCCCCGGCGCCACCACCATGCGCACGCTGGCGCCGTAGTCGGGGCGCTGGGCCAAGGGCATGTCCTCGGCGCCGGGCAGCGGGCGGCGCGGCATGTCGAGCCAGCGGCCGACCCACGGCAAGGCACCGGAGAAGGGGTGGGAGACGGCGAGGGTGTTGGTCTGCCCCCAGGCCATGGCCGAGAAGGGGACCCCGGGCTGGGCGGTCTGGAGCGCCCGGATGGTGACGTCCAGGCCGGCCAGCAACGCCTCGTCCCACGAGTCGTGGGGCTGCGGCACCAGCGACCGGGGCTGCTCGTTGACCAGCTCCCACAGCGGCTCCTCGTAATGGGGGTAGCGCAGCAGGCCGAAGGTGGGGTCGATCTCCCGCAGCTCGCCGGTCAGGCCATCGAACAGGCCCTGGGCCAGGAGCAGGCGGTAGGCGCGCACCAGGCGGAAGCTCACCGAGTCGATGCTGGCGCGGCCGTCCCAGGTTTCAATGGCGTCGCGGAACTCGGCCCGCTCCGGGTGCCCTTCGAGGGCCTCCGGGGTCAGCACCTCGGTGAGGAGGAAGCGGTGCCAGCGCTCCAGGAACAGGGCCCGGTCGTCGCGCTGGAGGGCCAGCATGTCCTCCTCGTCCATGGCCGCCTCATCGCCGAGGGCGAGGAGGGCGTCGCGGATCTGCATCGCCCGGGCGCCGGAGCGGTAGCCGCCGTCGCCCAGTAAGGCGTAGGCTTCGCCGCCGACGGAGCGGTTGTTGGCGTTCCACACCAGGCCGCTCTCGGGGTTGACGACGGCGGGCACCTGGCGCGGCGGCAGAAGCCCCTGCCAGAGGTGGTCGCCCTCGGCCCAGGAGACCGGCAGGCGGCCGGAGAAGCCCTGGCGGTTGGGCACCCGGCCGAAGATGGACCAGCCGATGTTGCCGTCGGCGTCGGCGGCGACGATGTTCTGGGCCGGGGCGCCGGAGGCGCGGGCGGCGAGCAGCGCCTCCTCCACCGTCTCGGCGGTCTCCAGCTCCAGGGCGCCGAGATCGACGGCGCCGTCCTCATAGGCCACCCAGTGGAGCGCCCAGTGGCGCCCCAGCCGCTCGTCCGGGAGCACCGGTCCCCAGATCGTCTCGCGGACGGTCACCGGGGCGCCCTGATCGCCGACCCGCACCATGTCTTCGATGACCTCGAAGTCGCGCCAGCCGTCGGGGGTGAGGTAGCGGGTCGGCGGCTCGTCGGCGGCATCACCCTCACCGGCGCCTCCACCCTCGACCTCCAGCAGCACCAGGTCGGCGACGTCCAACAGGCTGGCGGTGAGGCCCCAGGCCACCCGGCCGTTGCTGCCGGCGAGGACCGCCGGCATGCCGGGCAGGGTGATGCCGGTGACCTTGTGGGTGCGGCCGCCCTCGCCGCTCCACTCCAGGGAGACGCGGTACCAGAGGGTGGGCACCGACAGCGGCAGGTGCATGTCGTTGGCGAGCAGCGCGACACCGTCGGCGGTGAGAGCCGGCGCCACCGCCCAGGCGTTGGAGCCGGCGACGTCCTCACTGCCGTCAGAGGGGACGCCGTCGTCGGAAGGGACACCGTCGTCGGAAGGGACACCGTCGTCAGAGGGGACACCGTCGCCGGCGCTCCCCTGCGACAGCGCCGCCGCCACCGGCAGCGCCCCGGCCGGTGCCGGGTCGCGCCAGTCGTCGTCGTCACCCTCGCCCTCGATCTCCCGCCCGGCGACCAACTCCTGGACCGAGGGGCCGGCGTAGACGCCGCCGGTCAACGGTGCCTCCCAATCGCTGCCCAGGGGGGTCAGCAGCTCGTACACCTCGGAGGGCAGCTCGTGGCGCATGAAGTCCAGGTTGTCCTCCAGGCCGATGGTGTACTCGTGGAGCTCCAGGTACATGGCGAAGACCGCCAGTACCGAGTCCTCGGGGCGCCAGGGCTCCGGCTCGGCGCGCAGCAGGACGTACTCCCACGGCGGCGCTTCCAGGGCGGCGAGGCCGGCGTTGACCCCGTCCGCGTAGGCCTCCAGCACCGCCCGCTGGTCCGCCGGCATGCGCTCCACGGCCCGCCGGGCGCGGCGCCGGAACTGGTGGTGGCGCACCGCCAGGTCGGGGCGCAGGCCGCGCTCCCCCACCAGGCCCGACAGCTCCCCCGCGGCGGCGCGGCGCAGCATCATGTCCATCTGGAAGAAGCGGTCCTGACCGTGGAGGAAACCGGTGGCCCGGGCGACGTCGAGGCGGCTTTCGCCGCGCACCGTGGGGATGCCCAGGGAGTCCCGCTCGACGGTCACCGGCGCCGCCAGGCCGGCGACCCCCAGGCGGCCGTCGACGTCGGGCAGGCTGGCCAGGAGCTGCCCCCGGAACCAGAGGGCGGCGCCTCCCGCCAGCAGCAACAGCAGGAGCAGCACCCCCCCCAGGCCGAGGGCGGCGCGCCGCAGCCAGGTGCGCCAGCGAGGGCGGGGCCGGGCGTCGGACGGGGCCGCCCCGTCGCCGGTCACCTTCGTCCGCGCCTCACTCATGGCGTAGCGCCACCACCGGATCCACCCGGGTGGCGCGGCGGGCCGGCAGGTACGAGGCGACGAGGGCCAGCAGCAGCAGCCCCGCCACCACCAACACGAAGGTCAACGGGTCGGTGGCGGAGACGCCGTAGAGCAACGACTCCAGCACTTGTAACCCGAGAAAGGCGAGGGCCAGGCCCATGACCACGCCGATGACCACCGTCCGCATGCTCTGCTTGACCACCATGCCCAGGATCTGCTTGCCCTGGGCGCCGATGGCCACCCGGATGCCCAGCTCCCGCATGCGCCGGGTCACCGAGTTGGCGAGGACGCCGTAGATGCCGATGATGGCCAGGATCACCGCCGACAGGGAGTAGACGACGATGAGCATGGTGTAGAAGCGGGTCTCGGAGTAGCGCTCGGCGATCATCTCCCGCACCACCTGCACCCAGTGCACCGGCGACGGCCGCACCTCCTGCGCCACCGCCCGGGTCAGCGGGTCCAACAGGTTCTCCGGCGGCCCGGCGGTGCGCACCGCGAAGGAGACCAGGTAGTCCGGCACCTGCTCGATGGAGAGGAACAGGTCGTAGTTATGGGGCCGCTCGGAGACCGGGCCGTCGTAGAGCATGTCGTTCACCACGCCCACCACCTCGTAGGGCTGGGAGGTCTGGGGCGGGTTGCGGGCCACCACGAACTGAACCTGCTCACCCACCGCCGTGGCCGCGTCCCCATCGCCCACCAGGCGGGCGATGGCCTCGGAGATGACGGTCACCCGGGCGGCGTCGGCACGGTCGGCCTCGGTGAAGCCGCGGCCGTGGAGGATCTCCGCCCCCATGACGTCGAAATAGTCGCCGTCCACCTGGTGACGGTTGACCCCCTCCAGCTCCTCGCCGGCGATGGCCGGGAAGGTGATGACCGACTCGTTCTCCCGCACCGGCGGCAGCACGCCGCCGGCGGAGGTGACGCCGAGGACGCCGGGATAGACGGCGATGGCCTCCTTCGCCGCCCGCCGCGCCTGGCCCCAGGCGCCGGGGTCGCCGTAGACGGTCAGGTCCAGGGTGCTCGACAGCCGGGCCAGGTTGTCGACGTCGTAGCCCAGGTCCTCGCTCTGCAGGTTCTGGTAGGAGCGGAACATCAGGCTGGCGGCCAGCAGCAAGAGCAGGGTCAGCGCCACCTCGGTGGCGATCAGCACCTGACCGAAGCGGATCTGGCGGCGGCTGGCGGAGGAGCCCCGGCCGTCTTCCTTCAGCTCGCCCGACGCGTCGGTGCGCGAGCCCAGCCAGGCCGGCAGGACGCCGAACAGGACGCCGGTCACCATGACCACCCCCAGCGACACCAGCACCACCTTCCAGTCCAGCGCCAGGTTGACGTAGGCGGGCACGTCGTCCCCGGCCAGCTTCAGGTAGGCGTTGGTGAAGAGCCACGCCAGGAAGACCCCGAAGAGGCCACCCAGGGTGGCCAGCACCAGGCTCTCGGTGAGCAGCTGGCCGAGGACGCGGCGGCGGCCGGCGCCCATCACCAGGCGCATGGTCAGCTCGTGGCGCCGCCGGGCGAGGCGGGCCAGCAGCAGGTTGGCGATGTTGGTGCAGGCGATCAGCAGGAGCAGGGCGGACGCCCCCAGCAGCAGGTACAGGCCGCCGCGAAGGTCCTCCCGCCAGTTCTCCCCCAGCGGCTCGGCGCGGGCGCCGAAGCCGTCGTTGTCATCGGGGAAGTCCGCGGCCAGGGTCTGGCCGATGGAGGCCACCTCCTGGTTCGCCGCCTCGACGCTGGCGCCGTCGGCGAGCTTGCCGATGGTCCACATGACGCGCTGACCGCGGCGCTCCAGGTTGGCCCGGGGCTCGTAGTGGGCGATGGGCAGCCAGAACTCCGAGACGTCGTCCTCGATGGTGCCGGTGAAGCCCTCGGGCATGACGCCGATGATCTGGTAGGGCCGGTTGGACACCCCTTCCCCACCCCAGGAGCCCCGCGCCTCCAGGGTCTTGCCGACGACGTTCGGGTCGCCACCGTAGCGCCGCTGCCAGAGATCGTGGCCGATGAGGATGAGGTCCGGGGCTCCCGGCTCGTACTCGGAGCGGTCGAAGCCGCGGCCCTGGGCCGGCTCGACGCCGGTGAGCTCGAAGTAGCCCGGCGTCACCGACTCCCCCCGGGTGCGCTCGACGCCGACGTCGTTGACCACCGACAGGCGGGTGCGGGCGGCACCCTCCAGCGCTGCCAGGCTCGACGCCTCGGACAGGTCCTGGTAGTTGAGGTAGGAGAGGTCGCGGCGCGGGTCGTCGGCGCCGGCGGTGCCCCAGACGCGGACCAGGCGGTCGGCGTCGGGATAGGGCAGGCCGCCCACCAGGGTGCTGTTGATCAAGGTCACCACCGAGACGGTGGCACCGACACCGATGGCGATGCACGCCAGGGCGGCGAGGCTCAAAAGCGGCATCTTGCGCAAGCTGCGCAGGGCGTAACGGAGGTCCTGTCGAAAATTGTCCATCGGGGTTCAGCTCCTCGCGGGGGGTGGGTTGAAATTGCGGATTTGGGAAATCGAAGATCTCGACATGCTGTCAAAGTCTCGCAGTGAAGCGTTGCCGGCGTCGCGGTTGCTGTCCAAGCCGGTCATGGGGTCACCCCCGCCGGCTCCTCCGCCGGAGCGGCCGGGTCGGTCGCCGGGTCGGAGGCCGCGCCCTCGAACACCAGCGCCGCCTGCGGATCGTTGGCGGCCTCGGCGGGAGTGCCGTCGAAGACCACCTGGCCGTCGCGCAGCTTCACCAGGCGGTCGGCGACGTCGTAATAGCGGTCGTCGTGGCTGATGACGATCACCGTCTTGCCCCGGGACTTCAGCTCGGGCAGCAACTGGCGGTAGAAGACGTCCTTGAAGTAGGGGTCCTGGTCCGCCGCCCACTCGTCGAAGAGGTAGAGGGGGCGGTCCTCCAGGTAGGCGGTCAGCAGCGCCAGGCGCTTCCTCTGCCCCTGGGAGAGATCGACGGTGGACAGGCCGCCGTCGGTAAGCCGCACCTTCTCTGCCAGCTCCAGGCGCTCGAGGTACGCCCGGGCGCGCTCGGCGTCGTCGCCGTCGCCCAGGCCGTAGAGGTCTTGGAAAAGGTAGAAGTCGGAGAAGACGACGGAGAAAGCCTGGCGGTAGCGGTCGGCGGTCTCGCCGGTCACCGTCTCGCCGTCGAAGCGCAGTTCGCCAGCGTCGGGCAGGTAGAGGCCGAGGAGCAGCTTGGCCAGGCTGGTCTTGCCGCTGCCGTTGCCGCCGATGAGGAAGACCAGCTCCCCGGGCTCGAAGACCAGGTCCACCGGGCCGACGAGGAAGGAGCTGTCCTCCCCCGGGCGCTGGTACTCGAAGCGCACGCCATCCAGCTCCAGGCGCTCCCAGGTGGCGGGGGTGGAGCGGCGCGGCGCCTCCGATTCCTGCCCCTCGTCGCCCAGCCACAGGCCGAGGCGCTCGATCTTGTCGATGGCGACCCCGCCCCGGGCCAGGATCGGCAGCGAGCTGACCACCAGTTGCAGCGGGCCGCGCATGAAGAGGAGCACCAGGGCGTAGCCCACCAGGGTGGCGCGATCGACGCCGGCGATCTGCGGCCCGAGGAAGACCACCAGGCCGACGACGGCGAAGAAGAAGGTCCAGGCGCCAGCCACGGCGCCGGTGAGGATCAGGTTGCCGGAGGTCAGTAGGCGGCGCATGCGGTCGGCGGTGCCGGCCAGGACGTCGAGGAAGCCACCGCGGCGGTCGCGGTGCAGCTTCAGCTCCTTGGTGCCGTCGGTGACGCCGCGGAAGTGCTCGTAGAGGTCGTCCTGCTCCTCGCGGGCGGCGCGCAGGCGGCGGAAGCCGGCGCCCAGGGGGAAGCGGTAGAGGACGATGGTCAGGGTGAAGGCGGCGATGAAGATGCCAAACAGCGGCGGCGACAGCCACCCCAGGTAGACCAGGCAACCGACTACCAGGGCGCCGTGGGAGGTCAGCTCCGGGAACGACACCATGCTCTGGGTGATGGCCGCCAGGTCGTCGGTCAGGGCGACCAGCAGGCGGCTCGGCCCGACCTCCTCCAGGTGGCGCATGGGGGTCGACAGGATGCGCCGGGAGAGCTGTAGGCGCAGGTCGTAGACCAGGTCCTGGCCGAGGCCGATCAAGAGGAACTGGGAGAACAGCCGGGTGGCCGGCGAGAGCACCAGCAGGGCGAGGAACGGCACCGCCAGGAGCCACAGGTTCAGCGGGTGGCGCGCCTCCAGGGCGGAGTTGATGATCGCCACCATGCCGGTGGCGGTGGCACCACTCACCAGGCCGGCGGCGGCGGCCAGCAGGAAGGCACGGGGGCGCTGGTCGGTGACGTAACGCAGCAGGCGGAGAATTGACTTCACGCTTCCACCTCCTCGGTGGGAGTGTCGGTGGGAGTGGGCGCATCGGTGTCGGTGAGGGTTTCAGGGTCGGCGTCGGAGTCAGCGTCGGTGGCGCGGGCGGCGAGCTTCTCGATGCGCGCCGCCAGGGCGTCCACCGCCGGCGGCCGCAGGATGCTGTAGTGGTCGCCGCGCAGGCGGTGGGCGCCACCGCCGGCGGCCAGTTGCAGCCAACCGCGGCCGACCTCGTCCATGGGCAGTTCGGCGGCCAGCTCGCTGTCCTCGGCCAGCACCACCTCCACCCGGCCGCCGTAGGATTGCGGCCGGTAGGCGGCCAGCGCCTCCAGGTTGCGGCGGAAGAGGGCGAAGAGGGCGGCGGCGCGCTCGGCGTCGGGGTCCGCGGCGACGCCGTCCGGGCCCTCCTCAATGAAGCTGGCGGGGGGCAGGACGCCGCGGTCCCGGAGGCGGCGGATCAGCTCGCCGAAGGCCTCCTCCGGCGCCGAGAGATCGAGGCCGGCCAGCAGCTCCGTGACCTCCTCCTCCCGGTCCACGGCGCCGGTGACGCCGGCCTGGTCGCGGGCGAACAGCTCCAGCGCCGCCAGCTCCTCGTCGCCGCCGAGGCGGGCCGCCGGGTCCACCGGCGGCGGGTCGAGGAGGACGGTCAGCGCCACCGCCTCGCCGTCCGCCTCCAGCAGGCGGGCCATCTCGTAGGCCACCAGGGCGCCCAGGGACCAGCCCCCCAGCAGGTACGGCCCCTCGGGCTGGGCGGCGCGCACCTCGGCGAGGTAGGCGGCGGCCATGGCCTCGATGGTGGCGCCGCCCTCGGCGTCGGCCTCCAGGTCGTCCCGGCGCGCCTGCAGGCCATAGAGGGGCCTCTCCAGGCGCCGCGCCAGGTCGTGGTACGACAACACGTTGCCGCCGGCGGCGTGGACGAAGAAAAGCGGCCGGGCGCCGTCG
>Ga0102947_1000060_pt1 | contig 37913 bp, 33 predicted proteins | sample SalPon2A_A_D2_MG_FD_78210 | JGI IMG/M metagenome (GOLD analysis project Ga0102947, IMG submission 78210) | Soil microbial communities from South San Francisco under conditions of wetland restoration - Salt Pond MetaG R2A_A_D2_MG | ecosystem: Environmental > Terrestrial > Soil > Wetlands | place... | reverse complement strand
CTCCCGCCCCGCCCAGCCCAGCCCGTCTCGCCTACCCGCGCACCCCCCGAAGATTCTCCCGAAAACAAGCCACATCCTCCCCACTCCCCGACAGATACACCGAATCGTCCGCCTCAAACCGAAAGTCCTCCCCAAACCGCACCAAAACCTCATCCCCCCTCTCCACCGCCACCACCGAGCACCCCGTCCGCTCGCGCAGCTCCATCTCCGCCGGGTTCTTCCCCACCAGCCCGTCCGGCGCCACCCGCTGCACCTTCAGCAACGGGTCGATGGTCACCGCCTCCTCGCCGAGCAGCCGCCGCGCCAGCATCTGCCCCGACACCTGGCTGATGGAGAGCGCGAAGTCGGCGCCGGCGCCGTGGATTCGCTCCACGTTCTCCGGCTGGTTGACCCGGGCGATGACCGGCACGTCCGGCGCCAGGTCCTTGACGATGACCGTGGCGAAGAGGGTCGAAACGTCCGTGTCCAGCGCCAGGATCACCGCCTGAGAGTCGCGGATGCCCGCTGACTCCAGCACCTCCGGGTCGAGGACGTCGCCCACCCGGTCCACACCGTCGCCGGACCGCTTGTCGAGGACCACCACCTCCTCGCCGGCGTCGGTCAGGAGCTGGGCCACCTTGCGCCCCACCTCGCCGTAGCCGCCGACCAGGAACGGCCCCTCGTGGCGCAGCTCGACGGCGCCGGCCTGGCTGGTCAGCTTCTCCAGCGAGCCGTGGCTGCCCACCGCCACCAGGATCGCCCCGGGCACCAGCACGGTGGCCGCGCTGGGCTGGCGCACCAGCTTGCCCTCCACCCACTGGGCGATGACCGTGGCGCCGGTGGTGGCGCCGATGGCCGCCTCCTTCAGGGTGAGGCCCGCCAGCTTGCTGTCCGGCTGCACCCGGATCTCCCGCACCGCCAGGTGGCGGCCGAGTTGCTGCACGCCGGCCACCCGGGGGCTGATGCGCGCCGAGGCCCGGGCCGCCAACGCCGCCCCCAGGATGTGGCGCGGCGTGTACACCGCATCGGCTCCAGCCAGGTTCATCGGCTTGCGGTGCAGCGGCTCCTCCACCACCGCCAGGATCTCGCCGGTGAAGCCGCCCTGGCGCGCCTCCAGGATGGCCGCCGCGTCCTCGTCGTCCGGGCCGTTGGCGATCAAAGCCCGGGCGGTTTTGATGCGCGCCGCCTCCAGCGCTCCGTCGTCGAGGCTCCGCACCACCACCTTCTGCCCCTTTTCCGACACCCGCCGGGCGATGGCCGAGTCCTCCTCCACCACCACGCTGGCCACCCCTTCGCTGCGCAAGCGCTCCACCAGGGTGGTCACCGCCGGCCCGTAGCGGTAGATGATGACGTGGTCGTGGACGTCGCCAGCGTCGGTCGGCAGCCGCGTCTCGAAGCGCTCCTCCAAGAACGGGATGACGTAGATCGGGAAGACCAGGAAGACCAGGAAGACCCCCAGGAACTGGAGGATGATGGAAAAGAGCACCATCACCGGGTGGTCCCAGTGGCCATCGACCCCGTAGCCCGTCGTCGTCACCGTCTCCCCGGCCCACCCGAGGGCGTCCCAGAAGCTCCGGGGATCCCCCTCCAGGTGCTCCATGCCATACATGTAGAGGAAGGTCGCCACCAGCAGCAGGACCGGGACGGCGGAGAACAGGTAGAGCAGGCGTTTCTGGGATCGGGTCATCGCGTGGAAGGATATCGGGTTCGCCGCACCGGCGGGGACCGCCTCAATACGGCATCTGGTCTTCTTCCATGCCGAAGTAGTGCCCCAGCTCGTGGATCACCGTGTCCCGCACCTCCCGCAGCACCTCGCGCCGGGAGGCGCAGGCCAGCAGGATCGGCTCGCGGTAAATGGCGATCCGGTCGGGCAGCGCGGAGTAGAACGTGTCGCGCTCCAGCAGGTTGACCCCCTGGTACAGCCCGAAGAGCTGATCCCACTCCGACGCCTCCATCCCCACCGACTCGAGGTCGAACGCCGACGGCCGCTCCTCCACCACCACCGCCACGTTGTCCAACAACTGCGCGAACTCCTCCGGCAGAGAGTCCAACGCCTCCCCCACCAGTTCCTCGAACTGCTGCCGCGTAAACCGAATCATGTCCCCAAGCTTCCCACACCCGACAGATCGGCAAAAAGGGGGCCTGCCCAAGCGTGTGCCGCCCCTCCCCGGCCCATCCCGAGCGCTGTTTAGCCTCAAAGCATCTCCAGCGCCAATTTTGGCGGCCAGCCCGCCCCTTGGAGCCCCAACGTTCCAACCGCCCCTGCCACCCCCCCTCTCTTGGAGCCGTCCCCGGTCCGTTTCCCTCCACCGGCCCGCCCACCACGTCTCCGAACCCCGGTATGCGTTGGCCATTCGGTGCCCAGGGCTGTGGTGGTCCTCTCCCGGGGGCGTGGGGTATAGCCCCTGGGAGAGGACCACCACAGCCCGCCGCCCCCAGGCTCCTTCGACCACCGTCTTTCTCGGTTCATCCCGCGCTCCCCCTCCCGCCAGGAACGTCGCCTCCGCCCCAGCCTGCCGTTACAATCGTCCCACCATGCCCCTCCCCCCCGCCGACTCCGACCTGGAAGTCCGCCTCGACAAGTGGCTCCAGGTCGCCCGCATGTTCAAGACCCGCACCAAGGCCACCGACGCCTGCAACCGCGGTCAGGTCCGCATCGACGGCAACGACGCCAAGCCCCACAAGCGGGTCTCCATCGGCGACCGCATCGAGGTGGACAAGGGCGACTGGACGCGCATCCTGGAGGTCAAGGTGTTGCGCGACAAGCCGGTCCCCAAAGCCAAGGCGGCGGACCTCTACGAAGACCACTCGCCGCCGAAGCCGCAGCTCGACCCGCTGGAGAAATTGATGCGCCAGGCGCCGGTGCGCCGTGAGCGTGGCTCCGGCCGACCGACCAAGAAGGAACGCCGCGAGATCGAGCGCTTCCGCCGCGGCGACGACTGACGCCGGCGCCGGGCAGCAGGCTAACGGCCGAGGAACTCCCCCAGCGGCTGCAGCCCCTTGATGTGGTCGCAGAGGATCTTGAAGACCGCCAGCATGGGCACCGCCAGCACCGCCCCGATGATCCCCCACAGCCAGCCCCAGAGGAGCAGCGAGAGGAGGATCATCACCGGGTTGAGGGTCAGGCTGCGGCCGAGGATCATCGGCGTCACGAAGTACCCCTCCATCGCCGTGCAGGCGAAGTAGGCGATCGGCGGGATCACCGCCTGGCCGACGTTGTCGAAGGTGAGCAGCGACACCGCGGCGATGACCACCACTCCGACGATGGCGCCGAGGTAGGGGATGAAGTTGAGGACCGTCGCCATCACCCCCCAGAGCAGTGGGTTGGGCAGATCCAAAAAGTGCATGGCGACACCCACCCCTACCCCCAGCCCGATGTTGATCAGGGTCACCGTGCCGAGGTAGCGGGAGAGGTCGCGCTGCAACTGGCGGGCGATGTCCACCGCCCGCTTCTTGTCCGCCAGGGTGGGCAGGATGCGGATCAGCTTGCGCAGGAACAGGTTGCCCGAGGCGAGGAGGAAGTAGAGGAGGACCAGCACCACCGCGAGGCCGGCGACGACCCCGGAGGCGCGGCGCAGCAGCGCCATGGACAGGCTCTCCTTCTCCATCTGAACCTGCTGCACCTGGGACCGCTGGCCGCCGTTCCCCTCGACGTCGGTCAGCTTCTCCACCTCCTGGGTGGCCCGGTTCACCTTCTCCACCGGCTCCTTCAGCTCGCGCAGCCGCTCTTCGATGCGGGCCATGCTCTGGGGCGCTTTTTCCATCCACTCGCCGGCGGGCTCCACCAGCAGGTAGGCGGCGCCACCGATGGCGCCGACGAGTGCCAGGACCACCACTCCGGCGGACACCGAGGCCGGGACGTGGAGCTTGGTCAGGCTGGTGACGACGGGGGACAGCAGCAGGTTCAACAGCAGCGCCAGGACCAGGGGCAGGAAGAACGGGCGCCCGAAGTACAGGGTGTAGAAGACCGCCAGGATGAGCAGCCCCGTGAGAGCCACGGAGCGCACCCCCATGGGGCCCGAAAGCGGTCCCTTCAAACGACCACCCGGCCGGTCTTCGGGTTCATCCGAAGCCGGCCGGGGATCTTTACTCAAAGCCTCAGAGAGGCTGGGGTCTGAATCGTCAACCACGTACGAAATGCATGATGAGGCTGATGACGAACAGGATCACAAAGATCCAGAGCAGAATCTCCGCGATACCCCCCATGAAGGCTGCGGCCCCGGTAAGTCCGAGAATCCAAAGGATGAGGGCGATGACGGCGAAGATGATGGCCCATTTGAGCATTGCGCGGGTCCCTCCTCTCTCCCGGAACCACGGCCCGGAGACCACGCTGGCCTGCGGTACACCTCAGTTAGCCGGGAAGTTCTCCGAATAATTGAGCAAGCGGCGTGCCACCGGGCCCCCTAAGGAGCCGATTATCCGGCCTTGACGGCCACCCGGCTCCAGGCGTTCATCATGTAGCCCTTGGAGTTCCACACCTGGGCCGGGTCGGAAGGCTGGGTCTGTCCCGACGAGTCCCAGGCCCGGGCCACGATCTCGCCGTCGCCCGCGGGCAGGTCCACCTCGCCGGTGAAAAAGCGCCACGCCCAGGCGCTGCCGTCGCCGAGGCGCAGCGGCGCGCCCCCCATGCCGCCGCCGGCCTCGCCACGGTCTTCGCCGGCGGCTTCAAGGCGAGCGGTGACCCAGCTCTGGCCGCCGTCCGCCGACAGGTCCACCCGGCACACCGCCCGGCCGCCGCCGGCGTGGGCGAAGCCCTCCACCCGGACGCGGCCAGCGGCCACCTGCTCGCCGTCGCCGGGCGAGGTGATGAGGCAGTTGACCGGCAGCTCGCCGAGCTCGAAGCCGGCCGCGGGGTCGATCTCGTCGCGGCTCATGGACGGCGGGTAGAGGCGGTAGGCGTAGGCCTGGAAGTAGTTCTCCGAGGACTCCTCGGCGAGCTCGACGTGGGAGAGCCACTTGACGCTGCGGGCGCCGATCCACCCCGGCACCACCACCCGCAGCGGGGCGCCGTGGGTCGGCGGCAGCGGCTCGCCGTTCATGCGGTCGGCCAAGAGCACCTCCGGCGCCAGCGCCTTTGCCAGCGGGATGGAGCCGCCGAAGCCGAAGCGCTCGCCGTGGCGCTCCACCTCGTCCAGGCCGGTGAAGCGGACGTGGCGGGCCGCTGCCCTCGGCCCGGCCAAGGCCACCAGATCGGCCAGGCGGAAGCCGCTCCAGCGCGCCGTCGAGGCCGCCTCGGCGCCCCAGGGCAGTTCCCCGGGCACGTCCTGGACGGCGATCATCTCCTGGCGGCGCTGGCCGGCGCAGATCAGGGTGGAGACCACCTCGGCCCGGGGCAGCAGGTCCTCCAGGTCGTCCAGGGAGAACGCCCGGGAGCGCTCCACCAGGCCACCGACGCGCAAGCGGTAGGCGGCGCGATCGACCTCCGGCACCACGGCGTGGTTGCGGACGAAGAAGCGGTCGTTGGGGGTGATGAAGGAGGCGCGCTGGTCACCCGGAGCCGGGCCGCCGTTGAACGGCTCGTGGCTGGCCACCCTCAGGTCCGGGTGCTTGACCACCGGCACGGTGCCGGTGACGGCGGGGTCACGAGCAGGGTCGCCAGCCGTTTCGCCCGTGTAGCTCAAGCTCTTGCGCTGGCGCAGGAAGCTGCCGTCGGGCTGCGGCTCGAACACCGAGCAGCAGTCCATCTCGCCGCCGTAGACGTGGACGGTCACCGAGGTTCGGTCTTGCCAGGCGTTGCCCAGGCTGTGGTACTCGAAGGGGGGGATGAGCGCTCCGGAGGAGCCCACCCCGGACACCGAGTGACCCTGCTCGACGAAGCGGCAGCGGCCCTCGCCCTCCTCCTCCACCAGTTCGAGCTGGGTGACCTCCATCATGCCCGCCACCACCCCCTCGACGCACCAGATCCCGGCGTGGTCGTGGACCGGGGTCGCCTGTCCCGGCCCCCAGGTCATGACCACCACGGTGAAGCCCAGCTCCTCGTCGCGGTGCAGCAGGCGGCGGGAATAGGTGTCGCCGCTGGGCTCGAAGTACTCCGAGCCGAGCTGCAGGCCACCGCCGGAGAGGATCTCGGTGAGGTGATCCTGGACCCGCCGGGTGAGGGCGCGGGTGTTGTCGGCACCGGCGACGGCGTCGCGCAGGCGGCCGATCAGCTCGGACTGAGTGATTTCTTGGCGGACAGGGGGGCTGGCGATACTCATGCCCTCGACGTTAGCATTTCCCGAGGTAAGTGTCCCGCTCTCAATTAGTTATGACACTTATAACTATTGGGCCCTAGAGCCGAAGTGGCGGCTCAGATATCCAGTGCCTGGCCCTCAGCCGTGGGCATCCAGCAGTTCGTGCAGGGTCTCCAGGCGGTCCGCCTCGGCGGGCTCTTTGTCCTCGCGCCAGCGGGCGATGCGGGGGAAGCGCAGGGCGAGGCCGGACTTGTGGCGGTTGGAGGCGCGGATGCCCTCGAAGGCGATCTCGAAGACGTGGTGCGGCTCCACCGAGCGCACCGGCCCGAAGCGCTCCCGGGTGTGGCGCCGGATCCAGTGGTCGAGGCGGCGGATCTCGGCGTCGTCGAGGCCGGAGTACGCCTTGGCCACCGGCACCAGGTCGTCGCCGCGCCAGACGGCGAAGGTGTAGTCGGTGAACAGGTTGGCGCGGCGGCCGTGGCCGGCCTGGGCGTAGATCATCACCGCGTCGATGGTGAACGGATCGACCTTCCACTTCCACCAGTCGCCGCGCTTCCTGCCGGCGCGGTAGGGCGAGTCGAGGCGCTTGAGCATCAGCCCCTCGACCCGGCGCTGGCGGGCCTCGTCGCGCAGCGCGGCCAGTTCCGGCCAGCCGTCGGCCTCGACGGCGGTGGAGAGGAGAAAGCCCGGCGGGTCGGCCACCAGCTCGGCCAGCCGCTCCCGGCGGTGGCTCAGGGGGCGCTGGCGCAGGTCGTCGCCGCCGACCTCCATCAGGTCGTAGGCGAGCAGGCACACCGGCGCCTCGCGGAGCAGCTTGTCGGAGACCTTCTTGCGGCCGATGCGAGTCTGGAGGGTGGCGAAGGGGAGCGGGCCGCCGTCGGCCCAGGCGACGATCTCGCCGTCGATGACCGTGCCGTCGGGGAGCAGCTTGGCGGCCTCGGCGAGCTCCGGGAACCGCTCCGTGACCAGTTCCTCGCCCCGGGACCACAGGAACACCGTGCCGCCGCGACGGATCACCTGGGAGCGGATGCCGTCCCATTTCCACTCCGCCAGCCAGTCGCCGGCGGGGCCCAGCGCCCCGGCGATCTCCTCCACCTCCCCGGCTTGGAGCGGCGAGGCGAGGAAGAACGGGTAGGGGCGGGAAAGGTCCACGTCGCCTCCCTCCTGCGACAGCAAGCGGATGAAGAACTCGCCGGTGGGCCGCCAGCGCCCCATGAGGCGATGGGCCACCACCGCCGGCGGTAGCCCCGCCTCCTCGGCCACCGCCCGGGCCACCAGGTTGCGGGAGACGCCGACCCGGAAGCCGCCGGTCAGGAGTTTGTTGAGGAGGAAGGTCTGGGGCTGGGGCAGCGCCCGCCACCAGGCGGTGACCCTTGGCCGCTGGGCCTCGCCGTCGAGATTGCGCAGCGGCAGGATCTCCTCCTCCAGCCAGCGGGAGAGGGGCAGGTCGGAGAGGGCGGAAGGGGCGTCGTCGGCCGCCTCCCGCTCCTCCTCCTTCTTTCCGGCCCCCCCGGCCTCCGCGTCCTCCGCGTCCCCGCCCTCACTCGGTGCCGGCCGGTCGAGGAGCAGGGAGACGGTCTCCGCCAGGTCGCCCACGGCGACGTAGGACTCCTCGAACAGCCACTGGGGGATCCCCGCCTCCTCCTGGGCCCAGGCGCGCAGGTCGGTGGTCTTGACCAGCCGCTTCGGGCGCCGGCCGGAGAGAAAGTACACCGCCCAGGCGGCGTCCTCCGGCGGCGCGGTGGCAAAGTACCGCCGCATCGCCGCCACCTTGCCGAGGGTCGAGGTGGTGGCGTCCAGGTCGGCGTAGAGGTCAGCGAAGCGCTTCACGCGGAGGGTTCTCCAGCGGTCTCTTCGCCTGTACCTTCGGCCGTCTCGCCGGCGTCGTCGCCCGCCTCGTCGTCGCCCTCCTCGCCGCGGAAGGCCGTCTCCAGCGGGCTGGCGTCGATGCCCCGTTCCTCGCGCAGGTAGCGAGCCAGGGTGGCGGAGGAGCCGTGGGTGACCAGCACCCGCTCGGCGCCGGTTTCCTCGACGGTGCGGACCAGGTTGGGCCAGTCGGCGTGGTCGGAGAGGACGAAACCGCGGTCGTAGCCGCGCCGCCGCCGGCCGCCCCGGACCCGCATCCAGCCGGAGGCGAAGCCGGTGGACAGCTCCCCGAAGCGCCGCGACCAGGGGGAGGCGTAGGCCGACGGCGGGGCGACGATCAGCTCGCCGGCCCAGTCCTTGTCCTTGGGTGTGCCGGCCACCGGCTGGGTGGGGATCATCTCGACCCCCTGGCGGCGGTAGATCTCGGTCAGCCCTTGGGCGGCGCCGTGGAGCCAGGCGCCGCGGTCGGTGAGCCGGGCCAGCTCCGCCAGCGCCCGCTGCGCCTTGCCCAGGGAGTAGGTCAGGAGCAGCGAGGCGCGGCCGGCGGCCCGGTTCCCGTCCCACCAGGCCAGGATCTCCTCCGCCACCTGGGAGGCGGGTGGCCAGCGGTAGACCGGCAGGGCGAAGGTGGCCTCGGTGACGAAGACGTCGCACGGTACCGGTTCGAACCCGCGGCAGGTCGGGTCCGCGGCCCGCTTGTAGTCACCGGAGATCACCCACACCCGACGCCGCCCACCCACCGAACCCTCAACCCGCACCTGGGCCGAGCCCCGGACGTGGCCCGCGGGATGAAACGACACCTGGACATCCCCGTCGCGCCCCGCGAAGCGATGCGTCTTCCCCCACTCCACCCCCTCCACCACGGCCTCCTCCCCAAGCCGCCGCTCCAGGATCTCCCGCGAAGCCTCCGCCGCCAGGTAGGCCCCCATGCCCCGCCGCGCATGGTCCGCATGGGCATGGGTCACCACCGCCCTCTCCACCGGCCGCCAGGGATCGACGTAGAAATCCCCCGCCGGGCAATAGAGCCCCCGGTCGGTGAGCTGGATCAGGTCGGAGTCGTTCAGGTCAGGCGAGGCGGCCACGGGGCAAAGGAGGATACAACCTCCGCGCCAGTACCGCTCTGGAAGGTCAATTCCCGTCGCTTTTCAATGCCTGGATCACGCCGCGTCATACTGAACCCGCGCCTCGGTCAGGACCCGGTCACGGAAGTATGGGCTGAGGGAGGCCGGGGTGTGGAGGTCGACTTTTCGCCCGATCAACTGGCTCAGCTCCCGCTCCATGGTAAAGAAGCGGAGTCCCGGAACGTGGCCCGGCTGGAACTCCACGAGTAGGTCTACGTCGCTACCCGGGCGGAAATCGTTCCTCAGGGCGGAACCAAATAGAGAAAGACGCCGGATGTGATTCTTGCGGCAAAACGCAGCGACTTGACTTTTGGGCAGCTTCAGCATCGACTCCTCCGATCCACTAAGATATCGCGCCACCTAGCGGAATCGGGCCCTGGCCCCCATCCGGCCGACTCCACCGCCAATTTGGGCGGCCAGCCCGGTGACCCGCTCCCTCCCGTTCCAACCGCCCCTACCCCACCCCTTTCGGGGTGGCCCCCGGCCCCGTTCCCTCCGCCGGCCGGCCTACCACGTCCCAAACCCCGGTATGTGTCAGCCACCTGGTGCCAGGGCTGTGTGGGTCCGCTCCCAGGGCCGTATCAGTGAGGCCCAGGGAGAGGACCCACACAGCCCGCCGGCTCCCCGCCTCCTGCACGCCCTCACCTCCCCGCGGTCCATCTCGCGCCATCCTCCTTCCACCCACCCGCCCCTCCACCCAGGTACCATCACCCTGAGCCCCACCCACAACCGAGGACCTGCCCCCATGGCCACCCGCCTCATCCAAGACCCCCGCATCCAGCCCTTGAACGACGCCGCCCCCAGCCCCACCCCCGGCGCCCACTACGTCCTCTACTGGATGCAGCAGAGCCAACGCGCCGAAGACAACCACGCCCTCGAATACGCCATCCAGCAGGCCAACGACCTCGGCCTCCCGGTCGTCGTCGCCTTCGGCCTGATGGACGGCTACCCCGAGGCCAACGCCCGCCACTACTACTTCATGCTCCAGGGCCTGGCCGAAGTCGCCGCCGCCCTGGAGCGCCGCGACATCCGCTTCGTCCTGCGCCACGGCAACCCCGACGCCGTCGCCCTGGAGCTGGCCGCAGGCGCCGCCCTGGTGGTCACCGACCGGGGCTACCTGCGCCACCAGAAGGAGTGGCGCCGGAACGTCGCCGCCAACGCCGGCAAGCGGGTCGTCCAGGTGGAGACCGACGTCGTCGTCCCGGTGGAGGTCGTCTCCGTCAAGCGCGAGTACGCCGCCCGCACCCTGCGCCCCCGCTTCCACAAGCACCTCTCCACCTACCTCGTCGAGCTGACCACCACCGCCGCCGACCACTCCTCCCTCGGCCTCGACCTCCCGGCCGGCGACCACCCCGACCTCGACCTGGCGCTCCTCCAGAGCGATCCCCTCGCCCTCCTCGACCGCCTCGACGTCGATCGCAGCGTCCCCCCGGTACCCATCTTCGAAGGCGGCACCCGGGTGGCCAAACGCATCTTCCGGGCGTTCATCGAAGAGCACATGGACGACTACGACCACAAGCGCAACAAGCCCCAGACCGACGCCGTCTCCCACATGTCCAAGTACCTCCACTTCGGCCAGGTCTCGCCGTTGTGGCTGGCGCTGGAGATCGACAACTCCGTGGACAAGCCGGACAACGAGCGCGACAGCTACCTGGAAGAGCTTCTGGTGCGCCGCGAGCTGGCCATGAACTTCGTCCACTACGCGGAGGACGACTACGACAGCTACACCACCCTGCCCGACTGGGCCAGGAAGACCCTGGCCGAGCACGCCGACGACGAGCGCGAGCACGTCTACTCCTGGGCCGAGCTGGAGGCCGCCGAGACCCACGACCCCTACTGGAACGCCGCCATGCGGGAGATGGTCCACACCGGCTACATGCACAACTACATGCGGATGTACTGGGGCAAGAAGATCCTGGAGTGGACCAACACCCCCGACGGCGCCTTCCACCGCTGCCTGGATCTCAACAACAAGTACTTCCTCGACGGCCGCGACCCCAACAGCTACACCGGCGTCGGCTGGTGCTTCGGCCTCCACGACCGCGCCTGGACCGAGCGCGACGTCTTCGGCAAGATCCGCTTCATGTCCAAGGGTGGCCTGGAACGCAAGGCCAAGCCGAGGGAGTACGTCGAGAAGGTGGACCGCCTGGTGGCGGAGGTGGAGGCGGGGTTGGAGGAGATGGGGTGGGAGGGGTGAGGGAACGAAGCCTCAATCTGGAAATACGGTGAAGCCGAGAGTGGACGCCATTTCACCCTGGCGGCCGTCGAGGGTGGCGAAGGTCAGGATCTCCGGTCTTTCCGCGAAGAAGAGGGCGCAGGCGACGTGCCAGAGGTCGGCTCCGCGGAGATAGCCCGCCTGGAGCACCTGGCCGATCTCCGCACCGAGTCCCGTCTGCGGTGAGATCCAGACCATGCGGCGCAACCAGGCAGAGTTGAGTGCCTTCCCTTCCCGGTGTAGAGCGGACTTCACCTCCGCCTCAAGCAGCGGTGACGACAGGAGGTGGTCGAAGGCGGTCAGACGCTCTATGACTTCGGCGGAGCCGGGCTCCCCCAACTCCAAGGCAACGATGACGGAGCTGTCGACGTAGGCCGAGCTCAACGATTCCGGTCCTCGAGGAACCGCTGCAGGCCGCCGGGCACCGGCTCGCCCACCTCGACCGAAGCCTCTGGATCCGCCGCCGGTGTCAGCTCTCCCCGCGCCTTCAGCACTGCCATGCGCGCTTCGACAGGGTCTTGGTGCTTCTCCAGGGGACGGATTTCAGCCACGGGCTCGCCGTGATAGGTCACTTGCACGGTGGCCCCGGACCGGACCTGGCGCAGGATCTCGCTGAACTTCGCCTTCGCCTCGTAGGTGGAATAGATCGTCGACATGAGATCTAAATTCTAGTCAGACTAGTCCATTCCGTCAATTTTGTTCGTCCCGCCGGCGGTAGAGAAGTCGGAGTGCCGGGTTGGAGGTGGCGCCGGCGCTATGATCGCCTCATGCCGAAAAAGAAACTCCCCGACGAGCTGCCCGCCCTCCCCACCGAGTTCGCCCGCCAGAACCCCGAGGTCTGGGAGGCCTACCGGAAGCTCGGCAAGGCGGCCTCCGAGGCTGGACCGCTGGACGACAAGACCCGGCGTCTGGTCAAGCTGGCCTTCGCCATCGCCATGCGCTCTGAAGGCGGCGTCCACTCCCACGTCCGCCGCGCCCTGCGCGACGGCGTGGCGAAGGAGGAGCTCCTCCACGTCGCCACCCTGGCCATCCCCACCCTCGGCTTCCCCAACGCCCTGGCCGGGCGCAGTTGGATCGAGGATCTGTTGGGCGACGGGGACTGACAGGCGCTTCGGCCTCCACGACCGGGCCCGTACCGAGCGCGACGTGTTCGGCAGCAGGGCGACCGGCTGGTGGCGGAGGTGGAGTCGGTGGAGGTGGAGATGGGGTGTGGGTGGGGTGAGGGTGGATTCGGCTTAGTCTTCCCTGCGAAAGATTATCGTTGCCAGTGTTGCAAGAGTCATCAAAAAGTTCAACACGAGATCAATTTTTGAGCGGACCCAGTAAGCACTTAGGCGGCTCTTAAAATCTCTCCCTTCATCCACCATCGGATCTCTCGACAGCATGGATCGAAAAACGCCTACGGTGGAACACCCGTCCGATCTGCCTGCCGCTCAATAGCTCTGAAAAGACTTTCGGGAATGGCGGCGAGGAGGGCGCGGATTTCCTCACGGGTAGCTCGTTCAGCATCTTCGGCGTAGCGCTCAAGCTCATCGAGGAGTGCTTCGGCTTGCGGAAGGATGTAGGCGACTTCTTCGAGGAGATACCACACTGCGTTTGTGTGCGCACTGTCAGGCTCAGACCCCGGTAAGACACCGAATAGCTCAAGGTCAGACCCCGGACGTAGCCCTTCAAGGTTCGTCGGGACAACCGCAGTAGGCGGTGCGGGAAGCGCGTCAACAAGCTCCCTGAGTTCACCGAGTGCATCCCTGATTTGTGTGAGCGCACCGCTGATGATCTCTCGCATGAGCGCGAGCACTTCTTCACTCGCTTCCGTGGGCGGCCAAGACAGCTTCTCAGCAAGTCGCTCGATCTCTTCTGGCAACACTGTTCTTCTCATATCTGTTTCAGCAACGCTCATGATGCACCGCCCTTTCCTTCGATCTCTTGTGACTTCGCCTTGGCTCTTTCGTGACGTGCCTGCACTCGGGCAATGTAGCGACTGACATCAAGATAGAACTCCACCGCCATTTCCTCAGAAAATGTAATATCGGTCAGAGTCGCGGCAAGCTCGACAAACTCAAGGTCTTCAACCTGGGTGATCGAGTCAAGTAATTGATTGAGCCGTTCCCGGACCAAGGCAAGCTCTTTACCTTTCCCCACGCTTCGCCCCCCTTGTTGCCTTCTCAACTGAACGCCTGATCTTTGATATGTCTTCTTTCCACGCTGGAACAGCGTTTCTTGCCATTGACAGTTCCGCCATGGCAACGTCCCTGACCTCGCGCTTTGCTTCCCCCTCGTTCTGCTGTTCTCTGAACGAATATCCCCACGTCATCGAAGGCAGGAGAATCCGGTTGAGCGAACGCGCGAGCAGTATAGGCACGCGCACCCGAAACTCTCAGCGGATCGGCTCATCGAGGAAAGGAACGGTCATCCACTCGCGTGCTTTCTTGGGCGCCTGCTCGACCAGGAAGGCTTCAAGTGCGCGACGTGGTGGGATGAGGCCGGTGACCTGCTCGCCTGCCGCCGTGAGGTAGGAGTAGAGCCAGGCCATGTCCATGAGGACAGCCTGGGCAAGGATGGGGTGCTCGGGAACACGCTCAGCGAACGAGCGAGCGATGAGTTCTCCCGACTCGGCGTAGGGCCGGGCACGCTCAAAGACGTAGGGGCGCACGGCCCAAGGCGAGAGGTTCCACCTGGGATCGACCTTGACTCTTTCAGGCGTTACGGCCATGGCATCCACCGCTACTCCTCACCATCGAGGACAAGACGCAAGCCCTCGCGGATGATGTCGGCCTCAGACCTGCGCTCGACGTATGCCTTCTCGCGTAGCGCCTCCGCTTCCTCCTGGGGAATCCACAGGTTCTTCTTGACCATGCCGCTCTTGGTGACGGTGGTGGTCCCTCCCCGTGGCCCAGTAGGTTGGTCTTCCGAGGTGTCAGTCTCCATGTACTTCAGGTTACGTGCTCATTCGGGAGAAATGAGACACTTCGAGAAAACCTGAATGAGCGAGGCTCACACGCGAGCGAGGGTTGCTAAGGCTCCGGCTGGAACCTCAGAAGCGTTGGGAGTTTCGGCTACCTGGAAGCCCTTGATTCCGTCTATGCCACAATTGGGAAGATGAGCGAGGACAGGAGAACATATGACTATGCGTAAGAAATTACAAAGCCACCTTGGGGAGGAGCACTACAGCGCGGCCAGGGAACTCGATGACGGCCCTAGTTCCCTTGGACGCAGACTCCTCGATCATCTTGCCGAGGTATGCAACGACTGCCGCCGCTTCTGGCAGCAGCTTGGAAACCTCCGTCCCGTTCTTCTAGATCGCCTCGACCAGTCCCAGGTGGCGGCGGGCGCAGAGCCAGATGACCCTTGGGAGATGAGCGTCACCGAGTACGATCTGGAGGAGCAGACTGAGCGAGTAGCAGAGATGAGACGCCGGCGCAGGAGGGCCTGGGAGCAGAAGTCGAGACTCCTGAACACACCGGCTGAGAAGCGCGCCCAGAAAATCCAGAATGCTAGGAGCCAGTTCCAATCAAAACTGTTGGCCGAGGAGTTCCTTGCGGCAGGCCGGAAGGCGATGGCAGAAGACCCTCAACGAGCGGTCGAGAGGTTCCGACTCATGCGGCATGTCGTCAGCCGAGCAAACTTCCATCATGGCCCTGAGTGGGCCTGGAGCCTCCTTCTTCAAGCCCGAGCCTGGGAAGCCAATGCCTTGAGGATTGCAGGCGAGCTACGTATCGCCGGCAAGATGTTTTCTGATCTCAGCGCCGACCTTGCCGAGCGTCCGACGGGAGATGTCGAATGCCGAGCGCTTTTGGCCAGCCTTGAGGCCGCGCTTTGCCTCGAAGACGAGCGATTCGATGAAGCAACGGCACTTCTTGCGAAGGCAGCTACCCTCTACCGTGCCGCTGGGTCACACCGTGGCGAGGCCAAAGCAGAGATGAGACAGGCGATCCTCTACAGCAAGCAAGGGAACTCGGAAGCGGCGCTCGCCAGGTACGAAGGAGCAGCCGAGAAGATACGCCCTGGTGAGGACGACGACCTGGTGCTCCCGATAGTGACGGGGCGAATCAAGGTGCTCTCCGATCTCGACCGCGCCATCGAGGCCCGACACCTCCTTGAAGCCCACCTCGACCATTTCGAGGCCGACCCAAGAGCACAGGCCGGCGCCTACTATCGAGTGCTCGAAGGTCGGATCGCTTCTTGCCTCGACGACTACACGACTGCCCAGGAGAGCTTTGAGGCGGCCATCGACGCCTTTCTCACTCTTGACCGAACCTACGACGCCACCTTGGCCGCTCTGGACCTCGCCCAGGTCTACCTCCTCGCAGGCAAGCTCCACGACCTGTATCAGCTGGTGCCGCCCCTCATCGTTCGTCTGTCGGCACACGGAGTGCCGGCGAAGGTGGCCCAAGTATTGGCGCTCTTGGAGAAGGGCGTAGCCAGGCAACAGGTGAGCCTCGCGCTCCTCAGCGAGTTGCGCTCGATGCTTGAGGCTGGGCACCGCAGCATCTAGCAGGTGTAGAAATTACTGGAAACGATATTCTGTCTTTGCAGGCTCCTTGTTTCGCTTTCCAGATACCGGTAACGGATCGCTGCCACATCTCCCAACGGTTTCTTCCAGCGCGGTAGTGTCCCGATGACATTCTTCTCCCATACTCTAGGAGATGAAGGGCGCCGGAGTGCGGCATGAGGCCGCAACTCAACGGTGCGCCCTGGGAAGGAAGGGACATGCTCCGCAGCATCACCCGCCTCGCTTCCGTTGTTGCCTTAGCACTTCTCCTCATCGTCCCCTGCGTCTCTCTGGAGGCATCAGCGCCAGAGGGCGGTGAACGGAGCCTCCTGACAACGATCCTGGCGTGGATCGGCTGGGGCGGATGGGAAGTAGGGCAGTCTTCAACAGGCGGGGTTGACACTCCACCAGTTGAGGTAATCGAGCCAGGAGATGATCCGCAGCCGACAAGCACCACTCCAGACTCCGACACGGAGATGTACCCAGAGTGGGACCCCGACGGCTAGAGATTCGAGCAGACGGTAGGCTCCAGGAAGAAACCTGTCTACATTCTGGCCAGGTGGCGCACTTACGATATTGAGGATGCCCCCATGGGAAAGTCTTACGACAACCACCTGACCTTGGAGCTCTATCTGTTTGCCCTCCAGGGCGATCTCTCACTCGAAGCCCTCCTTCATCTAGGCCACGCACACCTCCTGGAACGTTGCCCGGAGTGTCGAGGCGCGTGGGATGACCAGGGAGGTGGGCTGCCTGCGCCGTTCGGGCAGGAGCCGGTCGAAGACGACCCGGACGCTACATCCCACGCCGATGTTGAGGAGTCCATTCGTCGCCTCTCGGTGATGCGCAAGCTCGACCGAGAGGCGCGAGAAGACGTGGAGCATTTGTTGCGCACTCCTCGAAACGAGTGGCAGCGGAAGGTTGAGGTAGGGAGGACTCGATTCCGCACTCGCGCCTTCGCGCAGCGACTCCTTTCCGAGTGCCGAGAGCGCGTCAGAAACGATCCCCTGCTCGCAGCCGACCTAGTGGCCCTGGTTCCGACCGCCCTTCGATGGGCGACCGAAGACCGCAAACGAAACTGGGCCTTGATCTTGGTTGCTCGCGCAGAGGCGTATCATGCCAACGCCTTGCGGGTATCCGGTGACCTCGCCGGTGCGTCAATGCGCTTCACCCGTCTTGAAGCACAGATGGCGAAGGCAGCATGGGCTTCTCTGGAGACCGACGCCGAAATCTCCTCACTTCATGCATCGCTCCTAGTCGAGCAAGGGAGACACACGGAGGCCGACGAGCTACTTGTCACCGCCGCCCGTCTCTACGCAGAGGCATGCGAAGTCGAGGGCGCTGCCCGTGTCCGGCTCAAGCGTGCCAATCTCGCGGGAGTCGTCGGCAACCACTCTCTCGGCTACCAGCTCCACGTAGAGGCCGCCGCGCTCCTCGACCAAGAGTCGCAGCCCAACCTGTATCTTGGTGCCGTCACGGGGCAAGTCCTGACCTTGACTGATCTTGGCCGCCTGGAGAACGCCCAGTCCTTGCTTGAGGAGAATCTGTCAACCTACGAGGCGCACGGCGGAGACTACGGGAGCGCTTTGTGGAAGTGCCTTTCAGGACGGCTCGCCCTTGCGAGAGGAAGACCCCAAGAGGCAGGGTCGCTGCTTGCCCAGGGGCGGGACGAATTCGTTCGCCTGGGCCGCACCTACGACGCAGCCCTGGTCTCGCTCGATCTCTTTCTTGCCCTCCTGGATGAGGGTGCAAGCGTCAAGGCCGCAGAGCTTGGACGTGACCTCGTAGAGGTGTTTGAAGACCTCGACACCCCGCGCGACATCATGGCATCCCTTCGGCTCCTGGCAGACGCGGTGACGCAGGTTTCAACCAAGGTTCGCACTGCCCGGGATGTGCGGCAGATGCTTCGGATGGAAGCGTTCCGGCGAAGCCTGTAGCTCGACCAGAGTTGAAGTCAGACCCCTTCCGGGTCTTAGATGTAGTTAAATATATCTGCTTCTTAAAACTTGCGCGCATTTCAATGTATGCTGTAAGGTCGATCGTATTGAGAAGCCCAACGAATGACCGACCAGCAGTCTGTTGCTCTCTGACAACGGTCGAGAAGGGAAAGAACAATGACGAGAATCCGATGGAAAACGCTGCTCGTCGCGCTTGTGGTGATGTGTGGCCTCATGTCGATGGCTTGTGGAGCAACAAGTTCCGGTGACGTGAAGCTCGGGGTGCCGTATCATGCCCAGGCCCAAGGGTCGCTCGACTGCGGCCCGGCCTCCGTTCAGATGTGGACAGACTACGACTACGGCTTCTATCCGAGTCAGCAGGAAATTGCTACGTGGATGGGTGGAACGTGCAGCGGCGTGTCGGAAGATACGCTTGCGGCGGCGGTCAACCAGTTCACCAGGACCGATGATGCCTACTGGGACTTCGATGCGCCCAGTAACGTCGAGGCGTTCATGGCCCGACAGATCACCTCGATTGACAATTACACTCCGGTGATCGCCATCATCGACTTCAAACATGCCGGTGTCGTCAACGGGGGGAAATGGCACCAGGAGGGCAATTGGTATCAGTGGGATTACACCTACTTCCACGACCCAGAAGTTCGTGCAAACGACGACTACCCGAGCGCCCGTTGGCATCTCGTCAACTGCCCTCCGGGTCAGATCTGCTCGCAAATCATCTCCACCATCATGACGCAGGGCTGGGTGCAGAACCAGAACAGCTACGGTGACCAAATCTACGACAGCTCGGGATGTGGCGGTGGAGGTGGCTGCACCCCTGAGAACCAGTACTGATTGAGAGGAATGACAATGCAAAAATTTCTACTCGCCCTTGTCTCCTTAGTACTCCTCTCGCCTACGGCCCTCGCTCAGGTCTGGCACCTTGAAGACTGCCCGCCGGGGCATGCAAAGGAGCGTCTTGAGTTCCGCGAACAGCTCAAGGAGCTAGAGCCGGGAGATCGAGGCTACCGACCGAACCCGTTTCCAACCACGACCGATGAGGTGGTCGAGAACTTCCTCACTTTCCATCGCAGGGCGTACTCTGACATGGCATTTGAGAACTTGCGACCGACTGATCAACGGCTGTTCAACCTGGTCGATTCGGGGCATGCCAAGTATACGCTGCGACGAGTCGCCAACTGGACACCAACACGCTGCCGGAAGCGAGAGCGCGAAGACTACTTCTACGTCGTCCAGGTCATCGACAGCAGGACGGGTGTTGAGGTGACTCGTTTCGCTGTTGATGAGGAGGGAGATGTAGCCCAACTTCGCCATCGATACATGGACCCAGCCAGTGAGAATGACCTTACCCCGATGCCTGATCTTCGGACAGCCAGCCCGACGAATTTACCTCGCGGTATATCGGCACCGATAAAATCCCGCCAATACGTCAATGTGTGGGGATCAGTTCGCTGTGGGCTACTCGATCCTTGTGTGGCCTTCAAAGCTGGCGGCAAGACATACTTCATGAAGGAGGGGGAGGTCTACAAGGTCGAGGTCAATAGGCGGCGGATGACGGTCGCCGGAGAAATGGGATCGGCAGCAGCTAAGCAGGCATTCTTCAAGCGCATGAATGACCGGAACGAGATGTTCGCCTCCATCGGCGCCGGCAAGCTCGCCTATATCTCGCGGGTCGAGCCGTAGCCAGCTCGGCGCTTCGCACACACAGCCAGAGCCTCAAAGCCCCGGCATCCCCGCCGGGGCTTTTCTCTACCCCCTCGGATCACCGCCCAGGAACTCGAAGACCACCTCCCGGTTCTTCTTCCCCACGCCGTACCTCCCGCGCTCCCACGCACGCAGCGTGGCCGGGTGAACACCGAGCCGCCTGGCAAGTGCAGGCTGGCTCAACCCCTCATCCAGTCTCCGACACTTGAGGTGTTCTCCGAGCGTCTGCGGATTCTCTGGATACCCGCGAGGCTTGGGGATTCGGCCCACCAGGCGCAGTTCGCAACTAGTGAAAACACCAGGTGGGGTGTCGCCGGGCGAGGGGCGAGCGAACGAGCGCGCTGCCGGGGCTTACGGAGTGAGGTTGATGCTGGAGCCACCGCCGGTGGTGGTTTTGGGCGGGTGGGCCTACGCAGGATAGAAGTTTCAGCGCCCACATCCGGCGAGCGCAGCGAGCCGGCGCGCCTTGAGCCGCCCCTCGCCCGGCGATACCCCACGCCCCCCACCACGGGGGGTAGGAGCAAGGGGGCTGGCTTCGGGGTAGGGGTTGAGGTGGGGGCCGGAAAGCGGGGACAGGTTATTTTTCTCGGGATCTGCCGGCGATCCCACGGATCGGCCTAAATAACCAGTCCCCGGTTTCCTCCGTCAGATCAGGTAGGCCACCGCGAAGCCGACCTGGGCCGCCATCATCATCAGGTACATGTGCTTCCAGGAGGGGTGGTTCTCCGTCGTGGTCAGGGAGTCGGGGTCGCGGACCAACAGGTACACCGTGTACAACCCCCACAAAGTCAGCACCACCCCCAGCACGCTCAAGAACGTCGCGTTCCCCGTCAAGATCGGGTGCGCCGGGTCCTGGGGGTCGGGCCAGATGGTGCCCAGCGGCATCAGAAGCCAGGGGAAGACGAAGAAGGGCGCGATGATCCAGGTGGCCTTGCGGACGCCGTACAAGATCGGCAGGGTCTTGCAGCCTCCGGCGCGGTCACCCTCCATGTCGGCGAAGTCCTTGGTGGACGCCGCGCCGATCAGGTACAGCCCGAAAATCGCCCCGATGAACCAAGGCTCAACGTGCCAGACGTGGGCCACCATGGCCCAGCCGGCGACCTTGAGCAAGATCCCCCGGGGGATGGCGATGGTGAGGTTGGCCAGCATCCCCTCCGTCTTGGTTCGGCCCAGCGCCGGGGCGGAGTAGATGAAGGTGAAGACCAACCCCGCCAGGTAGATGAAGAAGGTCTGGTGGTACTCCAGCGGCGCGAAGAGCTTTTCGGTCAGGCTGTTGTACGGGTAGACCACCACCAGCCAGGTGGGGACCAGGGCCAGGGCGTAGAACAGCCAGGTGAAACCCCAACCCTCCTTGATCGACAGCTCACCGGTGACCAGCGGCCGGTCCGGCTTGTTCAGGCGGTCGATCTCCAGGTCGTAGATCTGGTTGATGGAGTTCGAGGCGGCATTGAGGAAGCTGGCGCAGAGCGAGCCGAGGAAGACGGTGAGGATCACCGACAGGGTGAGGTCCCGGGCCGGGTCCGGGTTATGGATCGAGCCAAAGGCGCAGACGGCGCCGGAGATGATTCCCAGCAGCGGCGGCAGCAGGGTGAACGGCCGGGCCAGGCGGACGTAGGCGCCCAGCTTGGAGCCGTCCGTCGGCGGCGCGGAGGCTCCCGGCGGTGCGGGGGCGGCGGGTGGGGCGGCGGGCTCGTGTCGGGTCATGGAATGTCTACCGGTTTCGGGATGAGCGGGAAGTCTGGCGAGGCGGGAAATCAGGCGAAGGGGAGGGGCCGCGTCAGGCGAAGATCGCCAGGGCCGCGCCGGCGGCGACCAGGGCGCCGACCAGGGTGTTGAGGAAGTTCATCGCCTCGTTATCCAGGAGGCCGCGGCTTTCGACGGTCGCCCCGAGGATGCTTTCCAGCGTCGTGCCGACGAAGGCGGCCACCGCCACCACGGCGACGCCGACCCAGGGGTAGAGGCCCACCACCGCGCCAAGGGCGCCCAGCGCCAGCGACGCCAGGATGCCCGCCACGGTGCCCTCCACCGACACGGCGCCGTCGGTGCCCGGGGGCACCCGCCGGAAGGTGGTGGGGAGGTAGGCGCGGCGGCCGTAGAGCTGGCCGATCTCGCTGCCCGCGGTGTCGGAGGCGGCGGTGGCGAAGGCGGCGGCGAAGGCGAGGGAGAAGAGGATCGGGTACGGGGTGGTCAAGGCCAGCACGGCGCAGACCAGGGCGACGCCGGCGTTGGCCACGGCGTGGCGGGCGCCGCGCCGGCCACCCTCCTCCTGGGCCAGGGCCGCCGCCGCTTTCTTCGAGTACCCCAGCTTGGTCGCCGCACTTCCCAGGACGAAGAACGCCAGGAGCAGCAGGAAACCGCCCCAGCCGAGGAAGGCCCAGATCACCGAGCCCACCAGCCAGCCCATGACGGCGCCGGAGACGTTGACCGACCTGGCGGCGTAGGCCAGGCCCGCCAGAAGGACGTTGACCGCCATGCCGATGGCGGCGCCGCGCAGGAACTCCGGCTCGGCCACCACCCACCAGCCTCCCTCGGTCAGGAGCAGGCCGAGGAGCAGCAGCCCCCCCACCATGGGCACGCCGATGTTGTCGTCCAACCCCTGGGGCAGCGATTCCATCAAGCCCGCCACGACGGCCGTCACGGCGCAGCAGACCAGGGTGAAGACCATGGCTTCCGGGGCGTCGTAGCGGCCCGGCGCGGTCCACAGCAGCAGGATCCACGCCCCCAGGGTACCAAAGACGAAGAAGGCGAAGGTGCCGGCCCAGCTCTTGCCCGGGTTCCAGGGCAGCTTGCGGCGCCCGAAGGGCATGCCGATGAGGCCCGCCATGCCGTCGCCGAAGGCGAGGATTCCCCACATGGCGGCGGCCACCTCCAGGCGCTGGTTGAAGATCAGAATCAGCAGCAGCACCGCCACCGGGTAGAGGACGATGCCCAGCGACCTGCCGCTGGACTTCTCGTGCCCCCGCCACAGCGCCCGGCCGCCGAGGCGCGGCAGGATGGCGAGGTTGAAGACGACGGCCGAGAGCGCAGCCAGCGCCCCCCACCACGGCCCCAGCCAGCGCAGGGTGAAGGCGATGAGGCCGACGCCCATGTGGACGGTCTTGCGCAGCAGCTCGCCCGTGGTCAGCGGGTGGGTCGGGCCCAGGGGGGCGATGCCGGGATCGACACTGCCGGAATCGACACTGCCGGGGTCGGGGCTGCCGGGGTCGGGGCTGGCCGGATCTGCCCCGCCCTGGTTCGCGCTCAGCTCTTCGGCCATCGTCCGATCTCCCGCAGCCAGTTCACGGTTTCCTCCAGGCCGTCGCGGAAGCGGCGGCCCCGCCATCCCAGCTCGTCGGCGGCGCGGGTCGAGTCCAGCGCCCAGTCGTGGCGGTAGATCTCCACCAGGTCCGGGGTCAGGGCCGGGGTACCGCCGGTCAGGCGGGCGAGCTCCCGGGCCGCGAAGCCGGTGCCGGTGGCCAGCCAGTCCGGGATGCGGCGCCGCGGCACGCGGATGCCGCCGACCTCCCGCACATGGTCGTAGAGGTCGCCCTGGCGCACGTTCTCGCCGCCCAGCACGTAGCGCCACCCCGGCTCCCCCGGCGCGGCGCGCTCCAGGGTGGAGGCGATGCCGCGGGCGACGTCCTCGACGAAGACGTAGTTCCACACCCGCTCCGGCGAGCCCAGCAGGCCGGGCAGCTTCTTGGCCGCCAGGTCCAGCAGGTGGCGCACCAGGATGTTGCCCTCGGTCAGCGCCCCGGGGCCGTAGATGACGCCGGGGTAGACCACCGACAGCGGCACCCCCTCGGCGATGGCCCGGCGCGCCCGGCGGTCGGCCAGGGTCTTGGTGCGCTCGTAGTGGTTGATCCAGTCGCGGTCGGCCGGCGGCGTGGTCTCGTCGGCGGTGCCCCCGGGCAGGTTCTCGGTGGGGCCGAAGGCCATGAAGCTCGAGACGTAGAGCAGGCGCTCGACGCCAGCCTCCTCGGCGGCGGCCAGGACGTGGTCCAGCCCCGCCACGTTGACCCGGTCGAAGTCGTCCGCCGGGGCGAGGATCTTGACCAGGGCGGCGGCATGCACCACGGCGTCGCGGCCGCGGAACGCCGCCACCAGGGAGGCGCGGTCGGTGACGTCGCCGGTGACCCACTCGACGCCTTCCGGAAAGCCGCGGCGGTCGGAGGTGGGGCGGGCCAGCAGCGCCACGTCGTGGCGCTCTCCCCCGGCGCTCCCCTCCACCCCGCCCTCCACCCCGCCCTCCACCAGGTGGCGGGTGAGGACGCGGCCGAGGAAGCCGGTGGCTCCGGTGAGGAGGATCTTCACGTCAGGCGCCCTTCCCGTCGGCCGCCACCTCGCGCCGCGCCTCGTCCCACAGCTCGGCCAGGGCGTCGTCCAGGGTCAGCCGCGGCTCCCAGCCGAGGCGGCGCAGCTTGGCGGCGTCGCCCTGGAGCAGCGGAACGTCCACCGGGCGCATGCGCTCGGTGTCGATCTTGATCTCCGCCGCCACGCCGGCGATGCGCCGCAGCCGCTCCAGCGCCTCGCGGATGGAGACGGCATGGCCGCTGGCCAGGTTGTAGATCTCGCCCCCCTCGCCCTCCCGGGCCAGCAGGCGGTAGGCCTCCAGGCCGTCGCTAACCGCCACGAAGTCGCGCCGCGCCGCCAGGTTGCCCACCGACAGCACCGGCGCGGCGCGGCCGGCGCCGATGGTGGCCAACTGGCGTGCGAACGACGGCAGGGCGAAGGACGGCGCCTGGCCCGCCCCCACCAGGTTGAAGGAGCGCACCACGATGGCGCCGGCGGCCAGCGCAAGCCGCTCCGCGGCGGCCTTGGTCATGGCGTAGGGGCTGGCCGGGGCCGGCGAGCGGTCCTCCAGGATCGGCTGGTCCTGGTCCGGGACCGCGCCGTAGACCTCGGCGCTCGAAGCGAAGACCACCTTCGGCGCGTAGCCGTTGCCGGAGATCTCCTCCACCGCACGCAGCAGGTTCTCGGTGCCGAGGACGTTGACCCGGAAGTAGTCCCCCATGCGCCCCCAGGAGGAGCCGACGCTGGACAGCGCCGCCAGGTGGATCACAGCGTCGGGGCGGGCCTCGGCCAGGGCCGCCTCCAGGGCGGGGCGGTCGAGGAGATCCACCTCCCAGGTGGCCCCCACCTCGGGGGCGGGGCGGTCGGCGACGTAGATGCCGCAGGCCTCGCCGCCGTCACGGCGCACGGCCCGGGCCAGGCGGCCGCCGACGAACCCGGAGATGCCGGTGATGAAGAAGTTCACGTTCCTCCCCACGCTACGCGTTGCCGGGGCACGCGCCTCCGCCGCACCCGTGGCGGAGCGGGTGGCGGTGGCCCGGTGTGATGGATTGTCGAGTCAGCTCGCGGCGAGTCTATCCCGCCAGTATTGGAGCACGTCGGCGAGGGTCTTCTCGAACGGGATCTCCGGCTCCCAGCCGGTGTCGGCGCGGAACTTGGAGCTGTCACCGATCAGGATCTCGACGTCGGACGGGCGCATGCGCTCCGGGTCTTCCTTGACCTCGACCTCCACCGTAGACATCTCCAGCAGCTTGTCCAGCAGCTCGTGGATGTGGATGCCGTTGCCGGTGGCGATGTTGTAGACCTCGCCCGGGCGCCCCTTCCGGACGCCCAGCCAGTAGGCCCGCACCATGTCCCGGACGTCGGTGAAGTCGCGGATCGCCTCCAGGTTGCCGACGTGGATCACCGGGTCCTGCAGGCCGGCCTCGATGGAGGCCACCTGCTTGGCGAAGTTGGAGGTGACGAAGACGTCGCCGCGGCGCGGGCCGGTGTGGTTGAAGGCGCGGGTGCGGATCACCTTCAGGCCGTAGCTCTGGAAGTACTGGTAGCCCATGAAGTCCTGGGTCACCTTGGAAACGGCGTAGGGGGACAGCGGGCGCAGCGGGTTGGTCTCCTTGATCGGCGTCTCGTCCGGGTGGACCAGGCCGTACTCCTCCGACGAGCAGGCGATCTGGATCACCGGGTCCAGCTCCAGATAGCGCACCGCCTCGAAGAGGTTGGTCTGGCCGGTGATGTTGGTGCCCAGGGTCTCCGCCGGGGCGCGCCACGACGAGGGCACGAAGCTCTGCGCCGCCAGGTGGAAGATGTAGTCGGGGCGCACCTCGTCCAGCAGGCTGTGGAGCGAGGAGTAGTCGCGCAGGTCGGCTTCGATCATCTTCACCCGCTCGTCGAAGTGCTCGATGTTCTCGCGCCGGCTGCGCCAGCGGTAGGTGCCGAACACCTCGACTTCGGGGTGCTCGGCCAACAGGTACTCAGCCAGGTGGGAACCGGCGAAGCCGGTGATGCCAGTGATCAGGGCCCTCATAGTGCTCTCCGTGGGTGTTGAGTCAGGTCTGCGATGTATTCGACCAGGCCGAGCCCCCAGGGCTCGACGCGACGGCCGGTCAGGTCTTCGAATCGTTGGACGTCCAGCACCGAGTAGGCGGGGCGCGGCGCCGGGCGGGGGAACTCGTCGGTGGTGACCGGGTGGACCTCCACCGCTTTCTGGAACAGGGAGGCGATCTCCCGGGTGAAGCCGTACCAGGTCACCGGCTCCCGGTTGCGATAGTGGACGACGCCGGTGGCACCGAGCCCCGCCAGGTCCCACAGGGCGCGGGCCAGGAACGGCGTGTAGGTGGGGCAGCCTTCCTGGTCATCGACCACCCGGAGCGGCGTGTGGCCTTCCACGATCAGCCGCACCATGGTGGCGGCGAAGTTGGGGCCGCCGGGGCCGAACAGCCAGCTCGCCCGCACCACCAGGCCCCCCTCGGCGGACAGGGCGCGGCGCTCGCCGGCCAGCTTGGAGGCGCCGTAGATCGACAGCGGCCCGGTGTCGTCGTCCTCGCCGTAGGGCGCCTCGCCCTGGCCGTCGAAGACGTAGTCGGTGGAAACGTGGACCAGCTTGGCCCCCACTTCGCCGGCGGCCTCGGCCAGGTGGCCCACCGCCTCGTCATTGACGGCGAAGGCGTGGTCGCGGTTGTCCTCGCAGTCGTCCACCTGGGTGTAGGCGGCGCAGTTGACGATCACCGACGGGCGGAAGGTGTCGGCCCAGTAGAGGACCCGCTCGCGGTCGGTGACGTCGGCCTGGCCGTGGGCCAGCGCCAGGGCGGCGTGGCCGCGGCTCCGGGCCTCGCGCACCACGGCGCGGCCGAGCATGCCGGTGCCGCCGAAGATCAAGCCTCGCATGACGTCCGTCCCATCCCGCTCACGGCACCGAGACCGTGGAGTTGTCGCCCAGCATGAAGCGGTACGCCTTGGGCTTGCGGACGTTGCGGTCGATCTGGACGTTGCGGCCGATGAGCGAGGCGTCGATCCTCTCTGGCACGTCGCGGATCTCGGACTCGGCCAGGACGATGGAGTTCTCGATCTCGCAGCGCTCGACGGTGCAGCCGTCGCCGATGGAGGTGTAGGGGCCGACGAAGGTGTTGTCCAGGGTGACGCCGTCGCCGATGACCACCGGGCCGCGGATCAGGGAGTGGCGGATGGTGACGTTCTCGCCCATGTCCACCCGGCCCTCGATGCGGCTGTCGTCGGAGATCTCGCCCCGGCGCCGGTTGCTGAGCTGCTCCAGGACGATGCGGTTGGCCTCCAGCATGTCGTCGATCTTGCCGGTGTCCTTCCACCAGCCGCGGACGATGTGGGGGTGGACGTCCAGCCCCCGGTCCACCATGTCCTGGATGGCGTCGGTGATCTCCAGCTCGCCCCGGGCCGACGGCTTGATGTTGTCCACCGACTGGTGGATGTTGTGGTCGAACATGTAGACGCCCACCAGCGCCAGGTTGCTCTTCGGCTCGGCGGGCTTTTCCACCAGGCGCTCCACCTTGCCCTGGTCGTTCAATTCGGCGACGCCGAACTGCTGCGGGTTGGGAACCTCGGCCAGGAGGATCTCGGCGTTGACGCCCTCGCTGCGGAACTCGTCCACCAGGGAGGCGATGCCGCCGGCGATCAGGTTGTCGCCGAGGTACATGACGAAGGGGTCGTCGGCCAGAAAGTCCCGGGCCACCAGGACGGCGTGGGCCAGGCCCAGCGGGTCGGGCTGGTCGATGTAGGTGATCTTGGCGCCGAAGCGCTCGCCGTCGCCGACGGCGGCGCGGATCTCGTCCCCGGTCTCGCCGACGATGATGCCGATGTCGGTGATGCCGGCGGCGACGATGGACTCGATGCCGAAGAAGAGAACCGGCTTGTTGGCCACCGGCACCAGTTGCTTGGCGGAGGTGTAGGTCAGCGGCCGCAGCCGCGTGCCTTTACCTCCGGACAGGATCAATCCCTTCATGGTGTTCCTCGAAGTCTTGCTGGGTGTGAAGTCTTGCTCAGTGAAGTTTGCTCGGTGCGACGCCTTTGCTGTGTGTGACGTCTTCCTGAACGGGCCGGCTCCGCCCGGATGGCCCGCAGACCATCCCGCCCGCCCGGGGGGCCCCGCTCAGGGGAGGGAGCTGGTGGAGCGGGCGGTCAGCGGCAGGAAGGTGCCGACGTTTTTCAGGCTGAGGGTGAAAAAGTACTCCGTGTCCCGGCGGTTGAGGCTCTCGAAGTCCCTCATCTCCAAGCGCACAGCGTAACACTCGCCGCTGTAGCTCAGCACGTAGCTCTGCTGTTGCAGGAGGGACTGCTGCAGGTCGTAGTTGATCTGGCTCTCCAGGCGCAGCCGGTTGCGCAGCACGTCGAAGCCGCCGAAGAAGCGCACCTGGTCCGAGTTCGACTCGCCGGTGTTGGCATTGTACCGGGTGTACCAGGTGGCGCCCAGGTTGGTGCGGTCCAGGCGCCAGGAGCCGGACAGCGAGGTGGAGCGCAGGTTGGAGAAGAAGTCGCTGTAGTCGACCTGGGCGGTGAGGTTTGTGGCCAGGGACGGGGTGAAGCGGAAACGGGCCGAGATGGGGCCCTTCTGGGAGGTCGAGCCGTCGGCGGCGAACTCCAGCGGCTGCTCGTCGTCAAACGAGATCTCCTGGGTCAGCTCGAAGGAGGCCAGCTCCCGGGCGCTCCCCTCGTTGCCGTCCTCGTCGGGGCGCTCCTTGACCAGCAGACGGTTGATGATCGACCAGCGGCCGCTCTTCGTCGAACCGAGGCCGAAGCCGCCGACGGCGTTACGCAGGTTGTCCACCTCGTCGAACACCGGCACGTTGCCCTGCTCGTCGAAGTCGCCCAGCCAGGAGGCCCGGAAACGGGGCTCGACAATGTGCTTCAGCTTGGCGAACGGTCCCTCCGGGGTGTCGAAGATGCGCGAGAAGGACGGGCCCACGAGATCCGCCTGGGCGAAGGGCACGGTGCGGCTGAGGCTCTCCCCCTTGAAGCGGCTGTCCTGCTCCTCCGGCGACAGGGCGCCGAACTCCGCCGGGTCGTAGATGGAATCGGCGTACCAGGTCGCCCGGCCGCCGGTGGACAAGGAAAAGGAGAGCCAGGGCACCGACAGCGGCAGGGTGAGCTTGGGAAAGACGTCGATGCGGCCGTAGCTGTCGTTGTAGTTGCGCTGCCGGTCCAGCGACAGGTAGGAGAGCGACGACAGGACGTCCAGGTAGACCGGCAGGTCGCCGAACACCCGGGTCGGCCGCAGCCGGTATTCGATCTCCGGCAGCCTGGCCTGGGTGATGGTGCGCTCCGGGTTGCCGGCCGTCGCCCGGCGGATGAAGGTCTGCTGCTCGTTGACCAGGATGTTCAGCGAGTGGGGGCCCCAGTCGCCGGAGAGGAAGCCGCGGCTCTCCAGGGTGCGGATGGTGTTTCTGTCGAAGTCGCGCTCGAAGTCGCGGAAGAACTCGAAGTCGGAGAAGTCGTGGTACGAGAGGACGCCCCGCAGGCCGAAGGGCAGGTCCTCGGTGACGTGGTCCCAGTCCACCTTCCAGCGCCACTCGTCCAGGCCCTCAGCGTCTTCCGCCTCGGGGTCGCGCACGGCGTAGCCCACCAGCACGCCGCGGGTGCCCTCGCTGGGCTTGTAGCGCAGCTCGTTGCCGATGCCGAGGAAGCCTTCGGTGTAGGCGTCGACGTGGAAGGTGGTGTCGAAGCTGCGGCCGAGGGTGCGGTAGTAGGCCAGCCCCAGCTCAGCGCCCTTCCTCTGGGAGTAGCCGATCTCCGGGATGAGGAAGCCCGAGGTGCGCTCCTGCTTGGCCGGCCAGACGATGTAGGGGGTGTAGAAGACCGGGAACTTCTTGACCCGCATGGAGGCGTTTCTGATGTGGGCGTAGCCCTCCACCTCCACCCGCGCCTTGCCGAGGCGGAAGCTCCAAGCCGGGTTGTCGCCATCGCACGACGTGAAGGTGCCATCGACCACCGTGTAGACGTTCTCCGACAGCTTCTCCACCCGCTCGCCCCGGAAGTGGTAGTCGGGGCGGACGAAGGCGGTGGCCTCCTCGAAGGTGCCGGTCTTTGATTCCAGGTTGAAGCGCGCTTCGCGGGCGGTGATGCGGCGCGGCCCCTGGTCGAGGATGACGTTGCCGATGGCGGTGGCCACCTGGGTGGCGAGGTCGATCTCGATGCGGTCGGCGGCCAGCTTGACGTCCTGGTACTGAATCTCCACCTCGCCGCTGGCGGCGGCGTAATCCTCGCGCACGAACTCCAGCGCCTCGGCCCGGCCGCGCACCACGCCGCCCCCCTGCTCCGCCGACAGCGGCAGGTTGAAGGCGGGGCGCTCCGCCGCCGACCGCTCGGGCGCCGCCGGCGGCGCCGGCTCCCCGGTGGGCTCGGCGGGGCGCTCGGCGGGCGGCACGCCCTCGGGGCTCTGCAGCCCGGGCACCGGCTCGTCGGAGGAGGAGTCCTGGGGATCGCCGGTCTGCCCCCAGGCGGGCGCCGCCAGCAGGCCGGCGCCCAGGAGAACCGCGAAAACGCTGAGAAGTGCCGCCCGGAAGGTCACCGGATCAGGCCTCCCGCTCGACGATGATGGCGGTGGATTCGCCGCCGCCGATGCAGATCGCGGCACAACCGCGGCGGGCGCCCCGCTCCTCCATGGCATGCAGCAGGGTCACCAGGATGCGCGCCCCGGAGGCGCCGATGGGGTGGCCCAGGGCGACGGCGCCGCCGCGCACGTTGACCACGTCGTGGGACACGTCGAGCTCCTTGAGGAAGGCCATGGCGACGACGGCGAAGGCCTCGTTGATCTCCCACAGGTCGATGTCGCCGGGCTCCAGGCCGGCGCGGTCGAGGACGTTCTTGACCGCCGTCACCGGCGCCGTGGTGAACCACTCCGGCGCCTGGGCGTGGGAGCTGTGGGCGACGATGCGGCCCAGCACCGGGTGGCCCAGCTCGGCAGCCCGGGACTCGCTGGCCAGGAGCAGTGCGGCGGCGCCGTCGTTGATCTTCGAGGCGTTGGCGGCGGTCACCGTGCCCTCGCGGTCGAAGGCGGGGCGCAGCTTGCCCATCTTTGACAGGTCGGAGCGGAACGGCTCCTCGTCCCGGTCCATGACCTTCGGGTCGCCCTTCCTCTGGGGCACCTCCACCGGCACGATCTCCTGGCCGAAGCGGCCGTCCTCGGTGGCCGCCCGGGCGCGCTCATAGGAGACCCGGCTGAAGTCGTCCTGGGCCTCCCGGGAGAAGTCGTACTCCTTGGCGCAGGTCTCGGCGCAGTTGCCCATGTGCTTGTCGTTGTAGGGGTCCCACAGGCCATCCAGGATCATGGTGTCGAGGAGCTGGCCGTGGCCGAGGCGCAGGCCGTCCCGGGCGCCGGCGGCGACGTAGGGGGCGCGGCTCATGGACTCCATGCCGCCGGCGGCCACCAGGTCGAAGTCGCCGCAGCGGATGTCGTTGGCGGCGATCATCACGGAGCGCATGCCGGAGCCGCAGACCTTGCCGACGGTCAGCGCGCCGGTGGACTCCGGGCAGCCGGCGCCGAGGGCGGCCTGGCGCGCCGGCGCCTGCCCCTGGGCGGTGGTCAGGACGCAGCCCATGTTGACCTGCTGCACCTGGTCCGGGGTGGCGCCGCCACGCTCGATGGCGGCGGCCAGGGCGCGGGCCCCCAGGACGTGGGCCGGCAGTGAGGACAGCTCCCCCTGGAAGGAACCGATGGGCGTACGGACGGCGCTCAGTATGACTACATTTTCCATGGGGGCACTCCTTCAGCGATGTGCATTCTCGGGTACGGCTGTCGGCCCGGGGCGGCGGCTCAGCGGGCGCCGGGGCGGGCTCGTCGAGGGTGTCAGCGAGCCGGCCCGGGCACGCGCGGGGACGGTGCGGAGGGGACGGCGCGGAGACGTGGAATGCTAGCACACGGCAGCGGCCTTGAAGGGGTCCCCGGGAGGGGCCGCCGGCGCGTGCCATGATCGGCCCGGAGGGGCTCGCGGACACCACCAGAAAGGGGCTACGGCATGATCGGGACGGGCAGGCGAGGGATGAGCGCACCCAGGCGGCACCGGGGCGGTCCGGGGTGCCCGGCGTGAGTACCCGGGAGCTGGCGGACCGCCTCCCCGGGCCGCCGGGGGAGCGGCAGCGCGGCGACTCCGAACCGGCCCCGGCCCCCGCCGCCCGGGCGCTGGAGGTGGCGGTGATCGGCGCCGGCCTCTCCGGCCTGGCCTGCGCCCGGGTGCTGGCGGACCACGGCCACCGGGTGCGGGTCTTCGAGAAGGCCCGCGGCGTCGGTGGCCGCATGTCCACCCGCCGCCATGCCACCGCCGGGGGCGAGGACCAGCGCTTCGACCACGGCGCCCAGTACTTCACCTCCCGGGACCCGCGCCTCTCCCCCTGGCTCGACTCCTGGCTGCGGCGCGGCGTGGTGGCGCCCTGGCGGGGCCGCATCGCCGAGATCCGCGATGGCGAGGTGCGCCCCAAAACCGACCAGCCGGAGCGCTTCGTCGGCGCCCCCGGGATGAACGCCGTCTGCCACCACTTGGCCGAGGAGTTGGACGTGACGCTGCGCACCCGGGTCGGTTCGCTGGAGAGGGACGGTGGCCGCTGGCGGCTGCGGGCGGTGGCGGGTGACGGCGGGACCGGTGACGGCGGGGTCGGTGACGGCGGCGCGGACACCGACCTGGGCCGCTTCGACGTCGTCGTGGTCTCGGCGCCGGCGCCGCAGGCGGCGGCGCTGCTGGCCGGCGTCGCCCCGGGGCTGGCGGCCCGCGCCGAGGCCGTGGAGACCGCCCCCTGCTGGGCCGTGATGGCGACCTTCGACGCCGCGTTGGAGACCGGCTTCGACGGCGCCTTCGTCCACGCCTCGCCGCTCACCTGGGTGGCCCGCAACGGCTCGAAGCCGGGGCGGCCGGAGGCCGAGTCCTGGGTCCTCCACGCCGGCGAGGAATGGACCCGGGACCACCTGGAAGAGGAGCCCGGAAAGGTGGCCGAAGCGCTGCTCGCGGCCTTCGCCGCCGCCCTGGGGAGTGACCTGCCCCGCCCCGCCCACCTGGCCGCCCACCGCTGGCGCTACGCCCGCCCCACCAAGCCGCTGACCGAGCGCTGCCTTTTCGACGCCGACCTCGGCCTGGCGGCCTGTGGCGACTGGTGCGGCGGCCCGCGGGTGGAGGGGGCGTTTATCTCCGGCTGGGCGGCGGCGGGGAGGATCTTGGCGTGAGCCCCCGGGGCCGCCCGGGGATCGCTGGTTCCGGAGTTGTGATTCGGGGCGGTGATTCCTCAGCCTTGACTCCTCAGCCGCGCTGCCGGCCGCCCGCTACCAGCTACGGTCGCCGGCGATGAGCTTCTGGATGCCGGCGAAGTCCATCGGCTTGGCGAAGTGGTAGCCCTGGGCGGCGTCGTACCCCATCTCCCGCACCGCCTCGTACTGCGCCGCCGTCTCCACCCCTTCGGCCACCACCTCCAGGTTGAGGGAGTGGGCCAGGTTGGCGATGGAGCCGGCCAGGGAGAAGTCGCCCTTCTCGACCGCGCGGATGAAGCTGCGGTCCACCTTCAGGATGTCCATGGGCAGGCGGTCGAGGTGGGACAGCGACGAGTACCCGGTGCCGAAGTCGTCGATGGCCATGCGCACGTTGAGCTCCCGCAGCCGCGCCAGGATGCTCAAGGTCTCCTCCGGGTCGTGCATGACGACGTGCTCGGTGAGCTCCAGGCAGAGCGCGTCGCCGGGCAGGCCGGACTCGGCCAGCACCTCGCCGACCCGTTCATCCAGCGCCTCCTGGGTGAACTCCCGGTTGTCCATGTTGACGTAGACCCGCAGGTCCGGGTCGATCTCGCGCAGGCGCACCAGGTCGCGGCAGGCGGTGGTGAGCACGGTGCGACCGAGGGGGATGATCAGGCCGGTCTCCCGGGCCATCTCCAGGAAGGCGGCGGGGTGGAGCAGGCCGCGTTCGCCATGGTGCCAGCGCACCAGGGCCTCCAGCCCATCGACCCTGCCCTCGGCGAGGTTGACGATGGGCTGGTAGTGGAGCACGAACTCCCCCGCCTCCAGAGCCCGGCGCAGGTCCGATTCGAGATCCAGCCGCTCCATGGCCAGGCGGTGCATCTCCGGGTCGAAGACCAGGCGCTGGCCGCTGCCCACCGCCTTCGCCCGGTACATCGCCAGGTCGGCGTCGCGCAGCATCTCGTCGGGCCGGCGGTAGCGCGAGTGGGAGAGGACGATGCCGACGGTGGCGCCGGTGTAGACCTCCCGGCCACTGAGGACGAAGGGCTCCTCCAGGGCGGCCTGCAGGCGCTCGACCCGGCGCAGGGCGTCGGAGGCGTTGCCCAGGTCCTCCAGGAGCACGGCGAACTCGTCGCCGCCAAGGCGGGCCAGGGTGTCCCCCTCCTCCACCGCCTCGCTCAGCCGCTCGGCGATGATCAGCAGCACCTGGTCGCCGGCGCGGTGGCCCAGGCTGTCGTTGATCAGCTTGAAACGGTCGAGATCCAGGTAGACGACGGCGAAGCTGGCGCTGGCGTGGCGCCGCGCCCGGGTCATGGCGACCTCCAGCCGATCGCGGAACAGGTTGCGGTTGGGCAGGTCGGTCAACGGGTCGTGGAAGGCGTTGTGGGCCAGCCGCTCCTCCACCTTCTTGCGCGCGCTGATGTCCACCAGAGTGCCTTCCAGGTACTGCAGGTTGCCGTCCCGGTCGAACACCCCCTGCCCCCTCTCCTCCACCCAATGGAAGTCGCCGTCGGCGTGGCACAGACGGTACTCCAGGTGGAAAGGGCGCCACTCGTCCACCGCGGCGGCCACCTCCCGCAGCACCATCTCCCGGTCGTCCGGGTGGTAGAGCTCGACGAAGGACAGCTCGTCGGAGAGGAAGCGGTGGGATGGGTAGCCGGTCAGCTCCAGCACCTCGTCGGACAGGTAGTGCATGGTGAAGCGGGCGTCGTTGCGGCACAGGTAGACGACGCCGGGGACGTTTTCCACCAGCACCCGGAAGCGCTCCTCGCTGTCGCGCAGCGCACCCTCCGCCCGCTCGCGGAAAAGCGCCGCCCCGAGCAGGCCCGCCGCCGCCCGCAGGCCGTCGATCTCCGCCTCGCTCCAGCGCCGCGCCGCTTTGCAGTCGTCGAAGCCGAGGAAGCCCCAGAAGCGCTCCTCGACGAAGATCGGCACCACCGCCACCGACTCGATGTCCTGGGCGCGCAGCAGGGCGCGCTCCGAAGGCGGCATGTCATCGACCAGGCCGTGCAGGGTCTCGCCCCGGCGCAACACGTCGATCCAGCGCTCCATGCCGGCCTCGGCGGCGGGCAGGTTCTGCAGATCCGGGTTGTCGATCTGGGGCACCACCCCCTCGCCGGACCACTCGAACATCTGGGACACGCGGCTGCCTTCCTCGTGACAACGGAAGACGTAAACGCGGCTGACGTCGGTGGCGTGGCCGAATCGCTCCAGGGCCTGGCGGATGCTGTGCCGCCAGGGGACGCCCTGGAGCAACGCCTGGGCAGTGAAGGCGACCGCGTGGAGAATGCGCTCCCACCGCTGATCACCCGCCCTGAAGCCGGCAGCTTTCTCGGCTGGTTCTTTCATGACAGTGTTTTTAAGAGTACCCCGAAACGCGGCCACTGACCACCCCGTCCCCTACCCATCCACCACCCCGACCGACCTCCCGGGGGGCTATGATGGCCACTCCGTGACCTCATCGACCCCCAACTCCGCCCCCCCCCCACCGCCCCCGGCCCTGGGGGTGGACTTCGGCGAGCGGCGGATCGGCCTGGCGGTCTCCCAGGGGCGGGTGGCGGTGCCGCTGGAGACCTTGGAGCGGCGCACCGACCGGGCCGCCGTCGGCGCCATCTACGATCGTGCCACCCGCCACGGCTGCCGGGTCCTGGTGGTGGGCGAGCCCCGGGGCCTGGACGGCAGCCGGGGCGACGCCGCGGACCGCGCCCGCCGCTTCGGCGCCAAGCTGGAGGCGCGCTGCGCCCTGCCGGTGGTCTTCGTCAACGAGGCGCTGACCAGCGTCGAAGCGGAGGAGCGGCTGCGCGCCGCCGGCGTCGATCCCTCGCGCCATCCGGAGCGCATCGACGCGGTGGCGGCACAGATCCTGCTCCAGGAAGCGCTGGACCGGGGCCTGGTGGCCGCCGCCGAGCCGCCACCGGAAGATGGCGACACCGCAACCGACATCGCACCCGAAACCGTACCCGAGGCCCCCGAATCATGAGCCTGAAGCGCACCTTCGCCGTCCTCTTCGTCCTCGCCCTCCTGGCCATCGCCGCAGCGGCGGGGGTCGGCTGGTGGGCCTACCAGGGGCTGCTGGACCCGTACCAGGGATACTCCGGCGACGAAGCCGTGGTGCGCATCGAGCCGGGCACGCCGTCGGTGCGGATCCTCGAAAAACTGGAGCGGGAAGGGGTGCTGCGGGACGCCCGGGTGACGCGCCACTGGCTGGTCTACGGCAAGGGGGATCCGGCGCTCCAGGCCGGCGAGTACCGCTTCGAAGGCCAGCTCAGCGCCGACCAGGTGCTGGACCGACTGATCCGCGGCGACGTCCTGACCCACCCGGTGACCCTGGTCGAGGGGCTGACCCTGGAGGAGACCGCCGCCGGCCTCGCCGCCGCGGGGCTGGGTGAGGAAGCCGCGTTCCTGGCGGCGATGCGCGACCCCTCCCCCATCGCCGATCTCGACCCCGAGGCCGACGACCTGGAAGGCTATCTCTTCCCCTCCACCTACAACTTCGCCAGCAACACGACGGAGGCGACGATCGTCGCCACCCTGGTGGAAACCTTCCGCAGCCAGTGGCGGGAGATCGAGGGGATGCGCGCCGAGCGCTCGCCGCAGACGGTGCGCGGGCTGGTGACGCTGGCGAGCCTGGTGGAGAAGGAGGCCAAGCTGGCCGAGGAGCGGCCGACCATCGCCGCGGTGTACGCCAACCGGCTCGAGCGGGGCATCGGCCTCTACGCCGACCCGACGGTGATCTACGCCCTGAAGCAGCTCGGCGACTGGGACGGCAACATCCGCAAGCCGGACTTGAAGATGGACCACCCCTACAACACCTACGTCAACCGCGGCTTGCCGCCGGGGCCCATCGCGTCACCGGGCCGCGCCAGCCTGGAGGCGGCGGCGGACCCGGCAGACGTGCCCTACTTGTACTTCGTGTCGAGAAACGACGGCAGCCACGTCTTCTCAGAAACCCTGGGCGAGCACAACCGGAACGTCAATCGGTGGCAGCGGCAGTACTGGCGGGACCAGCGGCAGCGGGAGCGCGAGGAGGCGGCGGCCGAAGGGGGCGGGGAGGATGGAGAGGACGACGGCTAGGACGATGAGCCGTTTGGACCAGGAAGAACAGAAGATTCTGGACGCCTACCGCGAGGATCGACTGGAACACTCGACACCTCCCGGGCCAGCCCCTTCGCCGGGCTGGCCCGGTACCTGTTGCGTGCGGCGGACGTTTCCGGGTGACGCCTGCCTGCCCAGTCCCTCAGAACACCGGCAGTGACAACCCGAACTCGAACTCGATGTTCTCCATCGGCGAGTAGACGAAACCGCCACCGCCGCTGCCCCACAGGATCCCCGTGAGCTGGGCCTGGGAGGAGTCCTCGCGGAAGCGGAAGACCGGCGAGCCGCTGTCGCCGGAGCCGACGCCGGCGGCGACGAAACTCTGGCAGAGCATCGTCTGGTTGGTGCCGAATACGTTGGTGTCGACGCAGGTGGCGGTGACGTCGCCCACGGTCCAGCCGGTGGTGCGCCCCACCTTGCCCATGCGCTGGCCCACCGCCGGGGCGAGCTGCTTGGAGACGATGGTCCAGCGCGGCGCCGCCGGGTTGACGGTGGTGGAGTTCAGGAAGGTGCGGGCGATGCTGGCGAACTCGCAGTCCGCCGGGTCGTCGTAGCGGGCCGCGGCGGCGTCGCTGTAGCGGCACACCCGACCGGCGGGGCAGACGCCACCACTGAAGAAGGCCGGGTCCGCCACCTCGACTCCGATCCGCGGGCCGCCGAAGGGCTGGAAGTAAACGGTGCCGTCCACCGCGCCCTGGACGTCGGTGCAGTGGTCGTTGGTCATGAAGTAGCAGGCGCCCTCGGCGGAGAACTGGACGTTGAAGCCCAGGGTGCACAGGAAGTTGGAGAAGTTGATCTCGACGCCGCCGGGGACCGGGTTGAAGGCGTCGGAGAGGGTGACCATGGGCCGCACCACCGGCACCTGG